>Ga0208381_1000099_pt1 | contig 33755 bp, 28 predicted proteins | sample CryBogCBE13Jul09_FD_184572 | JGI IMG/M metagenome (GOLD analysis project Ga0208381, IMG submission 184572) | Freshwater microbial communities from Crystal Bog, Wisconsin, USA - CBE13Jul09 (SPAdes) (version 2) | ecosystem: Environmental > Aquatic > Freshwater > Lake | place: Crystal Bog...
AGAAAATGTAACCAGTAAGCCGCCACACAAACGTAACACAGCAATGATGTTTCAAAGTTATGCACTTTGGCCGCATATGAATGTTGCGCAAAATGTCGCCTTTGGACTTGAAGAAAGGCATTTGGATAAGAATGCCATCAAGACGCGAGTTGCTGAAACCTTGGAGTCGGTAAGAATGGGAGACTATGCTGAGCGTTTACCAAGTGAACTCTCTGGTGGTCAACAGCAGCGGGTCGCATTAGCGAGAGCCTTAGTTATTAAACCTAAGTGCTTACTCCTTGATGAGCCACTTTCTAATTTGGATTCTCAGCTTAGGGCTGAAATGCGTGCTGAAATTCGCCGTGTGTCCAAAGAATATAAGCTAACTACCGTCTATGTTACACACGATCAAAAGGAGGCGCTCTCAATTGCGGATCGTTTAGCTGTGATGGAATCCGGTAAGGTCTTGCAGGTAGGAACGCCTAAAGAGATGTACCGCAGGCCTATTAATTCTCAGGTAGCTCGTTTTATTGGGGAATCAAATTTTATTGCAGGTAAGCTCCTTGAATTAAAATCAGCTTCGGCTTTAGTAGAAACGGCTATGGGTGTAGTTGAAGGGGTTATATCTGATGCACAGAAGACGTCTGTTGGTTCAAACGTACTTCTTTCAATCAGACCTGAAGCATGGAGTATGAATCAAGTGGAAACCCAAGGGCTAAATCATTTTAAGGGTAGACTTGGTCAATCGTTATACTTGGGAGAAGTTGCACAACATGAATTCAGTGTAGCGAATACAAAGTTAAAGCTGTTCGAATTTAATCCTAAAGCGTTACAACCTCTTGAAGGTTCGGCAATTTCGGTTTCTGTGCAAGTCGAAGACGTAGTGATTTTGGCTAAATAATTTAAGGCATGAAACGCATCCTCTATTTAATCGCTCTTGCTGGAGTGATTTTAGTGCCATTTGTGATGCGTTCTAAACAGAGTGCACTCGTTGTTTCACAGGCTGATACACTTGTTATTGTTACACCTCACAATGAAGCTATTCGGCATGAATATGCGTTAGGTTTTGAGGCGTGGTATAAAAAAAGAACAGGTAAAACGGTCTATGTTGATTGGCGTGTATTAGGTGGAACGAGTGAAATTACCCGCTATTTGAAAGGTCAGTATGTGGAGAGTTTTAAGTCACTTTGGGTTAAGTCCGGTAATACATGGAGTCATGCTATTGAATCTTCTTTATTATCAGGTAAAAAAATAAGTACTGATGAGCTTTCCTTGCGAAAAGCGCATGACACTTTTTTATCCTCACAAGCAACTTCTCAGGTTGATGTTTATTTTGGTGGGGACGTGTATGATTTTGATGAAATGGCGGCTTCTGGAATGCTGGTACCAAGTAATATACAGAATAATTACAAAAGTTGGTTCTCTGATACGGTTATACCTCAAACTTACTCGGGTGAGAAATATTACGATCAGGAAGGACGATGGTTTGGTTCTGTGATAAGCTGCTACGGCATTTTGTATAATAAAGACTGCTTAAAACGTCTAGGCATTGAGTCAGTGCCTTCCTCATGGAGTGATTTAGCAAATCCTAAATTTAAAGGACAGCTAGCATTATGTGATCCAACGCGTAGCGGTTCCATGGCGACGGCATTTGAAAATATTATTCAGCAGCAAATGCAGTTAAGTATAGAAAATTTTGGTAGCAATAAGTCACCTGATGAGGCCGTAGCAGAGGGTTGGCTCTCTGGGCTTAGACTTATTCAAGTGATAGGTAGTAATGCACGCTATTTTACAGGTACATCCCAGAAGGTGCCTATTGATATCGCATCAGGTGATTGTGCTGCGGGTTTAGTCATTGATTTTTATGGTGGTCAGCAAATTGAAGCTATAGAACGAAGAACAGGTTCAACGCGACTCGCTTTAGTTTTGCCACATGGAGGTACAGCTTATTCGGTTGATCCTGTTGGCATTCTAAGAGGAGCACCTCATCGTGATATTGCAGAATTGTTTTTAGAGTATGCTCTATCTTTAGAGGGGCAGGCGTTATGGGGTTTGAAAAAAGGAACGGATTTTGGACCAACTGAATATTCTCTTAGGCGTATGCCAATAAGGAAAGATTTCTATACAGATAATCGTTTTAAAGAGAACAGGTCGGATCCATCGATTAATCCTTTTGCTGATAAGCAGGTGCTAATTTATCACCCTGAAAGAACAAGTGATTTATTTAGAGAAATTGCATTTATTACTAAGGTGATGTGCATGGATAATCATGCGCTTTTAGTTAAAGCAATGGATGCTGCTTTAAAAGCACCTGAGCCTTATCGTACACGCGCCCTGAATCAGATTCAGTCTCTTCAGCGACTAAGTTACGCGAAGGTTAAAACGGAAATTGTTCCTCGGCTTGAATCTAAAAATAAAACAGACGAAGTCTTACTTGCTTCAGAATTGAGTGCCTATTTTAGAGATCAATATCTCGAAGCAATTCGTATTGCTACAGACTTAAAGTGATACGCTTATAACGCAGCGATTGTTTTAGCAACGAGGGCAGGGTCTTTTGCCTTAAAAAAGGAAGTACCAATGACGAAGGTATCTGTGCCGGCTAAATGACAATCTTTTGCATTTTGGGTGTCTATACCGCCATCAACCTCAAGTCGGTAAGTGTAGTTCTTTTGGCTGCGCAGTGCATTCAGTGCTGCGATTTTAGGTAGCATTTCTTTTCTAAATGCCTGTCCGCCAAAGCCAGGTTGTACCGTCATAACAAGAACGAGATCGACAAGGCTTAAGAGATGGATAACGGACTCTGCCGGAGTTGCTGGATTAAGAACAATACCGCACTTACAACCTAACGCTTTAATGTGCTTTAAGGTGGCTTCGTGATCGTAGCTTGGTTCGATATGAATTGTGATTTGATCTGCACCAGCTTTTGCAAATGCCTCAACATAGCGGTGAGGTTCAGAAAGCATTAAGTGGGTATCAAAAAATAATTTACTTCCGCTGCGACGTAGTGCAGCAAGCGTTTCAGGTCCAAAGGTTAAATTGGGTACGAAGTGCCCATCCATGATATCTAGATGTAGCCACTCAATGCCTAAGGATGAAACGAATGCAGCGCTTGATCCTAGATTTGCGTGATCACCTGCTAGTAACGAGGGAGCTAAAATCGGTTTATGCACGATTTATGATACTAAGGATCTTAATCATGTTTACCAGACATCTAATACAACGTGGCTTACTTTGTCTGCCAGCTCTTGGGCTAAAATGGGTACGGTATTATATTCGGATTGTTGCTGATTACCTGGGCCTGTGATGGCAGGAATGCCTTTATCTGTGAAGCTAGAGGCTTCGACAGATACATGTCTGTTTTGAAATAGTACCGTATGGGTGCGATTATCTGAAAGTGCGCAGACAGATTCTAACGTTAAAGTAAATTTGCTAGCTAATCCTGTATCAGTTTCGCGGACTGCGGAAACATCGCGGCGGAAATTACTTAAGGTTACAGTGAGCGTTACATCTGCAGCCTGGGGTGAATTCACTAAGGTTACACGTCCGTCTTTTTCAAGGGCGCTACGTAGTTGTTCACTTATGATTTCTTGGGCTTGTCGTAATGACGACTTATTGCCTACAGGCTCAATGTAAATACTAGTGAAGCTAAGTTTTCCCTGTGTTCCTAATGAGTAATGTGAACAGCTGCAGGTAAGTAAGCAGATAAAGAGAAGGCCCGTAGCTAGGCCCGTAGCTAGGGCTTTCATAAAAGATTAAAAGAAAAAGAATTTCTTCTTAGCAGGAGTAGCTGGAGTGCCATTGGCGACTTTTGAAGCTTTTGCATCAACTTCTACGAGCTTAGCACGTGCAGTTTTAGCTACGTCTGAATTTGGGTAGGAAGTAATAGCTTCGTTGTAGAATACACGAGCTGCTGTATAATTATCACGTTTATAGAAATAGAAATCGCCGATCTTAACTTTACTTTCGGCTAACATCTTTTTCATTTCATCTAAATTCTTAGCAGCATCAGCGATCTTTGCGTCACTTGGAAATAAAAGCATGAAGTCTTCGCTATAGGTAATAGCTTGTTTCGTTTCGCCTTGGTCGTAATAGGCACCTTCTACTAGTGAAGCGTGAAGCTTAGCTAAACGCAGGTAAGCATCTGGTGCTAGTACACTTGAGCCGTACATATTAATTAAACGATCTAGTGCGTCTACAGCTTCGTCTGTGTTGCCTAGAAATTCATGACCACGTGCTACGTTCATAAGCGCGAGTGGAGCATAATCGCTGTACGGAGCATTTTGAATGATTTGTTCAAAAAATCCTATACCACGTTCGCGATTTGAGAATCCAGGAAGGCCTAACCATAAACGTGTACGAGCACCATCTAGTACTGCACTTGCAATTTTGTATTCTTCAGCAATGATTTGATTGAAGCGTTTGACGTTTGGGTAACGACTTAAAATGGATTGGTAAGCATCGAATGCTTTGTAGACATCTTTTTGTGCTAAGCGAACTTGAGCAATACGGTAAAACGCTTCAGGAGCGTAAATCGAGGTTGAGTACTTATCTGTTACTTTTGAATACGTTTTAATAGCAGAGCGGTAGCTGTGATTCTCTTCTGCTTCACGCGCTTTGTTCATCAGATCAAGTGCGTCACGTCCTTCTGTGCCTGTAAGACCAGAGAGCATGCCACCTTCAATGCGCCATCCGCTTTGAGGTGTCCAAACAAGGTCTGCTTTAACCGAACCTGTGAAACAGGTGATTAAGGCAAGAATGACGATTAGGAGGAGCGATTTACGTACGTTCAAAAGTGACATGACTTATTACCAGCGAATCAGGGCGCTACCATAGGTCAAGCCCGCCCCGAAGGCTACAAGGAGTATTAAATCTCCTTTTTTGACCTTACCGGCCTTCCTTGCTTCATCCAAGGCGATACCTATGGATGCCGCTGAAGTGTTTCCATACCGGTCTACATTGACGAAAAATCTATCCATAGGCAGCTCCAAATACTGGGAAATGGACTCAATAATACGAAGATTTGCCTGATGGGGTATCACAAGCGATATCTGATCCGCTTTATAACCATGTTGTTCCAAAATATCACGGGCAGCTTCGTCCATTACCCGAACAGCCAGTTTAAAGACCTCTTTACCCTTCATTTTAATGAAGTGATCCCCCGATTTAAGGGTTTCAGGGGAGGCTGGCTTGTTCGAACCACCCCCTGGGATGTATAAAAGGTCAGCAGAGGCTCCAAAAGCGCCTAATTTGGTGCCAATTACGCCAATATTGGGTGTTAGGGTAGCTCCTAGGACACAGGCTCCCGCGCCATCACCAAATAAAACACAGGTTGTTCGGTCTTTCCAATCGACCACGGATGAGAGTTTTTCAGCACCAATAACGAGCGCTTTTTTATACCTTCCTGAGGCAATCATTGCAGCTGCTGTATCCAAGGCATATATAAAACCAGAACAGGCAGCATTTAAATCAAAGCATGCAGCAGTCGTTGGAATCGAAAGTTTGTGCTGAATATGACAAGCAACCGCTGGCATAGGAGCGTCAGGTGTTACCGTTGCAACAATCACTAAATCGATATCGGAAGGTTTTAGTTTTGCATCGTCAATGGCAAGACGAGCTGCCTCAGCACCCATGTCAGATACCGATTCATTTTCTCCAGCTATTCTGCGCTCTTTTATACCGCTTCTAGTGAAGATCCATTCATCGGATGTATCCACCATCTTGGAGAGTTCTGTATTGGTGAGTACTCGCTTGGGTGTGTATGAACCTGTTCCAAGTATAATTGTAGACGGAGATGACATAGGAGTACCAAGTGAGGTGATTAAACCTCAGACTTTGGTAGAATGATGAGGTTCGCTTTTTCTATGTCTGCAACAGCGAGGTGATTCATGTCAGCCTCTACAATTTGAGCTGCTGCGAAAATGGCACTGCGAATGGCTCGGCGATTAGATGAACCATGTGCTTTGAAAATATTTCCGTTTAGTCCTAAAAGGGGTGCACCGGAATAACGCTCAGGACTGATACGATTTTTAACTGCTTTAAAGGCACCTTTAGAGAGTAGTGCTCCGGTAGCTCTGAGAGGATTAGCTCTAAGTTCCTCTTTGAGCATGTCTGTAAAGAAATGAACGAGAGACTCCCAGCTTTTGAGCATAATATTTCCAACAAACCCGTCACAAACGACTACGTCGACGTGTTCAGCAAAAACGTGAAAGCCTTCAATAGGACCTGCGTAATTGATGATATGATCTATTTTTTTAAGGAGTACGTTTGTCTCAGTGATAAGCGCATTTCCTTTACCTTCTTCGGTTCCGATGGTGAGTAATCCCACTTTAGGTGAGGGAATACCAAGCATTACTTTGCAGAAGTGACTAGCAAGAATCGCATTGTGAACCAGGTGCTCTGCTTTGGCTTCTGGGTTTGCACCAGCATCAACTAAAATAAAGTGACCACCTTTGCGTGGAATAATAGCACCAAGAGCAGGGCGAGAAACACCTTCAAGGGTTCTTAATTTTAAAGTGCCACCTGCCATGAGTGCGCCTGTATTTCCGCAGCTTACAACACAGGAAGCTTCTCCCGATTTAACTAACTCGATAGCGCGAACCATCGAGGAATCTTTTTTCTGTTTAAGCCCAGCAAGTGGCTTATCTTCCATCGTGATTACTTCACTTGCGTGGAAGAGTTGAATGCGATCGCTTAATTCTATACCTGCCTGCTTTATAAGAGGCTTAAGAATAGCTTCATCACCAACCAAGATTAGCGGATTGAGGTTCTTGTTAGCCTTGAGGGCAAGGTCAACGGCAGCAACCATTTCTAAGGGGCCTAAATCGCCCCCCATCATATCCACTGCAATCCGTCCGGGTGTTCCGGAAGTCATTGCTATAAATAATTCAGCCGAGTGTGGGCTGAATTAGGTTTCAATATTAAGGACCTGGCGACCACGGTACATACCGGTCTTTGGATTGACGCGGTGAGGTCTGAAAAGTGAGCCATCCGACTTGTCGGTAGCGAACTGAGGAGCTTGGAAAGCGTTGGCAGCACGGCGGTTAGCACTGCGACGTTTTGACTGCTTGCGTTTCGGATTTGCCATGGGAGCGGAGTATTTAAGGTGACCTACTAACCCAAGTTAAAGGTTAGCAGAAGATCGATTTAAAGGGTTCTAAGTATAGGTCTAGGGGCTCTTCGTCAAGCGATAGATTTAAAGATAAAATCACTAAGTTTTAACATTAAGGCCTAGAATCTTAAAATATGCTAAAAATGAAATTGCGACGAGCCTAATGAGAGCCTCAGTTTAGAGGCTTAAATGGATCGTTTAGAAGAACTCACACTAGGCTTAAATCAAGGCAAGAGTCTTGGTGCTCAAGAAGTTGCCCAAGCGTGTGAATTATTAGCCTCTGAGGGACTAGATCAGCCTAAAGCAGACTTTTTGACGGCTTTGGCTAAAAAGGGGGAAACCTCAGAGGAGGTAACTTTTTTTGCTCGGGAGTTTAGGGCAAGAGCGGTTGATCCCCAGGTTTCAGAATTTTCAAGTCAAGCGATCGATATTGTAGGTACGGGAGGCGATCATGCGGGAGGCTTTAATGTTTCATCCTTAGTCGTACTCACACTTGCTTCTGCAAACGTTCCTGTGATGAAACATGGAAACCGTGGTATCACATCCAAATGCGGGAGTGCTGATTTAATTAGTGCACTCGGATTTAAAATTGATGCACCACGTGAAATTTTAAATAAAGCGCTCCATGAATTAGGGTATGCCTTTTTCTTTGCCCCACATTTTCATCCTGCCTTTAAGCATATTGCGCCGGTTAGAAAACAATTAGCAGCACAAGGTCAGCGCACTATTTTTAATATTCTTGGACCTCTTATGAATCCAGGACGTCCTGCTCACATCATGCTTGGCGTATATGCACTTCCTTGGGTTAAGCGTTTAGCAGCATCCTTAGATGCGCTCGGGATGAGTGCTGGACTCGTTGTTTACGGTGAATTACCAGACTCAAAAGGAACCGATGAATTAACAACTGCATCGCTTAATCACGTTCAAGGGGTTGGTCGCTTGAAGACGGTATCGGATATTTGGGATGCTACTACCTTTGGTTTAGAAAAAGCATCATTTGAAGAACTCAAAGGTTCTGATTTAGCAACGAATCTTTCGATTGTAGATTCACTCGTTGCTGGTAACGCTCCTAAAGGTCTTGTGGATACGATTGCTTTAAACGCATCCCTTGGTCTTTGGATTGTTGGAAAGACACGTGATCCTAAAGAGGGATATTTATATGCTAAAGATCTGCTACTGGGTGGAGCTGTAAAAAATAAGATCGAGCAAACCCGCGAATTTTTTCGTTAAACCATGAAACAAAGCTTTTTTGGTACAGACGGAATTCGAGGCGCTTATGGTAGTGAATATATCAATGATTCCTTTGCTTACTCGCTTGGAGAAAGTGTTGCTCAGTGGTTAAGTACAAAAGAAGAGACAAGTCACGTTGTGGTTGTTGGTCGTGATACACGTCTTTCCGGTGAGAATTTAAGTCATGCACTAATTGCTGGTTTAGATGCTGGGGGTGTAAAAGTTGAGAACCTAGGCGTAGTTCCTACGCCACTGCTTGCTCGTAGTTTACTTTCACCTCGGTACTCACTTGGTATCATGATTACTGCCTCACATAATCCGGCCTCTGATAATGGATTTAAGTGCTTAGGTGTAGGGGGTAAAAAATTATCTACCCAAGATGAAGTCTCTTTGAGCGAAACTCTAAAAACCTTTCTTAAAGAAAAGAAATCGAGTGTAGCAAGTGAACCTACCAAGACTGCTTCATCCTATGTTGCAGACTTAAAAAAAGAATATTTTCTGTCCCTTAAATCAATTATTCCTTCCGGTTTAAAAGGATGGAAAATTTGTGTAGATACAGCAAACGGAGCCACCTGTGAAACGACTCCCGAAGTGCTTAAGCAGCTCGGAGCAGAAGTTATTGCACGAGGTAATACTCCAACGGGATTAAATATTAATTTAGACTGTGGCAGTGAATATCCAAAGCACGTGATGCGGGATGTTGTAGCTAATCAAGCTCAATTAGGAATTGCGCATGACGGTGACGGCGACCGCTGTATTCTCTGTGATGAAAACGGTGAACAGCTTGATGGAGATGAAATTTTAGCGATATTAGGCACCGATTTACTAAGTCGTGGGGAGCTTTTAAGTAAGACCCTTATTGCTACGGTTCATAGTAACCTAGGATTAGATCAAGCGATTAAAAACGCGGGTGGTGAAGTTGTTCGAACACCGGTTGGGGATCGTCATGTATCAGAAGCTATGAAGCGTCTTGGCTCTAACTTAGGAGGAGAATCCTCGGGGCATATTATTACTCCGCGTATTAGTCCTACGGGTGATGGTGCTTCAGCTGCACTTCATGTGATTTCGGTTATGCAGCGTACGGGGAAAAAACTATCTGAATTGCGCAAGGTCATGGAGCGCTACCCCCAAGCTTATATTGCTTTTTCTGTTAAAGAGAAAAAACCAATACAGGAGCTTAGATATCTTCAGCAAAAGATTGCAGAAGTAGAGGCCTCTTTAGCAGGTAAAGGAATTGTACTAGTTCGATATTCTGGGACAGAAATGAAACTTCGGCTCATGGTGCAAGCGCATGATTTAAAAACGGCTGAAGGAAGTTTAAGTCAGCTCGTTGAGGCTGCAAAAAAAGATCTCAACTAAGCGATTACTTCAAAACGGAGTTAATCTTTTTACCAAGTAAGACGCTAACACCAATAATCGCTAGTGACACAAGGAGCATGGCCCAACTGCCAAGCGCACTTGCAATAAATTTACCATCTCCAAGTAGCTGGAATAATTCCATGATCGCTTTGGTAATAGGGTAAAAGGTTTGCTTCTGAGCTAAAATTAACGAGTCACTGACTTCGAGCATTGCAAACGAGAAGGCAAGTATAGCTCCAGCAATTAAATTAGCTGAGATGAGAGGTAATGTGATTTTAAAAATCACACGTAAGGGTGGACTTCCTAGATTCATCGCTGCTTCTTCGAGTGATTCACTAATATGCTCAAATCCTGCTACAGCGGTTCGAATTACATAAGGTAATCGGCGAATAGAGTAGGCGATGATGAGTAGCAGTGTGGGATCACGTACTGGATTTAAGAAACTAAAAAAAGTGCCATCGCGTGCCATAACAAGATAGCCGAAGGCGAGTATTAATCCGGGAACTGCCAGAGGGAGAATCGAAACTAAATCGAGTAATTTTCTACCGGCTATTTTTGATCGAACAATAACGTAAGCAATCGCAACACCTAGGCATAAATCAATGAAGGTGGAGAGGCTTGCGTACTTAAGACTGTTTGCAATCGATGAAGTGGCGAGTGAATGACTCAGTGCTGTTTTGAAATTATCGGTCGTGAACTGATTAGGCAAAACGCTATGATACCAATCCTTTGAAAAGGCGATAAGGACAACACTTACATGAGGTAAGATTGCGAGTGCTGTGACTGCTATAAAGAAAAGAGTTGTTAACCAGGACGTAAGCGGTGAAAGCGGTTTACGTGTGTAACGTGCGCTTGATTTACTTGCGATTACATGGGGAGAATTTCCAAACAGACCCTTACCAATGCTATAAAGTCCAAGGCATGCTGTAAGCATGATAGCAACTAAAGCATAAGGATAGGGACTACTACCTATGTCTGTTAGACCTTGATAAATTTGAACAGGTGTTACGTTAAAAAAATCGAAAACCAGTGGTGTTCCTAAATCCGTAAATGACCAAATAAATACAAGGGTACCTCCAGCAAAGAGTCCTGACTTAATCAGTGGAAGGGTGATACGAAAGAAGCGGCGAAGCCCCGTGCAACCTAAGTTTTCTGCAGCTTCTTCACTCGAAGGATCTATTTGTGATAAACTCGCTGCTGCATTTAAGGTTATTAAAGGATAAAGAGAGAGGGCATCAACCAGTGCTACACCTAGAATTCGATTAGCACCAAGCCAGTCAAAACTCCACGATTGTGGCGCTAAACCCAGCGCAATGATGAGTGAATTGAGTGTTCCTGTTTGTCCTAAGAGTTGACGTATACCGATCGCACCCACAAAGGCCGGAAGGATGAGTGGAACTAAAATGAAACTAGAAAGGAGTTTTCTTCCTCTAAATTCGAATCGTTCAGAAAGGTAGGCAAGTGGTAGACCAAGAATCAGCGCAAGTAATGTTGTTAAACTCGCAATAATAACGGAGTTAAGGAGTGCTTTGAGGTAGAGAGGCTCTTTTAAGAGAGCGTAGAGTGAGCTAAAGGTAAATTTTCCCTCGGAACTGATAAAGCCGCCTTTTAAAATCTGGAGCAGTGGCCAGAAAAAGAAGACTGCGAAGAATAACGCAGTAAAAATAAGGACAAAGCGTGCGAAGGCGCGCGACATACTTTATGTACTTTGGCTCTAATCCTTGTGGTACATCAAGACTTTAGCGTAGGGTCTTGAAATGACACAAAAAAACCTAGGTTTTAAGGCCTAGGTTTAAATTAATAAGAGTAGATAAGCTAATTATGCTGTAACTACGGAAACGCTGCGGTGAACTTTGTCGAATTTAACAACACCGTCTTTGAGAGCAAAGAGTGTCCAATCGCGACCTACACCAACATTCTTACCAGGGTGTAATTTAGTACCGCGTTGGCGTACGATGATGTTGCCGGCAATGATCTTCTCTCCGCCAAACATTTTGATACCAAGACGCTTTGAGTGACTCTCGCGTCCGTTTGTTGATGTTCCCTGACCTTTTTTATGTGCCATGGCAGAATGTCTCCTTAAGCCTTAATAGATTGAATCTTGATTACAGAAAGTTCTTGGCGATGACCTTGTTTGCGTTCGTGACCTTTACGCTTCTTCTTTTTGAAGACGATCACTTTATCGCCGCGTTTATTCTCTAGTACTTTAGCGGAAACGCTAACACCAGTCAGTTTCGGTGTACCGATTCTGAAGTTTGCTCCCTCGCCAGCGGCGAGTACATCGGTGATAGTCACAGTAGAACCTGCTTCCGTATTTGGATAGCGGTTAACGATGAGGACATCCCCTTCGGATACTGTGAACTGCTGGCCTTGTGTTTTGATCGTCGCTTTCATGAGCAAAAGGGAGAAATAAGCAGGGTTGGGAAGACGGACGCAAGGCTTAAGTTCATGTAATTGAACATTAAGTGTTTTTTTTATGCAATTCGTGCATAATTGTGTCATTCAAGAGCTTCCCAAAGAGATTTATACTGACGAAATTAGCTCTTATACGGTTAAATGCCGTAATTCGATATGGGTTCAGCTCTTAGCAATCTTATGACACCTCGCCAGCAACTGCTCGCGAGAAAGGCGCGTTTACAAAAAAGCCTCTATTTAACGACCTGGGAGTGTCTTATTGCTAAACCTATTGTTACTATTGCTTTACCTATTAATTTATTTGTAACTGCTTTGGTTACAAAAGTTTACCCATTATCGAATCCTATGATAGGGCTCTTTTCAGCCCTACCTTTTGTAGCGAATTTCCTACAATTGGCTGCTTTACCCTTCATTTCGAAGTTTAAGTCATCAAAAAAGCTAACCATCGGCTTTGCCGGGCTAAATGCCCTTACCTGGGTATGGCTAGCACTTATGCTGCCGCATATTCCACGGCATGATCCTAATGCAGCAGGTACATGGTTATGTACCTGGTTTCTTATATCTAGTCTCTGCTGGGCTTTATGCTCTGTAACTTGGAATTCCTGGATTCAAGAATGGTTTCCTTTGGCAATTAGGGGAAAGTATTTCGGTTTTAGAAATGCACTCGGACAATTAGGTACGGTTATCTTCATGCTCGTTATGGGGTATATGCTCTACAAGTGGGATTACTCTGTAGGCGTTTTTCAGGCGATCATTTATGGATCCGTTTTTCTTCGTGTCATTTCGATGATTCTGCAACTGGTATGTCCTGCTGAGCCGCACCGGCATCTTGTTAGTCAGGCGAGTGATTTCACACAGCAAGTTTCTGCGCTTAAGAAGTCACGCTCATTTCTTATTTTTACTCTTTCAGGAATTGTATTCTTTTTCGCGGCCTACTGTTTTGGACCTTTTTATCAAGTGTTCATGACTGAGCACTTAGGACTTTCGGGTTGGGATTTAGGTGTTGTGAATACCTTAACTCAACTTGGGGGTGTTTTATCGCTTCCTGCGTGGGGACGTTTAATCGATAGGCATGGTAATAAATCAGTGATGGTTTTTTCTCTCGTAATTTGGCAGCTGCAGAATTTTGCATGGTGTTTTTTAGTGCCTCATAATCGCTGGCTTTTATATCCCATGTGGGCGTTTGGTGGGGTAGCAAATGCAGGATTTTTGTTAGGTCAGTTTACGCTCCTTCTAAAATTAATACCTTCGAATGCTAAAGACTTAGCTATTGGTTTTAATCTTGCGGTTACTTCACTCGTGGCAGCAGTTGCTCCAGTACTAGGAGGTTTTTTAATTAGCTACTTACAAAATAAAACAAACGATGTGTATTTTGCATATCACTTATGTTTTCTGATCCAACCAGTTTTCGCGATTATTAGTGCGATCGTTTTAATCAGTGTAGATGAGAAAGCAGCTAGTCCACTCTCGGAGGTGGTTGATGCGATGCGTGACCTAAGAACCCTCAGTGGAGTTTTAGGACTTAGTTTCTTTGTAGAATTACTTTTCTTTCGCGAGAGAGCTGAAAAATTAAATCGTAAGTAAGGCGTAGCACGAACGTGCTATAACTCCAATTATTTTGCTTTTAAGTTATCTGATTTACTTGGTGCTGGTGGCGTGTAGCGAACGAGATTTGCGGTGCCTGCACCAAATTTAAAATTAACTCTGAAGCGGACAGGTAAAGGGTTTGCGTCTTGTGATATCCAAACGCGTACGGTGGTGCCTTTTTTGAACATGCCTTTAGGTGGTGAATGCTCCATTCTTGGTTCTAACACCAGTGTTCTAAATGCACCAAGGGGAGTTTCGATTTCTTCATAATTTAATGCATGAATAGTTAAATCATAGAAATCGTTTTCAAAAAGTACGAGTGCCTCATGCGACTGGCCAGGATAGAGGGTAATATTACGCATGCTTAGCAGGCAGGTTATAAGATCTGTTGGGTAACCTTCAGGAACAGAGATAGTCTTGGTTGTATCATCTTTGTAGATCGCAGTGTGATCTTTGTAGGAAAATGCAACTGTATGAGACCGTGTTCTTCCGCGCGAGTAGCTACTCTCAGCGATGTTCATTAGTCTTCCATTTTGAATATCAAAAATGGATTCCGAAGATGCGTTAAATTTGAGTAGGGCGCGCGCTACATTTCGTGTAGCTGTCTCGGTTAATATTGAGAGGCGGGGAGACTGATTTGGTTCTGTTACCGTTTTAGCGCGAATCGTGATAGAGCCAGCGGATGGTATCACAGCCCAATCGACTTTGTACTCAAGTGATTCACCTTCTTTTAATGCCAGGGGAGGTGCTGCAAAAGCTACAGCACATAAAGCTATACTACAAAAAGTGGCTAAAAGTGATCTCACAATGACTAATTTAGACTAACTTCGATGCTCAAAACTTTGCAGAAAGGCAATTGGCAATTTTAGTCGATATGGTTTAGTCTACGTAAGAATGTCTAATCAGGCAGCCACGCATATCCATATCAAAGGTGCTAGGGAGCATAACCTCAAAAATATTGAGGTTCGTATCCCTAAGGGGAAGTTTGTGGTTGTTACTGGACCAAGCGGATCAGGTAAATCCTCGTTAGCGTTTGATACGCTCTACGCTGAAGGACATCGAAAGTACATGGAAAGCTTATCGACTCATGCTAGGCAGATGCTTGATCAGCTTAAAAAACCAGACGTTGATTTTATTCATGGACTATCTCCTGTGTTGGCAATCGAGCAGCGTATCGGAGGTGTTTCTCCACGTACTACAATAGCAACTGTAACAGAGATAGCAGACTATGCGCGTTTACTGTGGGCTCTATCAGGAAAAGCGATCTGTCCTAAAGACGGTGGTTTTGTTAAGCAGCGTTCCCTAGATGATAACGTAGAATTTGTGCTGAGTGCCTGTTTGGGCAGAAAAGTTATTTTGATGGCACCTTTCATGACGGCCAAGCCTGCAGTCTTACGGGATGAAATTCCACGTTTAAGACAACGTGGTTTTCAGCGTGTTAGACGTGACGGAGAAGTGCTTGAATTAGATTCGCCACATTTAATTCCTACAGGAACAAAGCCTGTTGTGATTGATATTGTGGTTGACCGCTTAGTTGCTTCAAAAGAGCAGCGCTCTCGTTTGGCAGATTCCTTAGAATTAGCATTTAGAGAAGGTAAAGATAAAGCACTCCTCTTAGTGGAGGAAGTAAGCGCCAAAGATAAGAAGAGTGCGTGGAAAGAGATTAAACTTAGTCAGTCCTTATCTTGTGAAATATGTGGTGATATCTTTGAAAAATTAACCCCGCGTCATTTTTCGTTTAATCATAAGGAGGGTGCTTGTGAGGTCTGTGGTGGATTAGGAAGAAAGTTATCTTTTGTTCCTGAGTTAATTATTCCAGATCCAACAAAATCGATTTCAGACGGGGCGATCAAAGCATGGCGAATTGGTGGAAAAAATCTCATCATGAAGCATAATTCGCTTCTGCGCCAATTAGTTGATCAATTGCCTTATGATCCCGATGTTCCATGGAAGGATTTACCCGAGGCTACACGCAATGAACTTCTCTACGGAGCTGGAGATCGTCAGTTTGCGATCAAAAAGCGCCGGGCGCGTGAAGCTAAAGACACTCCATTTTTAGGTATTCTCGCAGATCTTGAGGATAGTTTTTTACATACCGATAGTGAAGGTTTTAGAGCACGACTGATGACTTATATGGTAAGTCAGGAATGTCCGCAGTGCCATGGTTCTAGACTTAATCCACGTAGCTCTGCTGTTAAGGTTCAGATTGAAACAAAACGTGCTGAGAATTTAACCATCAGCTTCCCTGAGTTTTTAGCTCTCGATGTTGAAAGTGCTCATGATTTGGCAAATTCGATTAAAGCTAAAATTAAGGAGCACGATCCGCTGCGTGATATTGTGGATGGGATAGAACAGCGCTTAAATTTTTTATTACAAACAGGCCTAGGCTATTTAACTTTGGATAGGGATTATCAAAGCTTATCGGGTGGTGAAGCGCAGCGTGTACGCTTAGCAACCCAGTTAGGTATGGGATTAAGCGGCGTAATCTATGTATTAGATGAACCTAGTATTGGTCTTCATCCTCACGATAATGAGCGGCTTTTGGATCAACTCCAGGCACTCCGCGACCGGGGTAATTCTGTAGTTGTTGTAGAGCATGATGAAGAAACGATGCGTTTTGCGGATGAAATCATTGAGCTTGGGCCGGGAGCAGGGGTAGAAGGTGGTAAACTATTATTTCAAGGTACGCCAAAAGCGTGTGCAGAACTATCTCTACGTGATTCAAAAACAGGTCCCTATCTCAGTCGCAAATTACGTGTTACAAAAGATGTTGCTACGAAAGAACCGGATGGCGTTTGGCTTACAGTAAGAGAAGCTAAACATCATAACCTTAAATCGATAGATGCTCGTTTTCCTGTTGGGCTTCTTACCTGTGTAACCGGTGTCTCAGGTTCTGGTAAAAGTACGTTGGTAAATGACATCTTGGCTGCTTTGGCTGCACGTAAACTCAATGGTGCAAAAACAATTCCGGGTAAGCATCGCCATATCGAAAACTTGGAGCTCTTTGATAAACTTGTGCAAGTGGATCAAGAGCCTATTGGAAGAAGTCCTCGTTCAAATCCAAGTACCTACATCGGACTTTTAGATTTGCTTCGTGATTTATTTGCTCAAGTACCCCTTGCAAAGGTGCGTGGTTATAAATCGAGTCGATTCTCCTTTAATGTACGAGGTGGTAGATGTGAGAGATGTCAGGGAGATGGTGTCATTAAACTAGATATGCAATTTATGGCGGATGCTTATGCGCCATGTCCAAGTTGTGAAGGTAGGCGCTTTAATCGTGAAACCCTAGAGGTACTTTATCACGGTAAATCAATTGCTGATGTGCTTGATATGACTGTTCGTGAGGCAATTGTTTTATTTAAAGCTATTCCGCGTATTATTGATAAACTGGATACACTCGAAGCTGTAGGGTTAGGTTATATAAAATTAGGACAGCCAGCACCAACGCTATCTGGTGGTGAAGCGCAGCGTATAAAACTCTCACTAGAATTAAGTAAAAGACAGCAAGGCGGAACCTTGTATATATTAGATGAGCCCACCACCGGACTTCACTGGGTGGATATACAACGTCTCATGGATCTGTTATTCAAATTAAGAGATGCTGGAAATACATTAATTATCATTGAGCATAACTTAGATGTGATTCGACTCGCTGACTGGATCCTGGATTTGGGTCCTAAAGGTGGAAAAGAGGGTGGAGAGCTTGTTTTTGCGGGTACTGTGAAAGAGATACAAAAACACCCTAAGTCACTAACGGGACAAGCGTTACTTAAGCAAAATCAACAGCTTACTTAGGTTTTAAGGTGTGGCGCATAATGTGCACACAACTGTAACGGATTTTTGTTGGTCAATACTTGAGAGTTGGCCTCGGTAATGCTTAACTTATGGAGTTAGGTTCGGGGATTTTATTAACCGAAAATCAAACTCAATTATGAAAACAACAAAGAAAAAAGTTAAGTCGCCCGCCCCAGCGACTTCGAAGGGTAAGACGATTAAAAAAGTTGCTCCTAAAAAAGTAACGTTAGAAAAGCCTAAAAAGCCGCGTGCGATTAAATTACCGTCTGCAAAAGTAAGTAAGGTTACTTTGCATGATGCACCTACCTATATCACAGCACTCATCGACGTAGGATTTGGAAATACGCTCTATGTGCGTGGTCAAGGCTCGGGTTTAAGCTGGGATAGTGGATTACAGTTAAAGAATGAAGGTTCTTCTCAGTGGTCTATTGTTTTACCAGCAAGTCGAGATCAGGTTGTTTTTAAACTACTTATCAATGATCAGACATGGAATCTTGGAGATGACTACACAGCGTCTCCAGGATCACATGTAACAGTGACGCCTCTATTCTAAAAAAAGTTAGTCGGGATTTATTTCCATCAACCGAGCTGCGATCTGTTCGGGTTCTGCAGCTTTAGGGTCTATTTCTTCACAGTGAATTTTCACCTGTGAAAAGGGCAGAGGTAGATAGAATTTATCCCAGCTTTTTAAACGTCGGGCAGATTTAAATTCTGCTCCGACTAAGAGCATGGTTGCATTGGCTCTTCGAGCTACAACCACTGCTCCTGCTTTAAAAGAATAGCAAGGGCCGCGAGGTCCATCTGGTGTAATGCCAACATCATTACCTTCTTTTAGTACGTTGATAATTGCTTGAGCTGCTTCTTTCCCCATGCGGCTACTGGATCCTCGAATAGCTCTCATTCCTACGAGTGAGAACAAGGCGGCTAGCCATGCCCCATCTTTACTCGCACTTACAAGGCCATAGATAGGACGATTACCGCGGTAGCGGCTGTAAAATTGAGGAGCTAGGAATAAGCGATTGTGCCACTGTACAAAAGCAATAGGCTTATCTTGCCTTTCAAATGTTTTTTTAGCTTCAGCTGTAATTTCGAATCGAAGCGTTTTGCCCCAAAGTCTAATGAGTATAGCAAGGGGAAGTAAGACGAGTTGTCTTAAGCCAGAAATGGAATGAATAACCTGATCTTCTTCTGGCATGTTACGTGTTACGATTGTTTACTGAAAAAAGCTTTAATACACTGGCATACGTACTCGAGTTCCTCAGTTTTAATATGTGGCCCGATCGGTAAACTCAAAATTTCGTCAGCTAATTTTTCAGCAAGCGGATAACTCCCTTTTTTGAATCCGAGGTGACGATAAGCTTCTGATAAATGGGGTGGTATCGGGTAATGGATTTGGGTTCCGACTCCTTGCTCAGTTAAATAGGCTCTTAAGGCATCTCTTTTTTGAGTGCGAATTACAAATAAGTGCCATACTGGATCTGCCCAATGAGGAACAACGGGTAAGATAATATCACCACAGTTTTTTAGCTTCTCAAGGTAGACAGTTGCACCAACTTTACGGCGATCATTCCAGGCAGTGATATGAGCGAGTTTAACCCGAAGGAAGGCAGCTTGCAGTTCACTTAATCGTGAATTCATGCCGAGTAGCTCATTCTTATATCGTTCTTTAGAGCCGTAATTACGAAGGGTTCTTACTTTGTCAGCGAGGACTGGATCGTTTGTAGTTACTGCTCCTGCATCACCAAAAGCACCTAAATTTTTACTAGGATAGAAACTAATTCCTGCCGCGTCAGCTAAGTTCCCAGCATAGGCGTTTCCACATTTTGCTCCGTGAGATTGTGCTGCATCTTCTAAGATAAAAATAGATTTTCCCTCACATACTTTTTTCAAGCCAGGATAGTCTGCAGTCTGGCCGTATAGATCGATCGGTAGAATGGCCTTAGTTCTTGGTGAGATTAATTTAGCTACATTATTTGGATCTAAGTTGTAGGTTGCTTCATCACACTCACAGGGAATTGGGGTAGCTCCGACTTGTGTGACGGCAAGCCATGTTGCAATATATCCATGTGCTGGAACGATGACTTCGTCATTTTTACCAATATTTTTTGCAAGGAGACAAAGTTGAAGCGCCTCAAGGCCATTCGCTACACCGATACAAAATTTAGCTCCGCAAAACTGAGCATATTCTTTTTCAAAATTTTCAAGTTCAGGACCTAGCAGGTAATGCCCTGATTCCATAACTCGCTTGTAAGCTTGGTCGAGTTCGGCTGAAAGCTCGGTGTAAGTGGGCTTAAGTTCAAGGATTGGTACTTTCACAAGTGAGAATGAATAGACGTTTATTCTGCAGTAAAGTGTATAGGAAAGTCAAAGAAACGCTTGAGTAAATATGGCTCTGGGTGACTTTTAGGTTTGAAAAGAAATCAAATCGTGCGATTTTTTCTGCATACCCCTTATGCAACATCCCACGCTCTCGCTTGGCACTATTGATTATGCTATCCTGGTAATTTATTTTCTGTTTGTTCTCGGGATAGGCTGGATTCTTAAACGTAAAGTCAAAGGCAGTTCTGACTTTTTTATGTCAGGCAGGTCAATCCCGGCATGGGTAACTGGACTTGCCTTTTTATCTGCTAATTTAGGAGCTCAGGAAGTTATTGGTATGGCTGCTTCTGGTGCCAAGTACGGCATTATGACGAGTCACTTTTACTGGGTAGGTGCAATTCCTGCGATGGTGTTTCTAGCAATATTTATGATGCCGTTTTATTACGGATCAAAAGCTCGCTCAGTACCGGAATATTTAAAATTACGTTTCGATGAAAAAACACGTGGGTTTAATGCAATCTCATTTGCAGTAATGACTGTCTTCTCATCCGGTATATCACTGCATGCACTCGCTCGTTTACTCGAATTACTCTTAGGCTGGGATTACAATTTCTGTATCTTTGTATCAGCTTCAATCGTTCTAGTTTATATTTTCTTAGGTGGTCTTACTTCAGCAATCTATAATGAAGTACTTCAATTCTTCATGATAGTGCTCGGTTTTGCACCGCTTGTTTATCTTGCGCTAAAAGATGTAGGTGGTTGGGACGTATTAAAACAAAAATTAATTCCTGTTGCTACGAGCCAAGGTTTTGCACCAGGCACATGGGTAAATTCATGGCAGCATGTTGGTACACCTTCATCAAACCCTATGGGAGTTGAGTGGTTTGGTATGGTAATGGGATTAGGCTTTGTGCTCTCGTTTGGATATTGGTGTACAGACTTTCTTGTTGTTCAGCGTGCGATGGTTGCCAATTCCATGTCAGCAGCGCGCAGAACTCCGCTTATTGCAGCATTCCCGAAAATGCTTTTCCCGATTCTTGTCATCCTTCCAGGAATGATCGCTATCGCTATGCATCAAGCCAGTGGTGGACATTTATTACCGATGGGTGCGGATGGTTCTCCGGATTACAACATGACCATTCCTGTACTTCTTGCGCGTTATTTTCCTGCAGGATTACTTGGACTTGGATTTACTGCGCTGATGGCATCTTTCATGTCAGGTATGGCTGGTAATGTAACCGCGTTTAATACTGTTTGGACGTACGATATTTATCAGACACTACGCCGTTCCTCAGGAAAAGCTGAATTGCCAGACAGTCACTATTTAGCCATGGGTCGTTTTGCAACGGTTGCTGGAATTATCTTAAGTATCGGAGCTGCTTATCTCGCACGTCAGTTTAACAATATTATGGATATGTTGCAGCTCGTGTTCGGATTTGTGAATGCGCCACTTTTTGCGACTTTCTTACTTGGTATGTTCTGGAAACGTACAACAGGGCATGGTGCTTTCTGGGGTCTCTTAGGTGGAACATTGGGTGCAGCTCTTTTCCACGGATTTGCTTTATCTCAAGGTGCGCATCCAGGAATTAAAGGCGGATGGATAACTCCTGAATTTATGTTCCATAGTGAAATGGCTCAAAACTTCTGGATGGCTATTGTCGCTTGGTCTTCCTGCTTCGTTTTAACCTTTATTATTTCTTTGGCTACGAAACGTAACAAAACAGACGCAGAACTAACGGGTCTTGTTTATTCGTTAACTGAACGTCCAAAAGCAGAAATAGAAGCCTGGTACAAACGACCGCTCGTTCTGGGTATTATCGTTTTAGCAGCAACATTAATTCTAAACATACTTTTCTGGTAACCTTTAACTCCAAATACTTATGAATTTTGACCTACGTCTACCTATTGGACTGATGTTTTCGTTGTTTGGTGCTATATTGGTTGTTTACGGATTTTTATCGGATAAAGCCCAGTATGCGCGCTCTTTAGGTTACAATGTAAACTTAGATTGGGGCTTATTTTTGCTTGGTTTTGGTGCCTTGATGCTTGTTTTAGCTCTTAAGTCACGTAAAGACAGCTAAAAGCACGTATTGAAATCGCTTGCACCTAGTCATTAGAGCGCTGATGATTAGGAGGTTAATTTTTAGGACACAAACACAAGCAAAACTCGCGGTACTTGTACCGCTTTCGATTACATGGACGACACTACTGGCCAGGAGAATACCTCCCCGGCTTTCAACAAACTCGATCTAAGCCAATTATCTGGTTTTAGTTTCGGAACGCAATGGAGCCAAGAGAAACCCGCCCCTCAGGACGAACGCGAACGCGGATCACACCGCGGACCACGCGATGATCGCCGTGATAGGCGCCCACCTCGTAGAGCAGGGGATGATAGCGCAAATCAGCGCGACCGCTTTGAGCAACCTCGCAGAGGTCCTCAAGGTCCTGCAGGACAAAATCGCCCACAAGGCGATCGTCAGACGTCTAACTTTAGACGTGAAGGTGCTCCTGATAATCGTCAGCGCCAAGATTCTCGTGGACCGCGTTCACAGGAAGAGCGTTCATCCTATTATAATTCACGCGACCGTATGCCTTATGAAAGTCAGGTATGCGCAGTGGCATTCTATCCAGAAGACAATAGTTTTGCAGCGCTTGTAAAAACGATTCGTGCATCGTGCCGTACTATAGAACTTTTTGAAATCGCTCGCACGGTCCTTGGTAAAACAGAACGCTTTACTGTTTCTGTAACACCACGTGAAGTTCAAGCTCCAGCTAAAACCGCTGAGGAAAAAGCAGATGCTTCAGGTAAAAATGAAACGAAACGTAAAGCGTTTGCTGTTTCTATTCCTGATAACGTTCCATTTGATTCTGAAGATGCTGCAATTGCACATGTGTTAAGTAAGCATCTAGACAAATACTTTGATAAACAAGACGTAGAAGTAGAACCGCCAAAAGGTAACTTCCAAGTTGTAAATCGTTGTGGTCTTACTGGTGAACTACTCGGGCCTCCGAATTATCACCGCTACGCTCAAATCGTTCAACAGCATCACTCGGCAGCGAATATTCGTATGCCTCTTGATGCGTACCGTTCAAAAATTGAATCCGTACGTGATCCTGAACTCATCGCTAAATGGTTAGAGAAGATGAAGAAGGTTACGCGCTATACGTGGAAAAATCCTACGTTTGCACGTAAAAATGCTAAAGCAGCAGAGGCAGCAAAGTCAGCAGAAGTGGTAGCACCGGCTACTGCAGAAGCTACGCCAACTGCACCTGTAGAAGCTGCCACTGAGACTCCTGTGGAAACAGCTCCTGCTCAAGAAGCACCTGTTGCAGAAGCTGCTCCAGTCATCTCTTTTGACTCCTTCGAAGATGCACGTACGTACTTACTTACTGCAGCACGTGAGAAAGTAGTGAGATTTACTTCACAAGTTCGTATCCATGGACGTGATGCGGAAGCATTACCAGATGGCGAAATTAAACGTGCAATTGAAGGTGCCTTAGAGCGTCAACGCCGTTTCCCGCTAGATACAGCAAATGCACTACGTGGCCGTTTACGCCGTGAACATTTCACTATCTTTAAAAAGGGATCTAAGGGCATATCCTATGTTTGCGCTGTTAAGCGTAAATTCCGTATTCCAGGGCAAACCTTTGCAGATAGTATTGGTGCATTGATTAGCTTCATTGAAGCTAACCCAATGGTTAAGGCTGGTGACTTAGCTAAGAAGTATCTTGGTATTTCTGAAGCACCTGCTGACAGCGCAGCACCTGCGGATGGTTCTGCAGTACCTTCACGTTTATTATCAATTGAAGAACGTGAAAAAATTGCTCGTCTACAAGGTGATTTACTCTGGTTAGTCCGTGAAGGCTATGTGACAGAGTTCATTGATGGAGGACTTTACGCTTCTCCACCAATAGCTGAATCACGTAAAAAACAAGCTGAAGCGGAAGAAGATGATCCAGAGAATTTCCCAGAAGCGGCACCAGCTGTGGTTGAAACACCACAAGCAGCAGCTCCTGAGGTAGCTCCAGAAGCTCCAGCTACGTCTGAGGTTCCTCCAACTACACCCTAAGTTTTAGGGTGTGAGTTTTGTTAACAATGCCAAAGTCGAAGTGTAAGGCTTCGCTTGGTATCCAGCTGCCTAGTTTTTCTGGCCACTCAATGGCTAGGCAGTAGGGAGGTTTTAAAAATTCATCGAGTAGTAACGCATCTATCTCTTCGGGTCTACTTAAACGGTAGGCGTCTAAGTGAGCCAGTAAACGTTTACCTTGGTGTAGCGTGTAGATAGAGAAGGTAGGGCTTGTTACGGCTTCTTTGATTCCAAATCCAAGAGCGAGTCCCTGTACGAATGTTGTTTTACCAACACCCAAATCGCCATGGAGTGCTAGGGTTACTGTGGGTGGTAGTTCTAAAGCGAGTTGTTCAGCCAGCCGACGTGTTTCTTCAGCAGAAGTTGTCGTTACACCCAGTTTTAACTTTTCTATCACATTCATGCGAGGTGTTCAAATCCCTGAAATGTTGAGAGATTAAGCGCAGTTTTGTTTTTTTTGGATGCTGGGCTCATATGTCCGATTAAAGTAAGCGGAGTGTCTGGGAATCTTTTTTTCCACTGAGCCTGAAAGAGTTTGAGATTTGCTGAGGGCTTAACGGTGAAGAGTAATTCGTAGTCTTCACCATCACACAAACCGTTTTTTACTGTGGCGCCACGTTTAAGGGGGATTTTATCAGCATAGATACATGCTGCAGCCTTCTTGGGTATAAGTGAATGAATGTCTTTTGCTAAGCCATCACTTATGTCCATTAAGGAAGTAACATACATTTTTTTAACTAGCCACTGAGCTTCCTTGATTCGTGGGGTGAATGTGTAGTGATGTTTGCTAGGCAAACTAAGGCCTAACTTGCCCGTTACGAAGATTAAGTCATTCGACTTAGCTGTGTGACGGGTTAAGAAACGGTTCGTAGTTTTTTCTCCTAAGAGAGTAAGAGTAGCTGCTAAAGAACCTTTTAATTCAGCAATATCTCCACCTACGATTTTGATAGCATAGCTCTGTGCTGTGTCCTTAAGTCCAAGGTAAAAATTTTTTAACCACGTGATTTTTACCGTAGGATCTAAAGTAAGAGATATAACACAACAGGTAGGTTTTCCACCCATAGCAGCTATGTCGCTTATATTTCTTTTTAATAATTTTTCACCGGCATGATAGGCACTAACGGTGTCATCAAAATGACGTCCGTAAATGAGTGGATCTACGGTTATAAGTTGTGAGTTTGAGTTCGGTATTACTGCACAATCATCTCCGATTCCGTATGGAGTATTTGGATTCGTTTTTCCAAGCCATACCTTTATTGTATCAATTAGCTTTCTTTCCCCAAGTGAGCGTAGCTGATCTTTTTTAACGACTGTAAAGGGATTGTTTTTATTCATGATCCGACGCCACCTAATACCATTAAAATAGAATTTAGGTTAAACAGAGCGTGAGCGATAATGGTTGTCCCGATGTTGCCTGTTTTTTCATAGGCTAGGGCAAAGACAATGCCTAAAATAACAAGGGGTGGAAAATACGTTAAGCTACCATGTGCTGCAGCAAAGAGAGCCGCAGGTATAAGTAATGCAACCCACCTAGGAGTACGTGTTCTTAAGAAGCGAAAAAGCCCAGCTCTGAAAATAACTTCCTCAGCCATAGGTGCAGCAAGTACTGCAACAAGGATTAAAGTACTACGAGTGAGAGAATCGTTTGAATTTAATAACAGATCTACCATCTCTTGTTTAACAATAGGTATGTGAAGCGCGTTTAGCACGGCTTGCCATACAAACATGACTAAGAAGACGAGAGGGAGGGCGATTAAAACCGTTTTAAAACCTGAAATAAGTGTCTTTAAAAACGAAAGATTAAACTTAGGAAATGGATCGTTCTTAAATTGGTGAAAAATATAAACGCCACCTAGAATTCCTAAATCCATTGCTGCTGCAGATAAGATAAGTCGACAGTCTGAATTTAAGGCTGTGTGCTTTAAAACAAAACTGGCGCTTAACTGAAAAAATAAGGCACTTGCGATAGCTAAAAAACCGTAGAGTACAAAGTCTGACTTTAAAATATTCCACTCCGGTACTTTGGGTTCAACTGCTGAGGAGCTTTTCCGCCAAGTTATAAGCGTAGTAATAAGTAAATAGACCCCGCTTAAAACAAGCGCGATTTCTACTCCGACAATAGGCAGTGTGTTTTCCACTGGTGCTTAGACGAGAATTTTTCCTGAGCTATACACAACTTTACCATCTACTAGTGTCATAACTGTTTTACCGGTAAAGGTTGTGTTATCCCAAGGAGAATTGGATGACTTGCTAAAACCTTTCTTGGAAAGGTAGGTCCATTTTTCTGTTGGATTAAACAAACAGATATCAGCTGGTGCACCGACTTGGAGTGTTCCTGCGTTTAAGCCAAGTATTGATGCTGGCTTGTGTGTCATTAAATCAATCACCTTAGAAAGTGAGAATTTATTCTTTTTAACAAGCACATCGAGGCATACAGCAAGGGCTGTTTCTAGTCCAAGAATTCCGTTTGGCGCATAGTCGAATTCACGATCTTTTTCGTAATCGGTATGAGGAGCGTGATCCGTAGAAATACAATCAATCGTACCATCTCTAAGTCCTTCGATGAGTGCGAGTCGGTCTTTTTCAGTACGAAGAGGAGGATTCATCTTAAGCGCCGTATCGTAACTCGATAGTGCTTTATCTGTGAGTGCGATGTGATGCGGTGTAGCTTCTGAAGTGATCTTAAATTTTTCCTTCTTATGCATTCTGATTAACTCAACCGAGTATTCAGACGAAATGTGCTGAAGGTGAATATGAGCACCCGTGTACTTTGAGAGGATAATATTACGAGAAACAATTAGATCTTCTGCAGCATTTGGCCATCCGCGAAGTCCAAGACGAGTGGACATTGTGCCTTCATTCATCACAGAACCTTGCGTCATGGATGCGTCTTGGCAGTGATCCATTAATGGAAGGTTGAACATCTTAGCGTACTCTGCGGCGCGGCGCATGACTTCATTTGACTGTACGCAGTCGCCGTCGTCCGTAATTGCTACAACGCCTGCGCGTTTTAAGGATCCTATGGGAGCGAGAGCCTGGCCCTTCATCCCAACCGTGATACAACCGGTGGGTAAAACTTTAATGACAGCGTCACGCTCAATTGCATCTTTGATAAATTGAATGGTTCCTGTGTTATCAGCCGGTGGTGTTGTATTAGGCATGCACACCACGGTAGTGTAGCCACCTGCTGCTGCAGCGCGTGAGCCGGTACCAATGGTTTCTTTATGACCTTGGCCTGGTTCTCTAAAGTGAACATGGATGTCCACTAAGCCAGGGCATGCAACAAGTCCTTTAGCATCGATTTTTTTTGCTGATTTTTTTTCAGCTGCTGTGAGTGATTTTACGAGGATACCATCACGAACAAAGAGGTCTCCTTTTCCATCACGTTTTGAGGCGGGATCGATGACGCGTGCGTTTTTAATCCAAAGTGTAGACATAGTAGATTATGCTCCTGCGATTGCTTGTTCAGGTAGGCCACCGGAGCAGAGGTATAATACGGCCATACGTACTGCGATTCCGTTAGAGACTTGTTCTAGAATTACACTGCGAGAGCCGTCTGCTAAATCGCTATCAATTTCAACACCGCGATTGATTGGGCCTGGATGCATGATGATCGCTTTAGGATGTAACCATTCTGCACGAGCGCGGTTCAAACCAAACATACTTGTGTATTCACCCAGAGAGGGGAAGTGACTACTCGACTGTCTTTCATGTTGGATTCGTAGCAACATCACGACTTCTGCATCTGCGAGTGCCGATTTTAAATCGTGTGATACGGTAGCTCCAAGATCTTTAAAAGCGTGGGGGACGAGTGTGGATGGTCCAACTAAGGTCACAGCAGCACCCATTTTCGTAAGTGCATGGATATTAGAACGAGCTACTCGGCTAAATAAAATATCTCCTAAAATAACAACTTTTCGGCCTTTGAGTGAGCCGAAGTGTTCTTTCATGGTGAATGTATCAAGTAGTCCTTGAGTTGGATGCTCGTGAGCTCCGTCTCCTGCATTGATGACAGGTATATCTAAAATACGTGAGAGATAAAGGGGAGAGCCTGATGCAGCATGTCTTATAACAAGCATATCCGCATTCAGCGCCTGAATATTTTGAGCTGTATCACGCAGTGTTTCACCTTTGGTGGTAGAGGATGTTGCGGCGTCTACTGAGATAACATCAGCACTCAAGCGTTTCGCAGCCATATCAAACGCCATGCGTGTTCTTGTGCTAGGTTCTAGAAATAAATTAACGATCGTCTTACCACGTAGGGCAGGTACTTTCTTAACGTTACGGCTTAAGATCTTTTTAAATGCACTTGCCGTAGCATGGATTTGATTAATCTCATCTAAAGAGAGTTCCTCAATGGTGAGTAGATGTTTTCGTGTCCAAGGCATAGTGTATTATTCTGAGTGAATCGTTATCTTGTCCAGTTTTGGATCATCGCTAAGAGAAACTGTTACTCTGCTTTTGTCATGCGCTTGTAGGATTAAGCCTGCATAGTTGCAGGTTACAGGCAGACGTCTACCGCCGCGGTCTACAAGTACGGCGAGTTCTACGAGAGCAGGTCTACCATGATCAAAAAGCTCATCTAAAGATGCTTTAACGGTACGTCCGGTAAAAAGAACATCATCTACTAGAATAATATGGGAACCGGTGACATCACCCGGAATAGATGTTGGCGTAAACTCTTTAGGTATCGGATGTCTTCCTAGGTCGTCTCGGTGAAACGATATGTCTAGGGTGCCAGCTTTAGCCTTTGTTTTGTTACCTTTTTTAACCGGATTAAGTCGATTAATCTCATCAGCTAAGCGGTAAGCCAGGGTAATACCGCCGTTTGCGATACCTAAAAGCCATATCTGCTCGGTCGCTTGGTGTTTTTCCGCGATGACCGAGGCAAGCCGCGAGATAGCAAGGTGAACCTCGGGAGCTTTAATCGTCTTAGTCGATGAACTCACAACGACTAGAAAAGCGACATTCTCGTAAAAAAGAAAGCCTTTTACTGAAAATCATATATCTCTATGAGCGCTATGCCAGTCGTACCGCTTAAGCCTGTAACTTGAGCGGTATACGCCCCCGGATTGAGGGTTACGAGCATAGCTGTATCGGATGATCCGTTAACTAGGGCAAAGGCCCCCACTTGAGCTGCAGCAGATGCTAGGGAGGCATTATTTGCCCATCCGTAGTTAGATTGCAGCATACTTCCAGTTGAATCATAAAGACTGAGCTGGGGATTAGCTAAGGTGCCAGTGAGTCCAAAGCTTGTGCTGAGTGTTGGTCCAACCCCGCGTATCAGAACAGTCTTAGGCGTTGTTCCGCTGATAACAAAGCCGGCCACAAGACTGTTAGAACCAGTTCCAACCATGGCTCGTGAGGAAATGTTTATCAAGCGACTGGGTGAACTTAAGGGATCTAAATCATAAATTTCGGCCAAAGAGACCCCGGTTGTATTGTTTACCCCAGATACTTGTGTTGTATAGGTGCTACCTGATGGAAGATTTGCCGTAAGCGCACTGTCTGAACTATTGATAGTTAGAGAAAAGGCACCCACTTGATTAAATTGAGCTAGGGTAGCTGTGCTGAATAAAGTATTAAGACTCGATGTTCCACTGATCGGTGGGTTACTCCAACCGGTATTGCTCGCGACTACTAATTGTTTTGAATCATATAAACTTAAGCTTGGGTTAGGAAGTACTCCTGTAACACCAAAATTGGTTAACGTGGGACCTACTGCACGAACAAGAATTTGTTTAGAGCCACTTCCTCCAATCACAAAACCGGTCGCTAAAATTTGATTATTAGTTAGGACGTTTGCACGAGTTGAGAGATTAACGAGACGACTTCCGCCAAGGGATGTGTTGAGAGCTTGGCTTATGAGAGTGCCGGTAGGACCTGTTATTTTAACCGTATAGAGTCCTAGGTCTGAAGCGCTAGCACTTGCTACCGTGTAGGTAGAGCTTGTTGCACCGTTTATCGCTACTCCGTTTAGATACCACTGAAAACTTAAAGGTCCGATACCGGTTGCAGAAACCGCTAGATTTAATGCAGAGCCTAGGATGATAGGACTTGTGGCGTGCGGCTGAACTGAAATTTTAAACGTGTCATTAGGTGTATGCCCTAATCGCCGTGCGCCACCTTGGTACATAGGCCAAGCTGAGGCACTTGTATTTGATGCTATGTTAAAAGAGTAAAGCTTATGGTCGTAACTACCAAAATATAAATTAGTTCCAAAGATAACTGGAGAGGATCTCACCCAACCACCTGTTGCGTAGGTTCGTTTAATTGAACCATCAGCATTTACGGCATATAAATTATAATCATAACAGCCTACATAAATGACTCCACTTGAATCAATGGCTAATGAGCTGGCGCGAATTTCACTAGGTAGTTTTAAATTCCATACAAGGGTGCCTGAATTAGTATTCAGTGAATATAGGCTGTGGTCGTAGCTTGCAAAGTATACACAGTTATTAGTTCCAAGTGCAGGGGAAGAACTAATGCTATTTTGTGCGGTGTAGGACCATAGTTTAACGCCTTTAGGGCTTAAGTTGTAGATAGTTCCACCGAGGGTTCCAAAGTATAGGTTTCCGGATGCGTCGATTGCAGCTGCATTATAAATCGAGGCGTCGGCAGCAAAAGTCCACTTTAGTGAACCATTTGGGTTGATAGCATAAAAAAGTGAATTATCTGAGCCTAGGTAAACTGTTCCATCGTTAGCTATTGTAGGTGCGGCGTAAGAGGTCCCTGGCACTGAATACGTCCACTGAAGATTGCCTGTTGCAGTTGATAGGCAGTATAAAACTCCATTACTTGCTTTTAAGTAGAGGGTGTCATCTGCTGAAGTTACGGATGCAAGCGCTACAGGACTTGACGTGGTTGTGGAAGTAGGAAGTTGGTAGGTCCACTTAATTGTTCCATTAGCTGTAAGGGCATAAATGGTAGACGACGTTCCGACGTAGATTGTCCCATCAGAGGCTACGCTTGATGTAGAGGTATCAAAATAGGCACCGGTTGAGTAAGTCCAGCGTGTTGATCCATCCGGATTAATTGCATAAAAATTTCCATCTTCACTCCCGATATAGATAGTACCATCAGCAGCAACGGATGGACCACAGGTAATGGCATCACCGGTGGTTAATTGCCAATTAGAATCAACTAAAGATAACGTAAATTGACCGTTATTGAGCGACGTACTTGAGTCGATTGTTCCATCAATTTGAAAGTAGTAGGTAGTTCCTGCTGTAGCACTGAAGGTGCATCCACTGATACTTGCTGGTATCACAGCAGAACTGTTTATTGCATTTCCTTTAGCTGAATTTATGAGCGTTAATGCATTTATTTTACTCCCTGTATAAATCGCAATCAGGGGATCAAAGTCGTAGCTAAATGCAGATAATTGAAATTGGCCACTGCTTGGAGCTGTCCATTGATACCACATGGAGTGTCCCCCTGAGTTGCCTAAAATTGATGGCTCACCTGATTGTTTGGTCGCGTTCATCGTTGTGGATTTTATCAGTGCACTTGTGCCTGATAAAATGACTGGAGTTTCAAACGCGTCATTTTGATATTGAAGAGATAGATTCACCATCCCAGTTGCTCCATTTACTCCATCCACTGAAATCTCATATACTGCGTCCGCTTGAGCATTAAAACTTAACGAAGCTGTTGTTGTTGATGTTGTACCGGTAGCTTTTGCAGCAGCGATACTCGTTAAATTTGAGAGTGAATTTCCTGTGTACACACCTGCGAGTGTAAGAAAGGTGCTTCCTTGGGTTGTGAGTGTCACGGGACCTGTTGCTGGAGCTGTCCATTCCCACCACAGGGAGGCTCCTCCTGTATAACCTCCAATAAGTGGTTCATTACTCTCGGTGGTTGCTCCTACGTTAGATGACTTAATTGCAATACGAGATGCGGTAATTTTTCCGCGACTTTGGAATGAATCGTTAAATGGCGTATTATCGTTTGGTGCTGATGCAAGTGCTGACGCGATATTGAGTCTACCGCCTGTTTGTACACGGTTAGTAAAGTTAACGTTTGTATCAACGTGGCGTAATAATCGGTTGATTAATTGCCTGTAGGTATCATTTGGAAATTGAGCCCGTAATAAAGCAAGTGATCCTGTGACAAAAGGGGTTGCCATGGATGTACCTGATAATACGGCTGTAGCTGAACTATTCGTATTGTAGAGTGATAGTATTTGGTAACCTGGTGCAGCAAGTTCTACCAAACCTGAGCCAGTACTGCTGAAAAATACGATATCATCGCGATTATCTGAGGCCGCAACAGTTACGATGTTGTCGAGTAAGTAACTGCCAGGGTAACTCGGGGTTAAGTCAATGTCTTCAGCAACATTGCCTGCTGCTACAACTAAAATGATACCGGCAGATTGAAGGGCTTGGATTGAAGTGTATTCTGAGGAACTATAGGTGTTACTTCCGTAGCTTGCGTTAATAATTTGCGCACCGTTTGCTAACGCAAAATCAATACACGTGATTTCGTTAGATGTACTACCACCACCGGTAGATGTCAGAAATTTAAGCGGCATAAGCTGCACAGACCAAGCTACGCCGCTTGTATTTAAGCCGTTATTGCCCTGCGCGCCAATGATGCCACTTACGTGGGTGCCATGTCCGTTATCATCATTTGGGTTTCCACTATTCGCTGAGCCACTGCCTACGGTTGCATTAATACCGTGTGCTGCGTTGATATACTGAAACCCATTACTTGTAGTTCCATTCGTCTTTGGATTATTCCAAAAATTATTTACCAAATCTTGATGGGTGAGCAGAGCCCCTGTGTCTATAACTCCAACGACAACATTGGATGCGTCGTAGCGCGTATTCGCCCAAGCGCTTAAGGCATGTATATCAGCATTCGCAATTCCTGGCCCTGGTATTGAAGGATTGTTACCGGTATTTGAAAGACCCCACTGAGATATAAAGCTAGGGTCGTTTGGTGCGGTTGTTGAGATTGCTAAAGCGTGTCGTAAATAATCTGGTTCTACGAATTCATATCGGCCAGTAGCATTTAAGCGATCGATGGATGCTTGCACAGTGTCGCCTGACTTAACTTGCAGAACACGTAGCTCACCAAACCGTGAAAACGATTTAATTTTTACCCAATTTTCTTTTGCTTCAGCAGAATCGATTGTAGCAAGCTGAGATTTCTTTGGCTTAGCTAAAATACTTTGGTCTAAATAGCCCTGTAGTTTTTCTTTAAGTGTAGGTTCTGCGCCAGAAAAATTGGCAGCATAACCAGTTAATATAACTAGTAAGTAAACCAGTAAGGCGAGTTGCGCACGGCATATGCGCTTTATGTGCGTGGTGTAGTTTAGTAAAAAATTAGTCACCTATAAAGAGGCTTAAACGTGAAGCTTCTATATAGGTGAAAGCGTGGGGCTGTGTCAAAAACCAACCTGACTAGATACCTATTAAAACGTGTAAGGGGCAGTGAATCTGTAAGTGCCAGATTGTACCTCTAGATAAAGTGCCTTGGAATCGTGAGACAGTACTTTGACGCACGATGCTTTTTCAACAGGTTTACCACTTTCTAAAACTGCATCAGGATTAGAGGTAGGTATACGAACGTGAGAGACGGTATTGGGTGGTACTTTTATTTCTAGACTAAAGGTGTTTTTGGATAACAACCAGTCGGTAGAGATAAGTCCAGTAACTGCTTGATACGATGCGCGTGCTGAGGTCAGTCCTGGTCCTGGATAGGGTGCAATAGCAATTGTTTTAAAACCAGCACCCTCGGTATCTATACCAGCAACATAGCGGTACATGAATTCACCAACCGAACCGAAAGCATAATGGTTGAACGAATTCATACCTATAGTTTGAAAACCTTTTTCCTTAGTCCAACCATCCCATCTTTCCCACATG
>Ga0208381_1000103_pt1 | contig 33357 bp, 31 predicted proteins | sample CryBogCBE13Jul09_FD_184572 | JGI IMG/M metagenome (GOLD analysis project Ga0208381, IMG submission 184572) | Freshwater microbial communities from Crystal Bog, Wisconsin, USA - CBE13Jul09 (SPAdes) (version 2) | ecosystem: Environmental > Aquatic > Freshwater > Lake | place: Crystal Bog...
TGGACCTGTCATACCTGGCAATCCATCAAATCCTCTTTCTCCAGGTGAACCTGTCATACCTGGCAATCCATCAAATCCTCTTTCTCCAGGTGAACCTGTCATACCTGGCAATCCATCAAATCCTCTTTCACCTTGTGGACCTGTCATACCTGGCAATCCATCAAATCCTCTTTCTCCTTGTGGACCTGTAAATCCCCTTTCTCCTTGTAAACCTGTCATACCGGGTAATCCATCAAATCCTTTTTCTCCTTGTGGACCTGTCATACCAGATATTTCATTTTGATTATTTATTATTATTCCTGCTGGTCCAGTATCACCCTTATTACCTTGTGGACCTGTAAATCCTGTAAATCCTGTAAATCCTATTTCACCTTGTGGACCCGTAAATCCTCTTTCACCTTGTAGACCTGTCATACCAAATATTTCATTTTGATTACTTATTATCATTCCTGCTGGACCAGTATCACCTTTATCTCCTTTATCACCTTTTTCACCAGTATCACCTTTAGGACCAGTAAATCCCATCAAACCCATTAATCCTTGTAATCCTTGTAATCCTTGTAATCCTTGTAGACCAGTATCACCTTTATCACCTTTATCACCTTTTTCACCAGTATCACCTTTAGGACCAGTAAATCCCATCAAACCCATTAATCCTTGTAATCCTTGAAGACCAGTATCACCTTTATCGCCTTTATCACCTTTTTCACCTTTTACTCCTATCTCACCTTTATCACCTTTACCACCAGTAGCACCAGTAATAAAATTTATAGCTTTTTGAATAATTGATGGTTCTGGTTTTGGTGGAGCTTCTGTTAGTGGTGTTTGTTCTATTTGTGATCTAATATAATCATTTGATGGTGGTGTATATTCACCTGGTTCTACAATTACACCTATTTGATCAACTGGAAATTCTAATACATTAAATTCACTTGTTATACCATCTGGGTCATATGGTTCTTTTCCCCCGCTAAAATTCAATATATTATTTCGTAAATTAGTTTCGGAATCTAAATTTAATATTATATTCCTTAAATTTTTATTACTTTTACTCATATATTTTATGAGGAAAAATAGATTTTAATTTGAATTATATATACTATAGAATTTTGTAATAATATCATTATAAATCTCATATTTTATTTCAATTACATTATCACTCTTACCAATTTCTATCACTTTTTCATCATATTGATTATATACAATTATTTTACAATCTAATAAATCTGCTAATATATATAACTCGTATTTATACATTGGATCTAATGCTTCATTTGATACTAATTTTTCTTTCATTTGTGGTATAGATTTAATATCAAAATATTTGTATAATCTCTGTAAATTATTTTCATCAAATAACCATTTAATTATTTTACCCTTAAACAAATTAATAATATCATTTTGTAATGAACTTTCATATCCTAAATTACGATATTCTGTTTCCATTAATTTATTTTTTATCCAATAATATCCATTAATAATCGTTCTATATAATCCATTTTCTTTCTTTACTAATTGTTCTATTTTATTACCAAATATTTTAGGTGGAAATACTTCAATCTCTAAATTCTTTCTAATTAATCTCTTTTTACCTATAATCGGTATATTATTTTCACCATATATTTCTGCTAATATACTATCAATTGTTAAATTACTAGCTTTAATTAATTTTTCATTCTTTTTACTTGTAAAGAAATCATATTGATATATATCTGGCACTAAATATGTATTCTTTCTTAATATTTCTTGACGTTTGATTAAATTAAAATTTATTTCATTACTCAATCTTACTATAAATTGATCTAACATCTCTTTTGTTAATTGTAATTGACATGTCTTTCCAACTCTACCACAATGATAATGACTACATGTTTTATCTAATCTACATAACTGTCTAAAATTTGTTATTGTATATTTATCTAATTTAGGTATTCTTGGAATAATAGTAATAATATTACGTACTAATTTATGCAAGAAATCAATAGTCTTAGTTACACTCTTTTTTGTTAATTCTTCTAATTCATCTTTTAATTTAATATTATTACTCAAATATTCACTTATTTCTAATCTTAATCTATCATAACTTTCTTCTGTATAATCTACTTTATTTACTTTTATTATTCTATCATCTACTATAATATTATCTGAACCTTTCATTATTTCTCTATCAATAATATCATCATCTATAACTGAAACTATCATAAAATTCTTAATATTATAGTCTTTTGCTAATCTTTTAATATCTGTTTCATCCATTCTTACTGTTGTCACTGGTAAAATAATATTTTCTTGAATATAAATACCTGATACTAAAAATTTATCTCTAATTTTTTGACTATATATTATACCTGCTGGCACAATATTGATATCTAAATCCATAATAAATTTCATTGATGCATTAATTGTATTTAAATAATCATTGTGATTTTTATATATTTGAATATCTTTTAGACATCCTGAGGGTTGTACAGGGAATAAAAACGTATTTTTGTTCAATCCTTTTATCATAAGAAATCTACATTTATATCTATAATCTATCACCTGACCTACGATAGAAAATTTATCATTAATCATTTCTTTAATTTCTTTACTATTATAGAATACATTACTTGCTAATTTTGTATTTTGTAAGCAATTTAGACTGTAATATTTATTAATTCTATTTACAATATTATTTTCTTTTTCTTCATATTCAAATATCTTTTTAATATTAATATATTTCTCTTTTTTACTTGCTGTTGCATCTTTTTGTAAATTTAATACTGGAAAGTATAATGATTCATCTTTTACTATAATTATATTCTTCTTTGTTTTGTAATTATTATAATTTTCATTATTCTTACAAATTAATACATAATCATCATATTTTAACCATTCACCATTTTCATTCATTCTTCTTGCTATTCTTTTCTCAAATATATAAGAATTAATATCATATTTATAAGACACCAAATCATCTAAAAATTCATGTGTTACTCCTATTCCATTCATTATATAATTTTTAAATGTATCTATTTCACCAAATCTCAATTTAATATCACCATTGTTCAAACATGTAAATAATATATCATCCATATTTTTAAATATTTCTTCTACTATATCTTCATAATTCTTCTCCATTAATGATGCTATTGCACTTAAATATGGAATCTTTTGATTACTTACACCATATTTGAAAAAATAACCTGATTTAGATTGTGTTAAATAATGATTTTTAATTATCTTATCATTTGATACTAACTTGTTGAAGAAAATATCCAAATATTCTGGTAAAAAAGAAAATCTACCTTCTTGTACCTTATTTGTTTCTTGTAAAATATAAATCTTATCCGATTTAATATTCTTAATTTCTCCTACTGTTTCCGCAAGACCTTTATTCGCACATTTTTCATTGAATTCCCTTTTACTACTATTTTTGGTATTAAATGAATCATTTTTAAAACAACAAGGCATACATAAACCAGATGGATGCTTACTCTTTGTTAAATATCCAATATATGAATACTTTTTATTTACATCTATATCACATGTGTAATATAAATTTGCATTTTCTGTTGGTATCTTAATAGAGCGTAATATTTGTTCTTTTCCATTAATTTTAACTTTTTTCTCATAATTATTTGTTTCTTTATTCAATACGTATCCATTTTTAATTAATTCATTTTCATTTGTATATTGTGTTGGCTGTCTCTTTTTAGTACCACTATTTTGACAATTTCTTGACCAATGATTTTGACCCTTTTCTGGTTTAAAACCTAATCTATCCTTATCTAATTTTGTAATCTTTTTAACTGTTCTTACTTCTTCTGCTACATCACTAATTAATTCAACTAAATTTCTTCTTTTGGCAATATTATTCAAACCTTTTAATACATCCATCATATCACGTCTATCTTTATTCTTAACATGATAGATATCAACATATAAATATAATACAATATTCATTAAAAGTAATATTTGATTTAATTGCCATTGTGATCTAGCACCTGAAATTCTTATTTTATAATTTTCTTTTGATTTACCTTGAATATCTACTTCTACACCTGATGGTTTTGCTCTTGGTACATTCTCAAATTTCTTTAATATATTTCTACCCTTTTTTAAATATGCAAATTTTTGATTACCATCTCTAACTTTTTGTAATGCTTCTGCATCTGTTAAATTATATTGACTTGCAATTTCTTTAGCCATTCCTTTTTCATCATATTCATAATTCTTCAAGAAATATCTTATTCTTCTCTCAATATTCATTTCACTATAATAATCAGATACTCTTTTGTATCTCAAATACGTACCATATTTACTCTTTTCATCTACAATATCTTTTTTAGTTTTACTTTCTCTTTTTCTTGGTTCAATTACTACTGATAAATATGGAAAGAATAATCTGCAAAAATCTGATAATTCATTATGATTGATTATATATGACTTATCTTTTGAACCTAATACTGGTAATTGAAAACTTTGAATATTATTAATAAATGCAAATTTAAAATCACTTTCTTTTGGTACAAATATCTTAAAATATGAATTTTCACTATTAATCTTTTTAATTAATTCTTGTACATATACAAATGTCTTATTAATATCTTCAAATGTAGCTTGATCATCTTCTTTCCACTGTGTCTTATATTCTAATTTACCATATTCTGTTAACTTAACTGAAATATATTTATTACTTGAACCTCCTTTAATATCCACTTTAATCTTAAAACTAATACCATATGGATTACTTTCTAACCATTTTGATTGAATTGCTTCTTTATCATATTCAGGTGAAATTGTTCTAAATTTATGCCATCCTGCTGCATCTGGTGGTTGATATTGAATATATGGATATTTTTCATCTAATGCATAATTTTCAAATATACGACTCAAATCAAACTTTAATAAACTTGATATAGTAGTTTCTTTTTCTAAATTAATCTCCCTACCATTTAAATTTGTTAAATATAATGAAACATGTGTCGTTGTTTGTGTAATAAAATTATCCTTATAATAATTCTTGTATGCTTTTTCATTATCATATTCATCTTCAATATAACTCATCACTTTATTTTCTAATAATAAATCATTGTCTATAGTTGTAATAATTTGTCTTATCTTTTTTGTTTCTACATCAGTATTCCCATTTAAATACTCTAATATTGTTGGCAATTCTGATACACTTTCTGTAAAATATATCTTTACATAAAAATCTGTTAAATTTTTAATAGTTTCTGCTGATGATTTATAATTCTTACCTAATTCAGTATAAATATCTGTAAAAAATACTTCATTATTTGGAATATAATCTATAAAATCATTAATTATCTTTTGATTATTATCTTCAAAATGTATTCTTGAACCATATCTATTCATACTTTCTTTTATTACTCCCAATTGCCCTTTCAAAATTTCATAATCTCTAAAATTTTCTACTGGTACTACATCAACTGGTAATAATGTATTTTGTCTTAACCAATTACGACCTAACATTAAATAATCTTTCTTTTCTTCATATTTATTATTTATAAATTCATTAAACATATATTCTGACCATGTATATATTCTAGATGGTATTAAAAATGGTACTGATGATTCAAATTCTTTACTTTTTTCAATAGTCATACAAATTTTCTTTTTCATATTCAAAAATGTATCATCACGATAAATATATTGAGAATAAATAAAATTTTTTTGTATTACTTCATCTAATTCACCATTATAATGATTATTACTATTTTTTTCATCAAACGGTATGTTTCTTTCTCTCAATGTTTTTGCTCTATTTGCTTCTTCTTCTAAAATTTCTGTAATTAATTTTTTATTCTTTTCTGCATCTTTATCTATATCTTCATTTATTACATGCATATCTTCTAATTCATTAATATTAAAATCATCTTCTGGTTCTTTTAATGCTTCTCTATCATCTGCTTGTTGTTCACCAAAAATTTCTGATTCAGTTGTATCTTCTGGATTTTCTTCTTCATCTGTATCGTCAACATCTGTATCCGTATTCGAATCAAATTCATCATCGTCATAACCTCCTACTTGTTTAATACTACCACCTAATTGGTCTTTTTCTTCCATAAATTGTTTTTTTAATCTATCTATCTTAATTTTACCATTATAAGAATAAACTAAATTTGTTTTTTTAATTTGTTTAATATGTTTATCTACCCAATTTACACTTAATTTTTTTGTTATTTTATCTTTATCACTACTAGAATTAAATATTTTTCTCGATTTTTTTAAATGTTCTGATAAAAAGAAATTTTCATACCAATATGAATCATAATAATCTTCTAATATAGTAATTTCATCTGGTGATAATTCTTTTAATGTTTGAAAAAAAGATAAATCCTTAATTTTAGATATAATTCTTCTAATATTGCTAGGAATATTACCTAAAAATATATAATAATGATATTGAAACTTACGATTATTATTTCTATATCTATAAATAATTTTAAATGGTTTGGATAAATTTTGTTCTTCACTCATGTTATCTGATTATATTTTAATTATAATATACTTATTTACATATTTAATTATCCATGTTATATGAGCTAATAATGCTAATGATAAAAATACATAATATTCTGTAAATCCATACTGATAAGCTAATATAATTAATAATATATTATACAATATTCTAAATATAAAATACAATGATGCAAAAAAATAAGATGTATTATATAACTGTCTTAATTCTGGATTAACCATCTCTAATGACCTAAGAAAAATTGGAATTTCAAATGGCACACCTAGTAAATACAAATTTAACTTATGATTTGTATTACCATATATAAAAAATAATATGTAAATAATATGATGAACATACGATGTAATATAATTTTTATTTAATACTCTTCTATATTTTTGATAACCAACAATAAGATCAGATGAAAAATATCCTAAACTCATATAATAATATAAATTAGCTAGTGTATTTGGTGTATTTAAATATAAATATACTGTATTGCATTGTGTTACTAATAAATAAAAACTATATGGTGCAATTGTTGTACAAAATCCACTGTAAACTAATGAATATATATATGATAATCTTACATCTTCATGATTTTTAATTTCAAATACATCTGCAATTGGTCTATGTAGACTTAACCATAATCTTAATGATACAATATATGGATTAAATAGTATAAAATTATATAATGATGTTAGCATATAATTTTATATTAAACTTTTGTCTTATATTAGAATTCATAATTTAATACATTTGTATAAATTTGAATACCGCAATATTCTTCGGGTGTATTATTATAATCTACAAACTCATACATATTATTATTTTGTGCTGTTTCTAATATATATCTATTTAATTCAAAGAATAATTTTGTATGACCAACTTCTGGACATCCAATGTGTGCAATTTCATGCACTGCTACGTATAATATTTTATTATAATCATAAAATTCATTAGATTGTTTATTTCTCAAACAAAAGACTAATTCTTCACCTTTATTTACACTGTAACTAGTGTAAGGACTATCTTTTTCTACTTCTCTAATAAAAACACTATTTAATTTATCAACTATAATTTGTATATAGTTAGTATAATCTTTATTATCTTCTTTTTTTGCTCTATCTAATGATTTTTGTGCAATCTTAGCTAAGTCTGTTTTTAATTTAATTAAAAGGTCTACTGCTTTGGATTTATCTGGTAATTCTTGAACCATATATACTTGACCGTCAAATTCGGCACGAACTAGTCCTGCATTACGAATTGAATATATTAAATATCCAATAAGTAATACTAATGCAAACACTAATAATTCTTGCTCCATATAAATATATAAGTTTTTTATTTTCTTTAAAATTTATTTCTAAATAAAATTATATCATGGGAAATTCTAATTCTAATTTTAACACAGCAAAAAATGCCGATATTATTAATAAGCTAAAAAATTTATTAGCTGAATCTGAAGCTAAACCCCAAGTTATGACAGAATGTAACGAAGTTATTTCAAAATTAAAAACTCTTATTGAAGAATCAGAAACACAACATGGTCATTCTATGACTAATGATATTAAAGTAGACGCAGTTACTGGAGATACTGAACCTGAAGTCGTTGCTGCTGAAGTTGATATTCTTGCTGTTGATATGCCATCACATTCTGTATTTGAATCTACAGAAAAATCAAAATCTAATATGATGGATATGTCAATAATGGAAGGTGGTGCTTATATTATTGATAATCTCAAAAATTTACTAGGTGCTGCAAATAATACAGAACGTATAGATGAATCAAATGAAATGGATATTAACGTTAATAATCTTAAACAATTATTAGCTAATACAGAAGAAGAAATGTATGGTGGTAATGATGATGATAATATGATTATCGAAAAATTAAAAAATTTATTAGATGAAACTGAATCTTATACTATGATGGGTGGACAAGTAGGTGAAATAAATAATGTAACTATTCAACATTTAAGAAACTTATTAGCTGAAACTGAAACATTCAATATGACAGGTGGTGCATTTGATGATGCTAGTGTTCAAAATTTAAAAAACTTATTAGCTGAAACTGAAACAAATTTTAACTACCATACTGTTAACTTACGTGGTGGTAAAGTACATCATAAAAAAGTTTTTACTTCTGAAGAAGAAGAAAAAGAAATAGAAGAAGAAATGGAAAAAGAAAAAGAAGCAAAAGAAGAAAAACAAATGGAAAAAGAAGAAGAAAAAGCTGAAAGTGAAGCCAGTGATAATCAATCAGGTGGTGAAGAATTAAGCTCTGAATTAGTTGAAATCTTAAAATCTTTGAAAAAAGAAAAGAAAGATAATTTATATGGCGGTTCCCGTAAAGGTGATTCAAGACGTAGAGATGAAGAATATGAAGAAGAAGAAGATATTAAACGTGAAATGTACGGAGATTTTCAAGGTCAAAGTATAGATGAAAGATTTGAAGAATTTGAAGAAGACTATAAAAATCACGTAGGTAGATCTAGAAAACCAAAATCTAAACGTGAATATTATGAAGAATGGGAAGCTGAACAATTTGGAGGTAAAAGACGTGGCTCTAAAAAATCATCTAGAAAATCCAGCAGAAAATCTAGTAGAAAATCATCTAAAAAATCTAGAAGAATGTCAGCAGATTCAGACTATGATTTAGAAGATGATATTGATATGGATACAGATGATGAAGACTACTTATCTACATCCTCATTAAATACATCTGATATTAATATTAGACATTACAGATGAAGTCTCAGATAAACTAAAAAAATTGATATATTTTATATAAAAACTATAAAATATAATAATAAAAAATGGTTTTGAACATATATATTTTACTTCTTGAGGGAAATCGCTATTATATAGGCAATTCTGGATATTTTATTAAAGCTTATCAACAACATATTGATAAAAAAGGATGTGAATGGACAAAAATACATCGTGTTGTTAATATATTAAAAGTTATTACTGAAACTAATGAATATACTTTAGATGATTGTGTTATTGAATATATGAAAAAATATGGTATCGATAATGTACGTGGTGGATCTTTTGAAGATGTCGTATTATCACCTGCACAATTAGAAAAATTAAGTAACTATCTATAATTTTTATTTTTATAATGAATGATAATTTTTCTGACTTTATCATTATTATCTGTTTTATTAACTATCTCTGATTCATTATACGAATCATAATATTTATGTTTATATTTTATAGCATTATCATCTTTATATTTTAATTCATTATCATATAATCCAATATCATAATATTCATAATATTGATGTAATATTTCAATCTTATTTTCATTACGTCTTTGTTTATAATCGTTATCAAACACTTGACAATATCCTGGAAATTGACCAATTGTTCCACCATATATCCATGTTAAAAAAGATATAATTACATCTGATGCAAATGTTCCATTTAAATTATAAAAATTTTCAATATGTTTTTTTATTTCATCTTTATTTTTTAACATATTTCTATAAAAAAGTGTTTTAAATATACATCCTCCATATCCTGCTATATATAACTTATCTGATGTTGTATTATATTTACGTAAATATTCATATATTTCTCCACCAAAATATCCAGTACCTCCACCATTTATATCATTTTTTAAATCATCTGTATTTACTTTATTTATTATCCATACATCATCTTCTAATAATATAAAATAATCTTCTGTAAATGTTAATGTTGCATCATATATTCTTGATAACCATATTAATGCTTTTTCTATTACACTATTTCCAATTTTATTTTTAATTTTTGACCAATCCATATGTCCGATATTTTCATTAGAATAATAATAATTTGCATTATTTTGCTTTGCAATTTCTTCTAACGATTCATCACCTTTATCATTTATTATAAATAAATTTTCTATTGGATAATGTTTTCTATATGATTCTATTACATGAATAAATGCTCTTTTTTGTTTATAACATTGATAAAATCCTGCGATTGATGACATAAATTACAATAACAAAATTATATTTAGTAATTGTATATGAATAATTTATATTTCGTTTTAGGATTTATATTATTAGTTTCTTACTATGTTTATAGTCGTGTTAATGAAAATTTAGAAAATACTAATGTAAATAATATATTAGGCACACATATGGTTCCTTGTTGTGCAACTGGTAAAGTAACTGGATATTATCGTGATGGTAATTGCTCTACTGGTGATTCAGATACTGGTACACATGTAGTATGTGCTATTATGGACGATAATTTTTTACAATTTACCAAGTCTAAAGGAAATGATTTAATTACACCACAATTACCTTCTTTTCCTGGTCTTGTTAAAGGTGATAAATGGTGTGTATGTATATTAAGATGGTTAGAAGCATACAAGGCAGGTAAAGCACCTAAAATTATACCTGAATCTACAAATGAAGCAGCATTAAAATATACTACTAAAGAAATTTTACTTAAATACGCTTAAACTAACCATCTATCTAAAGAAACATTTTTCATATATGGTTTACCTGCTCGTTTACATTCTTCTTCTTTTATTAAATCATTAAATAATTCTGTTGCATCTTCCGGTTTAGCTGTTACTAATTCTAAGAACTGAATCGCCGGTAACATAATTTGATTCGTAATATAAAACATATAATCTATCTTTAAATTGTTCTCTGCAATATAATCTGGATGTTCTATCTTCTCACCTTGCAATAATTTATGTCCTCTAATCTTAGGCATTTCAATATATGCAAATTGTACTCGATCATTTGTTTGAGGTGCATTTGCTCTCTTTTCTTTTATCATTTTCTGTGCTAACATAACATGTGCAATATTAACAATATTTTGTTCTTCTCCATCTACTAATATTGGATTACCTTTTGCATCTTTTTTTACTGTAGTTTTATATTTATTTATATCTTTAATCGTTTTAGATGTTACAAAATCTTTGATTGGAAAATTACCCTTAAATATATCTCGAATTGATTTCTTTGTAAATTTAATTGTCTTATCACAATCAATTTCATTCATCATAATATCTACCATTCCTCCTATTACTTTTTTTACTATTTGAGCATTATCTCGTCGTTTTAATACAATACCCATTGATGTCTGTGTAAATTCTACATCATCATCTGTATATTTATTACCCACATATCTCTTCTTAGAAAAGATTGCAAACGGAAAGAAAGTCTTTTCATATGATAATTCATGTGGAAATCGTAATTGTGCTTGAACAAATTTACTTACCATATTACCTAATATAATTGCCGGCATTAAAATTTCCTTAGAATACAATACTTCTTTTGTTTCACGATTTACAATACCAAAATTATTAAATATTGAGTCCGTATTGTGAACAATCATCTGACCAACACCTGCTTGAAAATGATGATTTTCAGTTGTTAAGTCATAAACATATTCACCTTCAGGATATGCAATTTCATGAATTTTTTTAATAATTGTCTTATCTTCTATATTATTATTTACAGTTATTTTAATTAAATTATCATTATTAATATCAATTGAATAACTATTATTAATACCTAATAAATATCTTGCTGCATCTAAATGATTATACGTTTCATAAATATCAACATGATTAATTTTATCATTTATAATAGGATATTTCCAATGCAATAATGTATCACCTACTTTTAAGTCTTTCGGTGAAACTTCTTTATACTCATTTGTAATTAATGAATGGTCATCTGTAACATCAACTAATCCACAATGCGTTAATACTCGCATCATCTTTTTATGACTTGCTAATTTATGTCGAATAATTCGTTCTACTTTTTTCCATCCATCATCTGTCCAACTTTCAATATCTGTTAACTCACAATATTCTTTAGTTGAATCAGTGCATTGTTTCCATTCTTTATTATATCCAAGTTCTTCAATCGTTGAAATTCTAATAACATATTCTTTAGTCTTATTAATTTTTATTAATTCCCTATATAATATTGGTGTATAATTTGCAACACTATCACCATACACTACTACTGGATTAATATCATAGTTATCAAAAATTTCTGTGACTTGTTTTACTATTTTAGTTGTTTCTTTCTCATCATCTGCAAGTGTTTTACCTGCTTTATTTTTTAATTTTTCTTTAAAGAATTCATATAATTTTTCTTTATTATCTTTATTCTCATAGATATACATTAAAATATTCTTCAAATCTTTTTCTACAAAATTCTTTGCAATCATAATTTGAGAACGACCAACTGCAGTTGTAGATGCTGCTAGCTTTACATAACAAACTGGACTTGTTCCCGCACCAATTTGCCCATACAAAGAATTAGCTGTTAATTTCAAAGCTAACTGTCTGCCATTATAAATCGCTTTCATAAACACATCGGTTTCCACCTCTTCTAATTTCTTTACTTGTTTTCTTTCTGTAAGTAAATCATTCAAAATCTCTGGAATAACGCCAAATTTATCTTTTTGTTTTGCATACTTACATACAACTTCTTCTTTTGTTCCATCTGCTCGTTCTTGGTCAAATTTAATTATATTATAAGTATAATCTGGTAAATTATCATATTTTGAATCATCTACAAACATTTCGTGAGAAATATTTTCTGCAATCATAGAACTTGGATACAGACTTGAATAATCATTAACTGAAATAGGTACTCGATGAAATTTTGGTTCCGGTGTTAATACTATTGCACCTTCAAAACTTGGTTCATCATCATCTATTTCTTTATGCACTCTTGGTAATGTTTTAATTAAATATCCTCGTTTACGACATTTTTTTACTACCAAACTAAATGATTTAATTCCTTGACCACGTAAGAAAATCCATTGCATTGGTACACTTGAAATACTCGCCATTTCCATATTCTCTGGAATTTTGTTAAGTTTCAATAATAATTTGATTGGTAATATACAATCTTGAATACAATACTTTGCAATCGTACAGATATCTTTTGAATCTCCACCTGCATAATATGTAAACATCTCTCTTGCAGATAAATCATCTTTCACACTACCTGCATAAAAATATCGATGCTGTTTCATATTCTTCTCAATTGTTGGATTGTCTAAGATATAAGATAAATTACCTCGAATTTCAATATATTCATCAGTCATATTAATAATTTTTAATTTCTCACTAACAATATCATCTTCTTCTGAAATCTTAACATAATTTCCTACTTTGAATTCTCCTTTCTTCTTCAAATATATCTTTGTTTTATCTCCAGTAATCTCTACTTTTTTAATTATTTCTCGCATGAAATGTTCTGCTACTGCATCTAATTTATAACTATTTAATTTATAATCCTTCTGAATTAATTTCATCAAATCTATCTTCACACGACCAATCGTATGATAAAAGCTCATCACATTATCACCTAATGCTGCAGAAGATAATTTAACATCTTCACGAAATTCTGTTCTAGGACCTAATCTACTTAGAAATCCAAATTCATCAATACGATTAATTTTCTTACGACCATAAATATATTTTTCATCAAAGCCATAAATATTATAACCAGTCATGATATCAGGATCTTCTTCCTGAATAATTTTTTGGAATTCTAATAATAAATCTTTCTCATTGTCAAAACTTAATACATTTGCACCTTCAATTTCATCACAATCTTTTAAAGTTAATATATATTTAGTCATTTCGCTTTCACCAAAAGTATAAAATACCATACCAATTTGAATAATTGGATCTTCTTTTCTATCAGGTTGAGGAAATTGTTCATCATGACTATAACATTCTAAATCGTAACTACATAATTTAAATTTTGCCATACCAAGTTTTGGTGCATCTGGTCCAAAATTATTTTGAGATACAACATCTTCATATTTAACTCTCAAATGATAATCTGTAAATGTTTTCATAGATTTATCATTACGATATTTACCTTTCGGTAATTTAATCCATCCACATGATTTAATATCTTGAGTATGTATAAATCTTAACATCGGGTCAAAATTTGATTCATATAACTGAAATTTTTCTGCCTTATAATTCATTCTAATTTCTAGAATACCATCCTTAGAACGGTTATGATAATATTTCATTGTATCACTCGTCTTAAATCGAATCATCAGAAAACTAAATTGTTGTTCTGCCTTAAATCCATAAAATTCTTTCCATGCTGTTATATTATAATCAATAATATTTGCTCCATGGTCTCTACTCATTCCTTTTAATCCATTAATAAATTTTTGCAAATCTGTCGATGTCCATGTTTTTGGCACTTTAACAAAGAAATACGGAAAAAATTCATATACTGATACGGTAATAGATAATCCTGTATTTGTTCTACCAAAAAATCTAACTATAAATCTTTTATCTTCATCTTCTCCAACATTTTCAGAATGCCAATCTATAATATTACAATATACATCATCTTCTGACGGTCGAATGATTTGTTCTGTCATATTTATTATAAATATTAATAATTGTTTATTTTATAATTAATTTTCAATTATTAATATATATGAGTTTATATTATTATAATAATAGCCAAAATACATACGATAATAAATGGTTAATACCTAGACTTAATAGTATGCAAAAAGGAAATGTCGCAACTGTTGATTCTGTTAATGGATTTGACTCTACTGCTACTGTTGGTGGTAAATCATTCAGTACAATTGCTGCTGCCGTTTCAGCTGTAACATCTGGTCAAACTGTTTTAATACTCCCTGGCACCTATACTCTTACTACTGGACTAGTGCTACCCAATGGTATATCTCTTCGTGGACTATCGCTTCAAACCACAATTATTCAAATGAATGTTACAAGTTCTACTACAATGTTGACTATGGGTGAAAATTGTCGTGTAGAAGATCTAACACTGAATCTTACCTGTACCGGCTCAACCGCCGGTGTAGTTCTCAAAGGCATTGTATTTGGCGGAACCTCGTCTCAAACGTCTAAATTACGTGTCTGTGTCGTCAATGTGAATAATGCGTCAATGAGCAAAACTCTTACAAATACAGTTACAGGTATTGAATTTTCTGGAACAGGGTCACTAACCGCCTCGGTGTTTTCCTTTAACAGTATAAAAGGTAGTACGATTAATGTATATTCTAACGGTGCCGGAAATAAGCGTGGACTCCTTGTATCCAATTCTAATCAGGCAAGTACACGTGATGTAAATGTTTATGTAGCACAACCACCCGATACCGATTCAACCGGTTCTTATGTAGGAGTTGAAACAAATGACCCAGGAAATACAGGCTCTATTCAACTTCGTACCACAACATCTGGTGTGGTTGTCCCAACAGGAACTCAAGCATATACCGCATCTGATATCCTACAAACAACCCCTGCTACTATTAGTAATCCTACCTATTTAGCATCACCTGGAATTCAGATTGGTCCTGGTACCGATCTTGTTACCAAATCCGCCGGCAATAAGGGATTTAGTACATATATATATCCTACAATTGTTTACTATGGACTTAAAGGAAATATTACAAGTGGTCCAAGTGGAGGATATCTTTGGCCTGGAACACAAACGGTAAGTGCGGGTCAGTATCCTGATACAGGTCTTCCTGCTGCGTTTTTCCGTGCTCAACAACCTACTCTCATTTCAGGACTATCTTGCTCTTTGAACGCTGCTCCTGGTGGAACAAATACAGTAACACTGTCAATATATTATATACCGAAACTTACAACAAATACAACTGGTGCTGTCTTTACAGGATATATAAGTGGAACAACCCTTACAGTCAGTACCGGTCCTTCATCGGGAGCGATTGCAATAGGACAAACTGTATCAGGATCAGGTGTTGCTATAAATACATATATTGTATCAGGAAGTGGCTCTACTTGGACAGTATATCCAAGTCAAACGGTTGCATCTTCAGGCTCACCGATTACAATTACAAATGGAACACCTTCAAGTACCTTTACGGGAAGTATCTCTGGAACAACTCTAACCGTAGCATCATTAACTTCAGGAGCAGTCGCAATAGGACAATATGTAGCAGGTTCAACTGTAACTGCGGGAACGAATATTACTGCACAATTATCTCCAACTACTTGGACAGTAAATGCAACACAGACAGTAGGTAGTGCAACACTTTACACAAATGGAATGTTGGCTACACCCTTTACTGTTACCTTTGGTCCATCAGATACTGAAAAAACATTTTATAATGCGTCTGTCCGACTTGATACGGGTGATAGAATTATGTTGTATACATCCTATACAACAGGTGGAGGAGGAGCGAATGCAGCACACGATATTACTGCTCAGATTGATTTATTCTAAAACTTTATTATTTACTTTATTAATAAATAATATAATTTATACTTCAATTTCCTTATCCTTTTTAAACATCATAATCAATAACATATTTTTTAAACAAATCATTTTATATTTATATTTACTATTTTTAAAATTCTCAATATTATGATTAGTAGGTAATTTAAATAATATCATCTTCGTTCCACTATTATTTTCAAATAGAATATTAATCATCTCATGAATATTTGTTTCTTTTTCTGTATCATCTTGTAAAACAATTTCCATTTTATATTGTGATTTATAAATTGGACCTCCCCATGGTGGGTCAATGAATACAATATTTTGTTCTAATTTATTCATTAAATTAAGATAATTATCATTATAAAAAACAATATTCTCTCTATTATATTCTTTCATATTATGAACTAAATATTGATACCTCGTTGTATTAATTTCATTCGCTATTACTTTACTAAAATAATTACTAAATGATAATGTATTACCTCCTACACATGCCATAGCATCTGTTATTGTAATATTAGACAAATCATCATCTGGAAACACCAATTGATAATTTTTCTTTGTTACTTCTGAAATTGTTTGTGCTTTATCCGGTAAAGTAATACTATATTTAGAGACATCATCCAATAGTATTTTTTTACCATTTGAATCAGGAAAAAAATTATATTCTGCCATTCTATTATCCATTAAAAAAATTATTGATTACTGTTTAAATAATAATATTAAATTATATTATGAGGAAAAACAAAGCTGAAGATATTGATACAGCTAATAAATCAAATCAATTATTATATTTAGAATTTAGAAAACTTATCAAAATCTATGAATATATATATAAACATACAGATGTCCCAAAAGATAAAATCATTTACAAACATAAAATCATTAGTCTTAGAAATTCTTCTAAACAAATAAAAGTATTTGCTGATGCTATCAAAGATCCAAAACAAATTGAACATTTACCTGGTGTTGGTAAAGGTACTTTAGCTCGTGTAGAAGATTTTCTTAATAATAAAAAATTAACTGAAGTAGAAGACTATTGTAATCAAAATAATTGTGACATCATCTTATTTAATAAGAATCCAAATTTAATTTATGAAGATTTAATCACTATTTTTGGAATTGGTGACAAGTTAGCAAACAAATTAATTAATGACTATAAATTAAAATCCGTAAAACAACTACAGACTTTGGTGGAAAATGGAAAAGTTCTTGTTCCTGATCAGGTCAAAATTGGTCTAAGATATTTTGGGAAAGTTAAAAATAAAATACCTAGACATGAAATTACACAAATAAGGGAATTTTTATATGATATTTTAGAAGATTTGGATTCTAGTTTAGTCTTTGATATATGTGGATCTTTTAGAAGAAAAAATATAACATCAAATGATATTGATTTATTAGTAACATCATATGAATTAAATGAAAAAAATTTTGAATCAAAAAATAATTTTATTATGAAGAAAATTACAGATGAATTATATAAGTATAAATTTATTGTTGAAAATCTTACACAAGAAACAGGAAGTAAATTTATGGGTTTAGCACAATATCTTAATAATCCAATTAGAAGATTAGATATTCGATTAGTTCCATTAGAATCATTTTTTACTGCATATTTATATTTTACTGGTTCATATGAATTTAATGAAAGAATGCGTGGTATTGCTAAAAGACAAGGATATAAATTAAATGAATATGGTTTGTATAAAGGTGATAAAAAAATCCAAATATATTCAGAACAAGATGTTTTCGATATATTAGGTATGAAATATTTATCTCCTAACGAAAGAATTTAATATTTTGCTTTACATTTATCGGTTGATTTTTTATATTCATAATCAATTTTCATGTTTTTAAAATTTTCTGTAATACTAGATCTTAAATCATTATTTGGATTATATGATGTGTTAAATAAATTATAACTGCATTCATCCATTAAATTTCCTACTACTGGATCATATGTTCCCATACAAATACCTGATGCAGTATTTAATTTATATTGAGCCCATACTGGTGATGAACCTGGTGGTGCATCTTTAGGTGCTGGTACTGGTACAACTGAGTCACCAAATTTGAAGCAAATGGGTACTGGACCTACGAAAACAGATTGTGACGCATTTGGATTTTCACAATTTTGACTATTAGTATTCATTTATACTTAAAGAAAAGATAAATTTTTTGAATAAATCAAATATAATCGCAAATTATAGCTTCTAGTTTATTATCTTTTTTTATTAATTGGAAAGGTTTTCCGCATCCGTAAATTAATTTTTTTTCTATTAATACATCACAAATATCTTTTGGTGAATGAGGATTAATTTGTTGATTATTTATTTTTAATACAGCATGTCGAAATATTGCACAATTTATTTCTTCTATAATAATAGATTCTTGACAATGAGGACAAATAACTACCTCCATCGCAATATAATATATAATGTCATGATAAAAAATAATGCAATAGATGCCGCATATTTAATATTAATCATATATTTCATCATATATGTTTTTTGTAATGTATATCCCCGATTTTCATAATACTTCCTTACTCCTACTCCAGAAATAACTGCAATCTTACTATAAGCATGTAAATAGCTAATCCATTCTGCATATTTTAATAATTTTGTTCCCAATCGCTTATGCTGAACTTTATCCTGAGTATTATCATTTACACTTACTTGCATTCCTAATACATGTAATTCTCGCACTAGTGCTGTATCATGTAAATTCTTTAATACACCATAATTACTTTTATTCATTCGCAATCGTAAATAGCCGTATAAAATTTTCTTATCCCATGATGTATATGATAAAAAATATTCTAAACCATCTGATGCATAATAATAATCAATACTAAACCAGATATCATTTGGATTATAATTATCAAACTTAACTTCACGACAACGTAAACACTGACACGGAAATCCTGTTTCTTCCATTTCACGTAATACAATATCACGCATATTAGTACATTGAGTTCCACCAATAATTTCTTTAGTTGGAATATCACGAATAACACGATTAATTCTAATCCAAGGATGAATTTGCCATTTTATGTATTTCAATACTCGAATTAACTGATAATTATTATTATCTGCATATGGTTTATATTCTCCTGCATCATACCATTCTTTTAGTTTAGTCCAATTTACTACCATTGTTGGATATAGTTTCCATTGGTCTGCTTGATAATCTTTATCATCTAAAATTTCTTTTAACATCTTCATATCTTTTTCTGGTGATGAATAAGGTAAATCTAACATAATATGAATATCTACTTTGAATCCATTTTGTTTCAGAATAAATATTCCCCATTTATTTTCAATGCTAGTGCATTTACGATTAATCTTTTTAAGAATATAATCATCTGTATGTTGAACACCTATTTGAATTCGTGTTACACCATACTGTCGAAATAATTCAATTTCAGACAAGTCTACATTTTCTGCATAATGTTCATTCTTTTTAGTAATCCAATCTGGTCGTGTCTCAATTGTTAATCCAATAATTCGATGAGTTGCTGTTTCATTAATTTTCTGCTCTTCTTCAATAGACATCATCTTACGTACCTTAAAATTCTCTGAATTTGAAGCTAGGGGAAAACCTCCGTTTTCCCGTACCTGTTTGCCAGTCGTATAAAACCTCTTAAAATCATAATAACAGTTACATGCATAATATAAGCTTGTCATAAATTCCATCAAATAATCTTTTGGATAAAAATTAAATGTTCCTCCCGATACAATATATTCTAATTTACAAGGATTATCAGGTGTAGGTTCAATATGACCTGTCATTTCTAAACTTGCAATTCTATCTAAACTTTGTTTAATCGGGTCAAAATTATTTTGAATTGCACGTGCACAACCAGGTTCACTTGATAAGTAAGAACGAGGCTGTGTCATGTTACCATCTTTATCCGTTTCTTGCGGACAATAATGACAATCCATTGGACAACTAAATTTACTTGGTCCTGTAAATACAGTGATAACAACTACACCTGATGCACTTCGAGCTACACGCTTTTTCATGTAAACTTCTAAGCTAGGATTAAATTTAATTTTCTTTTCATTTAATAGACGACGATAATAATGAACCAATGTTGTTTTACTTACGTTAAGTTCGTGCTTTTTAAATAATTCTTTGACAGTTGTATTGTAATCATTTCTATCTTTATAAATTTTGTTAGTTAAACTTATAAAAAATTCTTCAATTACAGATTCATCCATAACGTTTAAACATGATTTCTTATGTTCGCCCATGAACACATCTTCAATATCTTTAATAGATAATGCATCTTGATATTCCATTTATTTTTTTGTTTACTAACTAATTATTTTTATGAATAGTTATTTCAATTTTTGAGTGTAACGATAAAATTATGAAATTAATCAGATGATTCAGAATATCCATCATATCCACCATGTTTCTTATTCATCGTCGAATATATATAATATCCACCTACTAAAACAATAATTAATGCAGATATACCTACCATACTTCCTGCTATTGCAGTTGTACCTGATGGTATACCTAATATCAATGCACCAAATATGAATACTATTACGCTAATTAACAATATAGTTAATAAAATATTCATTTAATAATATTGAAAAAGAAATATATTATAATAAGATAATTAAATATTAAAAATGAATTATGATAAAATTATAGATTATTGGTTTCCTAAAGATTCTGATACCATTCCTAAATTTTGGTTTGATGCCTCTCCTGAGACAGATACATATATCATAAATAATTTTTCTGAATTATTAAATCTTGCAGAAAATCACAAGTTAAATGATTGGAAAAAAACAATTAAAGGTCATTTAGCATTAATCATATTACTTGACCAGTTTTCAAGACATATTTATCGAGATAAAATTGAAGCACATCAAAATGATATAATTGCATATTATTTTGCTCAAGAATTTTTAACTGATGGTAAAGATAAAAATTTAACAAGTTTAGAAAAAATGATGGTTTTAATGCCTTTTCGTCATCAAGAAAAAAGAAATACATATGATTTTGTTATTAATTATATTAAAAACGAAACTGATCCTATATGGGATAAATTTAAATTTCATACAATGAGAAAATATGAACAAATCTTATCTAATAAAGATATTGTAAAGCATCCATTTCTTTGTGTAAAATATACAAGTATTTTAGAATATCCATGGACTTATACTTTACAAAAATTAAAATTAGATGTTAAATTAGATAATATTGCAATAACACTAAGAAAATATATAATAAATAAAATGAAAAAAGATAGAACTAATTTTATTATTGTCAGTTTATCAGGTGGTGTAGATAGTATGGTTATATTATATATATTAAAAATGTTAAATGTTATAGATGTAATTGCAGTTCACTTAGATTATCGTAATCGTTCTGAAACTGGATTAGAAGCTGAATTTATATTTCAATGGTGTAACTACATGAATATTCCATTATATTATAGATATATACATGAAGGTAATAGAGATTCATTAGATAGAGAAGAATATGAAGATTTAACAAAACAAATACGATTCAATATCTATAAAAAAGTTATATCAACTTATCCTCATTGCAATTGTCTTGGTGTTGTTTTGGGACATCACAAAGGCGACCTTCAAGAGAACGTTTTCTTCAATTTGATGAAAGGTAGACAATTAACTGATTTATCTGTCATCAAAGAACAATCAGAAATTATGGGTGTAAATATACTAAGACTACTAATCAGCCACCCTAAATCTGAGATTTTAGATTTTGCTAATAAATATAAAATACCATATTTTAAAAATACAACACCAAAATGGTCAAACAGAGGCAAATATCGTAATATAATTGAACCTTCTCTTATCAATACATTTGGACAAGGTGTTTTAACGAATCTTTCTAAGATATCAAATGAATCAGATGAATTACAACTTATAATAAAAACTAATATTATAGATCCATATTTTAAAACTATTGAAATTAAAGATGATGGTCATTATTTACCTAAAACACCTGGTCAACCATTAACATATTGGAAATATATTATTCATGAATGGTGTCATAGAAATAAAGTTCCAAATATTAGTTATAAATTAATAGTATTATTACATGATAAAATGTATCATAATTATAAAACAATTATTAATTGCAATTCTACTACAAAGATAAGTATAATGAATGATTATTTAATTATATCAATCTCATAATTGTTTTAAAATATAGACAAAACATTAATATACATAATACCCATATTATAAAATTATTACATGTACAACATCGATTATAATTATTTTTTATTTTATCTAATTTTTCGTAAAAATCATAAACTTTATTATTAAAATCTACTACAAGTCTTAATACAGAATCATATTTCTTTAAAATTTCTGACATTTTAATACCAACATCATCTAATCTATAATTAAATTGATAATCTATTTTATCACTTATTGATTTTTCTAAAGAAGTAATATTTATTACTACTGAATCTGGCATAACATCTGTACTTGTTTTAGTAGAATTATTTCTAATTGTTAATTTACCATTTCTTAATATTCTTTCTATTTGTCCTTCATAGAATGAATATTCACTATCAGCATATCGAATAATATCACCTAATTCATGTTTATCGCTCATTTTATTTATATTGATAATTATATAAATAATTTGATTATTTTTCAACTTTTTAATATCCTGACTCAAATTCTATATTTTCATTATTGTATTGTCCTAATGCAACATGATAATCACGACTTTCCCAATCTAATGATTGTTTACATAAATTAAATCTTAAGAATAATAATATTACAATTGTTTGTAACATATATAATAATATACCTGATATTATGCTATTTACTATACTCTTATTACCCTTTAAATCTGTATTAAACAATGTTAATAATGGCGATGATGATGTATAAATTAATAATGTAAATAATATTACTGAAAACCATGCAAGAATACTATATCTTGATGAAGGAAATAAAATACCAAGTGGTGCAAATAATATTGACATAAACCAACCACCAGTTACATCTGTTTCATTATTTGAACACACGAATAAGTTAAATACTTTTAATACATCCATATAATATTAAAAATATTTTTTTTTAAAAGAATTATCATTTATACATGTTAAAATTACTAGGTAATTTATGACGAATATTTATTTAGCAATAATACAGGTCAAAATTACTAGGTAATTTATGACGAATATTTATTTAGCAATAATACAGGTCAAAATTACTAGGTAATTTATGACGAACAATTTACACAAACCTCTTCTTCTTCTATTACCTTAATCTTTGGTTTAGGTTTATTAAGTTTATTTGCATCTATACTAAATTTTTGTGCTTGTGATGCTGGTAATGTTCGTAAATAATACATTCCTGTTTTTAATCCATTCTTCCATCCATACATCAATGCTGATGTTAATTTACTTGCATCATTTACTGGCATAAATAGATTCATGCTTTGAGATTGGTCAACATATGGTTGACGTTTAATTGCATGGTCGATTAAATCTTTCATCTTAATCTCCCATACTGTTTTATATCTTTCCTTAATATCATCTGGAAATTCATTAATATTTTGAACTGAACCATTATCAATAATTAATTTTTCTCGAACTTCTTCTGACCAAAGTCCTAATTCAATTAATTCTTTTAACAAATGACGATTAATCATAATAAATTCACCTGCTGATGTCCGTCTTGTATAAATATTAGATGTAATTGGCTCAAAGCATTCATTATTACCAAGAATTTGTGACGTAGATGCAGTTGGCATTAATGCAATCATTAAACTATTTCTTACACCATCTTGTTTAATCTTTTCTTTTAATTCATTCCAATCTGAATAAATACGTGGTGTTGCCTTATAATATTCATAATGAAAAATTCCATTACTTAAATCTGAACCATTAAAATGTTCATACTTACCATATGTTTTTGCTAATTCCCATGATGCTTCTAATGATGCATGATAAATTGTTTCCATTACATTCTGCTCTAATTCCATTGCCTCAGGACTAGAATAGACTAATTTCTTCATATGAAATAAATCTGCTACTCCTTGAATACCTATACCCATTGGTCTATCTTGATTATTTGTAATTTTACATTCATCTGTTGGATAAAATGTAATATCAATTACACGATTAATATTATATACAATTTGTTTAGTAATCTCATGTAACTTTGCATAATCATACGTATTATCTTCATTGATAAAACGATTTACTGCAATTGAAGCTAAATTACATACTGAATATCTTGAAGAATTAGAAACCTCCATAATTTCAATACAATTACCTGCAATTATTCCATTAAATACACCACGATGTACTTTTGGTTCAGTAAAACAGTATGTATCATCATATCTATTAACATCTATAATATTTTTAATTTTTACAAATTGTTTTGCATCTCTATCTGGTTCTTCCATATTATCAAATTTTAATCTATTACATTTTAATCCTAATTTATATAATTTATATAAATCACATGAAGTTAATAATAATCTATAAGATGTTTGACATAAAAATTCTTTATTACCACCTTGTCCATCTGGCATTAATCTAGTTGTTTCTTTACTCATTAATGAGATTTTACCATTAATTCCCATTGTATTTAACATGCGATTAATATCAAGTAAAAAATCATATTTAATCGATGACATTTGTAATTGTTTATTTGTACCATTAACTGCAATTGTTCCATCACCATCTAAAAATCCAGCTAACCATTCTAATCTAATTGTTAAATTTTGATCAGATGGTACTGTATATTTTTTAGGTATATCTAATGGTAATATTACACTTGCAATTCTATCTGTATATGTAACTTCAAGATCTAATCTTTTATCAATATGATTAACTAATTCCTTTTTTTCGTCATATAATCTTAATAATGGTTTATCTATTCCTAATTTAGCTCTGCAAATATCATCATCTATATTTACACTGTGATATTCAAAATTATCATAATTTTTATAATCAATGTGTCTTAAACAATAATCATCTCCTTCATTCTTTTTATAATTACATCTACGTAAGTCACCATTTCTACCATATGTACCTTCTGCTGAAAATAATCCAGCTGTATATGGATATTTAAATGTATTTAAACCAGATTCAATTACTGGATAATCACATTTAATTAATTTCATATCTTTTTTAAGTTCATTTGCATCATATACTGATATATCATTTTGTTTATAACTATTTTGAATATAAAATTTATGATATGGTGTACAATATAATTCATTACCATCCGATGTCTCAATTTTTATTAATTTCTTTTTAATCCCTGTTTGTTTAACTTCTACTTCACTAAATTCTTTACCATTCCATACTTTAACTTTTTTATCTTTTAATGTACTAATTTGTTTATATCCATTATTAGTTAATATCATTGTTTCTGGTGCTACACATAAATTTGAAGATTTAATAACACCAATATTTTTCTGATTAGAATTACGATTCGCTGCATCTTTATACGCAATATACGGAACACCTGTTTCAAATTGTGCTTCCAAAATCTTTTTCCATAAATTTTCAGCCGGAATTACTTCACGATATTTTTTCTCGTTGATATAATTTAAATATAATTCATCAAACTTTTCACCATAGACTTCATTTAATCCAGGACATTCATCTGGTGACATCAAATACCAATTTTCTTTATTTTCTACTGCTTTCATAAATCTATCTGGAACCCATAAGGCTAAGAATAAATCACGTGCACGAAGTTCTTCTGCACCTGTTTGCTTACGTAAATCTAAAAATTCAAAGACATCACAATGCCATGGTTCAAGATATACTGCAATTGAACCATTACGACGACCTGATTGATTTACATATCGTGCAGTTTCATTAAATACTTTTAACATAGGAATAATACCATGTGTAATACCTTTAGTTGATTTAATTAAACTATTTTTACCACGAACATTACTAATATGAATACCAATACCACCTGCCCATTTACTAATTTGTGCACAATCACCAAGTGTCTTAAATTGTCCAGTAATTGAATCATCTGTTCCTAACAAGAAACAAGATGCTAAGTTACCAGATTTTAATCCAGCATTAAATAATGTTGGTGTTGCATGTGTAAAAAATCCAAGTGACATATAATCATATGTATTTTTAATATTATTTAATATTTGTTCTAATTCAATCTTATCATCATGATGAATTGCAACTGCTACACGCATAAACATATCTTGAGGACGTTCAATAACTTTATTATCAATCTTTATTAAATAACTTTTTTGTAAAGTCATATACGCAAAATATCCATAATTTAAATCTCGATTGTAATCAACCATCTTATTAAGTGTTTTATTATTTGCTTTTACAAATTTAACAAATGATTGTTTTAAGAACTCTGAATCTTGTTTTGAAATATACTTAATCTTATCCGAAAAATTATGTAATGTTTCTTTGTGTAAATTACTAATTAATATTCTTCCACCTAATATTTCATATAAATAATGCTTGGAAGCTCTTGCTGCACAAATTTGTGCTGATACATTATCTAATTCTACAGTTGTAATTTTATCATAAATACTTTGACTTGCATCTACTGCAATCGAACATATACTAATTTGTTCTTTTTCTTCAGGTGTGCAAAGATTTGCAATTCTTTGTTCTATTTTACCTAATTCGCATTTCTCTAGTTTCCCATCACGTTTGGTGACGAATTTTGCTTCGGTAATACGTTTCATATTATCTTGATTTTGGTAAATATTCATAGATTATTCTTATATATTTTTATTTCAATTTATAATTAATTAATATCAATTTTTCCTTTATATTAGTTATTGAGGAATTATGTAATGTTCTTAGCATATGAATTAATAAAATCATCAAATGTAGGATAAGGTAAAAAGACAATACTTCTTTCTTTTTTCATAATTCTTTTTGATTCTTCTAATTTATAATGTTTATATTTTAGTAAATAGCAAATAACAACTGTTGCAGATCTTTGCATACCTGCCCAACAATGAACTAATACACCCATGTTATTTTTAAGATACAATTCTATTAAAAATATTAATTCTTCTATTTTTTCACCTAAAATTTTATTTGATTCTATTGAATTTACATCATTAATAGGTAATCTAACAGTATGAATATCACATGGAACATAATAATTAAGATCTTTAGTACAATTAATAATTAATTTAATATTGTTCTTTTTTAAATGTTCATAATCTATTGGTGAATTACGATTACCTAACCATAAATTAGGTATTATTTGATTAGCATTGTCCATATTATATATTTATATTATGTTTATTTAAAATATTAAAAATACACATTATTATTATGATTCTTGTGTATGGCTCTAACGGTTGGATTGGTCAACAATTTATTGATATATTAAAATCTAAAAATATAAATTATATTGAAGGTAAATCTCGTGTAGACAATTATTCTGAATTGTTCAAAGAAATACATTTACTCCATCCTACTCATATTATTTCATTTATTGGAAGAACACATGGAAAAATTGGAAATAAAATATATTCTACTATCGATTATTTAGAACAAGATGGAAAATTAATTGAAAATGTTAGAGATAATTTATTTTCACCATTATTACTTGCACAAATATGTAAAGAATTAGATATTCATTATACCTATTTAGGTACTGGTTGTATATTTAAATATAATGAGGATAATTTTGGATTAGAACAAAACGGATTTACTGAAAATAGTTTACCAAACTTTTTCGGTTCATCTTATTCTACAATTAAAGGATTTACTGATAGATTAATGTATACTTACAATAATGTATTAAATTTACGTATTCGTATGCCTATTACTGGTGAGAAGAATTCCAGAAATTTTATTACTAAAATTACGACTTATGATAAAATATGTTCTATACCAAATTCAATGACTGTATTACCTGAATTATTACCAATTGTATTAGATATGATGCAAAAAAATATAGTTGGAACATTGAATTTAACAAATCCTGGATTAATTAGTCATAATGAAATATTAGAGATGTATAAAGAGATTGTTGATCCAAAATTTAAATGGAATAATTTTTCAGCAGAAGAACAACGTAAAATATTAGATTCAGATAGGTCTAATAATTATTTAGATACAACTAGATTAGAAACATTATATCCTAAAGTGGATAATATTAAAACAGCAGTGAGAAAATGTTTGATTAATTATAAGAAATATCTGGAAACTTATAATGAAATTAATCTATTAGTAACAGGTGGTTGTGGATTTATTGGTAGTAATTTTATTAATTATTATTTTCCTAAAAATATTGTTACAAAATTAGTGAATATAGATGTGATGTATTATTGTGCTAAAGAAGAAAATGTAGATGAAAATATTAGAAAAAATTCAAAATATATATTTATTCAAGGTAATTTAACTGATGATGATTTAGTTAAAAATATATTAATTCAACATAAAATTACTCATGTCATCCATTTTGCTGCACAATCACATGTTCAAAATTCATTTGAAGATTCTCTTAAATTTACTAATGATAATATATTAGGTACTCATGTCCTCTTAGAAGCCTGTAGAAAATATGGTTGTCTTTTAAAATTTATTCATGTTTCTACAGATGAAGTATACGGTGAATCTATGAACACAATTGAAGAAACACACAAAACAGAACATTCTATTTTATGTCCAACAAATCCATATGCTGCAACAAAAGCAGGTGCTGAATTAATTGCACAATCATATAATCATTCTTATAAAATGCCAATTATTATTACAAGAGGCAATAATGTATATGGTCCAAATCAATATCCTGAAAAATTAATACCATTATTTATTAAATTACTCAAAGAAAATAAAAAAGTAACTATTCAAGGTAATGGTGAAACAGTACGTGCATTTTTACATGCTAATGATACAGCTAGAGCATTTGAATGTATTTTAGAAAAAGGTCAAATTGGTGAAATTTACAATATTGGTTGTGATGAAGGTATGGAATTCTCTGTTATGCAAATTGCAAAGATATTAATCAAATTAATTAAGAATACAGAAAATTATGATGAATGGATTGAATATATTGAAGATAGACCTTTCAATGACAAACGATATTATATAAGTAATCAGAAATTAAAAGACTTAGGATGGTCTATTAATATCGATTTGATGACAGGTTTAAAAAATTTAATTAATATATAAATATTTTTTACAATAAAATCCATTAAAATTATGATATTTATCTACTGTTGCTAATTTTTGATAAGGTGGTTTGCATATACATGTAGCATCTTTAGATGGATTTTTTTCATCACCGAAACATAATGGTTCAGTTACTTGAAAATTAGTATTAATTGTACCAAATGATGTTTTATATGGTGATTTACCTTGATTAGTTTCAGGATCAACATTTACAACATATAATCCTAAAGCATTATTTGTTTGAGGTAAGTTTTGACGTATTTTATTATTTTCTAAGTAAGGTCTATCTAAATTTATAATTGTTTGCATTTTCTTTATATTATAGATATATAAAAAAAATTATTTGCTGCAAAAGTAAACTGTGCCAGTATTTCTAGTTGTTAAATCTACACCTAATGCTTGTAATTTAACTTGAGGTTGATTGCATCCGCATTTGCTATCAAAATTACCAAGTTGTGTTCCACTAGGTAAATTATCTCCTTGAGGGCAGAGAGGTAAATCAGTTTTGCCATATTGATAGTTCATGCTGTCATCGGCATGTTCAATTACTTTAATATTTTTTACAATTTGTTGTTTTTTAGACATTTTCTTTATATATAATAACGATATAAATTATTATATAAAAAAATTTATTGACAATATGATATATTTCCAGGCAACATTGGAACACGGACATTGTGTCTTGTTGTTCCTGATGGACATACGCATGTATCATTCATAAAAAGACTTCCACCTGTTGGGCATGAAGAAGATGCGGGTGTCATTGCTGGTGTACGGGCTGGTGACATTGCAGGTGTCATTGCTGGTGGCATTCCGGATGGTGTGCGACCAGGTGTCATAGCAGGTGATGCAGTTGGTGTAAGATGTTCCATAATTTTTGCTTTAACCATTTTTCTTTATATATATAATAACTATAGAAATTTATTGACACCAATATTTATTCACACCAATAAATTTTTGATTTATCTACATTTGTATGATGTTTTACAGTTTTATTATTAGGGCATACATTACAATATTTAGATTGAGCAGTCATTTGTGAAACTGAAGTTGATTCACACATTTTAATATTTGCAGATGGTTTATGAGATGGTGTATGAGATGGTTTATGAGATGGTGTATGAGATGGTGTATAAGATTGCATTTTCTTTATATATATTAACTATATATTTTTTTATTTGCAATAATAAATATCATAACCATTCATACCTGGACCTTTTGTAACTGTTTTACCAACTGGGCAAATACATGGTGCACCTGTTGTATAATCACAATTTGGTGGAGGTAATAATGAATTATCTTGACAGAAATTACCGATTTTACCACTGGAATTTACTGAACTGGTTTGCATTAAACCTTCTGGGCAATCACAATTGTCATTTACTGGATTTGTTGGATCTGAAGAACATTTTTGCATTTTCTTTATATGTTATTTATAAAGAAAAAATTTATTGGCAAGTATACATCGGTTGTAAACCTAATGTTCCTGAAGGTGTTACAGTTTTACCAGCTGGGCAAATACATGGTGCACCTTTAGAACCATTAGTAGGATCACATACTGGATTATATTGTGGTTTAGATTTATTAATACAAGTTGTTCCAATAGCGCCATTTAAAGTTACAATACTTGTTGGTGTTAAATCACTAGGGCAAATGCAATTACCAGATGTTGGATTTGTTGGGTCAGAAGAACAATTTTGCATTTCTTTATATATTATAATATTAGATATTTTTAATTATTATTTTTGCAGTAATAACCACTATTAACATCTTTAGTAGCTGTTGAACCAACTGGGCACATACATGTTTCAGCTGAATTCATTGCACAGCTTGGTGGCGGTGTTCTTAAAATACTTTGGCAAATAAAACCTATTTTACCATTTGATGCTATTACACTTACTGGACCTTGAGCTGTTCTAGATGCTAAATCAGTACGTGTGCAACTTGATAATGATGCTTCATTACCTAAGCCATTAGGACATATGCATGGTTCACCAGTTGGATTAGAAGGGTCAGAAGAACAAGTTTGCATTTCTTTATATGTTTTATATAAAGAAAAATTTTATTGGCAGTAATATTTACCCTTACCGGCAGACAATATATTTTTATCAGCTGGGCATGTGCATGGGCTATCACTTCCGCTATTATCTAATGTGCATTGTTGAGCAACGGGTGATTCAGGTGTTCTACAATAATATCCAATTTTATCTTTTACTACTATTTTTGTTGGTTCACCATTTAAACACATACATGGGTCTGTTGTTAATTTAACATTAAATACTCCATCTTTTCTGGTAATTGATCCACATGGTGCTGCTGGTGGACAATAAAAACCTTTGTCACCATTAGTATTTACAGCCATTACAGGTGGTACACCAGAATCACATCCACATGCTAATAATGGAGGTGAGAGATTGTTAATATCTGTACTGCATGCTGGATTTTCAGCTGTTTCTGATAAAAGGTGTTCTATAATTTTATTTTGCATCTTCTTTATATAATTGAGGTAGAAATTTATTTAAAGAAAATGTATTTAATCTCTTGCACCACACCAAAATTTAAATCCTTGTTGACCATTTACAATCCATTCAGGTTTTGATTTTTGTACTTGACCTGCTGGGCATGAGCAATTTGATTTAGCTTCTGTGTATGTAGGTATTGACATTACAGTTGGGCTTTCTAATGTACCACAATAAGGACCATCAAATGTTGGGTCAGCTGATACTAATCTATTTGGTACATATGAATTTGTATTTGATGAGTTAGGATTTCCTGATGGAGAATATACACCTCTCCAGTCATTGTTAAAACTACCGTTCATTGCATTTGAATAAGGATTCATTCCACCTGGTCTGTTATTATTGTAAGGAGTTGCCATTTCGTTATATAAGATATATAAAGAAATTTAAAATTTAAAGTAGATATTTTAATTTAGTTATTCGAACACCAAAAACGAGTTACTTGTTTATCTACAGTTACGGTTACTTTTTCTGATTTTCTACTTTGATTACTTGAACATGTGCAAGATGATGTATCATTTGATGAGTATGATGAACTTTTTTCTGTACCGCAATAATTTGCTTCTGGTGAATCTGCAGCTACAAATAAAATTTGATTGGAATTAGCGTTTGTATAGGTTGGTTCCCAATTAGCATTTTTATGTTTACCCCATGTACGAATATTAGTCGGAACACTTGGATTCATTATATATTATATTTAAAGAAAATTAATTTGTTTTTGCATTACAGAAAAATTTATATCCTTGATCATTATTTATCCATGTTGGTTCTGAATCTTGTTTCTTATTTGCTGGGCATACACAATATGATTTAGAACTAAATGTTAATGTAGGATTTCTATAATCACCGCATTGTGTTGGTGGATTAGTTGCTGGGGTTGGTGGTTCATCAAATCTAAACCAATTATGACCGTGCCAACTATTATTTCTTAAATCTACTGGATGTTCTTGCATTATATATATTATATAAAGA
>Ga0208381_1000105_pt1 | contig 33062 bp, 30 predicted proteins | sample CryBogCBE13Jul09_FD_184572 | JGI IMG/M metagenome (GOLD analysis project Ga0208381, IMG submission 184572) | Freshwater microbial communities from Crystal Bog, Wisconsin, USA - CBE13Jul09 (SPAdes) (version 2) | ecosystem: Environmental > Aquatic > Freshwater > Lake | place: Crystal Bog...
AGAGAAGAGATTAAGTACATGTTCCGCACACACCAAGCTGGAAATTTGCGAAAGAGCGACGTCGGCGCTTCCGTCACGTTGTCTGGCTGGGTCGCGCGTCGACGAGACCATGGTGGAGTTGCTTTTATTGATTTACGTGATGCCACCGGCGCGGTACAGGTTGTCATTCATGACGAAGCTCTGGCGGGAGCATTGCGCGCTGAATGGTGCGTCAAAATTGTTGGAACGGTCGGCGTGCGACCCGCTGGGAATGAAAATTCAAATATTCCCACAGGTGAAATTGAAGTTAATTGCGAGACGCTCGAAGTTCTCAGCGAGGCGGCACCATTGCCTTTCCCCGTCGACAGCGGCGAAATCGCCAACGTAGGCGAGGAAATTCGGTTGAAGTATCGCTACCTCGATCTTCGCCGCGAGGGCCCTGCTGCGAATCTCAGACTGCGAAGCAAGGTGACATCGACCATTCGGTCGGTCATGGACGAAGAGAATTTCCTCGAGATTGAAACCCCGTATCTCACTCGTTCCACTCCAGAAGGCGCTCGTGACTTCCTTGTTCCGGTTCGTTTGCAGCCCGGAAGTTGGTACGCCCTGCCTCAATCGCCGCAGCTTTTCAAGCAATTGCTCATGGTCGCGGGCATGGAAAAGTACTACCAAATTGCTCGTTGTTTCCGCGATGAGGATTTCCGAGCGGATCGCCAACCAGAATTCACCCAACTCGATATCGAAATGTCGTTCGTTGACCAAGAAGACGTTCTTAAGGTCGCAGAGAAGATTCTGTCGCAGGTATTTAAGAAGGTTGTCGGTTACGAAATACCTTTGCCAATTCCACGCATGACCTATTGGGAAGCGATGCGTCGCTTCGGCTCGGACAAGCCAGACCTTCGTTTTGGTTACGAGTTGGTTGACGCGACCGCGTTTTTTGCGGATACGACATTCCGCGTATTCCAAGCCGAGTATGTCGGAGCCGTTGTTATGCCGGGCGGAGCATCGTCAGCTCGACGCGAGCTCGACGCCTGGCAAGATTGGGCGAAAGCCCGGGGCGCGAAGGGCCTTGCCTATATTTTGGTGCAAGACGATGGAGCGCTTGCCGGTCCGGTCGCTAAGAATCTTTCGGAGAAGGAGAGCGCTGGTATTGCTGCTCACGCCGGCGCAAAGCCAGGCGATGCGATTTTCTTCGCGGCAGGAGATCGAGTCTCATCTCTTAATTTATTGGGAGCGGTTCGTCTCGAGATAGGCAAGCGCTGCGGTTTGATTGACGGGAGCAAATGGGAATTTCTCTGGGTGGTAGACGCCCCAATGTTTGAGCAAGTGGAGACTGGCAACTCGAATAGTGGCTGGACCGCGGTTCATCATCCGTTTACAGGTCCCAAGCCAGAGTTTGCGGATAGCTTCGACAAGGACCCGGCCGCCGCTCTGGCGTATGCCTACGACATTGTTCTCAACGGCAATGAAATCGGTGGTGGATCAATTCGTATTCATGATCGAAAGATGCAAGCACGCGTCTTTGATGTCATTGGCTTGACCAAGGCCGAGGCCGAGAGCAAGTTTGGATTTCTCCTCGAGGCATTCAATTACGGACCACCACCACACGGCGGAATCGCGCTCGGGCTTGATCGACTGTGCGCACTCTTGTCAGGAGCCGAGTCCATTCGTGAAGTTATTGCCTTCCCTAAAACAGCAAGCGGTGGGGATCCGCTCACAGGTGCACCAACACCAATCACTCCGGCACAACGCAAAGAGGCTGGTGTCGATTTCGTAGCGGAGACAATTCCCTCCAAATAGGGCAGACTTCTCGCGTGTTAAAGCGAGCGCACAAGAGGGCGGCAACTGCCGCTTCTGTGATTCTCGCCGTAGGAATACTGAGCGGATGTTCATCCGCGTCCCAGACATATGCGTCTGACAAGAGCGACGGTGTCTACTTCACGGTCCCGCAAGGGTGGTTCGCGCTCTCGCAGCGAGATCTTTCCGCACGAGAATCGCTATCAACTGTCTCTGGCGCTGCAGATCGTCTCGCTAACGTCCACTGGCAGGAAGCGTTTGCGCCCAAGGCGGTTACCGCGGCCGAGATTTTTTCGCTTAAAAGCAATGATCAGCCGACTGTGTACGTTCGAGTACGCGCGCTACTTCCGGATGAAGCAAACTCCTTTTCGCTCAATAGTCTTCGTGACATATTTGTTCCATTAACCACGTGGCTAAACAGCACAAGCACTTCGGTTAACGCCTTAAACCTGAACCTCATCGACGACTCCGATGCTATCCAGCCGGCTGCACGTGGAATTCATGACACCTTCTCCTTCACCGGCACGGATGGCATTTCGCAAACGTTCAATCAGACGAGCCTGCTCTCACCTGATCACGCGATGTTGTACGTCCTATTGATCAGGGCTAAGACCGACTATTACACAGCACATGCCAAGGCGCTAGAGAAAATAGCGAGTTCATTCACAGTGAGGGGTGCGAAATGATGACCACCAAAGAAAATCCGCAGGGACGTCCGAGAGATACCGACCGGTCCGTGCGAGTACATCTCACCATCTATGACCGGACAAAATTCGTTTCACTCTTTGCGGTCGTCTTCTTCATCCTCGTCTGGGCAGCCATGGCCGACAACCCGTTGTTGAACTTTGGTGATTCGGTCAATCAAGTAGCTCGTCAACGATGGTGGCTTTTCGTCCTACTCGGGATCGAGGTTGTTCGACAGGTTCACTTTGGCCTCTCCGAATTGCTATCGCCGTATCACGGCGTGTGGGTCAAGTACTTTGCATTTGTCGATCGAGTGGTTCACCGTTTAAGCGACTGGACGCGTTATCGGATCTCACGCGTTATCAAAGCCCTGTTGTTAGTAGCGCTCTTAGCGGTAGTTCTCGGCGCCGTGTATAAGGAAACCCCGATTAAAGCGCTTTTCCTCGCGCCGAAGGCGCTATGGTCCGCTTTGCCGATGATTGGGCAACTTGCTTTCGCAGTGGTCTTTATTGTTATTCAATTCGTTGCGATGTTCTGGTTCCTCAGTCGCGGAGGTATCGACACTTATTTCCCGGATGACATTCGTACGAGATTCTCGGATGTATGGGGTCAAGATCACGTCTTGGATCGGATTAGAGAGAACTTGCTCTTTTTAGAGGACCCAGCATCTATCGAAGCACACGGTGGTTACGTTCCCGGCGGCATTCTTTTGTGGGGTCCTCCCGGTACCGGAAAGACACTGATGGCCGAGTCGATGGCGGGGGAGAGCGGCAAGCCGTTCGTCTTTGTTGATCCCGGTGCGTTCACCAACATGTTCTTCGGTGTCGGCGTCATGAAGGTCAAATCACTTTTCCGGAAGCTCCGCAAATTGGCACTCCGCTACGGTGGTGTGGTTGTGTTTTTCGATGAAGCCGATTCGTTAGGGAACCGCGGAATTGCGACAACGGGTGGGTCGATGGCAAACACAATATCCATTACCAAGTCATCGTCGGTATTTGGGACGGCATGTCATGGCGGTCACTATCTCTCGCCAATCACATCCAATCTCTTGGTCCGGGAACGCTTCGTTGCAAATTCCGCAGCCGGAATGGGTGGCGGTGGAATGGGAACTCTTCAGGCTTTGCTCACTGAACTGAGCGGTCTAAAAAAGCCACGCGGTTTCTTTAATCGTATCGTTCGTCGCACATTGGGCCTCCGTCCGAAAAATCCACCCAAGTATCGAATCTTGGTCGTGATGGCGACGAATATGCCGGAGGCGTTGGACGAGGCGTTGCTTCGCCCGGGTCGAATCGATCGAATGTATCGAGTTGGTTATCCAAGCAAGGCTGGTCGTATTCGTACGTACGAAGGTTACTTGGCAAAGGTAAGCCATAGCTTGTCGGCGGAAGAGATTGATAAGTTAGCGACTATTACTCCTTACGCCACGGGTGCGACTATTAAGGACACCATCAACGAAGCACTTATTATGGCGATTCGTAATGGACGTACCTCCATTACCTGGGCGGATGTCATCCGAGCCAAGCAATTGAAAGATTTGGGTCCCGCGGAAGATGTGGAGTACATCGAAAGAGAGCGACACGCGGTAGCAGTGCACGAGGCGTGTCACGGTGTTATGGCATTTTTGCAAAGAGAACACATGGCAATTGATTTGGCGACGATCGAGAAGGGCTCCGACTATCTCGGCATGGTGGCGAGCATCCCGCCCGATGATCAATTCACGCACTGGCGGACCGAATACGAGGCCGACATTCTTGTCTCCCTTGCCTCGCTTGCTGGCGAGCGATATTTCTTTAACGGAGACAACTCATCCGGCGTATCCGGCGACTTGGAAAGCGCGACAACAGTTGCAAGTTTTATGGAAGGCCATTGGGGCATGGGCTCCACCGTCTCTTCACACGCATCTAATCGACGATTCGAAGTTGGAGCGCCCGGCGGCGGAAAGCCAAGGGATGCCAAAGAGGGTTCAGCCGAGCTACGTCGCGCCCTGGCGGATCGAATCGAGGATAACCTTTCAAAATTGTTGACCAAGGCCGAGGAAATTCTTGTCGAGAATCGAACAAAAGTTCTCTCCTTGGCCCATGCGCTCGAGGTACACAAGACAATTTCGGGTGAGGATGTGACGGCGGTGATGACCGGAGTCGTCGGTCCATTGGTTGATGGGCGGCCGTACTCCAACCCCGAAAACCTCGAAAAAATTGAGAAATATCACGAGGCCGCGGTGAAGGCTCATCTCCATCATCGAAAGCCGGAAGTCGAGATTCCGATTTTCCACGAGTAGTAAGCGAATTCAGGTACTCTCTGGCCATGGGTCCTGGTGGAATAGCAACAATCATCGCCGCATCGGCGCTAGCGATAATCGCCTTAGCGTTTGGCTATGCCATCGTTCGGCTCGGCCGGCTTATCGATCAAGCCAGCAAAGCAATTGAGTCGCTCGTTGATGAGACCACTCCACTTTTAGAAGAAGTGACTACAACCGTCGCGCTCATTAACGGACCGCTGACCAGCATTAATAAAATTTCCAAGTCGGTTGAGGACGTCTCCTCCAAGATTTCTGGCGCTACTGAAACCCTGCTCGACAAGAATTCGACCGCGATGAAATTGGCTTCCGGCGTCCTTGGTTTAGTTCAAGCAAAGCGTGCCCATTCCGAGAAGAAAGAAGAGCGCACCGACGGGGCTAAAGTCGCTCGGACTCCACGAACTCCGCGTTCTCGTTCAGCCGCCAAATCGGCCACGGAGAACGAATAGGTCGTGGAATCCGCTGAAATCCGATCCCGCTGGCTGAAATTCTTCGAATCAGGCAACAGCCAGGGTCTCACTCACACAGTAGTTCCGTCCGCCTCTCTTATCGCAGACGATCCAAACCTCCTCTTAGTAAACGCTGGCATGGTTCCGTTCAAGCCGCTCTTTCTTGGTGAGATAACGCCGCCATATCTTCGAGCAACTTCTGTACAGAAATGCGTTCGCACATTAGATATCGATGAAGTTGGAAAAACAACTCGTCACGCATCGTTTTTCCAGATGTGTGGCAACTTCTCGTTTGGGGATTATTTCAAAGAGGGAGCTATCAAGCTTGCCTGGGAGCTTCTTACGAAACCAACGTCGGAGGGCGGATATGGTTTCCCGGAGGAGAAACTCTGGGTTACCGTTTTCCAGAACGACGATGAAGCGGCGGATATTTGGCACAAGCAGGTTGGCGTCCCCAAAGAGCGAATTCAACGCCGGGGGATGGCAGATAACTTCTGGTCGATGGGCGTTCCCGGACCGTGTGGACCGTGTTCAGAAATTTATTACGACCGCGGCCCTGCCTATGGTGTAGACGGTGGTCCGATTGCGGACGAGAACCGTTACCTAGAAATTTGGAATCTCGTTTTCATGCAAAACGAGCGCGGCGCTGGGGGCGGTAAAGATGATTATCCAATCATCGGAGAATTGCCCGCTAAGAACATTGATACCGGTTTAGGCTTAGAGCGCACGGCAGCGTTGTTGCAGGGCGTTGAAAACATTTACGAGATCGATACAACGATGAAGATTCTCTCTCGGGCGGCGGAGCTTTCCGGAGTCACTTACGGTCGAAACGCTAAGAGTGACGTCTCATTGCGGGTCGTTGCAGACCACGCTCGTACCTCGCTGATGCTGATTGGCGATGGCGTTCTCCCGGGCAATGAAGGACGAGGCTATGTTCTTCGTCGAATGATGCGTCGCACCATCAGAAACATGCGGCTCTTGGGTTCGCACGAGCCCACCACGCGCGAATTGATTCTTGCATCGATCGACGCAATGGGCCCGCAATATCCAGAGCTTGTCGAGCAACAGGAGCGGATCCTGGCGGTAGCTGTCAACGAAGAAGATTCGTTCACAGCTACGCTGAAGAGCGGCACGCAAATTTTTGATGTGGCGGCCAGCGATGTGAAAAGTAAGAGCGACACCCGCTTGTCTGGGGATACCGTCTTCAAGCTGCACGATACTTATGGTTTTCCGTTTGACCTAACGTTGGAAATGGCGTCAGAGGCCGGATTATCGGTTGATGAAGACGGCTTTAGACGCCTGATGAAGGAGCAAAAGGACCGAGCGAAGGCAGATGCGCGGGCTAAGAAAACTGGTCACACCGACGTCAGTGTCTATAAGGGCATCGTTGATAGCGCTGGCAAAACGACCTTTACTGGTTATACCGATATTGAAGGTGAAGCCCGAGTCGTCGCACTATTGGTCGACGGCAAGTCGGTTAGTGAAGTTCAGCCAGGGAGCGACGTCGAAATCGTTCTGGATCGAACTCCCTTTTACGCTGAAGGCGGCGGACAGTTGCCTGATGGCGGCTTTATCAAGCTCGGAAACGGTGCGCTACTCGAGATTGATGATGTGCAAGCTCCGGTGCCTGGCTTGTATGTACACCGCGGACAGTTAGTGAGTGGTGTCGCGAAGTCCAGCGATGAGGCATACGCGGCCATCGATCGCGAACGACGATTTGCGATTTCCCGAGCGCACACCGCGACACATATGGTTCACAAAGCATTCCGCGAAGCGTTAGGCGAAACCGCGACCCAAGCTGGATCGGAAAATGCGCCAGGTCGGTTTAGATTTGATTTCCCAGCTAATGGTTCGGTACCACCGTCCGTGTTGTCGGATGTTGAGTCACGCGTTAACTCGCTGCTGCTTGAAAATTTGCAGGTGACGGCTAAGACGATGACTCAACCAGAAGCGAAGGCGATGGGCGCCATGGCGCTCTTCGGAGAGAAGTATGGCGACCAAGTTCGCGTCGTTAGCGTGGGGGATTGGGCACATGAGCTTTGCGGCGGTACCCACGTATCTGCCTCTGGCCAGCTTGGCGTCGTCAAATTACTTTCGGAAGCGTCGATTGGAGCAGGTGTGCGTCGCGTTGAAGCGCTCGTTGGTTACGACGCTTACTCGTATTTGGCGCGTGAGCACGTGCTTTTGAATTCCCTGACCGAAATCATTAAGGGTTCGCGGACTGAAGAGCTACCGGAAAGAATCAATGATTTGATTCTTAAGCTTCGTGGCGCGGAAAAGGAATTGGCGACTATTAGAGGGGCCGCGGTTCTTTCGTCGGCTGGAAAACTTGCTGATTCCGCAAAGACGGTATCGGACTTCAACGTAATTGCGGAAAGACTTGATGTCGAAGCAACCGCGGATGATTTGCGCACGTTGGCGTTGGATCTTCGTAACCGAGTATCGGACTCAATCGTCGTCCTTGCCTCTGCTGGTTCGGAGAAGGTGACATTGGTTGCATGCGTTTCTGAGTCGGCTCAAAAGGCTGGCGCTAAAGCGGGAGATTTGGTGAAGATTGGTTCAGTTATCCTCGGCGGAGGCGGCGGCGGGAAACCTGACTTTGCCCAAGGCGGCGGCACTGATGCCGCAAAAATACCGCTTGCGCTCGATGAGATCGTCAAAAGTATTCATTCGTTAGGCAAGTAGTGGATAAGGGTCGTCGCCTCGCTTTTGATTACGGCGATGTTCGAATCGGAGTCGCGGTTAGCGATCCTGAAGGAATAATCGCGTCCCCAAGGGATTTTATTGAAAATGTTGCCAGCAAGGACGACGTGGCCTTTATCCGATCGCTCCGGGAGCTGATGGAAGAAGTACAACCCATCTACGTTGTCATTGGTCTACCACTCCACCTTCATGGGGGAACAAGTGCAAAATCGGAATCCGTGCGTGCATTCGCCGGGCTTGTTGCTCAAATTACGGCCGCAAAAATCTTTTTTGTGGACGAACGCCTATCCACGGTTAACGCCGCCGCTTCGCTCCGCGCTGCTGGCAAGAGCGCTAAAACGTCTAAGGGTCTGATCGATTCCGCCAGTGCTGCAACCATCTTGGAAGCGGCCTTAATGGCTGAAAAATCTCAGGGCCAGCCGTCAGAGTTGCGTTTTGGGGATGCGTCATGACGCCACGAGCTAGGCGGGCGACGCGGGCGGTCGCAGTACTCTTGGCGATCTTCCTCGTTGGTACTTTCACACTGATTCATAAAAACGATGATTTTCCTACCGGTCAGGCCGGTCCACGAGTTGATATCTCTGTCTCGTCCGGCGCAACCGGCAGCGCTATAGCCTCACTGTTGGCCAAGGCTGGCGTCGTGAAGAGTGCGACTCGCTTCGTCGCAGAAGAGTTGAAAAATCCGAAGTCGCAAGGGATAAGCCCGGGCGTACATTCCATTGAATCTCATGTTCCGTCGTCTCTCGCATTGTCCGAAATGTTGGATCCTAAATTCGTGCGAGGACTTATTCGAGTTCGGGAGGCGTCTACTGTTCAGGATGTTCTTGCGGCCTTAAAATCGGCACCGACTATCGCCTTCAACTACACCCCGCAAGCCACTTTCAAACTTCCAGCGTTCGTTCCTACGAAAAATCTTGAGGGAATTCTGGCCCCAGCCGATTACGCCTTCGCCAATGGCACCACCGCGACCACGGCGCTCCAGTCAATGATTGAAAAGTTTTCTCAAAATATGGCTTCCGATGGGTTACTTGCTGGCTTCGAAAAATACAACGCATACCAAGTTTTGACGATAGCCTCGATGATTCAGATTGAAGGCGATCCGGCTGACTATCCAAAGGTTGCCGCAGTGATCTATAACCGGTTGAGAATCGGTATGGCGCTCCAGCTGAACTCCACGGTTCAATACGCGGCCCATCTTCGCGGGAAAATCGCCTTATCCAGTTCAGCCACACAGATAGCTTCCCCATATAACACTTACCGAAATGTCGGACTTCCCCCAACGCCGATCTCCAATCCGAGTCTTGCTGCGATTTCTGCTGCGCTCCACCCGGCTTCGGGAGATTGGTTGTATTTCATTACTGTACAACCGCACGACACTCGCTTTACGAATTCATACCCTGAATTCGAAGCTTGGGTTTCTCTCTATAATAAATATCTTCGTGCGGGAGCGTTCAAATGATCAAGGCAGCGGTTCTGGGATCACCGATTGATCACTCACTCTCGCCGGTACTTCACGCCGCCGCGTACCGATCGCTCGATATTCCGGCCGAGTACGATCGCTTTAACGTAGGAATCGAAAATTTCGCCAGTTTTTTATCCGGCCACGAGGACTATGACGGTTTCTCGCTGACGATGCCTCTAAAGGAAATCGCGGTTGATTTCGCTCACGAGGTACCTGAAATCGATAAGCGAATGAGTTCAATCAACACTCTGGTGAAACGCAAATTTCGCTGGTACGGATGTTCGACAGACCGATTGGGAATCGCTCGATTGCTGGGGCATGCAGAACTTAAGAGCGCTGCGGTCATTGGTGCCGGGGGCACGGCTCGTTCTGCGTTAGCCGCGATTGAAGGTATTGACCTATCGATTCCCGTCACCGTCTTTGTGCGCAATCTCGCCAAGGCTGAGCAGCTCGTCGCTTCAAGCAAGCTCCAAAATCTTTCGATCAAGCCTCTTTCCGACCTGGAGTTAGAGAGCTTCAGCGCTATTGTTCAAACAACTCCTGCAGGTGCGATAGATCCGTATCTAACACAGGTTGAGCGCGTTAACGGGTTGTTGATTGAAGCGATTTATCAACCCTGGCCGACGCAGCTCGCTTCCATCTTTGCCGCTGCGGGGGAGAGGGTGCTTTCGGGGCGCGATATGTTAATTGAACAAGCGATATTCCAAGTTGAACTATTCACCGGGGTTTCGGTGGACCACTCTGAGATACGGACTGTGATGCGAGAGGCACTTACTGGGATCTAGTTTTCTCTATCCACAGATCATCGGTTACCTCGTGACTAGTGGAAATAGGCGGATAGCCTTCGAATATGCGCTTCGCTCTGGTCACGCTATTTCTGGCACGGGTGGCGTACACGGATTTTCGAAAAAGAAAAATCTTCAACCGTGATCTTCTCTTCGCGCTTGCAGTGGTTTGTGTCATTCGAATTCCGTTGCACTATCTCTTCGCAGTCGAGGTTTTCGGTTCGTTACTGGCTATGCGCCTCTGCTCTCGAGGCGGAATTGGGTTCGGCGATGTCAAAGCTCTCTCGCTTCTGGCCGGATGCCTTGAGTCTGGCAATCGGTTCCTGGGACTTGTGACATATGCACTCATCGCCAGCGTGATCTATGTGACCTACCGCAAGCTTCACCAGGATTCATCGCCACGTTCTATCCCGCTTGGACCATTCCTGCTTTGTGGAAGCCTTATTCAGGCCGTATTAGCCTGAATTTACGACGCAGATACCTCGAGTTCTGACAGAATACCTTCCTGATAGTTCTTCAATATAACTAGGTGGAGCGTCCGCGAGGTATGTATTAGGGAGTGGTGAGAAATGATTCGCTGGTTAACCGCGGGGGAATCACACGGTCCTGCATTAACCGCAATCCTTGAAGGCATGCCGGCGCATATAGAGATTTCCACCTCAATGATCGATGCCGACCTCCGTCGTCGTCGCTTAGGTTTCGGACGCGGGGCACGTCAAAATTTTGAGGCCGATGCGGTCACCATTCTTGGTGGAGTTCGGCATGGAAAATCACAGGGCGGACCGATTGCGCTCAACATCGCCAATTCAGAATGGCCCAAATGGTCCAAGGTGATGTCGGCGGATGAAGTGGATTCGGATGAACTAGCCGCTCTTGCTCGAAACGCACCACTCACTCGACCACGTCCGGGTCACGCTGATCTGGTGGGCATGCAGAAATACGACTTTGACGATGCTCGTCCAATACTCGAACGCGCAAGCGCTCGAGAGACCGCCGCACGCGTTGCGCTGGGAGCGGTTGCCCGTGCCTTCCTTAAGCAAAGCGTGGGAATCGAAATACTGAGCCATGTTCTTTCAATTGGAGCCGTCGCAGTACCAGATGACACCGCTGTTCCATTATTTGCTGAGATGAGTCGTATCGACGAGGATCCAGTCCGCTGCGCAGACCCTGTAACGAGTGCTGCAATGGTCGCGGAAATTGAAGACGCGCATTCATCAGGCGACACTCTGGGTGGAGTTGTAGAAGTCGTTGCGTATAACGTTCCGGCAGGCCTTGGGTCGCACACGCATTGGGATCGCCGCCTTGATTCAAAACTTGCTGGTGCACTTATGGGAATTCAAGCGATTAAGGGCGTTGAAGTGGGAGATGGCTTTGCAACAGCCCGCCGACGCGGATCGGTTGCACATGACGAGATTGAAAAGAATGCGGCGGGGGAGATTGTTCGCCGCACCGATCGAGCCGGTGGCACCGAAGGTGGAATGAGTAACGGAGAACTCCTGCGAGTTCGCGCGGCTATGAAGCCGATCTCAACCGTACCCAAGGCGCTCGACACTATCGATGTTTCTACCGGTGAGCCGGCGAAGGCAATTAACCAGCGTTCCGATGTGTGTGCCGTTCCTGCCGCGGGAATAGTCGCTGAAGCGATGGTGGCCTTGGTGTTGGCAGATGCCGTCATAGAGAAATTCGGCGGCGATAGCGTTGGCGAAGTAAATCGAAACTTCGAAAGCTACATTTCTTCAATGAGAATTAAGTAAGCGAAGTTTTCCATGCCCTGTGTTGTATTGATTGGTCCTCCGGGGTCAGGAAAATCAACGGTTGGTAAGGCGCTAGCTCGAAAGCTGAATTGTGCGTTCCGGGATACCGATACAGAAGTAGAGACGGTTGCGGGAAAGTCCGTATCAGCAATATTTGTTGAGGACGGCGAAAAGAGATTTCGAGAGCTCGAAGAGCGAGTGGTTCTCGAGAACCTGACCTCCTTCGACGGCGTTTTGGCGTTGGGTGGTGGCTCGGTGATGACGGAATCCGTAGCGGGCGTACTTCGCGGCAACCAATTGCGGGTTGTTTATCTCGAGGTTTCCTTGGCTCAGGCGGCTCCTCGCGTGGGTTTCAACAAGGATCGGCCGCTTCTTTTAGTAAATCCTCGCGCCCAGTGGCAGGCGTTGATGGAAGTTCGCCGTCCCACCTATGAATCTTTAGCGACTAAAAAGTTTTCTACGGACAGTGCAAAGGCACCAGAAATAGCAGACAACATCATTGCCACTTTTGGCCTTACGCAAGGACGTGTTTCATGAGGACGATACACGTCACCGCCGAGCGGGACTACCCGATAGAGATATCAGTGAAGTGGGCCGACCAACTTCGCGATGTGTCAGCACGACATAATCGACTTCTTATTCTTGCTCCGGTATCTATGAAGTCAATTTTGTCTGGCTTGGATGTTTTCACAGAGCAATCAGGAGATACCCAACCATACGTATTTTGGGTCCCTGACGGTGAGTCGCAGAAGTCGGTCTCGGTTGTGGAATCGTTATGGAATCTCTGTGGCGAGCTCAATCTTCAGCGAAGCGACGCAATCGTCGGTATTGGCGGGGGCGCTACGACAGACCTCGCGGGCTTCGTAGCGGCTACCTGGCTTCGCGGAATTGATTGGTACGCCTTTCCCACGTCGCTGGCCGCGATGGTGGACGCTTCGGTTGGTGGCAAAACCGGAATCAATACCTCTGCTGGAAAGAATCTGGTTGGTTCGTTCCATTCGCCGTCGCTTGTTGCGATTGATCTCACCTTCCTCGACTCGCTCTCAGACCGGGATTTCTCAGCTGGGTTAGCGGAGGTCATCAAGTGCGGCTTCATCGCGGACGGCGCAATTCTGGACATACTGAGTGAATGTGCCGATGTCAGTGAGGCACGACAGGTGGCCGAGGAGCTCGTTTACCGGTCGCTCTCGGTAAAGGCGCGAGTTGTAGGAGTTGATTTTAAAGAATCCAAGGCGAGAGAGGTTCTTAATTACGGGCATACCGCCGGTCACGCCATTGAGAAATTGAGCGGATACGAGATGCGGCACGGAGAGGCGGTCGCCGTAGGCCTGGTCTACGCCGCCCGTTTGAGCCAGATGAAACTGGGTCTTTCGGATGCCAGCGTCGACATGCACTCTGTCCTCTTACGCAAATTTAATCTTCCACTCACCTCTGATTTCTCATTCGAAGAGGTGCTTAAGGTTATGACTGGTGACAAGAAGGCGAGATCCGGCCAGATTCGATTTATTGGGATTTCAACCGTGGGGAGCCCAGGCTGGATTGAGACTCCAACCTCCGACGAGCTCCGAACCGCGTATGAGAGCATTACCAAGTGAGTAAAGTATTAATCCTTAATGGTCCTAATCTTGGTCGACTCGACATTCGTGATTCATCTATCTACGGCAACCTTAACTTTTCTCAACTCGTCGAGTTTGTGAAGAGCGCCGCTGATGAAATCGGTTTTGAGGCCGACGTCAGACAGAGCGACTCGGAATCGGAAATCGTCGGTTGGTTACACGAAGCGGCTGATTCATCCACGCCGGTTATTATTAATCCAGCGGCCTTTACTCATTATTCATATGCGATTCGAGATGCCGCCGATATGTTGAAGGCGCCACTTATAGAAGTTCACCTCTCCAACCCGCTTTCGCGTGAAGAATTCAGGCACACCTCTGTCATCAGTGGCGTCGCGCACGGAACAATTTCAGGCTTCGGGCCGGAGTCCTATCGATTGGCGCTGCAAGCCCTGAAATCTCTCGTGCGCAAATAAGTAACCATTTTCCGCTATTCTTGCGCAGTATTTCTGGGGGAGCCCAGAATCTGACCTATTTCGATCGAATGGACCATGATGGCAACGACAAATGATTTGAAGAACGGAATGACTCTGGATATCGAGGGTCAACTCTGGAACGTAGTGGAATTTCAACACGTAAAGCCCGGAAAAGGTCCAGCTTTTGTTCGCACAAAGCTCAAGTCTGTTACGACCGGAAAAGTCATCGATCGAACGTTCAACGCTGGTGTAAAAGTGGACGTAGCCATGCTTGAAAAGCGCGATATGCAATTTCTCTATCGCGACGGCGACGACTTCATTTTCATGGATGAAAAGACCTTTGATCAGATGAGCATTTCTGAAGCAATCGTCGGAGACGCCGCTAATTACATGCTGGAGAATTCAAAGGCCAACGTTGCTGTTCACGAAGGCAATCCGCTACTTGTGGAGCTACCTGCTTCAGTCGAGCTGACTATTACCTACACCGAGCCTGGCCTCCAAGGAGACCGTTCTTCTGGAGGTACCAAGCCAGCAACGCTTGAGACTGGTATTCAGATTCAGGTTCCGCTTTTCATCAAACAGGATGAGAAGATTCTGGTAGATACTCGCACTGGCGATTATCTCGGCCGCGCTAACTAGTACTCACTCTCTCTGACGATGAGTGCGCGCGCGAAGGCTCGTAAGCGGGCGCTTGAAGTTCTCTTTGAGGCCGACCTCCGCAAGAAGTTGGCCTTGGAACTTCTCTCAGAGCGACCAACCGATGACTTGTCACAAGGAGCATATTCTCGTGAATTAGTCATAGGAGTGGACTCTCATCGCGAACGAATCGACGAGATTATTCACACCTATTCCGAAGGCTGGGACATGGACCGAATGCCTGGTCTGGACCGCAATATTTTGCGGATTGCAATCTTTGAAATCCTTTGGAATGACGAGGTGGACGACAACGTCGCCATTTCGCAAGCGGTGGAGATGGCTAATGAGCTGTCGACCGCCGACTCCGCAAAGTATGTGAACGGTGTCCTCGGACGAGTTGCCGTTCTCAAGCCTGTTCTCGGCGCGACCGAATAATCGCTGAGCGAACAGCCGAATATCTTCTGACTACCTAGGGGAGAAGAGAAAGCGCCTCGCGGCAAGCCATTCGAGCAACTCTCTTTCCGAGCGATCGAGAATGAGTGCCAGGGTCTCCTGGTCCGTCGCGCGCAGTGAAAGGACTTCGCCGTTCCAATCTCGCCGCTTGCTACAGAGTGCGGATAAGAATTTTTGTAGCGACTTCTCGGCCGGCTCAGTCGGGATCGCGTTCAATGTCCGTCGAAGGTCGATAATCAGAGCCATTCTCGGTTCCGCGCCGAATTGGTTGTAGGCACTCGGGTCGGCAAAGCCAAGTAACTGTTCGAGTGGAACCTGATAAAACTTCGCTAATTCAATCGCTCGATTCAAAGAGAGAGCGCGGTCCTGGCGTTCATACGACCCAACAACTACCGCTTTCCATTTCCCACCCGATAGTTTCTCTACCGCTTTTAGAGTCAGCCCTTTCTGCTTACGAATCTGGCGCAGTGAGGTCGCTACGGAGCTCATTTCTGGGTCTCTTTCGGTTTTGTTGGTCATCCCGCCAAGGTAGCGACACAGAACTCGGGGTGCTTTTTTCTATCCACAGGTGGTATCTTTCTCGGGCTAGCAAGTCCTTTAACGATCCGTCCAGAGAGGCGGCGAAGGAGATTTATGGCTTCGATTCTCGACGCCGGCGATATTGGCCGCGCACTTAAACGCATTTCCCATGAAATTGTTGAACGCAATCACGGCATAGGCAATCTGACACTTCTCGGGATACCCACCCGTGGCGCGTATCTCTCGGCCCGGCTGGCCTCCCTTTTGGCCGAAATTGAAGGAGATGTCCCGCATGGGGCGTTAGATATCACCCTGCACCGTGACGATCTACGCCTGAGGCCTCCTCGGCCGCTCCTTCCAACCTCAATTCCGTCTGGTGGCATTGAGGGGCGCGATGTAGTGCTCGTTGATGACGTTCTGTTCTCCGGCCGCACCATTAGAGCTGCGCTGGATGCATTGGGAGAGATTGGGCGGCCGCGAACCGTTCAATTGGCGGTATTGATCGACAGAGGGCATAGGGAACTTCCCATAAGAGCGGATTACGTCGGTAAAAATATTCCGACCGCTGCTCACGAATCAATCCGGGTTAAGTTATCCGAAATAGATGATGCGGATGAAGTCATCATCGAGGGCCAGAAATGAGACACCTTCTCAGCATTAACGATCTGACTCCTGAGTCTGCCCGGGAATTTTTAACTACCGCCGCGGAATTAGAACGAGTGTCCGAAGGTCAGATGAAAAAACTGCCGACCCTTCGCGGTCGAACCGTAGTGAACCTTTTCTTCGAGGACTCCACCCGAACAAGAATCTCCTTTGAATCAGCGGCGAAACGGCTCTCCGCCGACGTCATTAATTTCTCTGCCAAGGGATCGTCGGTGAGTAAGGGCGAGAGCCTGAAAGACACCGCTCAAACCCTGCAAGCGATGGGCGCAGATGGTGTGATCATTCGTCACAGCGCGAGCGGCGCGGCCCAAAAACTAGCAGATTCAGGTTGGATTTCAGCGAGCGTAATCAACGCAGGAGACGGGACCCACGAACATCCCACTCAAGCTTTGTTGGACGCCTTCACGATTGCGCAAGAATTCGATCGAGACTCGTTCGATTTGTCTGGCCTTACTATCGCCATCGTCGGGGATATCCTGCATTCGCGCGTGGCGAGAAGCAACGTGCTTTTGCTGAAAAAATTGGGCGCATCAATAATTTTAGTTGCGCCTCCGACGCTACTTCCCGTGGCGGTTGACGGTTGGGGGGTTCGGGTTGAGTTCGACCTGGATGAAGTAATTGAAATATGCGATGTAGTGATGACTTTAAGAATTCAGCACGAACGAATGGCCGACTCCTATTTCCCATCGTTGGCCGAATATTCCCGGGGCTATGGCTTGGATGACGCGCGATTGGCTCGAATGAAAGCCGGCGCAGCAATCCTGCATCCAGGGCCGATGAATCGAGGCGTGGAGATTTCTAGTAGCGCGGCGGATTCACCTAGGTCGTTGGTACTTCAGCAGGTGAGAAATGGCGTATTCGTACGGATGGCTGTTCTCTACCACCTGCTCGGTGGCGCACACGAAACACATCAAATTTCTCATTCCAGAATCGGAGAAAAGTCATGACGCAAGCCCGCCCACACCTCCTCATAAAGGGAGCCGCCATCGTTGGTGAAGGTCGACAAGATCTCCGCATCACCGATGGTCGAATATCCGAGATGGGAAACTTTCAACCTAACGGCAACGAAACGGTGATTGAGGCAGATGGTTTGGTCCTTTTGCCTGCCTTCGTCGATCTTCACACCCATGTGCGCGAACCCGGCAGAGAAGATGCAGAAACCATCGAAACCGCATCGCGGGCCGCGGTCATCGGCGGATACTCGGCAATCTCTCCCATGGCGAATACACATCCTGTGGCAGATACCGCAGGTGTGGTGGAGCAGGTCTACCGGCTTGGACAGCAAACCGGTCGCGTAGATCTCTTTCCGATTGGCGCTGTGACAAAAGATCTAATGGGCGAACAACTCTCCGAAATGTCAGCGATGGCCGAATCGGAAGCCAGAGTTCGCATCTTCAGCGATGATGGAAAGTGCGTCTTCGATCCGCTCGTGATGCGTCGCGCGCTGGAGTATGTGAAAACCTTTGACGGTGTCATCGCGCAACATGCACAAGAGCCCCGATTGACTCAAGGCGCACAGATGAACGAAGGATCGGTTTCTGCTGAGTTGGGCCTGACGGGATGGCCAGCGATTGCAGAAGAGTCAATTATCGCGCGCGACATTCTCTTGGCGGAACACGTGGGAAGCAGATTGCACATATGCCATCTCACCACGGCGGGCGGAGTTGAATTAGTTCGCTGGGCAAAATCGCGCGGCGTTCGCGTGACCGCGGAAGTTACACCACATCATCTTCTGTTGACGGATGAAATGGCGAGGGGATATGACGCGGTATACAAAGTAAATCCACCTTTGCGCTCTCACGCCGATGTCCTAGCGCTTCGCGCGGGGCTGATTGACGGAACCATCGACATAGTGGCAACCGATCATGCGCCTCATCCTGGAGAGGACAAGGATTGCGAATGGCAGAGTGCCGCGTTTGGAATGCTCGGTCTTGAAACGGCCCTGGGTGTTGTCGTACAGGCCCTCACGGAATCGGGTTCACGAATCGACTGGAAGTTAATCGCCGACCGGATGGCCATCGCCCCGGCAAGAATTGCAGGATATGCAGAGCACGGTCAGTCCATCACCGTCGGCTCGTCGGCAAACCTGGTTTTGGTTGACCCTATGTCAAGCAGAACGGTGAATCGGGAGTCGATGGCCTCGATGAGTAAGAACACGCCATACGACGGTATGACGTTGCCGACCCGCATCACCCACACCATTTATGGTGGGGTAGTGGTCATGGAATCGGGAGTAGCGCTATGAACTCGCAGATAGCTGGAGTGAAGAAGGCCTACTTCGTGCTCGACGACGGCGCCATTTTCGAAGGAGTGAGTTGGGCTGCCCGCGGAGAAACCTTCGGCGAGGCGGTCTTTGCAACCGGCATGACTGGATATCAAGAAACCCTCACGGACCCTTCGTATCACCAGCAGGTTGTAGTGATGACAGCACCTCATATCGGCAACACCGGGATGAACCATTACGACGCAGAGTCAACCAAGATTTGGGTCTCTGGATTTGTTGTTCGCAATCCATCACCCCGTGTCAGTAATTGGCGGTCGGAAGTTTCATTAGAGGATGCCTTAATCGATGCGGGAGTGGTGGGCATTTCTGGCTTGGATACTCGGGCCATAACGCGCCACCTTCGCAATCGCGGCGCAATGAGAGTTGGAATCTTTTCGGGGGAAGAGAGAACCCGGGACGAGATGGTCACGATGGTCCGCCGATCTCCTCAAATGTCGGGCGCATTTCTCGCTGGTGATGTTTCTACGCAACGGACATACATCGTCGCCCCGCCGGCGGGGGTAGAAACTCGATTCAAAGTCGCCGCCATTGATTTGGGCATTAAATCCGCCACCCCTCGCAATATGGCGGCCAGAGGTATTGAAGTTCACGTCATGCCGCTTCACGCGACCATCGAAGAAATCGAAGCCATAAATCCCGATGGCATCTTTCTATCGAATGGCCCTGGGGATCCGGCCAGCATGACGGACGTTATCTCTAACGTTCGTCATTTTCTCGATAAGAAAGTTCCACTCTTCGGAATATGCTTTGGCCATCAAGTCATTGGACGCGCACTCGGGTTCGATACCTACAAGTTGCCATTTGGGCACCGTGGAATTAATCAACCGGTGAAAAATGTTCGCACCGGAAGGGTCGAAATCACAGCTCATAACCATGGATTCGCGGTTGCGGCTCCCATCGACAAGAACTTTTCGACCGTTTACGGCGCGGGTTTTGTTAGTCATGTCGGCTTGAACGATGGCGTAGTTGAGGGTCTCGAGCTTCTCGAAACCCCGGCATTTTCAGTCCAGTATCACCCAGAAGCGGCGGCTGGTCCGCATGATGCCGAGTACCTCTTCGATCAATTTGTAACGTTGATGGCAAACTACTCGCCAAGAATATCTGGGGTGCGAAATGCCTAGAGACCATTCCATCAAGAGCGTATTGGTAATTGGAAGTGGACCAATCGTTATTGGACAAGCCTGTGAGTTCGATTATTCGGGTACCCAAGCCTGCCGAGTCCTGCGCGCCGAAGGCATTCGAGTAATTCTGGTCAATTCAAATCCAGCAACAATCATGACGGATCCGGAGTTCGCGGACGCCACATATATCGAACCAATAACGCCGGAAATCATCGAGAAGATTCTTATCAAAGAGAAGCCGGATGCGATCCTCGCAACGTTGGGCGGACAGACCGCCCTGAACGCTGCGATGCAAATCAGTGAACGCGGACTATTAGAGAAGTACAACGTCAAACTTATCGGCGCAGATATTCCTGCGATCAAGCGCGGCGAAGACCGAGAAGTCTTCAAGGAAATTGTGGCCAGTATCGGAGGCGAATCCGCGAAATCTCGTATCTGCCATTCGATGGAAGACTGTCTCGCCGCGGTTGAGGAACTGAAATACCCGGTCGTCGTACGTCCAAGTTTCACCATGGGTGGGCTCGGCTCGGGCATCGCCCACAACCAGGCAGACCTGGAGCTGATTGCTGGCGCGGGTCTTCGTCATAGTCCTACATCTGAGGTACTGCTCGAAGAGAGCATCATCGGCTGGAAGGAATACGAACTCGAGGTGATGAGAGATCATCTCGATAATGTGGTCATCGTTTGTTCCATCGAAAACGTCGATCCGATGGGTGTCCACACGGGTGATTCCATCACCGTAGCGCCGGCGTTGACCTTGACCGATGTTGAATATCAGAAGCTACGCGATCAGTCGATAGCCATTATTCGGGCAGTTGGGGTTGCGACTGGCGGATGCAATATTCAGTTCGCGGTCAATCCGACTGATGGTCGAATTATCGTCATTGAAATGAATCCGCGCGTCTCGCGATCATCAGCACTCGCCTCGAAAGCGACTGGTTTCCCCATCGCAAAAATCGCTACGAAACTCGCAATTGGCTATAGCCTTGATGAAATTCAGAACGACATCACCAAATCAACACCTGCTTCATTTGAGCCAACGCTCGACTATATCGTCGTAAAAGTGCCGAGATTCGCCTTCGAAAAGTTTCCAGAGGCCGATCCCCGCTTAACGACGACCATGAAGAGCGTGGGCGAAGCGATGGCAATCGGACGTTCTTTTCCAGAAGCACTTCAAAAGGCGCTACGGTCGGTCGAGAAGAAGGGGACCTCCTTCTCATGGAGCAACCTCGATGAAAACGTCGACCAACTCCTAGCAGCTTCCGCGGTCCCGACTGAATTTCGATTACAGCAAGTGCAACGCGCGCTTGCGCTCGGAGCGACAATCGAACAGGTTCATCAATCGACCAAAATCGATCCATGGTTTCTGGCTCAAATCAACGAAATCAATGAAATAGCACAACGCATTCGCTCCGCCGTTGAACTCGACGTGGATATTTTGTTAACCGCGAAGCGTTATGGATTCTCCGACATCCAGATTGGTGACCTTCGCGGAATTTCCGCCGCTGAGGTTGGAGTTCTGCGCTCGAGATTTTCCATCGCGCCGGTCTACAAAACCGTCGACACCTGCGCCGCCGAGTTCGAGGCATATACGCCGTATTACTACTCGTCCTACGATTTTGAGACGGAAGTTCTCCCTCGCACCAAGCCGGCCGTGATCATTCTCGGAAGCGGTCCGAATCGAATTGGTCAAGGCGTTGAATTCGATTACTCATGTGTTCACGCTGCCTTCGCACTTCGTGCCGCGGGTTATGAGACCGTAATGATCAACTGCAATCCAGAAACGGTGTCGACAGATTACGACACTAGTGACCGTCTATATTTCGAGCCTCTTACTCTGGAAGACGTACTAGAAGTCATCGCGGCCGAATCCGCTGCTGGTCCGATTCTCGGCGTCATCGCTCAACTCGGAGGTCAGACTCCGCTCGGTCTTGCTCGCGGATTAATGGATGCCGGTGTAACGATTCTCGGCACATCACCGCAAGCGATTGACCTGGCGGAAGATCGCGGCCTATTCGGAAAAATTTTGTCCGACAACGGCCTACGTTCACCTGAGTATGGAATGGCGAATTCGTATGCTGAATCACTCGAGATTGCGGCGAAGATTGGTTACCCGGTACTTGTTCGACCATCGTTCGTACTCGGCGGCCGTGGCATGGAAATTGTCTACGACGATTCATCGCTCGAAGGATTCATCGAGAAGGCGACTGAAATAACGCCAAATCATCCGGTGTTAATCGACAAGTTTTTAGATTCCGCGATCGAGATCGACGTCGATGCCCTGTACGACGGCGAGGATCTGTACCTAGCTGGTCTAATGGAGCATATTGAAGAGGCGGGAATCCATTCGGGCGATAGCGCCTGTGTGATTCCGAGCCAATCTCTTACCGTTGGAATGCAGGAGCGAGTGCGCAGCGCGACCCATCAAATCGCCAGCAGCGTTGGCGTGCGCGGGCTTATCAATATTCAATTCGCGGTCGTCAACAGCGGGTTGGTCTCAGAAGAGCTATATGTCATTGAAGCGAATCCACGCGCGTCTCGCACCGTCCCGTTCGTCAGCAAAGCCACCGGTTATCCGCTGGCGAAGGCGGCGGCGATGATTTCAACGGGTGTCACAATTGCGGAACTTCGCAAGCAAGGCGTTCTGACCGCGCACGGCGACTCGATACCTAAAGGTGTATCCGTGAAGGAGGCAGTTCTTCCGTGGTCGCGATTCCGGCGAGTTGATGGAGCTGGCGTAGATGCGGTCTTAGGACCCGAGATGAAATCGACCGGCGAGGTTATGGGTATTGCATCAACATTTGGCGAGGCATTTGCAAAGAGTCAGACCGCCTCCTTCGGGGCACTTCCAAAGAGTGGAGTCGTCTTCCTATCGCTATCCGATCGCGACAAACAAGGCGCGATCGAACCGATTCGATCTCTCGCGGCGCTCGGATTTTCGATTGTTACAACGGCCGGTACGCATGATTTCCTTGCTCAACATGGAATCGTTACCGAGAAGGTTCGAAAGAATTCTGAGGGTCAAGGTCCCGCTGGTGAGCTTACCTCCATTGACCTCATCAACGGTGGTCGGGTTAATCTGGTGATCAATACACCACTGGGGCGCGGTTCTAAGCAAGATGGTTGGATGATTCGCACAGCGTCTATCGCACGAGGCGTGCCCATCATTACGACAGTTGCAGGATTTAAGGCGGCCGTTGAGGGCATGAAGGTACTCGCCGAAAAATCTTTTGACATCGCCTCGATCCAAGAGTGGCTGGCGCATGCATAAAATCAACAACCTAGCGACCGTTATTGATGCCGAGGTAACGAGCAATCGGAAGGCTGGCGCGTACCACCACATCGCTTTTTCAGTCGGCACGATGGCGGCACATGTTCGCCCCGGCAACTTTGTTGCCCTCTCTGTAGGTGGGCCAGGTGCGTCAACGGTTCTTCGACGGGCCTTCGCTATCTATCGAGCGACACATCTCGGTGGAAATCAAGGGCAAATCGAATTAGTAATTGCACCGCACGGCCAAGGTAGTTCGTGGGTCGCCGCTCGCCAAGTAGGCGAGAAGGTAAGCATGATCGGACCGCTAGGCACATCATTTGGAATACCGTCCGAACCAGCCCGCACTTTGCTTGTTGGCGGTGGCTACGGAAGCGCCCCGCTCTTTGGTCTCTCGGAGGTCCTGAAATCACGCGGATGTCGGGTCGATATGGTTCTTGGAGCCAGCACGGCGATGAAAATTTACGCGCCTCTGGAAGGTAAGCGAACCGTTAACTCACTAACGGTAACCACCGAGGATGGCTCTGCCGGTTCACAAGGTCGGGTGAGCGACGTTATCCCAGCGCTTATCGATGAAAATAAAATTGAAGTTATTTACTCATGTGGACCCATGGGGATGCTCGAAGCGATAACCGATATTGCTAAAGAGAAGGGTGTTGTCCACCAATGCGCGGTTGAAGAATCGATGGCATGCGGAATCGGCGTATGCATGACATGTGTCTTACCGGTGAGAGGCGAGGACGGAGTTATCCGAATGCTTCGATCCTGTATCGATGGTCCAGTAATGGATGGCGAAGCGGTTCAATGGCAGGCAAAGCGCATAATCCCAGCAGATACATGGGGAGCGCACTGATGTTTGATTTTTCCACAATGCTTGGGAGCTCGCGATTTGATAATCCCATTCTCACCGCAAGCGGTTGCGCTGGCTCCGGGAAGGAACTCGCTCAGTTTTTTCCGTTATCAGCTCTCGGTGGAATTGTTACTAAATCCATAATGCTCAAACCTCGGTCGGGGCGAGCAACCCCTCGCATGGCCGAAACGCCGAGTGGAATGCTCAATTCCATAGGATTGCAGGGCCCAGGAATCGATTTATTTTTAGAGAACGATATTCCTTGGCTTCAATCGCAAGGAGCTCGAATCGTAATCAGCATTGCCGGCGAAACGGTGGAAGATTATGCGGTCTTGGCCCGACGGATCCGCGGCGTTACCGGCGTAGCTGCGCTTGAGGTAAACATCTCATGCCCCAACGTCGAAAATCGTGGTCAGGTATTTGCCTGTCATCCTGATACCGCGCGGGCAGCCATCGAAGCTGTTCGACGCAACGTAGGCGGCGACTTTCCAATCATTGCAAAGCTCTCACCTGACGTAACAGATATTTCAATGATCGCCACCGAGGTGGTGTCAGCCGGGGCGGACGGCTTGGCCCTCATTAACACGGTCTTGGGAATGGTTATCGATACCAACACCATGCGTCCTAAGCTCGCGGGAAAGACTGGCGGACTCTCGGGACCGGCGATTCGACCGATTGCAGTACGAGCGATATATCAGGTCCGACAAGCGCTACCGCACGTAAGCATTCTTGGTATGGGTGGCGTCAGCTCTGGCCAAGACGCCCTTCAACTAATTTTGGCTGGTGCTTCTGCGGTATCGATAGGCACCGCAACCTTCGGAAACCCTCTTGCCGCAATCACCATCAAGAGCGAATTAGAAAGTTTGCTTGTGACCAAGGGTTTCAATTCGACCGCTGAAGCAGTTGGATACGCGCACCGTGCTGAGTAGTTTTCATCCGAAAAATTGCACACCGAATAGAGGTTGTTGATGCCATCACCAATAATTCTTGCCCTAGATACCCAAGATATCGACACCGCGGCGTCGTGGATTCTTGCGACCCGCGATTCAATTGATACCTACAAGGTGGGACTTGAGTTTTTCTTGAAGCATGGTCGTACCGGGCTTCAGTCACTTCGGTCAGTCGCAGAGTTCGACCTATTTCTTGACCTCAAACTTCACGATATTCCAAATACCGTTCGAGCCGCGGTTGAGTCAGTCGCGGATCTGATGCCGAAGTTCTTGACCGTCCATGCGAGCGGCGGACGCACGATGATTGAGGCCGCCAGCTCGGTCTCCGATGAGATCGAAATTGTCGCTGTGACGATTCTTACCTCGCTCTCAGATTCTGAAGTTTTCGAGATTGGTTACCGCGAGCCAGCACTCAGCAGCGCGGTCTCGTTGGCATCGCTCGGAGCACATGCCGGGGCGCGAGCAATCGTGTCATCTCCATTTGAGGCACAAGGAATCAGAACGGCGGTAGGTCCATCAATAACAATCATCACTCCAGGAGTGCGACCGGTCGGGTCTGAGTCGAATGATCAGGTTCGAATCATGACCCCCGCTCAGGCTCTGGAAAACGGCGCCAACTATTTTGTTATCGGTCGACCAATAACCTCGCTTGGTTCGAGCTCGGCCATGAAGGAGAAAGCCGCCGAGATTTTGGCCAGCGCCAACGGTTAGTATCGCTACGTGGCCCGCCCTCTTCCGCCGAAATTATCGCCGATGGATAGAGCGGCTGCCGTTAAAGCTGGCGTTGAGGCTCGTCGAGCGCGTGCTGAAGTAAAGCGTCGGATATCGGCGGGTGAGATTTCGATCTTTGATGCGATAAATGATCAGCAGCCATCGATTCAGCGGATGAAGGTGTCGGAGCTCTTAGGCTCTGTTCCCGGAATCGGGGAGCGACGGGTATTTCTCCTTATGGCGAAGATTGGAATAGCAAAGACTCGTAGAATTGCGGGTCTGGGGCAACATCAACTCATGGCGTTACGAAAGGAATTCTCAGTGACCAAAAGTGAGGTCTCTAAGGGTTCTCTTATCGTGATGTCTGGGCCCGGGGGAGTTGGCAAAAGCACCATCACCGCCGCGCTCCGAGATCATCCAAGTTTTTGGGTGAGCGTCTCGGCGACTACTCGTCCGCCACGAGAAAATGAGAAGGATGGCGTCGACTACTACTTCTTGAGTGACGAAAAGTTCAATGAACTCGTCGAACGTGATGAATTTTTGGAATGGGCAGAGTTTGCGGGTGCGCGATATGGAACGCCACGCGAACCAGTCGACAATTGGCGAAATTTGGGTAAGTGCGTCTTGCTCGAAATCGAAATAGCTGGGGCCCGACAAGTTCGCTCCTCAGAGCCGGAAGCGATCTTGGTCTTTATCGCTCCACCATCGTGGAGTGACCTCGAGGAACGCCTCCTCGGGCGTGGAACCGATAGCCCGGAGCGACGAGCGGCCCGCCTTGCTTTGGCCCGCGAAGAGATGGCCGCGGCCCCTGAATTCGACCATATCCTTGTCAATGAGCGGGTCGATGAGGTAGTTCAGTCGCTGGTATCCTTGGCGCTTGCCCCTCGGGCATAGTCATAGTCGAGTACCAATGACTGGTTACTCGACCTCTTGATGAAAAGCGATTGAAGGCGACTGAAAGCGAGCTGCACATGTCAACCATGGATGGAATCACCAACCCACCAATCGATGCTCTTCTCGACAAGGCAGGGTCTAAGTACAGCTTGGTTCTCTATGCTGCAAAGCGCGCCCGCCAAATCAATGCGTACTATTCGCAATTGAGTGAAGGTCTTTTGGAATACGCAGGTCCGCTGGTTGAGACCTACGTGCATGAGAAGCCTCTCTCCATCGCATTGCGTGAGATCAACGATGGACTACTGACCATCGAAAACTTGGAGCCAACAGCTCCAGAAGCAACCGCTTAATCCTCGATTCTTAAACGCTTCCCATGCTGGCCACTCGTCGAGAGATCATTCTCGGTGTCGGCGGGGGAATAGCCGCCTACAAATCGGCCGACCTCGTTCGGCGATTGCAAGATTCGGGCTTTGCCGTGACCGTTGTCCCGACCCAATCGAGTCTTAACTTTGTCGGAAAGGCGACATGGGAAGCTCTCTCTGGTCGAGAAGTGCCGGACAATCTGTGGAGCAATGTCCACTCGGTTCCGCATATCTCGCTTGCCCGCAATTGTTCTGCATTGGTCGTTGCACCGTGCACGGCGGACTTGCTTTCTAAATTTGCAACTGGTTTGGCACCAGATCTACTCACAAACATTTTCCTGGCAACCAAAGCGCCGGTGATTCTGGTCCCTGCAATGCATCCGGAAATGTGGCTTAACCCTGCGACCCAGTCCAATGTGAGGACGCTCCGCGAACGCGGGGTTCATGTTATCGACCCGGATAACGGTCGCTTAACTGGAGCGGATTCCGGTCCGGGACGATTCCCCGAATCAACTCGGATTATCGAAGAATTGGAAATGGTTCTTCAATCGCGTGCAGATCTCCGCGACTTAAAAATTCTAATCAGCGCTGGTGGTACGCGAGAGCCTATTGATGCGGTTCGGTATATCGGCAATCGATCCTCCGGAAAGCAAGGTCACTCTCTTGCGGTTCAGGCTGCGAATCGGGGCGCGAAAGTCTCCTTGGTTTTGGCGAATTCTGAATTACCCGATATCGATGGCGTATCTATCTTTAGAGTTGAGACCGCCGCGCAGATGCACACCGAACTCAAAACCTTATTTCCGGAACACGATGTTCTCATCATGTCAGCCGCAGTCGCCGATATCCGCCCGGCTCAGCCATCGTCCGACAAGGTGAGCAAGGAGGAACTTCAGACATTGCCGATCGAACAAACGGCCGACATTCTTGCGGATCTAAGTGGTTCAAGACTTCCTCACCAACGGATTATTGGATTTGCGGCACAGACTGGTGAGAATCGCGAAGAGTTAGCTGGCGCGAAACTTCGCAAGAAGGGGCTCGACTTCATCTACGTCAACGATGTCTCCGGCGGCGCGATATTTGGCAGTGACTCAACAGTCGGGGCTATTCTTGACCCCTCAGGAACCCGCCGCGACGTGCCTTCAATGTCGAAAGACTCGCTATCAAACATTCTCCTAGATTTACTCGTCGATAAGTTAGGTTAACCCAATGACAAAACGCCTTTTCACCTCCGAGTCGGTAACCGAGGGTCATCCAGACAAGATGGCGGATCAGATTTCCGATGCCATTCTTGATTCACTCCTCTCGCAAGACTCCAAGAGTCGTGTTGCTGTTGAGACTCTCATTACGACCGGACAGGTGCATGTAGCCGGCGAAGTCACTACAAATGGTTATGCCGACGTTATGAACATCGTTCGCGACACTGTTTTGCGAATCGGCTACGACTCGTCAGATAAGGGTTTCGACGGAAATTCATGTGGCGTTTCGCTTTCCATCGGCCAACAGTCCGGAGATATCGCACAAGGCGTCGATAGCGCATTTGAAAAGCGAGTGACCTCGTCCGCGGATCCGTTGGATTTACAGGGCGCAGGAGATCAGGGACTTATGTTCGGGTACGCCTGTGATGACACCCCTGAACTCATGCCACTTCCGATCCACCTCGCGCACCAGCTCTCACTTCAGCTCTCTAAGGTTCGCAAGGACGGCGCGGTTGATTATTTACGCCCGGATGGTAAGACCCAGGTCACCATCGAGTATCACGCTGATAAGGCGGTTGCGCTCAACACCGTGGTTATTTCGACACAGCACGCCCCAGAAGCAGATCTGGAGAAGCATCTTGCGCCCGACCTCAAGCGTCTGGTTATTGATCCCATCATCAAAGATTTGAAGATTGACCACTCGGATGTTCGACTACTCATCAACCCAACTGGGCGTTTTGTTATCGGCGGCCCAATGGGTGATGCGGGACTTACCGGCCGAAAAATTATTGTCGATACCTACGGCGGAATGGCGCGCCACGGCGGTGGTGCATTCTCAGGTAAAGATCCTTCCAAGGTGGATCGTTCAGCCGCTTATGCAATGCGATGGGTTGCAAAGAATGTCGTTGCAGCTGGCCTTGCATCACGATGCGAAGTGCAGGTTGCCTATGCAATCGGTAAAGCGCAACCAGTAGGACTTTTCGTCGAAACTTTTGGAACCGAAAAGGTTCCAGTGCAGCAAATCAGTGATGCTGTCACGTCTGTATTTGACCTGCGTCCTGCCGCAATCATTCGCGACCTTCAACTCTTGCGCCCGATTTATTCTGCCACCGCAAGCTACGGCCATTTTGGCCGAGAGCTGCCGGACTTCACATGGGAGAAGACCGATCGTGCGGCTGCTCTCCAAAACGCTGTAAAGGGATAGTCAGACTACATTCCTCTCGTGACTGAGTCATCGAGTAAGAAGCTACGGCTTAAGCGAGAAAGCGCTATCGATTCTGCGTCTTTTGGGCTTGCGGAGAAACCGATAGCAACGGTTCTTGTTGATACTGGCGTGGTCCATCTGAACGATCCGTACGACTATTTGATTCCCGCTCATCTGAGCGAAACAGCAGTTCCTGGATCGCTCATCGAAGTTCATTTCGGTTCGCGGGTCACTCAAGGGTATGTACTCGATCGACGTGATGGAGAGACAAGCGCGCTGAAATTCATCGACAAGGTTTTGTCTCCGCTCGCGATTTATGTCGGGGAGACGCGCGAAGTTATTGAGCGAGCCGCGAAGAGGTATGCATGCTCTGTCTGGGACCTCATCACCACCGCCCTGCCCGCTCGAGCGATCTCGGTAGAAAAACGTTTCTCACAACACCAAGAACACGGGCCAGAACCGGCTGCCTCGCTAACCAGGGAGTACTCGATTCTTCAGCCGGGGTCGAGTTATGTGGATCAACTGATTGCCATTCTTCGAGAGAGCCGGAAAAGAGGATCGGTGCTCGTGGTTGTTCCCGACTACAGCGATCTTCGCCGTCTTTCAATGGTTGCGGAGCGTGAACTGGGCGAAGAAATTCTCGTCTTCGACGAATCCTTGACCAAGTCGGAACGATATCGCTCGTACTTACGCGCGAGAGAAGGGGAGGCGCAAGTCTTCCTGGGTACACGAAGTTCCATCTTTACGCCGCTTCCACCGGGCTCAACCATCATTATCTACAGCGAAAACGAGCCCGCGATGTGGGAGAAGCGCTACCCGGCATGGAACGTTCGTGACATGGCTCTGTTACGCGCAAAGAACCATTCCGTTCACTTTGCATCGCATGCGCCTTCGCTCGAGATTCTGAGGCTTGCTCACGAAGGCTGGTTAGAGGAACGCACTAATTCGAATGTGGATTCTTGGCGACCTCGATTTACCTTCGAAGACTCGGCGCGAAGTCCTGAGGAGGTTATCCGAACCGGACTGAAGCGAGGCCCGGTCCTCATAACCGTAGCTCGGAAGGGCTATATAAATTCATTCTCGTGCAACACCTGCCGAAATATCGCTCATTGTTCGTGTGGCGCCCGATTGCGATTTCAGTCGGCCGGAAAGATCCAATGTCCGTTGTGTTCGCTCATGTATTCGGATTGGAAATGCGACCACTGCGGCGGGAGCGTTCCTCGGGCAACGGCTCGTGGAGGTGAGCGCATCTCGGAGGAACTACGCATTAAATTCCCGAACGTCGCGGTTTCATTTGCTCACTCTGACCATCGAATGGATTCTTACCTGAAGCCAGATGGGATAGTCGTTTCCACGAACGGGACCGAACCACTGGGACGATATGCCGCGGTCCTTCTGATGGATGGCGCCATCCTCTTTTCGAGTGTGGGATTGCGCGATGACGAAGAGGCTAAGCGCGCGTGGTTTTCAGCGGCCGCCATGTCCGACAATCAAGGCGAGGTGTATGTCTCCTTTCCGTCGGCTCATCCCGCATCACAATCGCTTATGAGATGGAGTACCGAACCGTTGGCGAGCGTCGAATTGACCGAACGAAACGAAGCGGGTCTTCCGCCATTTTTTCGAATTGCTGTTCTCGCTGGCCCTACCAAAGAGATCGAATCGATAAAGAGCGGTTTTGAAGAGTCCCAACTCTTCTCTCACATCAGCGTCTCGACGGCATCTGGGACAGAATCTCTTCTGCATGTGAGAACGTCTTTGGCGCGCGGTACGGAATTTGAGGATTTTTTCCACACTTTTCAGCGGGTACGTTCTCTTAAAAATCTTCCCAAAATCTCCCTGCGAATTGACCCATACGAGTTTTGATGGGCGAAATACGTGAAGACCAACCCTGAGTTAGGGAACTCTTCGGCAACCTATTAGAATTCGCTTGTGGCTATTCAAGAAATCAGGCTTTTCGGGGATCCGGTTTTGACCTCCCGAGCCTCTGAGGTCACCACCTTTGATAAGGAATTGCGAAACCTGGTCGCCGATCTCTTAGACACCATGAATGATGCGCCCGGTGCTGGTCTAGCGGCGCCACAGATCGGCGTTCCACTTCGTGTCTTCACATGGAACGTTGACGATTTTGAAGGTCATTTGGTTAATCCAGTTCTGCACCTCAGCGAAGATATCCAGGACGGCGAAGAAGGCTGCCTGAGTTTCCCCGGTCTTAGCTATCCAACTCGCCGCGCGCTCGGCGCGGTCGCAAAGGGTTTCAATATGTATGGCGACCCGATAGTTGTAGAGGGTACGGAGCTTCTTGCCCGAGCACTCCAACACGAAACCGACCATCTCGATGGTGTCGTCTTCATAGATCGATTGACGCCGGAAGAGCGAAAAATTGCAATGCGTGAGATCCGCGAATCGGAGTGGTTCGGGCTTGCGAATGAAACCGGGAACCCAATTTCAATAAAGGTGAGCCCGCACAACACCTTCGGCCTCGGAATCTAAGGATCTAATGCAACTTTCCCTTGCCTCTTCCTCTTTGGTTTCACTACCCGTTCTTTCAGCGATTCTTGAGAGCGAACACACACTCGTATCGGTCATCACAAATCCCGATAAGGCCACCGGACGCGGCAAAACCATAATTCCCAATGAGCTGGCTGCCTGGGCAACCGAACGTGGACTTCCCGTAGCTAAACCCGCGGATGCGTCAGAACTCAACCGGCATCTTCTCGAAGCACAACCACAGTGCATCGTCACGGTCGCTTATGGACGAATCATCCCGGTCGAGTTACTTCATGGACCGCGATTTGGTTGGATCAATCTGCACTTTTCGCTGCTGCCTAAGCTCCGCGGAGCGGCACCGGTTCAGTGGGCGCTCTTAAATGGCGATACTCATACCGGTTTCACAATCTTTAAGCTGGATAAGGGTATGGATACCGGACCAATTTATGTTCAAGAAGAATTGGTTATTGACGATCAGGATACGACGGATACTTTGCTTGAGAAGTTGGGCACGAGTGGTGCTCGTGCGATCATGGAATTGCTTCCGGTCATCGGAAAGACTCGTGCGACTCCGCAACCCCTAACCGGTGCGACGCTCGCTCCAAAAATTTCGAGAGATCAAGGGCGAATCTCGTGGAACTCTTCGACCGATTACATTATCCGGCAAGCAAGGGCGCTGGAGACGCGGCCAGGAATATGGTCAACCTTCGGGGGCGAACGAATATCGGTTCATGGTCTCTCCGAGGCGTTGCAGCCAAATTCACTTTCAGTACCAGGCCAGATTGAACTGACATCAGAGAGCCTTCTCATACGTACCGCCGATAGCGTCCTTGCGATAAGCGAAGTAACGCCCGCTGGCAAAAAAAGAATGTCTGGTGCAGATTTTGCGCGCGGTGCTCGACTGACGTCAGAGAGTCGCTTTGAATAGTAGACCGCACAAGGCGAAAGTCGATCGGACTCGATTGTTAGCCTATGACCTGATTTCACAGGTTAACCGCGAGGGAGCTTACGCGAATATTCGCTTGCCCCAACTCCTCGCTGATTCCGATCTCGATCAGCGAGAACGAGGACTTGCAACCGAGCTCTCTTATGGAACACTGCGGATGCAAGGAAAATACGATTACGCGATCGCAAAGAAGTCTGATCGCTCGCTAGATCTCATCGATGGAAAAGTTTTGGACGTATTGCGTCTCGCGCTACACCAAATTTATTCCATGAGAATCCCAGACCACGCGGCGGTAGACGAGTCGGTCGAGTTGGCTCGATATGTGGGCGGTGAATCCAAGGCGACATACGTAAACGCGCTGCTACGCGCCATCACAGGCGATGAGGGTGTTTTTGACGATATCGACGGCCTGCCATTCGCAGAGAAACTTTCCATTGCCCATTCGCATCCAAAATGGATTGTCTCGGCGCTGTTCGACCAATTGAAGTCGTGGGAATCGGTCGAAGAGCTTTTACGGTCGAACAACGAAGCGGCATCACCGCACCTAGTTGCCTGGCCGGGGAAATCTTCTGTGGCAGAG
>Ga0208381_1000108_pt1 | contig 32014 bp, 27 predicted proteins | sample CryBogCBE13Jul09_FD_184572 | JGI IMG/M metagenome (GOLD analysis project Ga0208381, IMG submission 184572) | Freshwater microbial communities from Crystal Bog, Wisconsin, USA - CBE13Jul09 (SPAdes) (version 2) | ecosystem: Environmental > Aquatic > Freshwater > Lake | place: Crystal Bog...
CAATCGACCCAACCCGATATTCGGGTGTTTGCGCAATAACCGGATAGGACACGCCATTCGTCGGATTGAGAAAAAACACCGGCGACGTTTGCCCTGAACCCGCCAATGAGCCCGCGACTCCGTTCGTCACGTCGCGCTCGCTCAGTCCAAATTGACCTATGCGTTGCCGATCAACCGCCACATTAAGCTGCGGTGTTTGTGCGGCCTGCTGTATCCGCGCATCGGCAACGCCCGGGATCGAGCGCATCCGCCGCAATAGCTTGTTCGCAAACATCTGGTCATCGACGAGATTGCGGCCTGAAATCTGCAAATCAATCGGGGCGGGCGCGCCGAAATTCAGGATTTGGCTGGTGATATCAGACGGAAGAAACGAGAAAATCGTGCCTGGGAAGCGCTGCGGCAGCGCTTTGCGAAGTTGGGCAACATAACTGGGCGTTGGCGCATGGCCGGGTGTGAGCGTTATCAAGATGTCGCCATCTTGGGGCCCGATCGTGCCAGAATTGCTGTAAACGGTGTTAATGCCGCTGTTTGGCAAGCCAATATTGTCCGCGACCGACGACAGATCGTGCGGCGGGATAATTTTCCGGACCTCGCGTTCAATTCCCTCAGCAGCGACCGCCGTTTGTTCGATCCGCGCCCCGCCGGGCACGCGGAAGTGCATGACAATCTGCCCCGCATCAACCGAAGGAAAGAAGTTACTTCCAAGCGACGGCACCAAGGCAAATGTTGCCAAAACCACACCGAGAAACCCGAGCATAAAGCCACGGCGATGGCGCAAAACCTCAGCCAAAATGGCGAGATAGCCATTGCGAAACCGTTCAAACCGCGTTTCAAAACCATGTTGAAAACGGACGAAAACATTGCGCTCGTGGATGGGCCGGTCGGCCTCGCTATGTGCGACATGCGGCTTGAGCAAATACATCGCCATCGTCGGCAGCAATGTCCGCGAGAGCAAAAAGGACGCAATCATCGCAAAAATAACCGAGAGCGCGAGCGGAACGAACAGAAAGCCCGCGACACCCGGCAGGAAAAACATCGGAATGAAGACGATGCAGATACAGAGCATCGACACGAACGCGGGCATGACGATTTGCGTCGCGCCGTCCATGATCGCACTGACGACGGGCTTGCCTTGCTCCAAATGCCAATTGATGTTCTCAATGGTCACCGTCGCCTCATCGACAAGAATACCGACAGCGAGCGCAAGGCCGCCCAGTGTCATCACGTTGAGCGTCTGCCCGAATGCGGCCAACGCAATAATGGCCGAGAGAATCGCAAGTGGGATCGAGATCGCAATGATAATTGTAGAGCGCCATGAGCCCAGAAACAGCAGAATCATGAGTGACGTCAGAATGGCGGCAATCGCCCCCTCATTCACGACGCCAGACACGGCTGCGCGGACAAAGATCGACTGATCGCCAAGCGGAACAAGCGTCGCGGTTGGCGGCAACCCCTCGCGAATTTTGGCCAATCGGTTCTTGATGCCATCGATGATCGTCAGCGTCGAAACCGAGCCGTTCTTCAGAATGGTCATCAACACAGACCGCCGACCTTCGACATGCACGATGTTGTTTTGTGGGCCGCTGCCATCGCGCACACGCGCAACATCGCGCAGCAAGATGGTGGCACCATTGACCGCCTTGATCGGAATGTCGTTCAGCTGCGCGATTGATGCCGGCGCATTATTGAGCTTCACATTATACTGCGCCGCACCAATCTTCGCGAAACCCGCCGGCGTGATTTGATTCTGTGCTGCGATGGCATCGACTACATCTTGCGCGCCCAGCCCTTTTGATTGCAGCGCCGCTGGGTTGAGGTCGATCTGCACCTGCCGTTGTTTGCCGCCAGACGGGTACGGGCTGGCCGCACCGGGGACGGTGATCAATTGCGGCCGGACATTGGTGAAGCCGAGATCGAACAGTTGTTGCTCAGACAAGCCACTGCCAGAGAGCGCGAGCTGGATGATGGGAACGGTCGATGCACTGTAATTCAGAATGAGCGGCGGCGTTGTGCCCTGCGGCATAGCGCGAAGCACGGCCTGTGAAATCGCCGTTACCTGCGCGTTGGCAATCCGAATATCAGCACCTGGCTGAAAATAGATTTTAACGATACCTGTGCCTTGAAACGACTGACTCTCGATATGCTCAATATCGTTAACGGTGGTCGTAAGCGTGCGCTCGTAATTGTTGATAATGCGGCCCGACATATCTTCAGCCGACAGCCCGTTATATTGCCAAACGACCGCAATGACTGGGATATTAATGTTCGGAAAAATATCAACGGGCGTGCGGATTGCGGCAAGGACACCCAGAATGAACAGGAGAATAGCCATTACGATGAACGTCAGCGGACGCCCGAGTGCAACCTTAACGATACCGATCATGCGATTTCCAGCAACTTTATCCTAGAGACCTACGCGGCAGGATAGCGACAACACTCGCCGGATATTGCCCCCGCAATAAAATTACCAGTGCAATCTTGCGATGCAGCATTGTCTGCGACGCATTCAATCGCACGCAGCGCTAATCGCTTGGCAGCTCGCCCCTTGCAAGGCGCGCTTCAATATCGGCAAATACGGTCGGCAGATCCGCCACCGTATCGACCACATAATGCGCACCTGCCGCACGCAACTCGATCTTCGCAGCAGTTATCAATTTGTCGCGTTCAGCGGCATCGAGCGCCTCGAACGCCTCGAGGCTCAGCCCTACCGCATTCCCAGATGCTGCAACACCCACACTCCAGCACCCCGCATTGACGCCCTCAGCGATCCCCACATCCGCGTCATCGACCTTTACGCAGGCCTCCGATGGCCATACGCCAAGCTCAACAAGATTCTTCCAAAGCATGAGCGGTGAAGGCCGCCCCTCAAGCGTTTCGCCCGCACACACGACATAATCAGGGGCATAACCCTGTTCGGCCGCACGCGGGAGAATGCCCGCCATCATTTCGCGCGTGTATCCCGTACACGATCCAATCTTGATACCGGCAGACCGCAAACTCTTTGCAAGGTCAGCAGCACCGGGGATCATCGTCGTATAGCGCCCCGCACATTCGGCCATTAAGGGCTCGAGTGCCGCATAAATCCGGTCACCATCGGCCGTCGTCGGATGCGTGCGATGCACCGACTGCCACGTTACGACAACTTCCGGCGATAACAGGATAGCTTCAACATGGTCGCGCTTTGCACGCCCCATGTCATGCCGCACCTGCGCTGCGCTGATTGGAATGCCAACCTGCGCAAAGGCCGCGATCATGGCCTCGACGGGCGCACAACTGCCGAAGTCGATCATCGTCCCGGCCCAGTCAAAAATCACTGCCTTGATCAGGTTACTCATCTTAGTCCTCCGTAAAGCGAGCTGATGACGTGTTCGGCCAGCCCAAAGGACATCGAGGCCCCGGTCCCGCTCGTCACCATCACCAGCCGAATATTATCCGCCGGCGCCTCGATAAAATAAGGCTTGGCTGCCGAGCTATAAATGCCGGTCCAGCGCTCAATCACCGGTGGCGGGGTGAGCCCGGTCGCCGAGCGGAACTCGTTCAGGATCAGCGCCTCACTCTCCGCAGCCGCGAACGGCCAAGGTGTCGCGCCATAATGGTGGCTGTCACCGACCACGAGGCTACCATCAGCACTTTGCACGATGATGAGATGAACGCCATGCGCCAAATGACGCGAATGTTCACGCGCCACACGCGCCTTGAGCGCTGCGGCTTCCGGCAGCGCGGCATAGCCCTCGTAGCGCACCAGCCCGAGGTCGGACATGATCCCCGCAGGGAGCTTGAATCCCGGGTCAGCCAGTCGCAGCATCGTCAGGATGCATCGCGTTGGCTCATGTTTTGCGATACAGTCCGGGAAGAGTGTGTTGAAATCATCACCTGGGCAGACGATCGCAGCATCGGCCTGCACACGGCCACGCGATGTCTCGATGGTCGGCGGCGCGACTTTGAGCGCGCTGGTCGCGGTCATGAATGTCACGCCCCAATGATCATGCAGCCATGTGGCAAGCGCCGGGATTGCGGTGCGTGATTCAACCCGCAATTCGTGTGGGCTCCACAGCGTGACCTTATTTTCGCGTGCGCACACGTTCGGATGGAGCGCGCGCAATTGGGCAGGCGTCAGCAGCGCACAGTCTTCGGCCATTTCGGTCTGCATAAAGGCTTCGAGCACCGCTACTGACTCGGGGTAGCGTGCGGTCAACAACAACCCGCGATGCTCGATGGGGATACCTGCGGGCGCCGCGACCTCCGCCCAAATGTCCCGCGCACGCCTCGCGAGCGGCCACACACTGCCCTGAGCCTGTCCGGTTACGGTGATGAAACCGAAGTTACGGATCGACGCGCCATTCGCTCGCGTGTCACGTTCGATAACCACCACCCGCTTGCCCTGCTTGGCCGCGACATAGGCATGGGCAAGGCCAATAATGCCCCCACCGACAATGGCGAGATCGTAACGTCGGCTCATCGCTTGCTCTCGCGCGTAAAGAAAAAGGCTGACAACAGGGTAAGTGCCGTCACAACTGCGGCTGTGACGTAGCATGCGGTCATGAAGAAGCTGATCCACGCCATTTTGGGGGCGGCGAGGCTGCGGTAAAGCTGCAATGCGACGCTGCCAGCATAGCCCGATGAATCGGCGATGTAGATCAGGAACCCCGCATTTCCCGCCCGTCCCAGCGCGGCAATCATGCGGTCAAACAGCATCGCATTGAACGGCGTGTAGCCGAAGTACAGCCCCGCACCGGTCACGATCATCCAAGTGAGTGGTGACAGCAAGTGCATCTGGAATGCCAACGTACCAGCGGCGAGCAGCGCCGCTCCAAACACGATGACACCATGCATGGCCAGCAGCGCATTGCGATTGTTCCGGATCACCACAAGTGCACCGAGCACACCGAGCACGACCACGCCGATTGGCAACTCACTCTGGCTAAAAACACCGGGGTCCTTGGCATAACCGAGCCCCGCCCAAATCTCTGCTGCAAAATTGTCGCGAAAATCGCGCATCGCGGTAAAAAAGACATAGCTGAGCACCAGCAGCACCAAACCCATCCCATGATCGCGCAAGAAGGCCGCACGGTCGGCGCCGCTCATCGGGATGCGCGCTGTGCGTGCCATTTCATCTGCCGCATCCGGCGGCGGCAATTGCTCAAGCACCCACATCGACGCAAACAGCAGCGGGAAGAACAACACACCGGTGGTCGCGGGCATCCAATATTCGGTGACGCCCTGATTCATCAGCCAGACCGCGACCGACTTGACCACGCCGGATGAGACGATGAAGCTGGCGCAGAGGATCGCCCCCAGCATATCTGAGACGCGGCGCCCCTCCATATAGCTGAAGATCAGCCCCCAAATCATGCCAAGCGCGAGCCCATTCAAAAATAGGCAGGCGACGTTCCACGGCGCTGGGACCAGCGCAAAAAGAATAAGCGCGACCCATGACAGGCTGATCAAACCGATCGTAATCCAAGCGCGCCCCGTGCGCCCAATTTCGGCAATCACTTTAATGCCGATGAATTTTGACAAGGTGTAGCCGAGCACCTGCGCGATCAGCAGCGCCGTTTTATAATCTACCGCAAAATGCCAGCCCGCCTCATGCGTGTAATGCGCTGCGGCGAAGGGCTTGCGAAAGGCATACATCGAGAAATAGGCGCAAAAGCCAGCAAGGCCTGCAACCAAGGTAAAGAGGCGCGGTCGAACCTCACCCGAGGGATCGATGACAATGGATTTGAATTTCATACACCTCTTCTGCGCCAGTTTTCCGACACTTTTATTACGTTTTTGGCACCTTCTGGGCTCGGCCAGCCCCTTGCTCCATTGTTCAGTATTGTTCAGTGTCGCTGGCGCGGGTAAGGTCTGACAGCGGTGTCGTGAATTTGTCATGAAAACGACTTAACGCTATGAAGAAGCAGGCTAAAGAAGCAGTCAGCGCAATGCCAAAATAGGGGGTCGAGAGTCATTCGGTATTTGCATAAATTATGGCTCGCCGGGTTCGCTTATGGGCTCGCTGGTGTCGCACACGCAGCGCCTGTGCTCATGATCTCAATTGACGGCCTCCGCCCCGGAGACGTGTTTGAAGCGCAGCAGCGCGGCCTCAAAATTCCAAACCTTCGCAGTTTCGTCGCGCAGGGGAGCACCGCAACAGGGGTGTTCGGCGTGCTCCCCACAGTGACGTATCCGAGCCACACCACGCTCATAACCGGTGTCAGCCCCGCCAAGCACGGCGTGGTCAACAACCTGACATTCGATCCGACGAACATCAACCGCCAAGGCTGGTATTGGTATGCCTCGGACATCAAAGTGCCGACGTTGTGGGAAGCGGCGCACGCGAAGGGCATGGTGACCGCAAATGTGCATTGGCCGGTGAGTGTTGAGGCGAAGGGCGTCGATTTTAATCTGCCGCAGATCTGGCATACGGGGCACCCTGATGACGAAAAGCTCGTCCATGCACTCAGCACGCCGGGGCTGCTTGATTCACCGACCACAAAGCTCGGGCCCTATTCACGTGGTATTGACGACGAGATTGGCGGCGATGAAACGCGCGGACGATTTGCGGTGCAACTGATCGCCGATCACAAACCCGATTTCGCGACGGTGTATCTGACAGCGCTCGACACCAATCAGCATCATTTCGGGCCCGGTTCGACCGAGGCACACGCCGCGCTTGAACGTATCGATGCCGTTGTCGGGTCACTGATTGACGCTGAGCTAAAGGCACATCCCGATGCCGTTATTGCCATCGTCTCCGATCATGGCTTTGTGCCAACCACGACCGAGATCAATCTCTACATCCCGTTCATTCAGGCGGGGCTGATTACGGTCGATGAGAAATTTAATATCAAGGCGTGGGATGCGGTGCCGTGGATTTCGGGCGGCTCGATCGCCGTCGTGCTCAAGCTTGATGCGATGGCCGGCTATAAGGGCATGACACCCGCTGGTCCGTCCTCATACAAGGGCATGCATGGCCATTTCCCCGAAAATCCCGAGCTGCAGTCGGTCTTCATGGTCAAGGGACAACGCATTCCGGGACATTATTCGTTGGGGTTGATCGATATGCGCAGCATCGCGCCGACGCTCGCCAAATTGATGGGCACGAGCCTGCCTGACGCTGAGAAGCCGCCGCTCTTCTAGGCCTCAGCGCCCGCAGGAGCCCCGGCAAGCGCTTTCTTAGCTGCGTCAGCCGTCAAGTGGCGCTCGTGTAGGAACGGCGTTCCTGAGCGATTTTAGGGGTGCTGCACCTGCGCCACATCGCACTTCGAGTCCTTGCCGCGAATGGTGCAATGATTGACGGCATCACCATTAACGCTCCACACCGTCGCGTTCCAATCGGCGGGGCCGACACGCTCAAGGCTCATCCAGCCAAAACCATTTACCCACCAGCTGAAGCTCGCAACATCGGCACCAGGAGCAGGTGAGTCACTTGGATCAAGCGCGGCGGGCAGCGGGACGATGTCCTCCTGCGTCCCCGAGAATCCGGCGACAAACTGCGAGGGGTGCGGGCTCTTGAAGCTGATCTGCTCCCAGACATGGATATGCCCCGAGAGCAGCAACTGGACATGATCTGGGATCAGCCAAGGGTTGATGTTCGAAAAGGCCGATTGGATGGGCTCGCTGCCGGGGCGCAGCCGCACCGGATCACCCGGATTTTTACCAGCCTTCGCGGCAAAGCCCAAAATGGGGATGTGGTTGACAGCAATATTGTAGGGCGCGCGCGCGGCAAGCGCTGCGTATTTGCGATAAGTGTCCTGAAACTTGTCGAACATGGGCTGATCGGCGGAGGTGATCGGACCCGATGCCTCCTTAGTCAGATCAAGCAGGATAAGCTGCGTATTCAGGCCAAGCGGAATGGCAAACGGATCTGAATAATCGCCGACATTGTCATTGGCCGGATCAACGCAATCGCGCCCCGCAACAAGTGGACGCGGATCAAACATCCGCCACCAGCCCTGTCCCGCCCGCTCGCAATTTTCATGATTGCCACGGTCGGCGGCAAGCGGCGCAACGGCCAGCAACGGGGCTGCGGGCGCAAAGAAATCGGCGTTCCACGCGTCCCAGCCATAGCCCCATGGGCTGCCCTTGCATTGCGGCTGTGCATCTGGGCAGGCGTTTTCGCGATAGTGATAATCGCCCACATGGACGATGACATCGGGCTTCCACGCCCCCGCCGCCGCCGCGATCTTGGCAAACACGTATTTGTCAGAATTGGCGCATTCCTGCCATGCGCCATCTTCTTTTGCCTTCTTAAGCCGGCAGCCAGTATCACCAATTACCACCATCCGGTTCACGACCGGCTTTAGTATGGGAAGCGAGACGCCGCCGATGCTAGCCGCTTTGGTGCCCTTCGGCAGCACCGCCTCGCACGTCAGATTGGCAAATTCGGAAGGCTTTGAGTCAGCGGGATCAGACCGCGTAGCACGAAGCGGGAACGTAGCGGGCGCCGCGCGAACCGTCATCGGCGCGCTGGCACCATCGATTGTAATGACGGGGCAGGTCTTGTCCATGGTGATGACCCGCGCACTGGCCTGACCATCCTCCCCCAGCACCACATATTGTGCCAGATGGGCCGAGACCGGCGTTGTGAGCAGCGCGCTCAGCGTTGCGATGATATGAAAGACGCGCATCCGGATACTCCCTGCATTTACGCTGCGCATTAATACCATTGCGCGACAATTTGGTGACAGACGCTCACCTGACACTCGACCGCGCTAAGCAGAGATGGCCGACACTGCCGAGACGAATTGCTGGTAGCTCACATCCCACGTGAAATGCTGGGCATACGCGACGCAATCTTCGGATTTACAGCACAAAGCGCGCCCAATCGCCGCGCCAAGATCGTCGTCAACAGCACCGATTGGCGCGTCGAAACCCGCAACGGTTCCACGACCATTTGCGCCAATAATATCGAGCGGCCCATGAACAGGGAAACCTGCCACCGGAACACCGCTCGCCAGTGCCTCAATCATTACCAAACCAAACGTGTCTGTAAGGCTTGGAAAAACAAAGACATCTGCGCTGGCATAAGCTGATGCCAGCACGTCACCCTCCAACGCTCCGGTGAAGGTCACGTGTGGATAGCGTGTGCGCAATGTCTCCAATGCTGGTCCATCGCCAACCACCACCTTGCTGCCGGGATGGGGATTGTCGAGAAATGCCTCGATGTTTTTTTCGACCGCAACGCGCCCGACATAGAGCTGGATGGGCTGTGCCAACCCCACAAACGCGGGATGAACCGGCTTATCCGGCCCAAAGCGCTTCAAATCAACGCCGCGCGTCCAGCGATGAATCCGACTGATGCCATGCGATTTTAACTCATCGCCCAGCCCTTGCGTCGCGACCAGCACGCGATTTGATGGCGCGTGGAAACGGCGCATGAGCGGCCAGATCCAATCCGGCGATATCCCGGTTCGAACGGAGACATAATCGGGAAAGCGTGTGTGGAAACTGCTGTTAAACGTGATGTGACGCTTCAAACACCAACTCCGTCCGGCCCAGCCCAGCGGGCCCTCAGTCGCGATGTGAACCGCATCCGGCGCAAAATCATCGAGCAGCTTATGGACTTGCCACGGTGTCACCACCAATCGAATTTCAGCGTAGCCGGGGCACGGAACCGTATAAAACCGATCGGGACTAACGACTTCCACGTCATGGCCATCCTCGCGCAGCATTTTGACCATCTGCTGTAAGGTGCGCACCACTCCATTAACCTGCGGCACCCATGCGTCGGTGACCAAGGCTATCTTCATGCGGTGGCGAGCACCGCTGCTGGCGTGGCCGACGCTGCTTCGCGCTGGCGGGCAGCCCAATCAAGGATTTCCATGGCGCCATCAAAATGTTCAACGAGCGCGGTGCAGCTTTCCACCCAATCGCCATCATTATAATAAGTGATCGCTCCATACTGCCGAATTTCAGCTGAATGGATGTGCCCACAGACAATGCCATCAACGCCGCGTTCGGTGGCGGCCTGCGCAACGACATCCTCATACCGCGAGATATATTCGACCGCGTTTTTCACGCGCTTTTTCAGGTAGGCCGAAAGCGACCAATAAGGGAGGTGGAACCTCCGCCGGATGCTGTTGAACCAAATATTCATCTTCAGCAATGCAGCATAAGCATAATCGCCAAGGAATGCCAGCCAGCGCGCATAGAGCACGACACCATCAAATTTATCGCCGTGCAGCACGAGCAGGCGGCGGCCATCCGCTGTCTGGTGGATGGCCTCGTAAACCAATTCGACACCGCCGAAATGCAAGCCCGTATAGTCGCGAAAAACCTCGTCATGATTGCCGGGGACATAGATGACGCGCGTGCCTTGCTTCGCCATTTTCAGAAAGCGACGGATGACATCATTGTGCCGCGGTGGCCAGTACCAGCCACGTTTCAGCCGCCAGCCATCGATAATATCGCCTACGAGATACAGTGTCTCACATTCGATTGATTTGAGAAAATCCATCAGCAGATCGGCATTGCAGCCCTGTGTGCCAAGGTGAATGTCGGATATCCACACCGTCCGCAGCTTAATTTTTTGGCGTTTGCCCTGCAGTTCGGAATCATCGGCTTCATCGAGCCATTCGGGAAGCTGTGAATAATGCGCCGCCTCAGACCAAGGACCAGCGTTGGGTTGCGGATGATCGAGCGACATTTTCAGACAAATCCCCACTATCGATTTATCAAAGTGACATGCTCACGTTGCAGTTTGATGTCATATTTATGACATGACCGCAACATCTTGTGGATTGAATATGAAAGGGCCGCACCTTTCAGCACGGCCCTTCCGATATTGCATGTGGTCAGTTTTAGAAACGGACCTTGATGCTGCCTTCAAACGTGCGTGGCGACTGAAGCGTGTAGAATGCGGTCGACGATGATGTCGGCGATGCAATCGCTGTGGTCGAGCGGTCATCAAAGACGTTGTTGATCGAAACACCGAGCGTGAAGTTCCGGTAGGAGTAGCTGGCTACCGCAGTACCAGTGCTGTAGCCGGGCAGCTTATACGTGTTGGCTGCGTTCCATTGCGCACCGGTAAACTTATGGAGATAGCTGAACTTTAAAGGACCGGTGTGATACACCAGACCAGCCAGCGCAGTGAAGTTTGGAGCGTTCGCTAGCCACAGACCCGTCACGTCGTCGCGTGCTTTACCCAATGACCCGTTCACGATACCAGTCAAATTCTTCATCAGCAGATAGCTGAGCTGCGCTTCAACACCCATATACGACGCGGGGTTCGCACTTTGAATCAGCTGACCAGGGAGCGCGGGATCGGTGTAAGTCGAGTTGCTTGCTTGGATGTAGTAAACGTCAGCATCAAAGTTAAAGCCGTCGCCTGCAAAAACCACACCTGCCTGATAGTTAGTGGTGCGGGTCGGAGCCGGATTTTGCGGAACAATATTGCCGCCCGTGCTGGTAACCGACTCAAGGCTAGCGCTCAAAGCAGGGATCAAAAAGCCCTTCGCGAATTGCGCGTAGATCGAGAAGTTAGGCTGAATGAGATAGTTAGCCGTGAAATACGGTAACGTCGGCTTGTAAGTTTCCTGACCGGTGTAACCCTCACGCGCCGTTTGCGTTGCGACCGGCGTATACGATTTACGCGTGAAATTCTGCACCTTAACACCGGGAGTCAGAGTGAGCGCGTCGTTCAAGAACTTGAACTCAAACTCACCATAGCCTTGGTACTGCTCCCAGCCCGTGTATTCATCATATTTGATATACAGCGGAACAGCTGTCCCATTCGCCTGCAGCGTAATGGCGCTATCCGATTCCTTGTAGTTAAAATATGGCCCTGAGTTTGCGATTGCGAAATTGAAATAATCTGCTCCAAGCGCGCCAGCGGCGGCCAACTTGGTCAGATCATAGTCATAGCCATAGCGATGCGAGGCTGAGTGCTCGTACCAGAAGCCGACTTTAGCAACGCCAAATGTTGTTTTAACATCAATCTGGGCAATGTCACCAATCTGACGATATTGGTTGAGCTTGGTACGGCCGGGGATGTCGCCCACCAGCGGCGTTGCCTTGACTGGGATTGGATTGCCGTTGATGTCCTTAGCAGCTCCGGCCACCTGCGACGTATAGACGGTCTGGTTGCCACATTGGGTGGCAGGGCTTGCGACAGCACCGACGCAGGGCGTACCAACAGTATCAGCCTCAAACGTGAAGTTCTTGTAGAAATAGGTATAAGCCTTGTTGTCAAAGCTAATGTTCGAGGCAATCTGCCACTGGAAGCGGAAGATTTCGAAGTCGGTCGCTTTGTCCTGCCAGTTCCAGTCATTACGCGCTGGGGCATATGGTGACGTTGCCGCCTGGCTCGGGTAAATGGCACCATAGTTGATGCCGTAAAGGCCAATTTCCGAGTTCGGACCGCATGAACCTGGATCGACATGCGCTGGTGCAGGAGTCACCGCATTCAGCGGTGCGCAGTTTGCGCCGCTCGAGCCATCCGGCTGATAGAGAATGCTGTGGTTATAGGTGCTCATCAGGGTCACCTTGGCTTTGCTGCCAACGTCGAACTCACCCTTGGCAAATCCATTATACCATTCACCGGGAATTGCCGTCAGTGCGCCGTCAGTCTTCTTGTGCTCACCAACGACGATAAGCTTCAGGCCGCCAATGCTGCCGGTGTTGACCGTCAGGCGCTCCAGTTGCGAGTTGAAGCTGCCATAGAGACCGAGACCTTCGACGAAAAACTTATCTTTTGGCTGACGCGAGATGATGTGGACGTTGCCGCCATAGCTGGCCTGACCAAGATCAGTTGCCGAACCAGGGCCGCGATCAATAATGATGCGCTCATACGTGCCATCGGGGAAATACGCGGTTGAGTGGTGCGTTGGATCGTTTGAGTCACCGAAAGGAATACCGTCGATGGTGACGTTGTAATGTCCATCTGAAAAGCCGCGCAGGACGATCTTCGCATCACCAAAGCCCGGACCGTTACCAAGGTTGGTGGTCGACGCGCCAGGCGAGAGCGCAGCGATGCTCATGAAATCGTCGGTCGCAGCAACCGAATCCTCGATGATTGTGCGGCTGATGATCGACTGCGGCTCAAAGGTGTGCACCGACGACGTGATTGGCGCGGCCTGATTGACCTTGGTGGCCGTCACAACGATGTCATCGCGGTTCGTGATGGTGTCGGCGGCGGTAGCGGCAGCGGCGTCGGCAGCAAAGGCTGGCGACGCACTCACCAGCGCCAGCGCACAGGTTGCGGCGCTCAGGCTCAGAAACGAACGCGTGGAAATATGATACATGATGTCCCCCAAGGTTAAGACGGCACACGTGCGCCGCGATGCAATGAAGGCCCATTGGTCGATAACGATGACAACTTGACGACATTTTTATTGCGATTGCGTTACAGTCTGCCGTTGTGACGTAATTACCACAGAATAAGTTTGACGCTAAATCTGGGCAGCCCAAGCATAGCCGTGATACAAGGGTTCAAAGGAGAGTTTGCGGCTAACTTGGCGCGAAATGGCGGCCAACTCGTTCGGCAATCCTACCGGCGGCGTGACCGAAAATTGACGTAGCCATGCGTGCAAAATGTGGCCAAACCATTTTGGCAGACCCTCTTGTTGGCCAAAATCGACGAGGTGCAGCTGGCCGTCTGCACCGATCATCGTCGCAGCATGTTGCAGTGCGGCGCGCCAATCGGGGATCATCGAGAGCGTATAAGAGAAATAAACCCGGTCAAAATTATCGCGCCCGAAACTGGCGACGGGATCAAAAATGGTCGCGTCGCCACAGGCCAATGTTATGCGGTTGCGCAACCCCGCGCGATCGATGGCGGCAGTGGCGGTCTCGAGCATCGCGGCCGAAATATCGAGCCCGTAAAAATGGGCATGAGGGTAACGCCGCGCCGCATGAATAAGGTTGCGACCCGTGCCACAGCCAATTTCCAGTGCAACACCGCCCAGCGGCACGTCCAACGTCGCGATCAGGCGATTGCGGCCCAGCAGATAATATTCTCGCGTGATGTCATAGAAATGCCGTTGCCGACGGTAAATTGCGTCCATATGCGCCGCATGACTCGTCGACACAGGACTAGTCATCCGATTTCAATACATAAAGATGGACCCCGCCGTAAATCGCGGCGCGGTCTCTTGCGGTATAATCGCGTGACTCAGCTTCACGATAATCCCAATGCGCGAGGATCGCATCATCTACACGACCCGGCAGCAGTGTCGGTGATGCTGCGGTCCGGAAAATAACCCGCGCGCCGCGCTTGGCAACGCGCGTGAGTTCGCGCCAAAGCGCGTTGAGTTGCGCGTCGGTCATCCAGTCTTGCGCATCGAGCAAAACGAACCGGTCAAGACTGGCGTCCGGGCTTTGCGCGAGAAAGTCGATGAAGTTGGCATGGCGAATGTCGACGCGGTCGACACGCTCGAACACCGCTGCATAATGCTGCGCCTGAAGATAGGGCGGGCGTGAGGCATCTTTTCCCTTGCCATAAGCTCGGCCAAAGGCCTGTGCCGCGAAGTAATTGTCCTTGATCTCGAACCCGCAGGCCAGCTTTTCCAGCCGATCATGCAACACACGGTGGATTCCATCGACATCATCGCCTGCCAACACGTCGTATTGCGCGGGCGGGATACCGAGCCCGAAAAGCGACGCAGGCTGATCGATAAGCCATCGCACAAATCGCTTCTTGAACAGCGGCGCGAGCTTCTCGTCGAACATCGCCCGCTGCTCCTCGAGCGATGTGGCCGCGCTTAATTCTGTCAAATCAACTTTGTAAAGTTTGGCCAGCAGATGCGCGGTGCCAATGAATCTGCCGAGCAGCCCGCGCTTATAGATATTATTGGCAAAACCGGAGATCCGCCGCTGCCCCTTTAAGTCGCGACCCTCCCAATAGCGGCGAGTCGTCTCATCAATATTGGGCCGAACATAGGCACGATAGGCGGCAAGGTTCGCGCGGTCATTCGCAGTGCCGAAGAAGCGGTAAAAACTCTCATAATCGGGAAGCGAACGGGCGGCCGCCACCTTCAGCTTGTTGAAGGCGATATGGGCGGTGTTCAGGTCAACCGCAGTGATCGCGCGCGGATTTGCGGTCAGGTAACTAAGGACGTTGCATCCACCGCTTGCGATGGTGACGATGTGGCAATCCGGCGTCACCGCCAGAGCCTCCAGATCGATAATCGGGTCTTCCCAGATTTGCGCATAGACCAAACCGCGAAATGCCCGCGTGAACGTCCGTTCGAGCAATCCCTGCTTCGTGCCACGATCATGGCGATGCACAGCCCGTTTGAGCGCGTCGTTTTGACGATTGTTCGTCGCTTGCGGAAGGCGTGCAAGATCCATAATCTATTTTCCTTATGATATGATGCCTTTAATAGATATATATCTCCTTTGCGTCAAACAACAACCGAATCGGAGGGACCTGTGGCACGCCGCACCAAACCGAATCTTTCGCGGGCAATAGGAAAATCGACGCAAAAGAATGGCATGTTGCAATTGTAACGCAGTATAACCTTGCTATACCCGCGCCATGGCGGAGTTGGGGCTATCACGGCTTTCAGAGGGACAGCGTGCGTGCTTACGCATGGTGTATCAGCATATGTCGAGCAAAGACATTGCACGCGAACTGAACATTTCGCCTCACACGGTCGATCAGCGGCTTCGCATTGCTATGGGGCATCTCGGCGCAACTTCGCGGGTTGAGGCTGCCAAGCTCCTTGTCATGCACGAGACAGAGGCCGGATACCAGCCACCCGTATATCAAACGCCGGACATTCGAAAACCCAGAGACAGAGGACGCGCTTGGGCGCGGGGAACGGTCTGAAGGTTTAACTTATAGCACGGCGGAAGTAGCTGACGCAGGTAGTAATCGAGTTGTTGCGGCAGAAGCGCCATATCAGAGAAACCGATGGCCGTTCCCTCTAGTTGAGGGAGAAAAAAATCGACTGGCGCTAACGGAGCGCTTGGGCTGGATTGTGGTTATCGCGATCGGCTCGGCGCTCGCATTCGGGATGATTCTCGCCGGAATGGATGCACTTTCCCGACTCGTTTGAGCGCGATCTGATAATCATCAATAGCTGTCACCAATACGCGTACGTACCCACCTTCGCGCAATAGGAGATTTTATGCTTAGTATTCGTCGCAAAGCCGCTCAAAACGTCGCAAACAAACTGATCGCTGCAGAAAATGCGATTGATCTCGCACTACAGCGCACCGCCGAACTGGCCGGAGCAATGCCGCAAGCACGAAGCGACGCAAACTATGCCGCCGAGATTGGGCAGGAAGCGATGGAGCGTGCCGTGAGCGCCATCTCCGTGCTGGTTCAGGCGCGGCGCGAAATTGTCGCCACGCACAAGGAATTGGCTGACACACGTGATCGCGTCGGATTAGCCGCATTTGCGATGGGCGGATTGGCGGACAAGTTTCCGACAAGCGAGGCGGGCCAGCACATTCGGGCCGTGGCCTAAGTTTGCACGGCATTGCGCTTGACCGGATAATATCCATGTGGTTCGGTCAAGCCATGCTGCTGCTCTACTTCAACGCCATAACGCTCTTTGGCATCACCGGCTATGCGTTGCGCTTTGGCGGGACTGCTGAACGCCTCTGCGCCCTGATACTCATTCTCGGCTCTGTCATTAGCTCGGTGATCGTGATTGCCTTCCACAACAAATGGTTCCCCGCGAGCCATTATCTGTTCGCCCTTGACAGCATAGCGTTGGTGGCATTGATCATTATTGCCCTTTTTAGTGATCGTTTTTGGCCGCTTTATATGGCCGCGTTTCAAGCCCCCGTGGTTGCGACACATGTGGCGAGCATGGTCGATCACACGATCGTGACTCAAGCCTATGCACTCGCCCAAGGCTTTTGGATTTATCCGATGCTCATTGTCTTGCTCATCGCCACCTCGGGTGTTCGCGCGCGGGCCGCGCGTCAGGCAGACACACATCGCTGAGCGGCCAGCATCGCTGATCTTAACGCGGTCAGCGTAGTAAATTGACCGCCGAGCTCTTCACGAAAAAAGCGCAGGACGGTCTCGATCCGCGTGACAAAGTCCGCCAACTCAGCTTGCGTTTGAACATACGGCGTGTGCCCAACGCCGAGGCTGGGACTATGGTACGTCAACACAAACACTTCGCGCCCTTGCGCGGCCATGGATGAGAGCAGACTGCACTGCTCGGCTGCACTCACACCTTCAGGCGTCAACCGAGAACGCGCGAGCAAGCCTGACTTTGCGAGCAAACCCGGGAAATGCAGATGGCGCGCTCGCGCATCATCGAAGAATGGTGCGACGCGGCCGCCCATCGGGGCGAGCTGACCGATAAACCCGCTCGTGAGCGGCACCTCAAGCAGCTGTGCAGCTTCATTGAGCCAAAATGGCTGGTCTGGCGTATTATAATAGCGCGGGCCACCATCTGACGCAAAACTAACGTGCGGGACGTAGCTCGTGTCAATCTCATAGCCGAGTTCGATCAAAACCTGTTGTGTGTTCGGACCAAAGCCATAGCGCCCCGCTTTATAGACGCGCGGCTGATGCCCGAAATTGCGCGCTATCGTCTCGGTGAGTGTGGCAATCTTTGCGCGCTCGAGCGCTGGCGGCAAATTGCATTGATAGGAATGATGCGTCGTCACCTCTTCGTCATCCGGTGGGCAAACCCAAGGGTGAAGGTGTGTGCCGATTTCGGCCTTTCCGCTCGACCGCAACCCACCGAGATACTCGATAGCGACCGGATCCGTCGCCACGGGATAGTCGATGACATAGGTCGGCACGACCCCAAACTCATCATAAACGCGGTGCGCCAGCGCTTGCGCAGGAATCGAAGTCGTCGCCCGCGCGTTGCGATCAAAAGGCTGACCCCATTGGAATTCCTCCTCGGTATCAACAACGATGGCGAGTTGCAGCGTCATCGTGCGGTTACCGCCGCTGCAATAACATCTACAGCCGCCGCAATTTGCGCGTAACAATTCTGGAACGCGTCGAGTCCTCGCCCATAGGGGTCATCGATCATCCGCCGCCCAATCAGACTACCCAAGCGGATAATCTTATTTGGATCAGTGCCTAGCTGTGCCAGATCATCGGCGTTGCGGTCATCAAAAATGAAGATCGCGTCGGCATCTGCGAGCGCCTCATAGGTCGCAATCTCAGAGCGATGATCATCAAGCGAAATGCCGTGCGTCCGCGCACAAGCGACCGCATCGCCGGGCGAAGGACGCCCCCGCAGCATCAAAGTCCCCGCAGAAGAAATGACCGCCGCCTCGCCCACACGTGCCGACAATAACCGCGCGGCGAACGGGCTCCGGCAGATGTTGCCGAAGCAGATGAACATGAGGCGGGGCGTTCTCGGCAGCGGCGGCAACACGGACTTGAGGCGCGCATGGCTTTGCCGAATTAAACGCTGGCGACGCTCTGGAAGCGCCTGGCCTATGCTGCGCATAAAGCTCCGTATCGTCCTCCGTCGTTCCGCGCGGAATGGCGTCAAATCATCAGGCGCGAAGCTGTCAAACTGGCGGGGCTTTACGAACACATCAAGCGCCAACTTGAGCAAACTCCACCCAAGGCTTACGGCACGACGGAAACGGCCCACCGCCTGCTCACTTTGTGTCAGGATCCGATAATATTCCGCCGTCAGATGCCGCCGCACGATCCCCGTCCGGTTCGCGTGCGGTGGCTGGACGGTATCGGTGAGCAGTAGTTTCGCCAGATCCGCCGGAAAATCCGAGCCACTCGCAATCGCAAGCGGTAAAGATCCCCAAAAACGTGCATTGACCTCGAGCAACACGAAGGCACGCGTCTCAGGGTTTTGCCGAAACTCGAACATCGCGACACCGTGATACGCGACCGCCGCGCACATTGCGGTAACCCCCGCCATCAGCGCGGGATCGAGCGCCTCGCTCACCCGACTTGAGCTGCCGCCAGCCTCCGACGTCTCAGCCAGCCGGCGATGCTGAAAAGCATGTGCGATCTCGCCGCGGCGTGCCAGCACAGACACGCCAACGCCATCCCCCGCGAAAAACGCCTCGACAAAATAATCGTCGACTGGCTTGGCGCATAAAAACGCGCTCGCAACCTCTTCTGGTGTACGAATAATTTTGACAGCACCGCGGTGCCCCACATCGCGCAGATATACGGATTGGCGTGGCTTCAAAGCGAAGGGCAAACCAAGCTCGGCTACGAGCTCGGTGGAGACCGGGCCACCGCGCGCAATAGGAACACCACATCGGGCCGCGAGTTCACGCGTCTTTTCCTTATCAAAAAAGACTTGGAATGCTGCTTCATTTGGCAGTGCGATCGGCGCGGCCAACGCTGCTTGGTGATGCGCCAAGGGCATTAAATGATTGTCACCGCAGGGAATAATCAGCGCGAAATGATGTTGTGCGATCAGCGATTGCAGCGACTGCAACCACGCCTCAGGTGCCACCGCATAGCGTGGCAAACGATGGATTGCGCTGATGAAACGCGAGGCTAGCGCGGGAGAACTAAAATCGAAGGGGGCCGCATGCACCTCATATCCGGCACGCGCCAATGAGCGCACAATCGCCAGAAACGAGCGCAAATCATCGCCAATAACCAAGATTTTTTCCATCGTCCTCGCGATTAAACGCGGAGTTATCAATTTGCTATTAAAATGCAGGCTGTGAGCATAGGTGATTTGTAAATTCTGGGGGTTTCAACGTGCGTATTTCTGTCATTATCCCGACACGCGACCGGCCCGTGTTGTTCGCCGAGGCACTCGCATCGGTCATCAGGCAGACGCATGATGATGTCGAGATCATTGTCGTGAATGATGGTTCGCACGCCGATCATGATGCCGCTTATGCAGAGACGCTGGCCAGTGCGCGCGACCAACGCGGCGACCGCTTTATTTCAATCACGCTTCCGCGCCGCGCGAATGGGCATGGGCCAAGTTACGCGCTTAATACCGGCGCTGCGCAGGCGACGGGGGATTATCTGTCCTTCCTTGACGATGATGACAGCTGGACCACGCCCGACCATCTCGCGCGTGCGGATGCCGCATTGGCCGCAACGTCCGCTGATCTCTATATGTCAAATCAGGCTGCCTGTATGCTGGGGCAAGAACGGCCCGACAAGCTCTGGCTCGGCGCGCTGGCCCCGCGATTGAGCGCGGAGGGCCGCGTGCCCGATGCGCACGGCAATTTCGCGGTCAGCGTTGCCGATCTCATCGCCACCCCCGGCTTTGCCCATCTTAACACAATCATCGTGCGCCGTGCGCTGTTCGACCACATCGGCGGGCTTGACGAGACGATCCGCTGGGAGGGCGACCGCGACTTTTATCTGCGGCTGATCGATGCTGCGGGGGTGATGATCCACAATCCCCGCGAAATTGCGCGCCATAACATTCCGGATCCCGCCAAAACAGCGAACATGACGACCGCGATCAGCGACACGCAAAAAAGGCTCTCGCAACTGCGCGTGGTGGATAAGGCGGCGACGCTGGCACAGCACCCACTGATCCGTGCGCATGGCCGCACGCATCGGGGGCATGTGCTCGCGAAAATCGCCGCCAACCTCGCGGCGGCGGGCGACCATAAGGGAGCCGCAGCCTATGCCCGCAGTGCCTTTGGTGCGCGTCCGAGCCTTGGCGGATGGCTGACCGCGCTGCGGCTGACCACGCGGAGCCTAATGCGCTGAGAGTATATCGACGACCTCATCAACCCGCGCCGGATCGCCAAGCGCGATAACGTCGCCCGCGCTGTCCGCGCTGAGCGGTTCGCCCTTCCAGTCGCACATCCGCCCACCCGCGCCTTCGACAATCGGCACAAGTGCGGCAAAATCATGCAGCTTCAAGCCGCTCTCGACGACGAGATCGACATGGCCGCTCGCCACCAGCCCATAATTATAGCAATCGCCGCCATAGATGATCCGCCGTTTAGCGCATTGGCTGGCCAGCGCCATAAAATGCGTGGCCTCGTGATCGGTGAACAGATGCGGGCTCGTTGTGCCAAGAATCGCTTGGGCAAGGTCTGGGCAGGCGCGCGTTTTGGCGGCAACGCCATTGAGCGTCGTCGGCCTCCCGACCACGCCGAGCCAGCGCTCGTTGTTGATGGGCTGATCGACGATCCCCAGCACCGGCCAGCCGTCCTCAAGCAGCGCGATGAGCGTCCCAAAGATTGGCCGACCCGCAATAAAGCTCGTCGTGCCATCAATCGGATCGAGCACCCAAACGCGCGAGGCGTCGCCGCGCTCGGTGCCATATTCCTCGCCGATGATGCCATCATCGGGTCGTTCTGCCTCAATCACTTTGCGCATCGCCGCTTCCGCAGCGCGATCTGCCAACGTCACCGGTGAGGCATCGGGCTTGGTTTCCAGCCCGAACTCGGCGCGGAAATAGGGGCGGATGACGGCTCCGGCCGCATTGGCCAGGCGTTGCGCGAGCTCGATATCTGCAGTGGTCATCCTAATTCCTTCATCATCCGCGCGCCAATATGTGCGCGGCCCTGCGCTTCGGCCTTTTCAACCTGACGTTGGCGCTCGGCGTAGCGCGCCCGCTGCGCTTCATCCTTGGCATCATAGCAATGCGGGCAGGAGACGCCATGCTCGAACGCGGGATGCTCTATGTCCACGCGCGAAAGTGGCATCCGGCAGGCGTGGCAGCTCGTATAAGTCCCTAGCGCGAGGCCGTGCCCCACTGACACGCGCTGATCGAACACGAAGCACTCGCCCTCCCAGCGGCTTTCCTCGGCGGGCACATGCTCCAGATAATTGAGAATACCGCCTTTGAGATGCACGACATCGTCAAAGCCATGCGCCTTCATCAGCGCGGTGGACTTTTCACAGCGAATCCCGCCAGTACAAAACATCGCAAGCTTCGGTTTGGGCGCATCGGCGGGCAGGCTGGCCTTGAACGCCTCTACCCATTCGGGCAGCTCGGTAAAGGCAGTCGTTTTGGGGTTCACCGCGCCTTTGAACGTGCCAATCGCCACCTCATAGTCGTTGCGCGTGTCGATCATGATCACATTGGGATCATCAACGAGCGCATTCCATTCGGCGGGCTGGATATAGGTGCCAGGCTGGGTGGGATCGACGTCCGGCACACGCAGCGTGACGATCTCGGGCTTCACCCGCACCTTCATGCGGAAGAAAGGCATGGTCTCGGCATGGCTGAACTTGATGTCGGTATCGGCACACCCCGGCAGCGCGCGAATATGATTGAGGATCGCCGCAATGCCCTCCGCCGTCCCCGCGATCGTGCCGTTGATACCCTCGCTGGCCAGCAAAAGCGTGCCCTTGATGCCATGCGCGTTGCAGGCTTCGAGCAGTGGCGCGCGGATCGCCTCCGGGTCATCAAAGCGTGTGAATTTATAGAGCGCGGCGACCGTGATCATCAATCAAACAGGCTGGACACCGATGTTTCGTCGGAAATCCGCTTGATCGCTTCGCCGATGAGTGGCGCGATGGTCAGCAAACGGATTTTTTTGGCGCTGCCAACGGCTTCGGGCGCACCGATCGTATCAGTCACAACAAGTTCAAGCAGCTCAGACGATTCGACGCGCGCCACGGCCCCGCCCGAGAGCACGCCGTGTGTGCAATAGGCGATCACCTCTTCGGCTCCCTGCGCCTTGAGCGCGGCGGCGGCGTTGCACAAGGTCCCCGCCGAATCGACAATATCGTCGATCAGGATGCAGAAACGCCCCTTCACATCGCCGATAATGTTCATGACTTCCGATTCGCCCGCGCGCTCACGCCGCTTATCGACAATGGCCAAGGGGGCGTTATCGAGCCGCTTGGCCAGTGCCCGCGCACGCACCACGCCGCCAACATCAGGCGAGACGACCATGATATTCTTTCCGCCAAAACGTGCAAGAATATCGGCCGACATCACGGGTGCCGCGTAAAGGTTATCGGTTGGAATATCGAAGAAGCCCTGAATCTGGCCGGCATGCAAATCAACCGATAGCACGCGGTTCGCGCCCGCCGTGGTGATAATGTTCGCCACCAGCTTGGCTGAAATCGGCGTGCGCGGGCCGGGTTTGCGATCCTGTCGCGCATAACCAAAATAAGGTATCACTGCCGTAATCCGCCGCGCAGAAGCGCGTTTGAGCGCGTCGATGCAGATCAGCAGTTCCATCAGATTGTCGTTCGCGGGGTAGCCCGTGGATTGGATGACAAAGACATCCTGTCCGCGCACATTCTCCTGAATTTCGACGAACACTTCTTCATCGGCGAAACGGCGCACCGAAGCCTGGGTCAGCGGGGTTTCGAGATAGGCGGCGATGGCTTGTGCAAGCGGCAGGTTGGCGTTGCCGGTCAATAACTTCATTCTCTGTCCCTTTTGCACCGCGTCGATGATGCTGCGCTCTTTAACAGAAATGTCGCATTACGAAAGAGGGGATGATGTGCGACTAAGGCTTGCGCAGCGCAGAGTCGCTCGCTATGGGCTTCCTTCCTCGTGCGCCCGTAGCTCAGCTGGATAGAGCATCAGACTACGAATCTGAGGGCCGGGCGTTCGAATCGCTCCGGGCGCACCATCACCCAAATAGAATTACGCAATCCAATTATGGGTTGCGCGGGTGCGCGCCTTTCCTTCCGGAGCGGTCTGCACTGTGTTGATTGGTTACCATCCGCCGCCAAGTGCCTTCGCCGCACTGACATAGGCCGCCAGCGTATCTGCCCGCGCATTGATCGCGGCGGCTTCGGCCGTGCGCTCGGTCGATTGCGCTTCGAGCCATTGGATGCGGTCGTCCTCACCGCGCTTGAAGCGTTGCGCGCCAAGTGCGGTCAGGCGGACATCGTCGGCAAGGGCGGCTTCAGCGCGCAGCTGCGCATCTCGAGTGTGCGCGAGGCGATTGAGCGCTGTTTCACTATCGCTCAGCGCGTTCAGAATGGCCTGCTCATAGCGCGCCGTGGCGGCCTGCGCACGCGCATCGGCACCGCGCACCTGCGCGCGGATTTTGCCCGCCGAGAAAATCGGCCAGCTGAATGACGGGCCGATGCCAAAACGTGTGCTGTCGCCCGAAAACAAGTCGCCGCCCGTGCGCGCTTGCTGGCCGAGGCTGCCAACAATCGAGAAGCGGGGGTAGAGCTGGACCTTCGCCACACCGACATCGGCTGTGAAAGCGGCAAGATCGGCATCTGCGGCGCGTATATCGGGCCGGCGTTGCAGCAGCTCGGAGCGAATGCCCGCAGCGATAATCGGCGGGGCGGCCGGCATTGGCTTTGCTTGTGCTGCCAAATCCACCATTGCCTCGGGCGCTTGTCCGGTCAGCAATGCGAGGCGATAAGCCGCCGCTTGGCGCTGTGCCTCGATTGCGGGAAGTGCCGCCGCCGCCGCGTCGAGGCGTTGGCGTGCCATTTCTAGATCACTGCGGGGGCTCTCGCCTGCCGCCGCACGCTGTTCGTAAAGCGACACAATTTGCTGACGTATCTCAATATTGGCGCGTGCACTCGCAACCTGCGCCTGTGCGGTGCGTAGATCGAGATAGGCGCGCGTGACCTCAGCGATGACCTGCAGACGCATATCATCACGGCGAGCGACAGACTCCTCCGCGCGCGCTTCGGCCGCCTGCACCGCACGGCGTTGTCCGCCCCATAGATCCACCTCCCAGGAGGCATCGAACCCGCTATCAAACAGGCTATATTGCCGCGTGATGCCGGGGATTTTGCCAATTGGCAGCAGCCCATTCTTGCTCAGGCCGTTTTCATTGCCCGATGCCGACACGTTCGCCGTGGGGAAACGTCCCCCCAATGCGGCGTTGCGATTGGCGCGCGCTTCGAGCAGATTGGCCTCCGCCACCTTAATATCCAAATTGTGCGTGAGTGCGGCATCAACCAGCGCATCAAGCTGCGGATCGCGCAGCGCTTGCCACCAATGACCATCGACGGGGCCGGATGCCGCCGGGCCAATCCAAGGCGCGGCAACCGCGTCAATCGCGGGGCGATGCACCTCCGGCCCGACGGTGCAACTCGCGAGGAGGAAAAGCGGAACGAGAGCAGTAATGCGCATAATTTACTCCACACCTGAGCGGAACAAGAGGGTCGCCAACGCGAGCGAAACGGCGGCAATCATGACGAGTGGCACGCAATTGGCGAGCACATCGGAAACGGGCATCGCCTTGAGGAACAGCCCCTCCATGATCACAACCATATGTTTTTGCGGATTGGCTTGGGCGATGACCTGAAGCCAGACGGGCATATTGTCGATCGGCGAGGTCACACCCGAGAGCAGGCTAATCGGCACCGTCACCAGAAACATGCCGAGAAACGCCTGCTGCTGCGTTTGCGCAATCGACGACACCATCATGCCGATCCCTATATTGGCAATGAGGAACAGCAATAGCGAAACGAAATACATGATGACCGATCCCCGCAGCGGCTCGCCGAAGATTTGCGTGATCACGACCAGATAAATCGTCACATTGAACAATCCGATAAGCACCGGCGGCGTCATCTTGCCGATGAGAATTTCGTAAAGCCGGAGCGGCGAGACCATCAATTGGTCAAATGAGCCCAGTTCGCGCTCGCGCGCCACCGACTGTGCCGTCACCGACATGGATGAAATGCCCGCCACGGTCACCACGAGCGAGGGCAGCATGAATAGCAGAAAATCCAGATTGGGATTGAACATGTTACGCACGATCGATTTGCCCGTGTTCATCTGCGCCAAGTCGGGTCGCAGTGTCGCGCCAACATTGGCGGCAATGACGCCGAGATAGCCCGATACAATTTGCGCGGCGTTTGATCGTCGCCCATCAAGCATCGCAAATACCGTGGCAGGGCGGTGCGCGCTCACATCGCGGCTGAAACCGTCATCGAACATGACCCCCGCAATGATCCGCTGGCGGCTGAGCGCGTCGCGAAGTTCCTGCGCCGAGTGGTACATGACAATATGCCCAAAATTGGGGCTGCCAGCCATCTGGCTCATAAACTCGACCGACGCCTGCCCACTGTCGCGGTTATAAATGCCAATCGACACGTTCTTGACCTCAAGCGTCGCCGCAGAAGCAAAAAGCACCAATTGGATAATGGGTGGGACGACGAGGATGATCCGCCCGCGCGGATCACGCAGCACCGCCCACATCTCCTTGACGATCATCGCCCAGATGCGGGTGAGGGTGGGGATGAAGCGATTCATGCGATCCGCCTTTTGTTGGCCCGCACGGTGAGGATGAAGAAGAAGGTGCCAAAGAGCAGCAAAACGCCGATATCGGGCAAGAAGAGGCTCCAATCGTCGCCTGCGAGAAAGACCGTCTGGAGCTGCGGGATCAGATAACGCGCGGGGACGAAGATCGTCACATATCGCACCCAAAGCGGCGCCGAAGAAATTTCATAGATGAATCCTGACAGCAACAACGACGGGAGAAAGGCGGTCAACAGCGCAATCTGGCTCGCGATAAACTGGTTCTTGGTCGTGGCGGAAATCAACAATCCTTGTCCGAGCGCGGAGAACAGGAACGACGATGAAATGACAAACAGTGCAAACACCGATCCGTGGAACGGCACATCGAAAACGGTAATTGCGACGACCGTACACACCGTAATCGCGCCCAACCCCAGCACATAATAGGGCAGCACCTTGGTGGCGATAAACTCGGCCATGTTGAGCGAGGTCGCCATGATCGCCTCCATCGTGCCACGTTCCCATTCGCGCGCGATGACGAGTGCGGTGAGCAGCGTGCCGATCATCGTCATCACGATGGCGATGGCCCCCGGCACAAGATAATTGCGGCTGATCGAGCCCGGATTGAACCAGAGCCGATTATCGACGCTAATTGGTGGTGCCCCCGCTTGCCCATGGTCGGTTGCGCGCTGCGCCGCCCAGCTCGCGCGCACGCCCTCGGCATAGCTTCCGAGGAAGCTCGCCGAGTTTGGGATGGAGCCATCGGTAATGACCTGAATCTCGCCGCTCCCATGCGCGACCTCCCGACCAAAGTCTTGCGGAATAACGATGACGCCGCGCACCCGTTCGCCGACAAGGGCGTCTTTGAGCGGCCCGACAGAACCCGTCGCGACCACATTGAACCAACGCGACGATTGGAACGCACCTGCCAGACTGCGTGCGGCGTCGCCATTGTCTTCAACAGCCAGCCCGATCCGCGTGCGTGATGTGTCGAGATTGACGGCAAAGCCGAACAGAAAAATAAGGATGAGCGGCAGCACAAAGGCGATCAGAATCGTCGAGGGATCGCGAATGATCTGGTAAAATTCCTTGAGCATCATCGCAGCGAGGCGGCGAGGGGAGAAGGCGGCGCTCATGCGGCCTCGCGCTGCTCGTCGGCGGCGCGGATCAGCGCGGCGAAGGCCTCTTCCATGCTGGGCACGCCGCCGGCGATGACTTTAAGTTCATCAGGTGTGCCGGTGGCGATCTGCTCCGAACGGTAGATAAGCGCAATCCGGTCGCAATATTCGGCCTCATCCATGAAGTGCGTGGTGACGAGCACGGTGACGCCCTTCTCCACCAAGCCATTGATGTGCACCCAGAATTCACGTCGCACGATGGGGTCGACGCCCGATGTCGGCTCATCGAGAAACAGCACCGGTGGCTCGTGCATCACCGCGCAGGCGAGCGCGAGCCGCTGCTTGAAACCAAGCGGCAGCGTGCCCGCGTTCGTGTTGAGATAGGGGCCGAGATGGAAAATTTCCTCCATCGCCGTCAGCGCCCGCTTCCGCTCCGCACCGCGCAGCCCGTAAATGCCGGCGAAAAAATTGAGATTCTGCTGAACGCTGAGATCGCCATACAGCGAGAATTTCTGCGCCATATAACCGAGCGATTGCCGGGCATCGGCTTGCGACTTGCGCAGATCATAGCCCGCCACCGCGCCACGCCCATCGGACGGCGTTAACAGACCGCACAGCATTTTGAACGTCGTCGATTTGCCCGCACCGTTCGGCCCCAGCAGTCCGAAAATCTGACCACGCGGGACATTGAAGGTGACATTATGCGCCGCGGTGAAATCGCCATAGCGTTTGGTCAGCCCGCGCGCCTCGATGGCGGGCTGGTCATTTGGTGCGATGGTCCGGTACGCCGCCGCCAGCGCACTCGCGCCGGTGTTCGCCCCGCCAAGCAGGTCGATAAACGCATCTTCAAATCGCGTCTGGCCGCGCTCAATCCCCGTCGCTTCAGGCGAAAAGTTGGACGCCTCGAGCGTCTTGACGGGCTCACGCAGCAGCAGCCGGACTGCGGCCCCCTTGACCATTCCATCCATCACATCGGATCGGCTGACCATCTCGCTCAGCAAGTGACGCCTCCGCTCGGGCGCTACGCTGAGCCGCACAATCCGGTCGGTGACGCGCGCAACAAGCTTGGCTGGCGGACCGCCGTACAAGACTTTCCCCTCATTGAGCAGGAAGACCGTGTCACATTGCTCGGCCTCATCGAGATACGCCGTGGACCACAGCACGCCGACGCCTTCGCCGGTGAGCACCTTGACCATGTCCCAAAGTTCGCGCCGCGACACCGGATCAACGCCAACACCCGGTTCATCGAGCAAGAGCAGCTTGGGCGCGCGCACCAGTGCACAAGCGAGGCCGAGCTTCTGCTTCATCCCGCCCGAGAGCTTGCCCGCGAGCCGCGATTGAAAGCGCTTGAGATCGGTGAACTCCAGCAGTCGCGCAAAGTTGGTGGCGCGCTCGGCCTGCGGCAACCCGCGCAGTTCGGCATAGAGATTGAGATTCTCGATGACACTCAGGTCTTCATACAGGCCAAAGCGCTGCGGCATATAGCCGATCTGGCTGCGATCTGCGGCGAGCGCATTCGCGCCGAGCACTTTGGTTTCGCCCGCATCGGGCGCGACCAACCCAGCCAAAATGCGGATCAATGTCGTTTTGCCCGCGCCGTCAGGCCCGACAAGGCCGGTCATCACGCTCGGGTGGATCGCGAGATCAACGCCATCGAGCGCCGTGACCGCGCCGAAGCGCTTCACAATGCCGGTGGCAGAGGCGACAACGTCAACCATTGCGATTATGATGTTGCCGCACGAGCTGCTGGAACGATGATCGAAACGGGCTGCCCCTGCCGCAAGCCATCGTCCGGATCGGTCACGATAATCCGCACCCGATAAACCAGATCGGCGCGCAACGACTCAGTCTGCACCGATTTCGGCGTGAATTCGGCGCTGGCGGCGATGGCGCCGATCGTTCCGTGGTACGTCCGCGCATTCCCATCGGCCGTCACTTGTACGGCCATCCCCGGTGCGATGCGGCTCAGGTCTCCCTCTGCGACATAAGCCCGCACGCGCATCGGCCGATCAATGCTGAGTGTGAACACGGTTTCGCCACCTTGGACGACAGCACCCGGCTCGCGGGCGCGCGTCAGCACCGTGCCAGCTTCAGGCGCCGTGATGGCCGCATCATGCAAATCCGTGAGTGCGCGCGCCCGATTGGCCATGGCGATGGCACGTTGCGCCTTGGAGGCTTGCACATCCTCATGGCGACTTCCCGCGAGCTGCAACGACAGCGCAGCTTGCGATTGCGCCACTTGCGCCTGCGCCGCATCAGCATCGGCCCGCGCTTGCTCAAACTGCTTCTGACTAACGGCCCCGGACCCGACCAACCCGCTTTGGCGCGCATATTCGGCGCGCGCTTTCACCAGATTGGACTGCTGAACGCGGAGTGCAGCGCGAGCGGCGGCAATATCCTGCTCTCGATTGCCATTTTTGCGTTTGGCAAGATCGGCGTCCGCTTGGGCAATCTGCGCGGTTTGAATCGCAATCGCGTCGGTCAACGGGCGGGTGTCGAGCTGCGCAAGAACCTCACCAGCAGTCACTTTCGCGCCTTCATCGACCCGCATAGCGGCAATCCGCCCCGGCACGCGGAACGCGAGATCGACCTGCCGAACATCGACATTGCCATAAAGCTTGAGCGTCGTGTCTTTGTGCGCCAGCAGCCCAAAGCCACTCGTGCTTACGGCCGCAACGCCAAGCGCACCGAGCGCCGCGATACCGATCATCCTTTGACGGTTCATATCTTCGCCTCCCGTTCGATTTGGTCTGCAATGGCCATCACCTGTCGCGAGATGACCGACTGAATCATTTTAACTTCCGCTGGGCCGATTTGGTTCCAACCGGTCGTGCGCAACACGGCCGCGCGCGCCACCCGAAACGCCATGAATTGACCCATCAACGCTATCGCGCGAATTTTGGATTCGAGCGGCGTCAATCGTCCAAGCGAAAGCGCTCTCAATTGTTCGGCAATGCGCGCGATTACACGCCCCATGACGCCGCCATAAATAATGTCAAATGCCTCAGTCGGCTCTGCCTGCTCACGCATGAGGAACATCGCCAGCGGGTCGATTTCTTGCCGAACAATCGTTTGGATCAAGGCCTCCAGCATCGCCTTAAGTGCCGCCCGCGCCGCACTTACGCTCACCGCTGCATTCATGTCGCTCTGTGTGGCGAAGAGCATCGGCGACATCATTTCGCTCATGATGTCCGCAATGTGTTGCGCACAGGCGAGGTATAGCCCCTGCTTGCTCTGAAAATGATATGTTATTGCCGAGATGGGCGTGTTGGCGGCCAACGCGATCCGCCGCACACTGGCGCCCTTATACCCCAAAGTGCCAAAAATGCGAAGCCCCGCTTCGATTAATGCTGTCCGACTCGCGTTATTCTCATTCATACGTTCGTATTAATACGAACGTATGAATGAGACAAGCATTGTTTTTGAAGCGCCTGCAACTTCAGGACTTCAAAAATTCTCTGGAGAATGGGCGCGCTAACGACCGATGAATTGCGCGGGCCGCCGCTCGAAGACCGACGCCACCCCCTCGGCATAGTCCGCCGTCGCCCGCAAGGGGGTTTGCGCCGCATGTTCGCGCACCAAAGCCGCCTTCACTTGCGCGGATAAATCAGCGCGAACCGTTTTGCGCGTTGCAATCAATGACAGCGGCGCGTTGACCGCAATCTCCGCCGCCAGCGCCGTGGCCGCCTCATCGAGCGCTTCTGGCGCGGCTAGGACATCGACGAGTCCCGATGCCAAGGCCTCCTCTGCCTTGACCCGGCGCGACGTCATAAACATCAGGTTCGCGCGTTGGACGCCGATTGCGCGCGGCAGCGTGCAGGTCAGCGCAAAACCCGGATGGAAACCCAGCCGGGTGAAGTTGGCCGCAAACCGCGCGTTGGTCGATGCAACACGGAAATCCGCCATAAGCGCAACGCCAAGACCAGCGCCCACCGCCGCACCCTGAATCGCCGCAACAATCGGCTTGGTATTGGCAAACAAGCGTTCCGCCTGATCATAAAAATCGCGCAACGGATCTACCGGTCCGCCGCCGAGCCCGTCCGGTGCCGCGAGATCAGCGCCCGCACAAAACGCCTTGCCCGCCGTGCGCAGCACCACAACGCGGCAAGCCGGATCGGCATCAAATCGCTCAAGTGCGTCCGCCAGCGCACCCAGCACCACAACGCTGACGTGATTGTGCGGCGGGTTCTGCAGCATAATCTCGCCGATATGGCCATTCAGGCTGGTGGTGACGTAGGTGTTCATGATGCTTCCTCGTTTTCGCGGTGCGCGTGGCGTCCGGCTGATAGCCAATTGCTTTAGGCGCGCGCGGACGTCGTCGCAATCGCCGCCCAGTCATCAGGCGTATCGATATCATGGAAAATTGTATCATCATGCCAAGGCTGCTCGATAATGTTGTGCTGCTGCTCGGCCCAAAGCGCACGCCCGCCCACATCGCCGGTGAGCCCCGCCAGCGCACCGAAATGCGCCCGCGCCCACAGCACGGGATTTCCCCGACGCCCCTCGAAGGTCGGGATGATGATCGCCTGATCGGTGATCCGCCGCGCCATGATGCGCAGCAAGTCTGACGAGACAAGCGGCATATCACCGAGCAGGATAAATGCACCGCGCCATTCCGGCGGCACCGTATTGAGACCTGCAGCCAGAGAATGGGCCATGCCTTGCTGATGGTCATGCGACGAGACGCTCTGCGCGTTTGCTTCGTCAACCACAGCCTGCAACGCGGTATCGTCCGGTCGCGAGACGACGATCGGCCCCGCCAAAGCCGCAGCCCGCGCCGCGGCAATCACATGCGCAACCATGGGCTGCCCCGCAATTGGCAACAGCATTTTCGCGGCCCCCATCCGCTGCCCGCTTCCTGCGGCGAGGATAATTGCGCCGATTGGTCCG
>Ga0208381_1000109_pt1 | contig 31909 bp, 34 predicted proteins | sample CryBogCBE13Jul09_FD_184572 | JGI IMG/M metagenome (GOLD analysis project Ga0208381, IMG submission 184572) | Freshwater microbial communities from Crystal Bog, Wisconsin, USA - CBE13Jul09 (SPAdes) (version 2) | ecosystem: Environmental > Aquatic > Freshwater > Lake | place: Crystal Bog...
CCCAGATCGGCTTATGGTGACTCGAGAGACTGTGACACAGTTCAGGGCTCATTACGCCGGAACTTGGCAAGAAGGTGCGCGCCACATTGATTATCACGACGTTGAGCCCCTAACGGTCATCGGTGGCCAGCTCTCAATACGCCCGCTCGATGTCACAAAGTTGAGTGCTTTCTTGGACCGACTCACTGGACGAGACGTAAATCTTAAAGTCGATTTCCCGGAGCAACAGGTTTCAGAGATCCTTGGCGGACATTCGAGCGTCACGGTGCGGCGACGGCGCGGTCAGAGAAAGTTTCGATTTGCCATGCTTGACAGATATGGTGAGCGGTGCGCGTTTACGGGCACCCAGCCCCCACAAGTTCTTGAGGCAGCACATCTCTATAGCTTCGCCAAGAACCCAGTTCATTCTCATGATGGCGGAATCCTATTGCGTCGAGACTGCCACTCACTCTTTGATGCAAATCTGTTGACAATCGATCCCGCCACTTTCAGAATCGAAGTAGCGCCAATGCTTGAGGCATATTCAACCTATGCGCCGCTCAAGGGCAAGGAGCTGCTAATCCAGACCGAGTCACTACCCTCGACTGAACTGCTTCAAGCCCACTACGAAAAGTCACTGCTCGTTTTCTCACACAACTGAGAAAACCGTGACTGCACTTACCTCCGATTACGGGTGCGTCATGTCGGCGGGCACGATTGCCGCGTCGAACTGCTCCTCGGTCAAGAAGCCCAGTGCCAGCACCGACTGCTTGAGCGTCAAACGCTCCTTGTGAGCCTTCTTGGCTACCTGAGCGGCCTTGTCGTAGCCGATGAGGGGGTTGAGCGCTGTCACCAGCATCAGTGAGTTCTCCACGTGGGCCTTGATCTGCTCGTAGTCGGGCTCGAGACCTTCAACACAGAACTCGCGGAAGCGATCACAGGCGTCGGTGAGCAAGTCAATAGAGTGGCAGAAGTTGTGAATGATCACGGGCTTGCACACGTTGAGTTCCAGGTTGCCTCGTGAGCCTGCCAGCGAAATGGCGGCGTCGTTGCCGAACACCTGAATCGACACCATGATCATCGCTTCAGACTGCGTGGGGTTGACCTTGCCCGGCATGATGGACGAGCCCGGCTCGTTCTCCGGCAGCATCAGCTCGCCCAGACCCGAACGTGGGCCCGATCCGAGCCAGCGAAGGTCGTCAGCAATCTTGACCAGGCTGGTGGCCAGCGTCTTGATGGCGCCGTGGGCGAAGACCAGCGCGTCGTGCGCGGCCAGTGCCGCGAACTTGTTGGGGGCCGTAACGAAGGGCTTGCCGGTCAAGTCGGCAATGTGCGCGGCGACGCGCACCGCGTACTCCGGGTGGGTGTTGAGGCCCGTTCCCACGGCCGAACCACCAACGGCCAGTTCGGAGATGCCGGGCAGCACCTGGACCAAACGCTCCAGGTCAGCGTCGAGCTGGGCGACGTAGCCGGAGAACTCCTGACCCAGGGTCAGCGGCACGGCGTCCATCAGGTGGGTGCGACCAATCTTGACCACGTCGACGTAGGCCTCGGCCTTGGCGTGCAGCGCGTTGCGCAGGCGCGTCACCGCGGGGATGAGGCGGTCGGTGATTTCGATGACCGCGGCGATGTGCATGGCCGTCGGGAAGGTGTCGTTCGAGGACTGACTCATGTTGACGTCGTCGTTGGGGTGAATGGGCTTCTTTGAGCCCATCTCTCCCCCGGCCATCTCAATGGCGCGGTTCGAAATCACTTCATTGACGTTCATGTTGGTCTGGGTGCCCGAACCGGTCTGCCAGATGCGCAGTGGGAACTCGCCGGCCAGCGTGCCGTCGATCACTTCACGGGCCGCGCGCTCAATCAGCGCGGCCTTCTCATCGCTCAGTTTGCCCAGGTCGTTGTTGGTGAGTGCGGAGGCGAGCTTCAAAATGCCGAAGGCCTTGATAAGCGCGACCGGCATCGTGTCGGTGCCAATCTCAAAGTGGTGCAGGCTGCGCTGCGTCTGAGCGCCCCAGTAGCGGTCGGACGGGACCTCGATGGTGCCCATGGTGTCGGATTCGATGCGAATGCTCATAACTCCGCTTTTCTTCTAGTGGGAAGGGTCTGCACTGCAACTTTACTTGTAGAGCTTGACGCCAGTCTTCCAGGCTTTGTGGGCGTCGACGACATCGCTGGCCCGTGGGCCATCGCCATCGCCGGGCACCTCCAAAATCATCGGCAAATCACGCATCGCGGGATGCCCCATCAACGCGGCGAGCCCCTTCATACCGATCTCTCCCTCACCGATATTGGCGTGACGGTCTTTATTTCCGCCGAGTTCTATCTTGGAGTCGTTCAAGTGAAAGCACTTCAAGCGCTCTAGGCCAATGCGTTCTTCAATTTCCGCCACCAGCGCGTTGGTCCCGTCAATTGTCGAGAAGTCGAAGCCACTCGCCCACAGGTGCTGGGTGTCAATGCAAAGACCCAGTCGCTCATCGCCGCCACAGGCGTCGATGATTGCGGCGATGTCCTCCAACGAACGGCCCACCGTACCGCCGGCGCCAGCGGTGTTTTCGATCAGAATCGGACAGTCCGGCACCCCGGCTGGTGATGGGTCGGCCTCATCGAGTGCGCGCTTGAAGGCCTCGGCAATCTGTGGGAGCTGGGTCTCGAAGCCCGCCCCCATGTGCGAGCCGGTGTGCAAGACGACGCCGGCGGCCCCCATGGCCCGACCGACCGAGAGGTTATGCGTCAGGCACTCGAGTGATTTGGCGAACAACTCCTCGTTCGGTGACGCCAAGTTGATCAGGTACGTGGCGTGGCAGAAGGTGTCGCGGATGGTGGGGTGCACCGCCTGGGCCTCGCGGAAGGCGTCGAGGACTTCGGGGGCGTAGACCGACGGCTTCCACATCCGGGGGCTCTGGGTGAAGATCTGAATACTGGTCACCCCAATATCCACGCCCGCCTGGAGTGAGGGAATGAGTTTTCCGCCGCCTTTTACGTGTGCACCGATATTCATACCCCTAAACCTACCGGTGATCGAGGTTGACGGATTCTTACCAAGTTGGCCTTGGGCGGTCCCCCCACGCTTGCTAGCGTTGCCGTATGGCACTAGAACCAACGCACACTGACAACGACCAGACTTTCACGACTCCGAGCGCGCCACAGCGTTCACGTCTCGTGCAGTACATCTCCTTTGGACTGGTGGTCGCCGTCGTGGCGGCTATCGCCTTCTTCGCCATCGGCAACAAGTCGACCTCATCGAGCAGCGCCAACGGCCTCTCGTTCGCCAAGCTCGTCGCGTACGACAAGGCATCGGGCGCGTGCAAGGGTGTCACCCAGACCGCCGAAGGCAGCCACGTGAACGCCAAGGCCAAGGCCGACCACATCAACGGCGTCTTCTCCTGTGAGACCAAGGAAGTCTTGACCTTCATCGACTACTTCAAGACCACCAAGGACCGCGAGGCCATCACCAGCGCCAAGGGCTTCATTAGCCAGGCCCAGTGTGCGGCCGTACGTTTCAAGTGCGGTATCGACTACGCGGCCAACTGGCTGTGGGTCGGCCTCATCGCCTCTAAGCCCAAGACGGCTCTGGTCGACGAGACGGAAGTCCGCGCCGATCAGCTCTTGATGGACCCCGCCAAGGTAAACACCAAGGCCTAAGGTGAGCGACACCTTTAGCGACGCCTCCCGCGCCATTTTCGCCAAGCCCGTCTTGGTGCACGTGGCGAGTCTGGGCGCCGAAGGTGAGCCCTACGTCACTCCCGTCTGGTGTGAACTCGACGGCGACGACGTCATCATCAATACCGCCTTAGGGCGCAAGAAGGCCCGCAACTTGGCCAGCGACCCCCGAGTCGCGATATCCCTGACCGATCCCGACAACCCCGGCGTCTGCATTGCCGCACGCGGCACGGTGGTGGGCTTCACGACCGATGGTGCCGATGAGGTCATTGCTCGGTTAGCCAAGAAGTACCTGGATGCCGACACCTACCCCTACGCCCAGGAGGGCGAAGTGCGGGTCACGGTGCGGATTCGACCGGACCGCATCGCGGTCCAGCCCGCTTAGAAGCCGTCGCGCTCGTAGTAGGTCCACTCGGGACCGCGCACCGTCATTGACAAATACGTCTCGCCGTCGGTAATACCAAAAGGTCCCGACGTCGCCCAGACGGCAACGGGTCGCGGAGGAGCCGGGTGGTTGGTCGCCCCCACCAGCGTGGCGGCCGCATTCGTCATAGTGACCACGTCGTCACTCAGCATCGCGCGCACTATCTCGGCGGCGGCCTCCGTCTTTTCACCGTAGAGGACTATGTGATCGAGGTCCATGAGGTGCGACAGCGTCTTCACGTCGCGGGCAATCATCGGCGCGGGATAGTGCGCGGAGTGCTCGAGCCACACGCCCCAACTCCCCGACCAGTCGCCACCGTGGGCCGCCAGCAGGGTCACGGGGTTCGCGTCGGTAATGACGAGGCCCACACTCGAAAGGTGATTTGTCAGTTCCGGAGCGCGCGCCACATCGGCGGCGCGCAGATTGAAACTGACGACGCTGGTCACGGCTGCAAGTCTTCCTTGGGCAGCTTTTCGATGTTCACGTCACGAAAGGTCAGCACCCGCACCGACGGCACGAAGCGATTGGATCGGTACATGTCCCAGACCCAGGCGTCGGTCAACGTGAGCTCCACGAGCACGGGGTTGGTGGAGCGAATCTCTGTCTCGATGCCGTTGGCTAAATAGAAGCGGCGATCGGTCTCGATGGCGTAGTCGAACATGCCAACAACGGCTTTGTACTCCTGCACGAGCGCGAGCTCGAGCGTCGACTCGTAGTCGTCAAGTTCTTCTTCGCCCACAGGGGAAGACTATGCGCGGTCGGTGACGCGCAGTTCCTTGATCTTCGCGGCCTTACCGCGCAGGTCGCGCAGGTAGTACAGCTTGGCGCGACGAACGTCACCCAGCGACTCGACTTCAATCTTTTGGATGGTCGGGGCGTGCAGTGGGAACGTGCGCTCCACACCGATACCGAAGCTGATCTTGCGAACGGTGAAGGTCTCCTGGAGACCCGAGCCCTGGCGACGGATAACGAAGCCCTGGAACACCTGGACGCGCTCACGGGTACCTTCCACCACGCGGACGTGCACCTTCACGGTGTCGCCGGGGCGGAATGCGGGGATGTCGTCGCGGAGCGAGTCGCGGTCAATGAGGTCGGTCGGATTCATGTGAGCGGTCCCTTTCGGATCACTAGGGATTTACGAGTTTAGCGGGTTTCGCCCGCCTCGTCCACCACGGCAAACTCTTTCAGGAGTTTGCGGTCAGATTCCGAGAGTTCGTCGGGCTGTAGCAGGTCGGGGCGACGGGCCAGGGTCTTGGCCAGCGCCTGCGCCCGGCGCCATTTAGCGATGCGGGCGTGGTCCCCACTTCGCAGGATGTCGGGGACCGCCAGCCCCCGAAACTCCGCCGGCTTGGTGTACTGCGGGTACTCCAACAGGCCGTCAGAGAAGGACTCTTCGACGCTCGAGGCGTCGTTACCCAGTGCCCCTGGGCGAAGGCGTACCACGGCCTCAATGATGCACAGGGCCGCCAGTTCTCCCCCAGCGAGGACGAAGTCGCCGAGTGAGATCTCGTCATCCACCACCGTGTCGAGGATGCGCTGGTCAAACCCCTCGTAGCGGCCACACAACAAGGTAAAGCCGTCGAGCTGGGCCAGCTCGGCCGCCACGCTCTGAGTAAACGGTCGACCTGACGGCGTCATGGCGATAACGGGGCGCGCGAGACCAGGGGTGTTCTCAATCGTCGTCACGATGGGCTCGGGCGCGAGCACCATACCCGCCCCCCCGCCAAAGGGCGTGTCATCGACACTGCGGTGCACGTCAGTGGTCGCGTTGCGAAAGTCGTGGGTGTGCAGTTCCCACACGCCACGTTCGGCGGCGCGACCGAGGATGGAAGTGGCGCCGTAGCCGGTGATGGCCTCGGGGAAGAGGGTGAGGACGTCGATGCGCACGGTCACTCGAAGAGCCCTTCGGGCACGTCCACGTCGAGGCGGACGTTGGGCTCGATCTCGGTGACAAAGGTCAGCGGAATCAAGTGACCGTTATCGAGGACCAGCAAGTCCGACGCGGGATTGGCCTCGACCTCGACCACGGTGCCCAGTGCGGTGCCGTGCTGGTCGTAGACGACACAGGAGTAGAGCTCGTGGATCCAGATGGCGTCATCATCCTCGAGCGGTTCGGCGCTCAAGACGGTGCCACGCCAGGTATCGGCGGCGTCCTTGCCCGAAATTTCGGCGAACTGGACCAGCCAGCGCTCCTGATGACGATGGGCGCTCACCACGGTGAGGGAACCTTTCGGGGATTCCAAGACCACGCCGGGTGCGACGCGCTCGTCACGATCGGTCCAGAGATCGACGATAACGAGGCCGCGAAGCCCGTGGGATTTGACAATACGCCCGACTTCGAGCGTGAGACGCTCGTCAGCCACGGTGCTTAGTCCAGGATGTCGACGGTCGTCGTGACACCGTCACGTGCGCCGGCGGCGGCCACCACGGCACGCAGGGCCTGCGCGGTGCGGCCACGACGGCCGATCATGCGACCAATGTCGTCAGCGGCGAGCGCCAGTGACAACACGACTTTGTCGCCCTTCTCCGAAACGGAGACGGACACGGCGGAGGGGTCATCGGCCAACGAGGTGGCGATGTAGGTGAGAGCGGCGACGGCCGTCGGGGCGTCCACGGGGCCGCCGCTGTAGGCAGCGTCGTCCTCGATCGTGTTCACATCACCGGCGACGTAGTCGTCGGCGAAGCTCACTTGGCGGCCTTTGCGGCGGCGAACTCGTCCAGGGCGCCCGATGCCTTGAGCAACTTGGCGACGCGCTCGGTGGGCTGTGCACCGTGCTGAAGCCAGTGAACGGCCTTCTCGTTGTCGATCGAGATGATGGTGTCCGACTCAGCGGAGGAGAGGCCGCGGGGCTGGTAGGTGCCCACGACTTCCAAGTAGGCACCCGAACGGGCACGGCGAGCGTCAGTTGCGACCACACGGTAGGTCGGTTGCTTCTTCTTACCCATACGTACCAAACGAAGTTTTACAGCCACGTCAACATCTCCTCAAACCAAGTGTCCTGGTCACACCAGAACTGGGTGATATACCCGAGCGCTCTAGTTTAGCGATTTTTGGGAGGGGTCACCCTCCCACCCTTCTTCTTTTTGCCCTTGGGCCCCGTGCTGGGGGCAATTGGGGCTCCGCCCGCACGCATTCCCTGGCCCAACGCTTCGAAACCGGCGGGCAGTTCGCGACCCGAGGCCTGGGCCATTTTGCCGGCCATTGCCCCGAGTTTGCCCATGCCACCAGGCAGTTGGGGCATGCCGCCGCGGCCCAGCGTCTTCATCATCTTCTTCATCTGATCGAACTGCTTGAGCAGGGTGTTGACGTCGTTGACGCTGCGGCCACAGCCCTTGGCGATGCGGCTGCGGCGCGATCCGTCGATGATGGACGGGTTCTGGCGCTCGGTCGGCGTCATTGAGCGGATGATGGCTTCGATGCGGTCGAGCTGGCCTTCGTCGACGTTTTTGGCGGCGTCGCGCATCTCCTTATTCATGCCCGGCATCAACTTCATGATCCCGCCCAAGGAACCCATCTTGCGGACCTGGTTCATCTGGGCCATGAAGTCGTCCAGGGTGAATTGGCCCGAGAGCATGCGCCCGGCCGAGTCGGCCACCACGTCGGCGTCCATAGTGCGCTCGGCCTGCTCGATGAGCGACAAGATGTCGCCCATACCGAGGATGCGTGAGGCCATGCGGTCGGGGTGGAAGAGATCGAAGTCGGCCAGCTTTTCGCCCGTCGAGGCGAAGACCACGGGGCGACCCACCACACCGCGAGCCGAGAGCACGGCACCACCGCGCACGTCGTAGTCGAGTTTGGTGACGATGATGCCCGACAGGGCCAGCGAGTCGTGGAAGGCCTTGGCCGTGTGCACGGCGTCTTGACCGGTGGCGGAGTCGATGACGAGGAAGGTGTAGTCGGGCTTGACCTCACCGGCAATGAAGCGGACTTCGGCCATCAGTGCGGCGTCGATGCTCAGGCGACCGGCGGTGTCGATGATGACCACGTCGCGACCCAGGCGCTGGGCCTCAGCCAGACCCTTGCGGGCCACGGTGATGGGGTCGGAGGTCTCGGAGAAGACGTCGACGCCAATCTGAGCGGCCAGCACGCGCAGCTGCTCCACGGCGGCGGGGCGCTGCAAGTCGGTGCCCACGAGGTAGGGCTGGCGGCCCTGCGACTTGAACCAGTTGGCCAACTTGGCGGCCGTGGTCGTCTTACCGGCGCCCTGGAGACCAGCGAGCAGAATCACCGTCGGTGGCTTGGGGGCGTAGGTGATCTTGAGCGGCGCACCGCCTAAGACTTCGATCAGCTGGTCGTGAACGGCCTTGATGACGTGCTGGCCCGGCGAGAGACTCTGGGCGACGTTCTCCCCCGCCACGCGGACGCGGACGGCCTCGATAAAGGCACGGACAACGGAGAGTTCAACGTCGGCCTCGAGGAGCGCGGCGCGCACTTCACGTAAGGCCTCGTCTACGTCGGCGTCGGAGAGGCGGCCGCGCGAACGCAGCGAGGTGCCAACCTTTTCGAGACGGGCACTCAGGGCATCAAACATGACGTTAAGGCTACCGGTCTAGGCGAGGAGTGAGTGAACGAAGGCCTCGGGCTCGAAGACGATCAGGTCGGCCTCGGACTCGCCAATACCCACGAACTTGACCGGGATGCCGAGTTCGCGCTCAATTGCCACCACGATGCCCCCGCGGGCCGTGCCGTCGAGCTTCGTGAGGACAATACCGGTCACCGAGGCGGCGGCCAGGAACTCCTTGGCCTGACTCAGCGCGTTCTGGCCGGTAGTGGCGTCAAGCACCATAAAGGTCTCCACCACTTGGCCCGGCGCGCGGTCGGCCACGCGGCGAATCTTGGCCAGCTCGTCTAACAAGTTGGTCGAGTTCGCACGACGACCGGCCGTGTCAGCGAGCACCAGTGAGGCACCGCGAGCGCTGGCCCGGCCAATGGCGTCGTGAATAACGGATCCGGGGTCGGCGCCTTCGCCGGCGCGCACGATGTCAGCACCGGTGCGCGTGGCCCAGAGTTCGAGTTGGTCGGCCGCCGCGGCGCGGAACGTGTCGCCGGCTGCTAACACGACGCTTTGGCCTTCACGGGTGGTACGGGCCGCCAACTTGCCGATCGTCGTGGTCTTGCCCACGCCGTTCACCCCAACAAAAAGCCACACCGGCACCCGGCCCTCGTCGGCCGTGGTGGTGACTGAGCGGTCGGCCACGAAGCTGGCGAGCAGGGCCGCCTGAATGGCGGCCGCTACCCCATTGGGAGCGCCGTTCGTGCGCAGTTCATCGAGCAGCGCGGTCGTCGCCGCGACGCCAACGTCACTGCGCAGCAGCACTTCTTCCACCACGTCGAGTTGGTCGCTCGTCAGTGCCGTTGAACCACCGAAGGCGCGAACGCGATCAAAGATGCCGCGTGCGGCACCCAGGCGTTCGTCCAATGACGCGGGGGTCGTTTCGGCGACCAGCGTGGGGATGGGTGCCACCTCGTCGACGAGGATCTCCGGCATCGCCTCGCGCGTCGGGGGCAGCACCACGCGGCGGCGACGGGCCGCGCGCGAACGCACCACCAGCACCACGACGAGCAGCGCGACAACAATCGCACCAACAGTCAAAATCACTGGGCACCCTCAGCGGCAACGGCGGCGCGCTTGACGCGCTGGGAAACCACCTTCGAGCTCGCGCCCGGCACCATGGTCACACCGTAGAGGGCGTCGGCCGACTCCATGGTGCGCTTCTGGTGGGTCACAATGAGCAACTGGGCCTCGTTGCGGAACTCGTCCACCAGGGACAAGAAGCGCTGGAGGTTCACGTCGTCCAGGGCCGCTTCGACCTCGTCCATCATGTAGAAGGGAGAGGGGCGCGAGCGGAAGACGGCGAAGAGGAAGGCCAGCGCGGCCATCGAACGCTCACCACCACTCAACAGTGAGATGCGACGAACGTTGCGGCCCATGGGGCGCACTTCGATTTCGACACCGGTGTTGAGTGGGTCTTCGGGCTCGGTCAAGATCAAACGACCCTGGCCACCGGGGAAGAGCATGGCGATCAACGTCGAGAAGTGCTCGTTGACGTCGGCCACGGCCGACGAGAAGGTCTGCATAATCTCTTCGTCCAGCGCACGCAGGACTTCCTGGAGTTCCTTGCGAGCGTTGCGCACATCGGCGACCTGCTCATCGAGTTCCTTGTAGCGCTCTTCCAATGCCGCGAGCTCTTCGAGGGCCAGCGGGTTGATTGGGCCCAGCGAGGTCATGCGCGCTTCGAGGTCACCGACGCGCTGTTCCAGGGTGACGCCCTCAGGCAGTTCAATCTCGGTGGCCACGAGTTCACTGGGCTCGATGTGCAGGTCGCGGCGAATGGCCTCGTGCAGGTTCTGCACCTTCACGGCCACTTCGGCGAGTTCGATCTGGCTCTTGTGCAGGCTGTCCCCGACGCCGCTGAGTCGCGCTTCGGTCTGCTGGCGCTCGTGGCGCAGCGCTTCGAGCTTTTCGGCACTCGCGCGTGAGCTTTCGAGCTGTTCGCGGTAGGTCGAGTCCAACGACTCCTGGCTCAAGCGAATGTCGCCGGCAGCAATCTCGACCAGGGCGGCCAAGCGGCCAAGGACCTGAATGTCGAACTCGAGGGCTTCGCGACGCTGTGCCGCTTCGAGGCGTTCCTGCGAACGGCCTTCGAGGCGCGTCTCAATTTCGGCACGACGCTGTTCGATCAAGCGACGACGCTCGGCGAACTCGGCTTCGCGACGGCTCAGTGCCGTACCTGAGGCCACCGTCGACGTGCGCTGGGCCACAACCGCCGCACGTGCGGCGTCCGCCTCGGCCTTGCGCGACGCCGCGTCAGTCACGGCTGCTTCGAGATCGGGCAGTGCTACCACCAGGTCGCTGAGTTCGGCTTCGAGCGGGGCGATCTGAGCAGCCGTTTCGGCCGCCTCTTCACCCAGGGCGACGCTTCGCTGGGCCAGTTCGGTCAAGTCGGCTTCAACCCGTGCGACGTCACGACCGCGACGCTCCACGTTGGCTTCGGCCTGGGCGTGGGCGGTGGTGGCCTGATTAAGGCGCTGACGGGCCTTCACGGCCCGCTCGTCAGAGGCCTTCACCTCGTCACGAACGGGTGCCAGGGCCTGCTGGGCCTCAACGGCGGCGCGCTGGGCCTCTTCGACGGTCGAGCGCGTCACGACGGCACGGCCGGAGGCCACACGCCAACCCGAGGAGGCGAAACGGTCACCGTCACGGGTCACGAAGACGAGGTCGGGGTTCACTGCGGCGATTTCAACACCGCTCTGCCAGTCATCGGCCACGAAGGCGCGTGAGAAGAGAGCGTCGAGCACGCGCGTTACGTGCTCTGGAGCACCGGCGCGGGCGCGCACCAAGGAACGCAGGGCTGTGGTCCCCGATGGTGCGGTAACGGAGGCGACCGAACCTTCGGCCACGGGCAAGATCAGACCCGCTCCCCCTTCGCGACGCAGGAGCTCGAGGGCGGCCTTCGCGGTGGTGCGACCATCAACGACCATCGCGCCCACCGAGGCGCCCGCAGCGGACTCGACGGCACGTTCCCAGCCCTCGTCCACTTCAATGAGGTCGAGGAATGAACCGAGAACACCATCGAGGCTGCCGAGCAGGGCGCGGCCGCCCGAGCCGGAGAGTTCTTCGAGGGCGCGGGCCAGGGCATCGGCGCGGGCCTGGGTGCGAGCGGCCACGTCGGAGGCCTCACGCCGCGCCTCGTCACTCGCCTGCTTGCGCTCTTCGGCTTCCTTCGCTTCCGTCTCCGCAGCGGCACGCTCGGTAACGGCTACTTCGAGTGCGGTCGTGGCCTGAGCCTGGGCCTCCTCAGAGGTGCCCTTCGCGACCTGCGCCTCGGCGAGGCGACGGGTGGCGTCTTCGAGGCGCTGCTGGATGCGGCGGTCGGTCTCACGCAGTGCGCTCAACGAACGCTGGACGAGGCCCTGACGCTCACGAGCGGCCTTCAGCGCGATCTGGTCGTTCTCAAAGGAGACGTTGCCCCAAGTGGCCTCAAAGGAGGCTTCGAGCTCACTCAGGCGCGTCTGGGCGGCCTCGAGGTCGGCGGCCAGCTGGCGAAGCTCACCCTCTTCGTTGGTCAAGGCCACGAGGTCGGTCGACAACTTGGCGGCGTCGGCCTCCAGGGTGGCGGTGACGTTCTCGTCGGCCGATGCGGCCAGGGCCGCACGCAGCGCCCGCTCACGCTCAGCGATGACCTGTGAGGTGCCACGAGCGCGCTCGGCCAGTCCCTGCAGGGTGCCCAACGTCGAGGCCAGCATCTCTTCACGGCGTGAGGCCATGTCGGCGGCCACCGCGGAGGCCTTGGCGTCCAGGGTCACCAGTTCGGCACGGAGCGTCCGTTCCAGGTCCGACGAAGTGGCGAGCACCGTTTCGAGTTCGTTCTGTCGGGCGGTGAAGGCCTCAATGCGGCTGGCGAAGAGTGCCTGACGGGCGTCGTGGAGGTCCTTTTCCACCTCGGCGAAACTGCGCGCCGAGACGGCCTGGCGCTCGAGGGGGCGCATCTGGCGGCGCACTTCTCGCACGAGATCGCCCAGGCGCTCGAGGTTTTCTTGGGTGGCGGCCAAGCGACGTTCGGCGCGCTCCTTGCGACGACGGTGCTTCAAGACACCCGCGGCCTCTTCAATCACGGATCGACGGTTTTCTGATGAGGAGTTAAGTACCGAGTCGAGTTGGCCCTGGCCAATAATCATGTGCTGCTGGCGGCCAACGCCGGAGTCCGAGAGCAGTTCTTGGATGTCGAGCAGACGACAGACGGTGCCGTTAATGGCGTACTCGGAGTCACCACTGCGGAACAGGGTGCGCGAAATGGTGACTTCCGCACCCTCCACGGGCAGCTTGCCCGAGGAGTTGTCAAGCGTCAGCGAGACTTCGGCGCGGCCCAGTGCGGGTCGGTTCGCGGTACCGGCGAAGATGACGTCGTCCATCTTGGCCGAACGCAACGCCTTGGTGCCTTGGGCGCCCAGCACCCAGGTCACGGCGTCAACGACGTTGGACTTTCCTGACCCGTTCGGGCCCACCACGGCGGTGACGCCAGGCTCGAACTCCAGCACGGTGTTGTCGGCGAAGGACTTAAAGCCCTTCATAGTCAGTCGCTTAAGAAACACGGATGAACGCTACCAAGTTGTGACGCCCCCTACCGTCAGGCCTAGGCCTGCTGGCACTTGGGGCAGAAATACGTCGCCACGCCCTCAAAGGTCACCTTTGCGATGGGGGTGCGGCACGTGACACAGGGCTGGCCGTCGCGGCCGGCGACCCGCAGGTCGTTTTGGAAGGTGCCGGCCTTGCCATCAATGTTCACAAAGGGCGCCGCCTCGAGGCTTACGCCACCGGCCTTCATGGCCTCGGTCATGACCTCGGGGATGGTGCGGTGCAGGCGTCGAATCTCAATCGTGGAGAGGGCGCTCGCCGGACGGTCAAAGCGAATGTTGGCCGCAAAGAGGATCTCGTCGGCGTAGACGTTGCCGATCCCGGACATGACTTCCTGGTCGAGCAACATCGTCTTGGTCGCCACGGTGCGTGAGCGGGTAATGGCCGCGAAGCGGTCCCAGCCCAGCTGGTCCTCGAACGGGTCGATGCCGAGCATGGCCAGCTCGGGGAGGCGCTTACGAATATCGACACCATCGCCACCAATAGAAAGACGGGCGTACTTCGAAATAACGACCTCGGTGTCGGGCGTGGGTGCGAGAGAGACAAAGAGTTCGACGCCGCCGGCGGCGTTAACAAAGCGCAGTTCTTCACCCGTGGAGAAGGACAACTCGGCCCGCGTGTGCTTGGGCTTGACTTCCTTCGCCGTCTTGGCTTTCACCAGGGAGCCCGTCGGGCCGAGGGTGGCCACGAAGGCGAGGCCGTTGTCGAGCTGGACGATGAGATAGAGGCCGAGTCGGGCCACGTTCTTAATCGCGCGCCCCTCGATGAGGGCGCGAACGTCCTTGACGGCCTTGTGCCGGGGCACCACGGAGGCGTTGGTGGCCGCGAAGGCCTTTATCTTCTTGCCCACGAACTCGCGCTGCAGTGCGGCGCGAATGAGTTCCACTTCGGGTAGTTCAGGCATGTGCTTCCTCCCACGCAGCTTGCGCTGCGGCTAGTTCGGCGCGTTTTTTGGCGCGCGCCTCGCCGGTGCCCGTTGCCGGGCCGGCCACCACCGTCACCACGAAGGTGACGTCGTGTGATGGACCGTGGGCGGTTGCCGTGTAGACGGGTTCGCCATATCCCTCGGCCAACGCCCACTTACGCAACTTGGTCTTCGGGTCCAGCGTGATGTCAGCCGTCGCTGCCTCCTCGGCAATCGTCGGACCCAAAGCGCCCAAGATGAAGTCGCGCGCGGCGCCATAGCCCGCGTCGAGATAGATCGCCGCGACCACGGCCTCGAAAGCGTCGGCTAACAGCGAGGGGCGGTCATACCCCTGCTCCTTGATCACGCCGCGCCCCAGTTTGAGGGCGCTACCGATATCGAGTGAGCGGGCCACTGCCGCCAGGGCTTCTTCATTGACCACGCGGGCCTTGAGTACCGTCGCGGGCCCTTCTTGAAAGTTGGGGTACGTCGCCACCACGTGCTCAGCGACCACGAGGTCGAGCACGGCGTCGCCCAGGAACTCCAAGCGCTCATTGGACGTGCCGTTGTGCTCGGCGGCGTAGGAGGAGTGCGTCAAGGCCTCGGCGAGGGTCGACGAATCGGGCGCGAGGCCCACGCGCTGGGCAAAGGTCGCCAGATCAGTGCTGACCATCTCCGCCTTAGGCCAGGTTCAATTTGGCGGCGACGTAGTCAACAGCGTCGCGAACGCAGGTCAGCTCTTCTAAGTCCTCGTCGTCGAAGTGAAAGTCCGACACCTGGGCCGACAGCACTTCTTCGATGGCCTCAACGAGTTCAATCAGGGCCAACGAGTCGGCCCCAATGTCGCTAAAGGGTGCGTCTTCAATGATCTCGTCGGGGGTCGTTTCGAGAATCTCCGCGAGCTGCGTGGTCACGATGGTCAAAACGGCGGAACGGTCCAGGCCGTGGTTGGATGCGTCAGTCATGCCAACTCCTTTCAAGAATGTATTCAGCGTAGCCAGCCGCAGGGCTGGCCGTGATGATTCTCAGTCCTGATCAGGGCGAATGGCGCTGCGCATCTTGGCGACGACGCCGGCAGCGTCCATTTCTGACGCCACGCGCAGGGCGTTCAAGATAGCGGTGTCGTTGCTCGCCCCGTGGCTAATCACGCAGATGCCGTTGAGACCCAGCAACATGGCCCCACCCTGGTGTTCGGGGGTGAGCAAGGTGGCCTCGGGGATGAGGTAGGGAAACAGGGCCTGACCAGCGGCGCGAGTCTCGTCATTGGTGTCGATGACCTTGAGCACCGTGTTAATTACGAACTTGAAGGCGCCTTCGAGAGTTTTTAGCGCCACGTTGCCGGTAAAGCCATCGGTGACGATGACGTCGACCGGCGCGGGAATCAGATCTCGGCCCTCAACGTTGCCAAAGAAGTTCATGTCCGACGCGGCCAGGAGCTCGTGGGTCTCCTTGACCAGCGGGTTGCCCTTCGACGACTCTTCGCCAATCGAGAGCAGGCCCACGCTGGGGCGATCGATACCAAACCGGGCGCCCGCGAAGGCGGCGGCCAGCTGCGCAAACTGCACCAGCATCTCGGGCGTGCACTCGGCGTTCGCGCCAGCGTCAACCATCGTGGACGGCGCGCGGCCAGGGTTGGGTATCGGGGTGGCGATGCAGGGGCGCACGACGCCGGGCAGGCGGCCCATGCGCAGCAGTGCTGAGGCCATCGTGGCGCCGGTGTTGCCAGCTGAAACCATGGCGGAGGCTTTTCCGTCACGGACAAGTTCGGCGGCGCGCACCAAGGACGAGTCCTTCTTCTTGCGCACGCTCGTGCCAGGTTCGTCATCCATCTCGATGACTTCGGTGCAGGCGACGACCTCGAGACCGAGGGGGTCCCCCATCAGTTCGGGGACGCCGACGAGGATGACGTTCAGGCCCAGCTCATCAACGGCGCGACGCGCTCCTTGAATAATGAGCGAGGGGGCGAAGTCACCACCCATCGCGTCCAGGGCGATGGGCAGCGTCAAGTTACTTGACCTCTACAGCGACGCGGTCCTTGTACCAACCGCAGTTGGGGCAGACCACGTGGGGCAACTTTGACGTCGCGCACTGTGGGCAGACGGAACGAGCGGGACGCTCGAGACGCCAGTTGGCCGCACGACGGCTACGCGTAACGGACTTAGATGTTTTGCGCTTTGGAACAGCCATCGATCTTCTCTTTCAACCAAGACGGGCGAGCCCGTCACTTCGTTCTACTCAGCGGACGAGTCGTCCGTGAATTTGAGTCCCTCTAGTGTAGCCCAGCGCGGGTCGACCGGCGCTTGGCAGTCACAGGGAGCCTCATTCTTGTCCCCGCCGCAGTACAAACACAGGCCTTGGCAGTCCTCGCGACACAGTGGCGCGAGCGGTAATTCCAACAAAATCGCGTCGTGCACCATGGGTTCGAGGTCAATAAAGTCGTTCACGATCAGGTAGGCGTCTTCGTCGCCCTCCTTCACTTCGTCGACGTAGCGCTCCCGGACGGCCACGCTGGTGCGACCCTCGACCCGGTTGGAGCAGCGCCGACAGGTGCCACACCAGTCCACCGCAATGGTGCCCTTGGCCCGCAGACCGCCCACGAAACTCTGGAGCTGTAGCTGGACGTGCACGTCGGCGTCGGGGGCGACGTCGGTCTCGGCCGGTCCGCGCGGGGCAAACTCACGCTCTTCGTCGAAGGGAGCCTTGAAGTCAAGCTCCATCGTCGAAGGGACGTCGCGCAGCAACAGCGCCACGGGGATGCGGTAGAGCGAGGTCACGTTAGAAGCCTGAAGAGAACCCGTCATCGTCGGTCGCGTTATCAAAGTCGAAGACTTCGGTCGAGGCCGGGGCGGGGGTGCCGTCGAAGAATCCGTTGGCAGAGGAGTTCAGCGACGCTGGCAGGTCCTGAATAGTCAGACGCGAGCGGCCGCGCTCAACGGTCTTTTGAATCATCGACAGCGAAATCTCCACGTCGGCCAACTTCTGGTCGAGGTAGTCCTCGGTCTCGTTGATCATCTGACGCGCGCGGGCTTCGGCAGCGGCAATGATTTCCGACGCCGTGATTTTGGCTTGACGAACAATTTCGGTGCTCTCGACCATCTGGGTGGCGCGCGCCTTGGTGAGTTCGATGAGGTTTTCGGCCTTGCGGACTTCTTCAGCCATCAGGGCTTCACGCTCACGCAGCGCGCGGCGGGCTTCCAGCAACTCCACCGGCAGGTTGTGGCCGATCTCTGCGAGGTAGAAGTTGATCTCGTCGGCCTTCAGCATGATCGACCCCGACATGGGGATCTGCTTGGCGGTGCGCACTAGTTCAACGGCGGCGGCGATGTCGTCTTCCACGTTGCGGCGAGCACGACGGCCGTAGTGGACGTCCTCTACCGGCATCTCCTGAAAGACCTCGGGGGTGGGGGTCGTGTGGAAGAAAGGGGCGTTGGCGTCGTCACCAAACTCGTTGTCGTCGGGAAAGTACGTCATGAGGATTCTCCTGGGAATTTCTGGGTCAAACGAGCTCGCACGGGGGCGGGCACGAAATCCGACACGTCTCCACCGTATCGTGCGACCTCACGTAACAGGCGCGAGGCGATAAAGGAATGCTTGGAACTCGAGGGAATAAAGAGGGTTTCGACATTCGACAGGGACCGGTTCATCTGGGCCATCTGCAGTTCGTATTCGAAGTCCGACACCGCCCGCAGTCCCTTCACGATGGCCGTCGCGTTGACTTCCCGGGCCACGTTCACCAGCAACGTGGAGATCGAGACAATGGAAACGCTCGGAATGTGGGCGCAGGACTCGGCGATCATGTCGCGGCGTTCTTCGAGCGTGAAGAGAGATTCGGCCTTTTGGGGATTGCGAATGGCAGCAACCACGATGTGGTCAAAGATGTGCGCCGCGCGTTCGACCACTTCGAGGTGGCCGTTGTGGAAGGGATCGAACGATCCGGGGATCAGACCAATACGCATCTAGTCCTCCTCGGCGGGCTCGAGCATCGTGACGTAGGTGGTGCCGTAGCGCTTCTCTTTCGTGACAACCCAGCCCTCAGGCGCTTCCATGTGGCGGTCATTTTCAATAATAACCCGAGAGGCCGTCACGCCCTTCAACAGCGCCGGCAGGTCGAGGGGGCCGTAGGGAGGGTCGGCAATAAGAAGATCGAGGTCGGCGGGCGGTGACCACACCGGCAAGGTGACGCGGGTGAAGCTGGCTTCGCCCTCGAGCTTCAAGGGGTCCAGGTTGGCCTTGGCGGCCCCGAGGCAGGCGGCGTCGGCGTCGAAGAAGTAGACCTTGGCCGCGCCGCGCGACAGCGCTTCGATCCCTAAAGCGCCCGAGCCGCAGTACAGGTCGGCCACGACGAGGTCTTGCAGGCCACCGCGACTCTCCAACATCGAGAAAATCGCCTCACGGGCGTAGTCGGTGGTGGGCCGCACGGTTTCGGGCAGTTTGGCCTTCAGGGGACGACCACGGGCGGCTCCGCCGATAACACGCATACCTAAAGGCTAGACGAAGGCCGTGAAAAGAACGTGCTCTTGCCCCGACTCCCGCTCAAGTCTTGAACAGGTACGTCGCTTCCTCTTCGTCAACGAAGAGCCGCAACTCATCGACGAGTTCGGGTACTGCCTCAAGATCGTCCGCCACCAGGGTGAGTGCGATGCGGCGCGCCTCGTGCAACATCTCTTCGTCTGTGCGCAAGTTGGCGAGACGAAGGTCGCTGCGACCGCGCTGGCGGGCGCCGAGAATCGTCCCCTCGCCTCGCAAATCCAGGTCGATCTCGGCCAGGGCGAAGCCGTCGGTCGAGTTCACCAGTGCCTCGAGTCGAGTCGCGCCGTCCTCGGTGGGCGGCGTGCCGAGCAGGTAGCAGTAGCTGGGATCCGATCCGCGACCGACGCGGCCACGCAACTGGTGCAACTGGGCGAGACCAAAGCGCCACGCGTCTTCAATCACGATCACGGTGGCTTCGGGCACGTCAACACCGACTTCGATGACCACTGTCGCCACCAGTACCTGCAGCTCACCCGTGCGGAACTGCTCCATGACCTCGTCTTTTTCGGCCGCCTTCATCTGGCCGTGCAACAGACCCACACTCAGGCCCCGCAGTTCTTCCGTCGCCAGGCGTGTGCGTTCGGCCACTGCACTGGTGGCTTCGAGCCGATCGGACTCCTCCACCAGAGGGCAGATGACGTAGGCGCGGCGACCGGCGGCGACTTCGTCGCGCACCCGCTGCCACGCCGCAGCCACCCCGGCATCGTCGTGGGCCCAGGTCGTCGTGATGGGCTGACGCCCCTTGGGGAGTTCGTCCAAGACCGATCGGTCGAGGTCACCGAAGACGACCATGGCCGCGGTGCGGGGAATGGGCGTCGCGGTCATCACCAGTAGGTCGGGGTCGCGGCCTTCAGCCGAGTGGGCGCGACCCTTCTCGCGCAACACGGCGCGCTGTTCGACGCCGAAGCGATGCTGTTCGTCAATCACCACGACACCAAGGGCGTGAAACCGCACGTCGTCGGTGAGCAGGGCGTGCGTGCCGATAACGATGTCGATACCGCCTGAGGCCAACGCATCGAGTACTCCCTGACGTTCCTTGCCCTTGACGCGACCGGTCAACAGTTGCACTCGCAGCGGACGGACCCCGCCGAGTACCGATGCATCGGCAACCGTCAGGTGCGCCACGTCACGACGAATACTGGCCACGTGCTGTTCAGCCAGCACTTCGGTCGGGGCCATGATGGCCCCTTGTCGGCCACCATCAATCGCCGCCAGAAGCGCGGTCAAGGCCACCACCGTCTTACCCGCACCCACGTCACCCTGCAAGAGACGATGCATCGGTCGAGCGCCACGAAGATCGTGCGCCACTTCACCGAGGACGCGGCGCTGCGCACCGGTCAACGCAAAGCGGTGACCGGCCAGGAACTGGCGCACCAACGAGTCACTCGCCGCCACCGGTGTTCCAGGTGCCACGTCGAGATCGTCATCGGACAGCGGGTGGCTCACCCCGACGGCCGAGGCCTCTTGTCGGCGGCGGCGGAGCGCGAGCAGCAACTGGAGGCGCAAGAACTCATCGAAGATGAGTCGCCGCCTCGCTGGGGCAACCGCATCCATCGAAGCGGGAAGGTGAATACCCCACAGTGAGGCCTCACGGTCAATCAGGTCGAGCTCGGTGCGCACCCACTCCGGCAGCGGATCGAGCAGGGGCCCCGCCCGTCGCAGGGACTCATCGATAAAGCCACCGAGTTCCCATGACGTCAGTCCGGCCTTGCCCGACGCCGGATAGATAGGCACCACCACACCGACCTTCGAGGGGTCTCGCTCCTCGCCCGTGGGGCCAACGATGACGTCGACCACGGGGTTCGTCATTTGCCGCGCCCCTCGATAGTCGCTGAGCTTGCCAAAGAAGATGGCCTGGACCCCTTCGCTTAATTGCTTGGTGCGCCAGGGCTGATTAAAGAACGTGGCGCGCATGGTGTCACCGGCGTCTTCGACCACGACCTCCACCATGTTCTTGCCCGTCTGGGTCCGGCGCGACGAGACCGTTCGCACGGTGGCGAAAACGGCAGCCTCCTCCCCCACGGCAAGGTCGGAGAGTTCAGCGCGTCGGGTGCGGTCGATATAGCGCCGGGGGTAGATGGTGAGGAGGTCAAAGACCGTGGCAATGCCAATGCCCGCGAGGGCCGCTGTGCGCTTTTCACCGACGTGGCGCAGCTGGTCCACCGCGATGTCGCCGAGTTGGCGCAGGCGTCGCGGAGACCGTTCGGTCATTCCAACCCGATGAGGTAGGGATAGAGCGGCTGACCACCGGCCAGCACCTGCACGTCAAGTCCGTCAGCGGCCTCACGCAACACGGCCGTGACCTCCGGCGACGCCCCGTCGCCTTCCACGATGGTCATCAGTTCGTGCTCGTCGGTGCGCAAGGCAGCAACCAACTGCTGGGCCGCCTCGGCAATCGAGGCGCTGACCGAGACGATGCCACCGGCCCCCAGTCCAATCCAGTCACCGACGAGCACCGCCCCGACGTCGCTCGTGGTGTCGCGAACGGCTTGGGTGAGTTCGCCGGCCGTCACGGCCTCGGCGGCTGCGGTCATGGCGAGGAGATTTTGTTCCAGACCCAGGTCGGCGACGTAGCCGACCATGGCACTCAGGCCCTCCTGGACCGAGTTGGTGGCGATGACGCGCACGTCGGGGGACACCACGGCGTTGACCTGCTCGGCCACGGCACGGATGTTCTTGTTGTTGGGCAGAATGATCACATTCGCCGACCCAGTCGCCGTCACTGCGGCAGCCAACTCCGCCGTCGATGGGTTCATGGTTTGGCCACCCACCACGACCTGGCGCACACCGAGCGAGGTGAAGAGCGTGACCAGACCGGTCCCGGCGGCCACGGCCACCACGGCGGTTGCGGGAGCGGGCGATGTCGGCAGAGCGGCGCTGAGGACCCATCCCTCTTCACCGGCCTGCTCGAGCAGGTCGGTGACGCGAATGTCGCGAGGTCGGCCGACCTCGAGGGCCGCCTCGATCGAGGGGCCCACGTGATCGGTGTGAATGTGACAGTTGTAGAGGCCGTCGCCGCCCACGATGACGATCGAGTCACCCAGTGACTCCCAGGTGCTGCGAAAGACACCCATCGCGTCGTCGTTCCCTTCGAGAATGAACATGACCTCGTAGCGCAGGGCCGAGATGTCAGTTGGCTCCAGCGGAGCCGACGTCGTTGCCAGGTGCACCTCGGGCAGTGCCGGGGTAATGGGCAGTGCGTCGCCGGCCACCACGTGACAGAGTGCGTCGAACCACAGCACGAGTCCCGTGCCACCGGAGTCGACGACGCCAGCCTGCTTCAACACCGGCAGCTGTTCCGGCGTGTGGGCCAGCGCGACGACGGCGCCGTCGCGGGCGGCCCGCACGGCCTCGGCCAACGATGTGCTCGATGCTGTCGCCTCAGCGGCGGCCTGAGCGACTGAGAGAATGGTTCCCTCCACGGGGCGCGACACCGCTTGGCGCGCGCGTTCGTTCGCAATGCTGAGTCCAGTGCGGAACTCGTCGAGGCCAATCTGGTCAACGCCACTGAAGCACTCGGTAAAGCCGCGCAGCATCTGCGACAAGATGACACCGGAGTTGCCGCGCGCACCCAGCAGTGAGGCGTGGGCGATGGTCTTGCCCACCTCGCCCAACGACGCGTCCTCGGCCAGACTGGCCAGGCCCGCGGCGACTGACTGCATGGTCAACGACATGTTGGTGCCGGTGTCGCCGTCAGGGACGGGGTACACGTTTAGGCGGTTGATCACGTCTTTTTGTGCCCGCAACAGGGCGTCAAAGGTGACAATCGCCTTAGAAACATCGGCCGAGCGGAGTTCATTGAGTGGAGACATTGCTAGCGATGCTACAATGGCTATTCGGTTTTATACGTCGTCTGCAGTCCGCAACGGCGATTGAATAAGGAGAACGTTCATCATGGCATCAGTCTGCGAAATCTGCGGTAAGAAGCCGTCATTCGGCATGAACGTTTCCCACTCCCACCGCCGCACCAAGCGTCGTTGGAACCCGAACATCCAGCGCGTGCGTGCCCTGGTTGGTGCTACCCCCGTTCGCATGAACGTCTGCACCGGCTGCCTGCGCTCGGGCAAGGTCACCAAGCCTGCCCGCAAGACTGCGCCCACCGCGTAGTTGCCGCCAGCCTTAGAGCTGGTGTTGCCATCCCCGTCGACGAAACGGTTGACCCTGTAACGTCCGATCACTGACGTCAGCGACGATCGTGCCAATGCGCACCGGCCGACCCAGTCCCCGTGCCTCGCAGGCGCCGAACAGTGCTGTCTCGTCGCTCGCGGTGAGCACGAGCTCGTAGTCCTCTCCCCCGCCGATGGCCTCGTCCAGCGTGGCGTTTGTGGCGACGGGAACTATGTCGAGAGCAAAGCCCACCCCAGAGGCGTCGGCTAAACGGTGCAGGTCGAGACCGATGCCGTCACTGAGGTCCATCATGGCGTGCGCGCCGCCCGCGCGATAGGCAATGCCCTCTCGCAGACGTGGAAAGGGACGACGTTGCGCCAACACACTGACGTCATCGAGTGGTGCGCCCGCACGGGCGCGACGAAGTCCGGCGGCAGCCGCGCCCAGCGGCGCCGACACGTAGATTGCGTCGCCAACCTGCGCACCCGACCGAAGGACGGCGCCTCCACCGGGGCACTCGCCAAAGACGGTGACCGCAATTGATGGATCGGTCGCTGTGGTTAAGTCGCCACCAACAATGGGTGTGTCGCACAGCGTGGCGGCCAGCGCCGCGCCCTGGTGCAACTCTGTAAGGTCCGTGCCCTTCGGCGCCGAGACGGCGAGGACTAAGCCGCGTGGCAGTGCTCCCATCGCCGCTAGGTCCGAGAGGGCCGACGTCACCGCTTTGAACCCTAAGTCTTCGAGGGAAAACAAGGTGCTGTCGAGGTGCACGCCGTAGACGCAGACGTCGGTGGAGATAACGACGTTGCCGGCAAAGGGGCTCAGCACCGCGGCGTCGTCGCCAATGAAGGTCTCGCCGTCTTTCGAGGCAAGGGTTGCCACGACTTTGGAAATGCCTGAGATGATGTCGTCTTCCGACTGCTCACTCACGTCGCCCCTCCTTGTCCCCGAGGTGACCATACGCCCCGTAGAACGATGGTACCCACTCAGTCGTCGTGACGGTGCCGACGACGCAGCGTGTAGAGCACCGCCCCGATCAGCATCACCACGCACAAGAACTGATCACCGTCAGCGAAACTCATCGTGATGGCCACGGGCAACAGCGCCCCCACGACCCACGTCAGCTGCTGACGCACCGCAAAGCGGGCGAACGTCCGGCCCTGCGCCCCAGCGGGGACGAGGCGCTGGGTAATCGCGTCGAAGGAGGGCTGCGTCACAGCCGCACACATGCCCAGCACCCCGAGAAAGAGGGCCTGGGTGACAAGCGTTGCGTGGCGCGCAACGACGCCCGCCGCGATGCCGGTAAGAAGAATCATCAGGCTGAGCAGCGTGGACTCGGCCAGCTTGTTCCTCAGACGTGTCACGATGCCGAGGCCTACGAGCGACCCTACGGCGCTGAGCCCCAACGCCACCGCGTACCACGAGAGGCTCGCGTGGAGTCGGCGCAGCCCGAACGCCAGCAGGAAGGAGCTAAATCCCACCGCGAATCGCATCAGCGCGGAGGCGCCGAGGCCCCAGGTGACCTCGGGATCACCGGCCGCATTGAGCCGGTGGATATCGCGCTCTTCCTGACTCAACTCGGCCCGCCCCGTTGAGGCGCGGGCTGCGGGGCGCTGCAAGCGCAGGGCGGCAACGACACCAAGTCCAAAGACGGCCGTGGCGCAGAGCAGCACACTGGGCGCACCGAGGCTCTTGAGCACGGCCGCACCGGCGCTGCCGGCCAGTAAACCGCTCACCGTGCCGAGCAACGTGAGCTGGGCGTTAAAGCCCGAAAAACCGGTGGTCTCACTGGCCCCGGTGGTGGGCCAGCCGGCGTTGGTGACCCCTGCGGCGTGCTGGGCCAACTGGTCGGTGCGCGCCATCTCGGGCACGAGCGTCCCGCGCGTCACGCCGTAGAGCTTGGAGCAGATGAGAACGGCGAAGGCCTGGGGAAACAACCACAACGAACTGAGGTGTGAACTCATGGACCAGCACAACACGATGCGCAGGCCGGCCGAGAGCGCCACCAAGAGCCGACGGCCGTTAGCTGAGCGGTCAATGAGTGGACCCAGCACCGGGGAGACCACCGCGAAGGGGGCGATGGTCAAGACCAGATAGAGCAACACCTTGCTCTTGGCCTCGGTGGGCGACACGGAAAAGAAGAGTGAGCCGGCCAGCGAGATGGTGACCAGGGTGTCGCCCGCCATCATGATCACGTGCACCATGGCCAAGCGACCAAACGCGGTGGACTGATCGAACAGGTCTCGGAGCGCGCCTCCGGCGAGAGAGAGAAAACCCCGAGAGCGCATACGACAATGCTAGGTCGCGTGTCCGTCGTGTGCGTGGCGAACGGACCCGTGCACCCTAAGATGCCTCTCGTGACCGAGACCTCTCAGCCCAGCGACGCCGTCATCGTCACAAGGGCACTCACCAAGCGCTACCCCGACAGTGACTTCACCGCCGTCGATGGCCTCAACCTGGAGGTACGCCGCGGTGAGATCTTCGGACTTCTTGGCCCCAACGGGGCAGGCAAGACGACGACGGCCGGCATGTTGACTACCCGCGTCATCCCGACCTCCGGCTCGGCCATGGTGGCCGGCGTGGACGTGGTGGCACAGCCCGCACGCGCGAAACAGTCAATCGGCGTAGTGTCGCAGGTCAACACCCTCGATCGAGCCCTGACCGTATGGGAAAACCTCTATTTCCACGGTCGACTCTTCGGCATTAGCGCCAGCGACTCCAAGCGCATCGCGAGTGAACTCCTCGAGCGTTTTCAGCTGTCACGCTGGGCCAAGGCCTCGGTCTACGCCCTTTCGGGTGGCATGGCCCAGCGACTGATGGTGGCCCGCGCCATCTTTCATCGCCCCGAAGTCTTGTTCCTCGACGAACCCACCGCCGGACTTGACCCCCAGAGCCGCTTGGCGTTGTGGGGCATCTTGGAGGAACTCAACAACGACGGCCAGACCATCTTGTTGACCACCCACTATATGGAAGAGGCCGACCACTTGTGTGATCGCGTGGCCATTATGGACCGCGGCACCCTGCTCGCCCTCGACACCCCCGATGCACTCAAGCAGTCCACGGGCATTGACACGATCGTGACTATCAAAGCCACGGGCGACCTCGAGGGCTTCGCCACGGCGCTGCGTGAGATTGAAGGAACGACCTCACTGCGGGCAATTGAGGGTGGGCTCGAACTACACGCCACCAGTGCCCAGCGCCTGCTGGCTGCGGTGGTCACCCGTGCCGAAAGCGTGGGGGCCCAGGTGCAGGACATCTCGGTGGCCTCCCCCACACTTGAAACGGTCTTCATCACCCTGACCGGAAAGGAACTGCGCGACTAATGGCCGCTCCACTCCCCTCCGCCGTCGCCCCGCGCTCCACGGTGGCTGCCTCACGGTCGGCGCTCGTGGCACTGCTGGTGCGTGACATCACCGTCATTCGCAAAGACCTCAAACTCTTCGTCTTGCGCACCGTGATTCAGCCGTTCTTGCTCTGCTTCGTCTTCCTCTACGTTTTCCCCAAGATTGGCCAGAGTGTCGGCGGCGCTGGCTCGGGTGCCGAGACGGCGTTCGCCACCATTTTGGTGGCGGGCGTGGTGGGTATCTCCGTGATGTTTCAGGGGCTGCAGTCGGTAGCCCTCCAGATGGCCCAGGAGTTTGGCTTCACCCGTGAGATTGAGGACCGCGTGCAGGCGCCGTGCCCCATTTGGCTCGTCGCCGTCGAAAAGGTCGTCTCCGGTGCTCTCCAGGGCGTCATTTCCGCCCTCATCGTGCTCCCGATTGCCGCACTCGTGCACGCCCGTGGCGTGCAGGCCGAGCTGCACTTCCACTTCCTCGTCATGGCCACCCTGGTGCCACTGGCGGGCCTGGCGATGGGGTCACTCGGCCTCGTGCTGGGTACCAGCTTCGAGCCGCGCAACATCGGTCTGATGTTTGGGTTCATCGTGCTGCCCATCACCTTCTTAGGGGGCACCTACTACCAGTGGAGTCACCTCGCCCCAGTGAAGGTTGGCGGCTGGCACTGGCTGCAGACAATTGTCTTGCTCAACCCCCTGCTCTACGTCAATGAGGGGATGCGTGCGGCCTTCACCAACACGGCCCACCTACCGCTCTACGTGATCTATCCCGTGCTGCTGGCCTTCTTCGTGGGCTTCTTGTCACTGGGCCTGCGAAACTTCCGCCGTCGCGTCCTGTCGTAGGGGGCTAGCGGCGTTTGCGCCGCGCTTCGGCGAAGCGCCAGAGTGAAAAGAACAGGCTCACGAAGACTGTTGCCACGATGCAAAACGACACGGCCGTGCCCTGGCCGACCACGACGCGCAGCACCATGCCTACGGCCACCGTGATTACTGCACGCTCACTACCAGTGCGCAGGGTATGTGGGGCGTTTGGGCGAACCAGCGCCGCAATCACGAGGGCGGCGCCAAAGGGATACCAGGCCGCGAAATAGGTAGCAAACGTGAGGTGGTGGTGATGCGCGTGTACGCCGAGGGCCACGAACACCACGAGAGCGAGCAGGTCGGCAAGGACGGCCGACGCCGTCTCGGCCCGACGCGTCGTCATGCGGCCGCCGCTACCGGCTTCTTAGCGCTGCGACCCTTGTAGAGGAACCAGGCCAGGCTGGCGGTGATGTAGGCCGCCCACAATGACGCCTCGAGAATGGTCGGGCGATCGACGTAGCCAAGGAACGAGTGCAGTAAGTCACCGTTGTTCGAACTTTCGGCGACCCAACTATGCGTGTCCCACAGAATCGACTTGCCAAAGGGCAACCAGTCGAGTGCCTGCAGGTTCTCGGTGGCGTCCACCACCAAACCCGCCGCCACCACCATCAAGACGGTGCCCATGACCTTAAAGAAGCGGCGCAGATTCAACTTCGCACCAACGTGGTACATCAGGTAGGCCAGCGCCAACGCGACGGCGAGTCCCAGGAGCGCGCCGATCCACAACAAATTTCCCTCAACCGGCGTGCCGGCTTGCCGGGAGCTCGCGAAAATAATGGCGAGAGTGAAGACCATGGTTTCAATGCCCTCGCGAATAACAGACTGGAAGGCCAAGACGCGCATACCCCAGCGCGATCCCTTGGAGAGAGCCGCGTCGCTACGTTGCTGGAGATCTTTCCCCATGGAACGCGAATGACTCTGCATCCACAAAGTCATATAGGTGAGGAAACCCGCGGCAATCAGGTACGTCGTGGTTTCAAAGTAGGTCTGTACGTTGGAACCGCTGTAGCGGTGGATGCACAGATAGGCCGCCACACCCGCCATAAACATGAAGACAATCGCCGAACCGACGCCGAAATAGACGTCACGAAAGTGTTCGCGCTTGTCGGTGCGCTTGAGGTACGCCAGCAGCAGAGCCACGATCATGGACGCCTCGATACCTTCACGAAGAAAGATAACGAAGGTGGGGATCATCTAGTACTCGCTTTGGGTCGAAAAACGCCTAGACCAATACTAAATGGTGACGCGGGAAAAGGTGCCAGTGCGTAGGGCCGGTGGGGATCGAACCCACGACCCAGGGATTATGAGTCCCCTGCTCTAACCACTGAGCTACGGCCCCGCACTGCGTTACTTCTGCTCAATGATACCGATGGAAACAACAAGGCCCGGTGGCGCAGACGCACCACCGGGCCTTGAGTGAACTATCGAAGAATTACTTCTTAGTCTTCGTAGCGGGTACAGCCTTGAAGGTCACCACTAGCTTGCCGTTTGACAACTGACCTCGCGAAGGCCACCGTGGGTGTAGTGCACCTCACCTCACCGCGCGAGAACCTCCATCCAAACTTCGTCTTCGGCAACATGATGCACGAAGGCTCACTCGATTTCCGAGAGAACGATCCGGACGTGGAAGCCCTGGCAAAAGTGTCGGCGTCGGTCCCCACCATCGCCATTATCTTTTGCGTTCGCACCCCCACCATCGGTGTGGTCGACCAACTCGCCTCACGCGTTCTTGGAGAGTGGGGTTTGAGCGATGCCGAGTTGGTGCAGGTCTTGCGAAGCGACCAACCGCTCACCGGCCACGCCCCGGTCGCTCGTCCAAACTCAATGGAGGCCGTGCTCGCCCACCCCGGCGACGCCTTCGACCTCTGGGACTAAGCGCCCTGCTGGCGCCAGAGATCGAGTCGGGTGTGCGGTAACGAACCTTCGAGAACGGCGGCAACCACCGCACAGCCCAAGTCGTTGCCATGACCACAGTTGGCGAACTTGCACGACAGCGCTAACTCTTGAATGTCGCTGAAGTCCGGTGCCACGCCGGCGCCGTCGGCGACCGCCCGAGAGAAGCGGATGCCGGGGATGTCGAGCAAGACTCCCCCGCTGGAGAGGCGGTAGAGCTTTCTCGTACTCGTGGCGTGGCGCCCTTCCCCAGTGCGACTCAGCGTTCGGGTCAACTCGTTCGATCCTTCGAGCGAGTTGAGCAGCGAGGTTTTACCGGCACCCGAGGCACCGAGCAAGACGCCCGTCACGCCGGTTCCGAGAAGTGACCGCAGTCGCTCCACCCCTTCACCTGAAATGGCCGACGTAACGATCTGCTCGACATCGCCGACGAGGGCGCGCATGCGCTCTGTGAGAGCGTCAATCTCCGCAGCCCCACTCCCCTCGTCCACCTTCGAGATCACGAGAACGGGACGGGCACCAGCGTCGACCACCATCGCGGTCAGGCTCTCCACCATGCGCTGGTGCAGCTCCGACTGCAGCGGCACCACGATGAAGACGACATCAATGTTGGCGCCCATGACTTGCGAGGGGCGACCATGGGTTTGAGTGCGCCGTAGCTCGCTGCGGCGCGGAAAGACCTTGACCACCCGCTCGCCCTTGACCGCCACCCAGTCACCGGCCACGGGCTTCAGCGCGAGCGTTCGTGCCAGCCGCAATCGACCGGCAACTTCGGCGCCGTTTTCGTCCACCCAAATGACGTCTGCTTCATCAGAGTGCATGATGGTCAAACGACCCAAGAGTTGCCCGGGGGCGAGTTCGTAGTGCTCGCCTTCACCGAGGCCCAAGCTCGCTAAGACATCGTTCATTGAGAAGATTCTGAGCCACGTGCGGGCTCGGCGGTACGCGTGGGTGTCATGTGTTCCAACGCTACCGTGCCCGGTGCCAGTTGCGATAGTGCTGCCCGCGCACAACCGCGTTCGGTAGTCTGGAGGGGTGAGCGGACCAACCCTCGTTATCTTGGCTGCTGGCCGTGCCCGTCGATACGGCGGACTCAAGCAGCTGGCCCCCATCGGCCGCCATGGCGAAGGGGTAATCGACCTGACGGCCGCCGATGCCATCGGCGCAGGATTCGCCGACTTCGTCATTGTGATCAACCACGACACCGGCCCTACCATTAAGGCCCACGTCGAGAAGACCTGGCCCAAGAGTCACCCCGTGTCTTTCGTGTATCAAGAGACACTGCGCGGGACTGTCGACGCGGTGCTGGCTGCTCGCTCAGCCGTCTCCCCCGACCGTCCCTTTGCGGTATCGAACGCCGACGACCTCTACGGCCCCGACGCCTTCAACAAGATTGCCGACCACCTACAAAACAGTACGAATTGCTGCCTGGTGGCCTTCGAGCTCGAAAACTCGCTAATTGGTGACCTTCCCGTTTCGCGCGGAGTCTGTGAAGTTGCCGAGGGACGCCTCGTCAAAGTGACCGAACGAACCAACGTGACCTTCACCGAGAATGGTTTCGCCGCCGACGACAACCTGGCGCCGCACTACTTGGCCGACGACTCATTGGTCTCCATGAACCTCTGGGGCTTTCAGCCCCACATCTGGCCCTTCATCGAACGTGCCGTCGCCGAACACGACTTCGAGAAGAGCGCCGAGGTGCTTCTCCCCACCTTTGTCGCCGACATCATGGAGCGAGAGGGCGTCCCCTTCGACGTTCTGCACACCAACTCTCGCTGCATTGGCGTGACGCACGCTCAGGACCTGCCGCTGGCGCAGTACTTGGTTCGTCGTGAAATTAAGGCCGGCCTTCGCCCCGAGTGGGCCTTCGGCAAACCCGAATAACTCGATTAATCGGCCCAGCATTCAACTGAACGAAAAGGTCACCGGCACCGACGTCGCACTGGTATATCCGTGATTCGCAGGATTGGTGGCCGTCACGACGCAGTCGCCGCCAGTTTTATTCGACAGACGGGTCTTCTTGATCACGCATCCGATACCGGAAACACTAAAACGGTAGTGAAGTACTCCTGAACCGCCACTTGCGGATAACGCCACAAACTGATGGCGAGAGATGACAAGGGTTGGATTGGTAATAGCAACCACTGCCTGCGCCGGTTGCACGAAAGTAAATGTCTGCGACGTCGAAGTCGGCAAATAGTTCGCGTTCCCAGCCGAGGTGGCCGTCACCACGCAAGTGGTTGCGGACTTGGCCGTCAGCTTGAAGCCAAATATGTGGCATCCTCCAGACGTCGTTAGAACTGGCTGAGTATCACTCATCCCGCCGTTCACGCTGAGGGCAATTGATGAGATCGTAAATCCGACTTCGGATGTTCCACCTATCACGAGCGGGTTTTGCTCACCTTGCGAAACGTAGAAATCCAGCGGGCTACCGAGTGCCGCCGTTACATTGGCCGCTGCGGCAAGGTGGGGGTATATCGTGCATTCCCCAACTGCGATGAAATTCACAACCCTTATTACGGGGTCGTACCAACAGACATTTGTGCTTTGGGATATGGCAATTTCGGTAGCGTCACTATTCGAGCCAAATTCTGGCGTAAATGAGGACCCCACCGTTGCCAGTGTTGGGCTGTTCAAAAAGCTGACAGAGCCGACAATCGGATCGACAGTAATGGTCAAGGTTTGACTGGCTGCGCCGGAGTAAACATTGTCGGCGCCCACCTCCGCTTGGATGGTGCAACCCCCAACCTTTAGAAAGCTCACTTCCCTCAAATTTGAATCAACAACACAGGTTTGCGGACTTAGAGACGAAAGAGTTGCAGCTTGATCACTGTTAGTCGCAATAACAACCGTTTCAGAGTCACCGACGTGCACTGCAACCGATTCAGCACTCAGAGTCAGCACTGCTGGCTCAACTACTACCGGAATGATTACTGCGGCACCGATCCCAAGCGCAAAATTATTAGTTTCTGCGCTCTCTGGCACCAAGACACACGTCCCTGCTTGCAGGAAACTAACGATGGCGCCGACTGAAGATACCGAGCAGATTGAGGGTGTTTGTGACGAAACTTGGGTAA
>Ga0208381_1000114_pt1 | contig 30990 bp, 40 predicted proteins | sample CryBogCBE13Jul09_FD_184572 | JGI IMG/M metagenome (GOLD analysis project Ga0208381, IMG submission 184572) | Freshwater microbial communities from Crystal Bog, Wisconsin, USA - CBE13Jul09 (SPAdes) (version 2) | ecosystem: Environmental > Aquatic > Freshwater > Lake | place: Crystal Bog...
TTCATTTGAAAATTATAATGATAAGTTTTTATATCTTAAATCAGGTTAATTCAGTAATATTATCAATTTTTCCGGTATCAGGATTATAAGAAACTACTTTATTTGTTAATTTCTTCTCATATAATAACTTTAATAAAGCATCTTTTGCTTCACCTGCAATCTTTTTCTCTTTCATATATTCTGTTAACTTTATTTCACGGATTGGATATGGAATTCTAATCCAAGGTTTCTTATTAATATTATTCGTAATTTCATTTGGAATAGATGGATTCATTTCTTTTTTCTTAATTGCAGATTTACGCTCTTCCTCCATTTTAGTAATCTTTTCTTGTAATTCAAAATTGTCCATATCCAACATTTTTAAATTCTTATTATGGATTACCATATTTTGATACTTAATATCACTTACTGCTGACATTTTTGCTAATATCTATATTTATATTTCTTTATATATGAGTATGTGGTAGTGAATCATTTCTGCAAATAGGGCATTTATAACTTTCTTTGAGCAACCAAGAATCAATACAATCTTTATGAAAAATATGCGAACAGTTCAATTTACGGATAATAGAATTTTCATTATAACCTTCTAAACAGATTGGACAATTATCTTTAATAGATGGATCATCATATTTAATAATAACAGTATTTTTATCTAAAATTTCAGGAGTAGCAATATTTTTAACATCTTCATGAACTCTATTATTAATTCCAGTTAATCCGTTCATCAATGCATTAAAAAATGGACGATATATAAATGAATTTAATAAAGGAACATTATAAGTATTATAAGAATTATGTGTACTTAATAGTAAAGCTAAAGAATTTGTAGATAATTCATCATATGTTTCAGTATCTTCATCATCAGTTCCAGTATGTCCAGTATGTCCAGTTTCAGAACCAGTAAATCCAGTTGAATTTATTTCTTCAATAGTTGTACCAGATGGTCCAGTAGTATAATAATGATGTAAATTATTTAAATTAGTATTAAATAAATCAAATACAGAAGGTGCATTAATAATATCACCAGTATATCTATCATATTGTTCATTTAATTGATTTTCAGCATCTTGAATAGATCTTAGCATATTTATAAAAGTAGCACTTGTATGATATTGAATAGGAGTTTCAGTTGCAATTATTCTATCTAATACGTATAAAGCATCATCTTTATTAGCAGGGTCAATTTCTGTATATAATAAGCTAATTCCATTTTTTATTTCATCATTTGATTTTCGTTGATTTTTTAAATATCTGTACATTTGGTTAATTATACGAACTAGTGAAACTTGGGTATCATCTAATTCTAATTCAATTTCAAATGACATTTTTAAAGTAAGCATATAATCTAAATTTAGTTCTATTTCGGAATTATCATTCATTACTATAATATATTATTTTTTATAGAACGAATTGAATCTATTATTACATTTTCTTTTAGATATCTGTTTAAATTATCTCTTAATTTATAATTAATATCTTTAATAGTAACAGTTCTTTCTTGACCACGTTTTAATGGTACTGTTAAATCAGATAATTTTATTAAATAAATTTTTTTAATTTCATTCATACCATCACCAGCTTTTTGAGTAGGTTTTAATACTCTATCTCTTATAAATGCAGGAATATTATTTATATATTCATTCCATTTGTGAGAACCTCTAAATGGCCAAGGAATTTCATGATAATATAAATGATTAAAGAATATATTCATAGTATCTATTTTAGCAAAATAGGAAACTTCATTTAATTTTATACCATGAACTTTTTCTAAGACTAATCCTTGATCCATTTTTGATTTCATTTCTTGAACAACAGAATCAATATTACCAGGTCTAACATTAAATAATTCTTCAAATACTTCTCTAACTGCAGTGTGTAATGAATGAGGATCTTCTGGGTCTTTTCCACCACCAAAAACACTAAGATGATTACCTCTAAATTTATTATCAACACCTAATAAAACCATATAGTCATCAGAACCATAATTTTCAAAAAAGAATATACCAGCACCACGATAATTAGATTTTTCTTTATTAATTAAATCTAAATATTTTGAATAAAAATCACTCATATATTTATGTTAGGAAATTTAAAACAGTTTTCTATATTAGAAATAACATATGGAATAATATTTTTAGTTTTTTTGTTTTATACTACCAGAACATATAATATTAATTTATTACAATTCACATTAGTAGTGAGTGTAGTAATATTTATTGTATATATATCGATAGTAAAGAAGGAAAAATTAGAAAATCTAAAAAGTAGTTCAAATATTAAAAATACAAATAACGAATCATTATTACAATTTGTAAGTGATATTAAATATTTTGAATTATATAATCCACCAGTGTATAAAGATTTTATGAATAAAGTAGATAATTATATACGATTAGAAAAATTTATAAATTTTCATCAAAAAGATGAATATAAAATGTATCCAAAGGAAATATTAGAGCAAAATTTAGAATCTCAAAGGAATAATTTATTAAACACATTTGTAACATTTGAACATACATTAGATGACCGTATTACATCAGTATATAAACTAAATGATTTAACGAAAAAGTTAAGTCATATATTATTAAAAAGTAATCTTACACTTTAAGCACTAATTTCTTGCCAAAATAATTTTAATATAACATATACAACGATAAATATAAAACCATAATAAATATAATTTTGTTGAGAATTTTTAATACCATTAATATCTAAAGTATAAATTTGTTTGAATAATAATATGATACTATTTGCTAAATTATCAGAAACTTCTCCTAGTGATAATTCATGAATATATTTAATTGATTTTTCTTCATTAATAGCATTTTGAGTCAAAAATTGCAAACGTTGTTGTTCTTCTTTAACCCTTTCAATTCTATTTCTAGCTAATTGGTCATCAAATTGACTATTAAAATTAGAATTAATGAAATTATTATCTTTGTATTGAAATGAAGTAGGACCAGTAATCATATCACCGTTATATAAAGTAGTAACAGTTGCACCAGGTGTATATGCTCTAAGAGTTGCTCTTGATCTACTAGGAGTACTGATACCATAAGAAGGAGTTAATGGTATAATAATACCTTGAGCATCAACCATATTATCATATTTTACTTTTGTATGTTGATCAGTGTATAAAACAGCTTCAAGAGAACGATAATCTTTTAATTCTGAAATAGTAGATAATATACCAGCATAAACTGGGTCAGATAAGAATGTTTTAATAGAATCATCGGATAATACTTGTTTAGTAGAGAGATTAAAATCTTGGTCATGAAAGTTTAAGTTAATTAAGTCTGATAATTTATCGGATATATATTGTTGGTCGTCGACACTATAATTATTGTAAAGGCTTCTTAAATTGTTTAATCTTTCATCAAATGTTATTTTTTGATTTAGTATATCACCCATATTAAATAAAATTATAAAAAAATGAAAAATTTAAATTTAAAAATATAACAATAGTATTATAAAATGAAGTATGTTGTATGTCCTACATGTGGTAAAGTATTAGCTGATGTTGAACTTGAATATGAAACTAAAAATCTTGAAATAACTAGTTCAAAATTATCAGATAAGGAAAAAAGTATTAAAAGAAAAGAATTAATTGAGAGTATGGGAATCACGAGATATTGTTGTAAAATGCGTATTTTAACCCAAGTAGACCCTTATAAAGTTATTCGTTAATTATTCTTCTTTAACAGTAATTGATGTAAATGATGAATCAGATGATTTACTTTCTTCTGGATTTTTAAAAATATTAATATTTTTTTCTTCATCATTATCTAATTCAACAGGAGGATTTATTTGAACTTTAACAGAATTATTATATGTTTCAACAATATTTTGATTTTCTTTATATGCATGAAGAACTTGTTTAAATGTATCACTAGTTTTCAAATCATCTTCTTTATCTTGTGTATCTTGTTTATAAGTATTTTTATATTTTAACCAAATTTTTTCAGGAAATTCCAATGGTGTTTCTCGTAATATTTCCATTGTATCTAATATTTTAGTCATAACATTACTATCAATTTTATAAGTTGGATCATTTTTATTTAATATTATTATTTTTTCAATAGAGTATAATAATTTTGAATAATCATTCGATAGTTTTCGATGTGAATTTTTTAAATTAGGTAAATCAAAATAATTTTGACAAGCTGTTAAAAAAGTAGATAAAACAGTTAAACTAGCAATAATCAATACAGTTACTTGTTGAATAGATTGAGAATTTGCAAATAATGAACTGGAATTAAATACATTAATTATTACAGCAGGAAATCCAATTAATTTATCCCAACGGTCATAATAATTAGCAGTATCACGATGGCAATGATAATATATTTTACATTTACGTGACCAAATAATCAATAATTTAGTATTATTATCATCCATTATAATATATATAGAAAAATATTATAATTATCTTTCAGATTGAGTTTTAATTTTTTCGTATTTAGCTTTAAGACGGTGATACTTATCAACGATATCATAATATTCTTTTTTAAGCTTTTCATAATTTTCTGCTAATTTTTTATTTTCATTAGTAATATGTTCAGTTTTATTATCAACATTACCACTAATTTCTTCATCTGTCATTTTACGATATAATATAGATTCTTTTGTATTAACTGACCATGAAATCTTTCTATTTGTTAAAATAATATATTTATCATAATTATCTTTATTTTCTAAAAATCCACCTAATCTAAATTTTTTTTCTTTAGAACCATCACTATTTTTGACTATAGAATAATAACGAATATGAGTGTTGAGGGGTAGTTTTGGAATATCTTCAGTTTTAATTTTTTTGTATAAGTTTAATTTTTCTTCAATTTCAGTTTCAGTCATTTTAGATTGATATGTATCTTTGGGTCTAGGACCTTTATAAGAACTTAATCTAATTGTAGGTGCAGACATTCTCTATACTATAAACGTAGAATTAAATAATAATAATTAAACAAAATTGATAAAGTATTTAAATAATTAAATATAACTATAATAATAAAATGAATATTGATTGGGTAAAATCCGTAGATAGTCATAATATTTCATTAATTGGTATGGAAAATAAATTCCGTACTAAAGCAGAGTTATCAACTGCTGATGTATTTGAAGATAAAGTACATCAAAAATTAGATTATAGAACAAATTTTAGTGTTGATAATGAAGATGTAAATGATGAAGCAAATAGAATTGTAAAAAATTTACCTACTGAATCAATGAATAGTTTAGTATTATTAGATAATGAATATTTTTTAATACAATTTATTAGTAAGCATATTCAGCAATATAAAATTATATCAAGTAACATATCAAAATATATTAAATTTTTAGCATGGATTAGTGAAGCATCTTTAATTTTAGCAAATAGATTAAAGCAACCAAAAATAAACAAAGAATTTACAGGAGATTTGGTAAAACGTACATATGATTTTTGTCCGCATCGTTCTAGTTGTTCAATTAACTATGGTAAAAAGAAAGGTAAATGTTGTGCACCGCATTACATACATAATTTAGTACAATATGATGTAGAATCATTAATTAAATATATTGATAAGAATAAACACAATAATGTTTTTATCTATGACCAAGAAGTGTTTAAGATATTAAAACAAATTAATACGATACAATTTATTATTAATCAAATGTTTTTAGAATTATCATCATTTAAAAATTCAGTTGCTACACCTAACGATATTGAAAAATATCATCATAATTGTAAAGTAGAAGATACCAAACCAATTAATGCTCGTAAATTTGTATTTAGTGATCCAGATGTAGTTGATGCTATACATGGGGAAGAAGAACCAGCACCAGAACCAAGGAGAATGAATATGAATGTATATAGACAATGGAAATAAAAAATTAATTACTATTATATTAACTTAGTAATTAATCTGTATCTTTACTTGAATCTACTTCAGAATCAAAATTTTTTTTAAAATTATAGATAGGGTCACTACTTGAAAATAGTTCACTATAATTATTAGCATTAGTTGTGATATTTTGATTTGAAATTACAATTTCCATAGGAGGATTATTTAATATTTCAATGTAACTATCAATTTCATTTGGATGAAGTACATCACTTAGAGTGATTAAATTATGTTGATGCATATATTTGAATATTGGGTATTTATCTTGAAATAATACTGGAATTTCATCTTCATTTAACTCACCACATTCTATTTGTTCTTTAATTATACAATATACACGTTTATCAGCTTCTAATTTAGTTTTAAATTGATTCCAATTATCTTTTTCACGTGCTAGTCTTTTTCTTTCTTCATCATAATTTTTAACCTTTTCAATATACTTATTTTCATTTTCATTAACAACATCTTTAATTTCATTAGCTTTTTCTTCATATAATTTTGCTTCTTCTTCTAATCGTTTAATTTTTTCAGCTAAAGATTCAATATTAACTGGTTCTTGTTTCTTTTCTTGTACAGGTAATGGAGGTTCAGACATTGGAATAAATAAATTTAATTCATCGTTTATAGGTTTATCAGGACTATTAAACCATTCTTTCATATATCCTTCAAGTTCATAAAGAGTATTATTAAAATATATCTTATTGTTATTCAAACTATAAATACCTATAGGAGTTAAATTGTTGAAGACTTCTATTTTTGAATTAGGTATATATAATAATAAGCTAATTGCATCATCTTTATTTGTAAAGACACCTACTGTTTTATTTGTATATAATCTATAAATATAATTCATATAATATAAGTATCGTTAATTTTTAAGTCATTTATATAAAAAATTGAAAAAATAACTAAAAATAAACAGTATTAAATAATTAAAACACAATGAGTAGTTACGACGCTTTTAACAGAGGAAAACATTATAATAAAAAACATAAGAACAATAGAAATCGATATTATAATAAATCCTTTCCAGATGTAATTAAGCATGAAATGTATGAAGATGCTAAGGAAATAATTAGACGATATGAATGGGATAAACCACTTGAAGATGTAGGAGGAAAATACACACCTATTCCACCATCACCAAATCTACGTTCATCGCCTAGGAATAGAGATAGATCTGAAACTCATGATTCATTAGCATCAACACCAGCAGATGAGATATTTAATGCTAGATATAGTCCAGAATTACTGGATGGAAATGAAGCATTAGTTAGAGAAAAAATGATGTTAGATAAACCAATAATAAATGTAGATTTATTTGATATTAAAACTGGAAAATCATTTATAAAGTCAAACTTTATACCTATTAAATCATCATCATTTAAATCAGAAGAAGTAATTATTGAAGATGAAATTAAAAATATTCAAGACTTGATAAAATTAGGAAAGAAATATGAAACATTTAATGAAACTACCCATTATTCAATTAATATGAAAAAGCTTATGAAAATTATACCTCATTTACAAGAACTAGATGCAATGATTGGTATGAATGAAGTTAAAACAGCATTAATTACACAACTTATGTATTTTCTTCAAGATTTTCCATGTAATCATATGTTGCATACGGTAATTGAAGGACCACCTGGTGTTGGTAAATCATGTTTAGGTAAAATTTTATCAAAGATATATGTAGATTTAGAATGTATTAAGTCAGATGAAAAACCAGAACCAATTGAAGAAGAAGGTCCTATGAATATGATGAAAATATTATCAATGAAAATGCAAGAAGATATACCTAAACCAAAATTTAGAATTGTAAAGCGTAGTGATTTAATAGGGCAACATGTTGGACATACTGCAATTAAGACTCAAAAAATTATTAATGAGTGTTATGGAGGTGTTCTTTTCATTGATGAAGCCTATTCTCTTGCAAATGATGATGGATTTTCAAAGGAATGTATTAATACATTAAATCAAAATTTATCAGAAAATGGAGATAAATTTATATGTATTATTGCAGGATATCCAGCAGCGTTAGAAGGATTTTTTGCAATGAACAGTGGATTATCTAGACGATTTCCATTTAGATATCATATTAATAAATATACAGAAAAAGAATTATATGAAATATTATTAAATAAAATTAATAAGGAACAATATAAAACTTCTGATGATTTTAATCTAGAAAAATTCATTAAAGAGAATAAAGATAATTTTCCAAATTATGGAGGAGATATAGATACATTATTTTTCCATATTAAAATGGAACATTCTAAACGATTATTTGGTAAGGCATTAGCATTACGATATATACTTATAAAAGATGATATCTTAAATGGATATAATCAATTAAAAAATAATAAAACAAAAGAAGATGTATCACATCATTACATGTATAATTAATTTATTCAATGCTTTTAAGATAATATAATTTAGTATCATGGTTATTAACTTGAATATTTTTGTAAACATTTCCAGAACCAGCATCAATTGGTTTTATACTAGGTGATAAATATGATGGTGTACTAGTAGGTGTATATATTGATAAACCAGTAGTTCTTAATTCATCAAGAGAATAAACGACAGGTGTATCACCAGTAGTGTTGACCATTAATGTTTGTGTATCAGTTTTTAATGCTAAATCTGAATCAGTTTGTTGATGACCATATGTATTCAATGGACGATTTGTATCATTAGGATTATATACATATTGTTTAGCGGGTACTAATAAGTCGTATTCATTATCATATGATATATCATTTTCAGGTAAATCATTTGAATAGACATTCATATTGTTTAATTTTTCAGTTATATTACAAATAATTTTAATTAAATATATAAATATCAAACAAATTATAAATAAAATTAGGATTAAATGAGTCCTATTCATATAATATATAATTTAAAAAAATTGATAAATATATTTTTTAGATTTCATAATTTAAAGTTAAATAGATAAACAATAAAAATGACGGAACATTTAGACATTGAAGCACTAAATGATATTACATCTCTTACTGAATTATATCAAAAAGAATTAAAAGAAAGTATTGAACTATCAAAGCAAATGGATATTAAAAATGAAAGATTTACATTAATTCGTAATAAGATTACTCTTCTTCGTCATTCTAATGATGATAAATCAGAAGAAAAGGAAGACGTTTCACCTGTAGAAGAAGAGAAACCTAAAAAGGTTAAGAAAGCACCAGTTAAGAAAGATACTAAAACTAAAAAATTAGCTGAAGTGAAAGAAGAGGAGAAAGAAGAACCAGTATTAGAAGAGATTAAAGAAGAGAATGATAATAAATCTAAAGCAGATTCAACATCAGATAAGAAAGAAGAGCCTGTAGTATCAGTAATTGAACAAGCAAAGAAACCTGGACGTAAGGCAGGTAAGAAGAAATAATAATTTAATTTAAAGATAAAATAAAATAAAATAACTATGTTATTAAATAGAATAGATACAAAGCCAACGTATTCGGAAGCAGTAGTATATAATAATACAGTATATTTGTCGGGTCAAGTGCCATGGTCAACAGTAGATTTAGATTTTAGAAGACAAGTAGAAGAGGTATTTCAATTAGTGGATACACAATTAGCAAAGGTTGGTTCAAATAAATCAAAGATAATATCAATGCAAATATTTTTAGTAGATCCGGAAGATTATGCAGTAATGAATAATGTATTTTTAGAATGGATGCCATTAAGACAATCACCAGCTAGAAATACAATATGTGGAGTTAAGTTTCCAAATTCTAAATGGAAGATAGAAGTTGTGGTCGTAGCTGGTTTATAGTAAAAGTTGAAAAATTATTTTATTATTAGTAACTATTATTAATAAAATAAAAATGCCGTTAATACAATATAATTTATCAAGAGACGATAAATCATGGAAATATTTTAAAGAAGGATATATGGCTAAAATTACATATCTACATGATGATAATACAGGAGAATCAGAATCATTTTGGGTATGGATAGATAAAATAGATAAATTAAAAGAAGAATATGTTTTAGGAATAATATCAAATACATTAACAACATTTAATAAGCCACATAGACCAAATATGAAAATAGGAGATTTAATTACATTTGAGAAGAATTGTATTAAGGAAATTGCAAATAGATATTATACTAAAGAAGAGACGTTATTTGCAATAGAAAATAGTAAAGAAAATCCAATTACAAAATATTTTGAAAGTCTTAATATAAGATTTACATCGTATTAATTTAATTCTTTTACTTTACATCTGAAAAAATCAATATCAATATATGGTTTAATTTTATAAATATTCTTAATTAAATCAGTTGACATATCATCTTGATAATTTTTAAGTTCTAATACTACTTTTGGTTGATTATATTCATTAAAATATTCTAATAATTCAGTATCTTCTTCGGGTATTAAATCCCATACAATATCCAATGATTTATCAAGATTAATATGATTAGAAATATTGTAGATTAAAAGATTTAATTTTTTATGAATATATTTATTATTAGATTCTTCGATATCTTTTTCTATTTTTTTATAGAATTTTAATACTTCAGGGTCAACAATAAAACTCTTTTCAGCAATAGCTTTGACTTTAACACTTTTTAAATTTTGTGCACGAGACAATGCAGTATATGTTTGACCAGCAGCAAAAATTTTAGGTCCAATATCAACTTCAACTGCATCTAAAGTCATACCTTGAGATTTATGAATAGATAATGCATAGGCTAATTTTAGAGGCATGAATCCTAATCTTAAATTAGAATCTTCTGCATTTATTGAATCATGATATTTAATTTCTACTTTAACACCATTAACTTTTCGAATGATAACAGATGATGATTTAACATCAATTACTACACCTCGAGTACCATTAACAATTCCATTATCTTGGTCAATATTTGCAGTAACCACAACTTGGTCACCTACACAGAAACTTATTGATTCAGGTATATCTAATGATTTAGCCCAATTTTGTGTTTTATCTTTGTATTTATAATTTTTATATTCTACTTTATATGATTCATTTTTAGCACCAGATTCAATAAGTTTTTCTGATTCTAATTTATTAATTTTATCAACATCAAAATTTCGTGGATACAGGATCGTGGGTTTTATCTCACCAAATTCAGTCGTTGATAATGATGATAATAATTTATAATTCTTAATAGAACAGTAACCATATCTAGCATCGGATAGAATTTTTTGGAATTGAAGGTCGCCGTCTTGGCGGATGAGTTTTGTAAGATAAATAGTTTTTAAATTTAGTTCAGTCCAGGTAGCAGATTTAAATGCATATTCACCCGAAACAGGAGCTAATTGACAAAAATCACCAGTTAATACAACTTGAATACCGCCCATAGGTTTATCATTTTTGCATGTAAATTTTAAATAGTCAGATATTTTATCTAATAGATTTGCATCTAACATTGAGATTTCATCTATAATTAATACTTTAATTTCTCGTAATTTTTTAGTAATATGAGATAATTTATATCTTACATACTTATAAATTTCTTCAGCAGATTCAGTAGCTAATCCAATACCTAAATAAGAATGAATAGTTTTACCATTAATTAAAAAGGCAGCAGTACCAGTTGTAGCAGTAATACCGAATTCAATATTATTATTAATACAATGTTCTCTAATTTTTCGTAGAGTTACAGATTTACCAGTACCAGCAGGACCAGTAAGAAATATATTTTTACCAGCTTTAAAATGATTCAAAGCAGATTCTTGTTCATAATTCAATGTAATTTCATTAATAGTAGGTTTACCAGTATATGGTAATTTATTAATATTAGTAACAACTGAAAAATCATCAAGAATAGATTTTATTTTTTCATCTACATCATTAATTTCTTTTTTAGGTAATGTTTTTTTATTATTTTCCTTATCCATATGTTCTTTAATAGATGATACGGATAATTTTACAATTTCAGATGCTTCTTCAATAGATTTTTTATCTAGTAAAGAGACAGCGTAATGTAATAATTTACTTTTAATACTACCATAAGTACGTTTATGTGATTTAGCAATATCTTCTAAAGACATATCATTTTTACGTTGAAGTAATAATTGAGCAACATCTTCATCAGTCCATCTTTTACCTAAATTAGAGGTTTCAGGATTTTCTTTTAATTTTAGTATATTTTGATACATTCTTATTAATTATAATTAACAATAATACTTTAATAGTATATATTTCAATATTTAAAAAGTTGTAGATAATAATTAAAAATGGATACCAATATCACTTCTATACAAAATATACCATCACCAACAGAATTAATAAAAAGTTTTCCATTAGAATTTGATGATGAATTTTTTATTAAAGAATCTAGAAATATAATTCAAAATATTTTATTAAATAATGATCCAAGATTATTAGTTATAATAGGACCATGTTCAATTCATGATTTTAATTTAGCATTACAATATGCAGATTATGTAAAAGATTTTCAAAGAAAAAATCCAAATTTATTTATTGTAATGAGAGTATATTTTGAAAAGCCACGTTCTAGGCATGGATGGAAAGGATTTATTTATGATCCTGATTTAAATAATACATATAATATTGATAAGGGATTAAAATTAGCAAGAGAATTATTATTAAAAATTACAAGATTAAAAATTCCAATAGGTTGTGAATTTTTAGATACAATAAGTCCGCAATATTTAGCAGATTTAGTATCATGGGGAGCAATTGGTGCAAGAACTAGTGAAAGTCAAATTCATCGACAATTGGCATCAGGATTATCAATGCCAATAGGATTTAAAAATTTAACAGACGGTGATTATAAGAAAGCGATTGATGGTATATTATCTGCGCAGCATCCACATCAATTTTTAGGTATTGATTACAAAGGTATGGCATGTCATGTAACAACAAAAGGTAATCAACATACACATTTAATATTAAGAGGAGGAGTAAGGCCAAATTATTATCAGGAAGACATAGAGGAGATTACCTATGAATTATATAGGGAAAATATTAAAACAGGAATTATAGTTGATTGTTCGCATGGAAATAGTAGTAAAGAATATATGAAACAAATATTAGTAGCGTGTTCAATTACAAAGTTATTAACATTAAATAAATATCCGATTAAGGGAGTAATGATAGAATCGCATATCAATAGTGGTAATCAAAAATTACATTTGAAAGATGCATTACATTATGGAATTAGTATAACAGATGGATGTATAGATGTTAGAACATCAGAAATTGTATTAAATATATTAAATGAACATATGACAATAAAAGAGATGTATAATATAAATGAAGTAAGGAACTTTTTAGATAATTTTGATGAACCGTTAATATCATTAAATGCAAATCAAAATATAGAAGACAATATGTATTTATATGGAAATATATTATCACCAGAAATAGTTATAAATTATGATGATGAATTATATGAAATAGTAAATAATAATTCTAAATTAATGTGTTATATGCATAAGCGATTAGGAGTAAGTGAATTAATTGCAAGAATTAAATTTGAGCTAAATCCATATGATTTTATGTTAAAAGAAAATAATTTTTATAAATTAATAACAGATAGAAATAGGGAACAGAATATATTAGATAAGGTAGGAGAAGCAAGTAGTTTATATATTAAGATGATGGAATTAAGTAAAAGAATTCAAATTAGGTATTTAGAAAAATATGTTGAAACATCAAGAATTGGGTATATGGGAAACAGGGGTAGTTTTTCATCAGAAGTGGTTAAAATATTTTATGGTAATTATATTGGCTGTACTAATTTTAATGATATAATAAATAAATTATCAAATAATGAAATACATTATGGATTAGTGCCGATATATAATTCATTGATAGGTTCAATCTATACTATTGGTATTGAGTATAAGATATTAGGAACATTAGATTATAAAATTAGATTAGCATTATTTGCGAATGATAGTAAAACAGATTTTAGTAATGTGCATACGTTATATGTACAGGAAGTAGTGTATAAAGAAGCATTAGATTATATCAAACGTAAATTTAATAAAGTTAATATTGTAATATGTAATACAACGGAAGAAGGTTGTTTAAAATGCATAAAAAGTGAGAATATTAATAGTATGACAATAGCATCGGAGAATAATGAATGTAATTATTTATATACAGTAGAAAGGGATATTATTGAGCATAATATAACAACATTTGCATTAATTAGTAATATTTAATATAAACAAAATGAATTATATTAAGTATATAATGCAATTATTAGGTGATCTTTTTAATAAATATGGTAGCGACAAAGATAGAAATGGATATACAGTATTATATCAATCATTATTTAAAAATCTTCGTCAACAACCAGTTGATTTATTAGAAATTGGAATTGGTACAATGTTACCTGATGTACATTATTCAATGCATAAGTATGCATTACCAGGATATAAACCAGGAGGTAGTTTAAGGGCATGGAGAGATTATTTTCCCAATGGTAATATTATTGGATGTGATATTCAACCAGATACACAATTTTCGGAAGACAGAATTGTTACATATTTAGCTGATAGTACAAAAAAGGAAGAATTAGACAATGTATTAGGAGATAAGATGTTTGATATTATTTTAGATGATGGTGACCATTGGGAGATAAATCAATTAAAGACACTAAAGAATTTATGGCATAGACTAAAGCCGAATGGATATTATATTATAGAGGATTTACAAGATTGGAATCGTATTGGAACAGAATTTAAGCCAGAAATTAGAGAATTTATTGGAGAAGGTCCGGATATGTATTTAACGGAAAAACGCAATATATTTGTTATTTCAAAATAACCTAAATATATAGTATAGCATGATAAAATATATAATATAATAAATAATCGATAATATTATATATAATGTATCATGCATACTATAAATAGATAAAAATATATATTAAATTAATAAGATTTTGTTATTCTACCATATCTAGTGGTATATTGTTTTATTGGTAATAATTTCTTTTGATTTTTATTAAACCATATTTTTATTAATTTTGCATTATGATTTGATATATTATATTCAGTAATTAATTCATTAAAAGTATCAATAAATTTAATATGTGGTCTATCAAGAATATAGACAATATCGTTAATATATATTTCAAATCTTATTTTTGTTTCATCAAAAACGAATACTATTTCTGATGTTTCATTTAAGTAAAGAGTTTTGTGGCTATGCATTTTAATAGATATATAGGTAATTTTTTATATTTTGATAAGTTAAAAAATTCAAATTTCATATTAATTTAATAAATATAAAAAATTGAAAAAAAATTATCATATGCAATCTATAGGTAATATCAATAAAATACACATTAAAAAGCAATCATGAACACACCTAACCAAATGGAAATCGATATTAACTCACCTCATGCGCCTCTACGTCGTGCCCCATCTGAGCTGTCGCTCTCGGGCTTTCGTATTCTAGGCTCAACTACCAGCGAGCTACATCCTCGTTGCCTTGAACCTGTTTTTGAAGAACTATTACTTCCTACTGCTCGCAGCCTCATGGAGGAGTTTGCAGCAACTGGCTATCGTGCTTCGACACCGCCAATGACAATTGATACTAATAATCAATTTGAAACTGATATGTATCATCTTCGTGACGGCGAGCTACCGATTAGCGTCGGCTATCCTGCTCCGCCATCTAAGAACGAAGAGATTCGTAAGTGCAAGTGCAAGCGTGCCTATCTCATCGTCAATAAGATAACTGACCAGACCCGCCTTGGAAACAAGGAGTGCGGCTACTGTGCGCACAACGTTATCGAGAAGAACTAGATTATTTTATATTTTTTTGTATATAAAAAACTGAAAAATTATTTTAATATAGATATCAATTAATATTAAAAATGAATAATGATAATACAGTAGAAAATCCTGTTATACAAGTTATGGATGTTGTTCCAAGTGATAATATTCCAGATTATGTAATAAGACAACCAAAATCAAAATATAGTTGGATAAATAATCAAAAAACTATAGGTGGTAGTATAATGCTATTTGGAGTAATTATACTTATTCTTGTTGTATATTTTGGATTTGGATATAATCAGTAAAATTGAAAAAAAATACATAATCATATTTATTTAAATATTAAACAAAAAGATTACAAAATGACCAAGCATCCTGAAGGTGATTTTAGCTTTTTTAATGATATTCTTTATCGTAATACGTATAAGGACGCCTATGATGCAATTACAGCAACAAACTCATGGGCGCTTATGCGTGAACATCGAGGTGCAGGAGGATTTATGTTTTCAACTGATCCAGATCGGCTGAATATTGTTCATGATAAAATGAAACTCCTAGATACTCATAGTGGTGCTTCGTATGCTATTATGATGAGAGATATGCAATTTATTGCTACACATGGATGGAATAAATATATTGATTCAGTGATTGCATCAAAAGCATAAAATTGAAAATTTATTTATTAGTTATTAGTTATTAATCATTAACAAACATAAAATGAGTTTTCCAATTTATTGTGGTATGACAAAGGAGGAATGGAACAAGATGGTACACAAGGCTAATAACAAAGATGAGCGTGGATTTTATGCAAATGGTAGTAATTATATTAGTGCATCAGAGTTTCCATGGCCTGAAGAAACTAAAAAGTTGGCAAGGAAACTAAAAACTGATATTTATAATAAGTATCAACTTCTTATTATTATTAATGAATCAGACAATGATTATAAAATTGGTACAGTGCATGATGAATTTGCACTTTTTTGTATTCGTGCAGTACTGGGGCATTTTATGCCGACGACATTTGAAGATTGGATTAAGGATAAGATTGAATTTTCTGATGGTGATAGTTGCCCAGAATATTGTGGAATGAATAGGATTAAAGGTTATTACAGAAATGTAAGAGAATTTATGATGAAATTTGATCCAGAGGCACTTAATATTATTGCACGTCATGAGATGTATAAAATGGCTCAAGTAGAAGGGTGGTAAAAACAGAGTATCCTTAATTAATTTATAGCAAAATTAATTGGGGAGTTATTTATAGCACAACCAATCAAACTTATTTTGAATGGCGGTATAACCAAAAATCTAATAAAACTAAATGTTTTCCCTTGAACATTTAGGAAAAAATATTATTAGTTATCATTTAATAGCTGCAGACATACTAAACTTTATAATAATAAACATTTTCTGTGGATTTATATATTTCACATCATATCTTAGGAAACAGATTTCTCTGGCAAAATATAATGGAGGAACAAGTCCTTAACTCTAACCTAATTACTGTTAACAACAATTACTGCAATTGCATGCTAATTCACCTGGATACCGAACAGTCGGATGATTAACAGGAAAATCCCTAAAATGGGGATCAGTTACGCCCATACTACACACATGGTAATATGGATCATTCGCATTTAAAACACATCTACAATTATAACAAAAATGAACACCACACATACATTGCATGTGGTCACAACCAATTTCTTTTTCAACCCATATACTACATCCTGGGCATTTTCTATAAGATTCAGGATTCTCGAATTGTATATCGTCTACAAATATACACAATTGATTATCATGAAACGGTTTTTTTCCACATTCTCTACAATACGTGATATTACATGTTTTACATTTTTGTTTTCCACTTGGCATTCCTTTATGGATAATTCCAAATGAATCAATACAATTACCGGCACAATAAGTTATAAATCTACTTTTTGAAGGAAAATTATTTCTATAGTTATCTATACGTTTTTTATGAAAAAAATTTTTTATTTTATCAAACTCAACATTATTTAAATATTTTTTTAATTCATTTATTTTTAAAAGGACATTAATATCGTGATTACACGCAACTTCTTTTTCTATTTTTTTTCTGTTTTTATCTACATTAACTAATATATGTTTTTCAGGACATTTATAAATAGCACATTTTTCTATTAATTTTGAATCATGGTAATACCAAGAATAAACAGATTCCCAATTCGCCTTTTCAATCATATTGTATATATAATTGACTAAAAATTCTTTGGGGACTCCATGGATGTGTCGGCGAGATTTATGTATGGGAATATATTTATAGTTTTCTTTGTCAGATGTATCAATACCATTTAATTCAGCTGGAATATTATACATTTTTCCAATTATAATATCATCCATTCTTTTATGTATTTGATTTTTATCACATCCATCCCGGGGGAGCCCCAATTTTACTTTATATTTTTTATTTATTTTATCAAGTATATTATTTAATTTTCCGTATTTTGTCCAATTTTCTGGACTAATATCTTTTCTTTCTTTTTTATGTTTTATGGTGGATTCTCCATTTTTACTAATATCTAACATTATTTTTTCACACTCAACCACCGCTCTATGTATAAGGATATCTTTATATAGATTTTCATATAAAAATTCAGTCCATAAATGAAATTTATCCCAGTCCATTTTATTTCTATATATTTTTTATTTTATATCGTATTTTCTTAATAAATTTTTTTAGTGTTACAATATTAAAGATAAAATTTATATTATTATGTTTTCTATTATATAATTCTTCAATTAAAAATTCATGATTTATATTATTTTCTATATAATAGTTTATTAATTCATCATTCAAAATTAAACAATGTTTTTCTTTTGGTAGATTATAATAATTATCAATAGGAATAGATTTTTTTGATAATATATATTTAATAGTAAAAATGTTACCGTTTTTGATACCCCGTTTAATATCGGTATCAATAACAGCATTCCAATTTTCAGAATTATCTAATAAATTGTAAATACGTAAGTCATTTCCACCGCTACATAAATAGTATCGAAGACAAAGAGATTGAGGCATGTAGTTTTTAGGAAGAAGGTAAGAGGATAATTCATAATTTTCACTTATCAATGACATACGAATCATCATATCTTTATTAGGTAAATTATCAATAGGGACAATAGTTTCAGTAAGTTTATACATTTCAAGGTTTCCGCAAGTGCATAAAAAAGGTAAAATTTTAATTAGAAGGCTGATAGGTGATGCAATTATTTGTTTTTTAAAAATATCTACATTTTTCAATAGTATATTTGTTTCTATGCTTTTTTGCATATAATTGTATAAATTAATATATTTCAAATATTTAAATAAAAATTGATAAATATAATAGATATATTTAATTTAAATTTATTATAGTTTAATATGATTCAACCAACCAAGTGCGAATTCAATGAATGTAAAATTAAGATTAGAATTACTGATGTAAAATGTAAATGTGATAAGTTTTTTTGTCATAAACATCGTCATTTTAATGATCATAATTGCCAATATGATTATAAAATTGCTAATACTAAAAAATTGGAATCTAATTTGGTTAAAGTTGTTGCAAATAAAGTAGAAGAGATTTAAAGGTTATAATATATATAATGTGAAAGGAGCCATATATAGTTTTTTTATATTTGGTTCTTTAGCTCAGTTGGTAGAGCATGTGGCTGTTATCACAAATGTTGAGACACACACCGCAAAGTCAATGGTTCGAAACCATTAAGAACCGCAATATAAAATACTTATATTGTGATTTTTTTATTTATGATATATATATATGGATTTTGTAATATTAAAATATATACATGATTCTAAAAAAAAATTAATTGAAAATTTAGATAACAATACACCATCTAGTGCACCTAGTGGATTATTATTATCTCCTAGTATATCGGTAGCAGGTATTATTGCAGCAGCACCACCAGGTAGTGCTCATGTAGCTACAGGAGTAGGTGTTGGTGCATTAGTATCATGGATTGTTTTACTTATTGTTGCTTTATACGCAGCATATTTAAGTTGGGATTATACAGGAAAACATAATATAGATATGGGTATGAGACTTATATATGCAATAGGAGCATTTAATTGTGGTTCGCTATTTTTAGTATTCTATTTATTATTTGCAAATAAATAATAATGTAAAAAAATATTATTTAATATTATGGATGCTATATATATAATAAGAGAAATATCAAAAATTAAAAATAGGAAGTCATTAGATAAAGAAAAATTTAGTGTTGATAATAATGATAAAATAATTAATTATGGACAGATATTATCATTTATCATAGGAACATATGCAGCATATTTAAGTTATACATGTAATACTAAAGAAAATATGGATTGTGGTATGAAAGTAATATATGCTATATTAGCTTACATATTTGGATTATTATATTTATTATATTATTTTTTATTTAGAAATGAACAGTGTAGCAATTTATAATTTTTCAGTTTATACTAAAAAATTGAAAAATTATTAGCATATATGTTCTATTAAAATTAGATAATTAAAATGACTACTTATTATGATTTTGTGAATGTTATCAAGAGTAATTTGATGATGGAGTTTGTTATGGATGCAGCTGAGGTTAGCGAGTATGGCTGCAAGATTCCGAGTTGGCTGATTACAGCTGACAAGGAGTCCAAGATGAAGAATGAGTTCCGTAATGTCTGGGTTATGGATATCTATTCATCTACTTGCATTCTGTATAAGGGTGCTAATGTTGATGGCAAGGATGTTATTCCTAGTCTGATGCTATGTTATGAGAATATAATGTCTAATCGTTTTATTGGCGTTGTACGTTCTGCTGGCATTATTGCTATGATGAGGACCAATCCCATTAACGGTGTATGCACAATTAAGATGGTGACGAAGAATATTATTGTAGAAGCACCACGTATAATTAACGGACTGCATATTATTGAGCCACCACGCATGTTGGTAGTCCCTGTAGTTCACCGAGCTTATGTACCAATTATACCTGCTCCGGCACGAGTTGAGGTGCTGGTCCGGTCGGGAGCGACGCTGGGAGATTTGGCGAAGTTACGGGGCTTTCTTTAGAAAAATTTTTATTTAGATTATGCATAAATATTTTATATTGTAGTCTAGCAAAAGTAATTACTTCGTATAATTTATCTTTATCCCAAATACGAGATTTATAGAATGCAAATAAAAATAATGCGACTGTAGCTAATCTAACTTCTATAGATGATATTCTGTAAACAGGGCTAATTAATCTACTCATAAATGTCTGTGTTGATTTTTTATTTCTCAGTTTAGCTTCTAGTAAAGTTAATATACATGCATCACTATTAGTAATCCAATGAAACATAATAGAAAATACCATAAAACAATAAAATAATAAGATGTATGTATCATTTGTTAAAAATGGTGTAGATACAACCAATATAACAAGAATTAAATGTAAAAAAGCAATTATATTAGCCGCCAATTCCATATATATTATAGATATTTTTTAATATTTTTAAATAAACATATTAAGAATATAAGAAAAAATTGATAATATATATCAATACAATTAAAATTTAAGGATAACAAAATAAAAGAGTATATAATGGCTTCAACCGATGAAATTAACGAAATTATACCAGATGTACTCGAGAAATTTGAGACATTTGACGAAATGGGATTAAGTGATGATGTGCTCCGTGGAGTATATTCATTTGGTTTTGAAAAACCGTCCCCTATTCAACAATTAGCAATTGTTCCAATGATTAAAGGTAATGATGTTATTGCACAAGCACAATCTGGTACCGGTAAAACGGGAACATTTACTATTTCCATTTTACAGAGAATTAATTTTAATGAATTAGTTCCCCAAGCACTTATAATTGTACCAACAAGAGAATTAGCACAACAAATTAAAGAAGTAATCACACGAGTTGGTGAATATTGTAAAGTAAAAATAGCTGCATTAATTGGAGGAACAGATATTCGTTCAGATCTTTATACACTAAAAGATGGTGTACATGTGATTGTAGGAACTCCTGGACGTATTTATGATATGATTAATCGTAATGCATTAGACATTAGTAAATTAAAAGCATTAGTATTAGATGAAGCAGACCAAATGTTAGAACGAGGATTTAAGGAACAAATTCATGAAATTTTCAATAAAGGTGTTCCAGGTGATACACAAATTGGATTATTTTCAGCAACATGGACAAAAGATTCAGATGAAATTGCTAAAAAGTTTATGAGAAATCCTACACGTATTATGATTCAACGAGAAAAATTAACATTAGAAGGTATTAAACAATATAAAATTGCATTGAAGAAAGAAGAATTTAAATTTGGAGTATTATTAGATATATACAAAGCAATTTCAATTAAGCAATCTATTATTTATTGTAACAATCGTAAGCGTGTAGAAGACCTCGCAATGAATTTAAATGAGTATAAAATTTCAATGACAATTCTACATGGTGATATGTCACAAACTGAGCGAGAGCGAATTATGAAAGAATTTCGTTCAGGTACAGTACGTGTATTAATTACAACTGACTTACTTGCACGAGGTATTGATGTTCAACAATTATCATTAGTAATTAATTATGATATTCCAAATAATCGTGAAAACTATATTCATCGTATTGGTCGTACTGGTCGTTTTGGACGTAAGGGTTTAGCACTTAACTTTATTACAGAAAAGGATGAACCAGCATTAGCTGATATTGAAAAGTTTTACAATACTGTAATAGTAGATTTACCTGATGACTTAGCGGCTATATTTGAGAATTAATTTAATACAAAAAGTTGAAAAATATTTTAATTATAGTTAATTTATTATAATTAAAATATCATGCCGAAGAAGGATAAAGTTAAGAAGAATGATATTAAAACCAATGAAAAAATAGAAGATGTGGAAGAATTTGACAAGATTATGTATGAGAATTTTTATGCTGTATCAGTAAAAGTCACTGAAAAACAGAAGAAAAAAGAGATGCAACTTAAATTAGAATGTGCCGACAACGTATATTCTAATTTAGAAAACGTTTTTTCAAAAGAGCTGGTATATACCATTGCTAATATTATTTATCAAGACAGTACCTATGATTTTTTAATTGAGCAGATTAGGTCAGATAATATTAAAATAATGAAGATATTATTACCGATATTTAAGAAAGAAAAATATATGAGGATGGCATTACCAAAATGTTCAATCTATTTACTATTGGGTGCAATTCAAAATCCAGAAATGTTTGAAGAAATGTTTTTATGGGTAGAAGAATTTGGATTTGATACTAAATATATTAATGATAAAACTAATTATTTGTATATTGTATTATATAATCATTGTTATAATAAGCCAAAGATTAGAGCAAAAATTATTGAGTATATGAGTAAGACATTGGATGTAACAAATATTAATAAACATAGTAATTACCACTTTTTTAATAATGATGATGCTAAATTAGTATTACCATTTGCAACAAATATTGAATCTATTACAAATCTTATTTCATGTGCACATAAATTTGATGCTATTAATATCTTAATGGAAATTGATAGTAAAGCAACAAAATCTAAATTTATAAAAGAGCGAACATATTTTTATGGAATAGCGTGGTACTTTCTAAGTCCAACTGCATTTTATAAAGTAATGGAGCTTAAAAATATTAATCCGTATGAAAATAAACAATTTGAAATTCAATGGATTAGTTATATATGTTATATGTCACGATGGGATTATTTACCATCAATGATTCAGAATTTAACTGATGATATGTGGAATATTATGGCACAATATTTTTACGATGGAAAACTAACATTATGTTTTGTGATGACGTTATTTCATCTGATGGATAAGTATAAAATTCCTATTTCAAATTTGAAGTTGGATTATAAGTATTTTCCACCTAATTCAAATTATTCACAATTTTTAAAAGATACTTTCCGTTACAATACTTTTACAACGGAAGGTGATAAAAATAAAGTATATAAGCCATTGAATGTTGCAATGTCAGCAACAGCATGGAATTCATCCGTGAATACTATTCCAGTGATGTTTGAAGTATTTATGAGTAAAGAAGCCGTAGTATTACCAGAAATTTTGGGAGAAATGTTAATTGAGATATGTCACAAGTATAAAACAGAAACGGAATATATTGAAACGCTGATTTATGATGATTTACTAGGATGGGATGAAAAGATGATGGATAATTATAAGAAATTTAAGAAATATATAGAAAATGTTCAAGAAGATGCAAGATTTGCGAGGACGGTAATTAATAAGTGGAATTCATTTTTCTCAATTGAATATAGTAATTTACCGGATCCATATAAACTAAGGTATGTGAATGAAATACTTCACGAATATCCCAAAATAAAATTTCAATATTATAAAGATGATTTGAAAGTACCGTATGAAAAGGCAACACAAATTAAGAAATTAAAATTAGGTATATTACGAAATTATTATAAGTGTCCTGTTAAGGATCCAAGTGAATTTTATGTTTTGCCTGAATGTGCTACTGTTGTTGAAAAGTTTATTGATTTGATTGAAAATAGTAAAGAATATAGACATACATATTCGTATCTTAATGAAAAATATATTGATATGTTAAAAGATTGTAAGCCATTACAGATTATGGCAAAAGTTGCGATTACTACATTTTTTGTACCTCTTCAAGAAATGACATCGATTATTTATAATACATATGGAGACTATGCAAAAGAAGAATATTATTTTTTGGAGTAATATAAAAATATATTATTAGTTAATTTATAAAATGCAAGAGTCAGTTCTTACACCGATGCAAAATGATAATATTTTAATCTATAACGGAAATAATTTACCTGTTGAAATTAGAGATAATGTAACAAGGTCAGTTGAAAATTTATTTAATTCATGCAAATGTTTATATGATGCTAAAATTCAAAAGAGTCCACACTCAGTATGGTATATATTAAATAAAAATATATCTGAATATTTATTTCTTATTCTAATAAAGAATTTGGTATCGAGGGCAAAAAATGCAGATTTATTGAAATCAACGTTAATGTTATACCCAGAGATTTTACAAAACCATGCATTAACACCAATTCTACCAAATACAATATTTTCATTAAATTTATTATATAATATTGCAATAGTAATTGGAACAACAGAATACAATAATAATATATTAAAAGAAGAATTTGATTTACTAGCATAATATTTTATGTTCAGTGATATATTTAATACCAAGAGTAAATAGTGATTTATGAACGTTACATAAATGTTGAAAAGTTTTCTTGGTAGGATTTTTAAAATATCCTTGAATATAATCAACATCATGGTCAATTTTAGCAGTAATAATATTATAAGCAATAGTAACTAACGCTTCTTTAACCTTAATATCATCGGTTAGCTCGTCTAAAAAGATATGAGCAATACGATTTTTTAAATTAGAATAGAGAAGTGCCCAACCATATCTATTATTATGATTCAAATGATGATCATAATAATGTATACCTTTGAGTTGAAAACATTCATCTAATATAAGATTTTTATTAATATAATTTTTTTGAGCGAGTTCCATTATAATTTTTATTTTTTTAAGAAGTTTAATTTTATTTTCAGTTTTTGGTAGAATAGCTAAATGGAGTAAAATATCATCAGCCCAGAATAGTTTAATATTATTAAATTCAGCTATATTAATATTACCAATATAGAAGACAGTTTGACGATGATGTTCACAAGGATAGCAATCACCATCATAATCAGGAACAACTAATTTACGATTATTGCCGTTACAATCATATTTATTAAATGGGCATCCTTTTTTTAAGTTCTTTTCAAATTCAAACATTTGTTCATATGCATCATAACGAATTAATTCAGTATCAAATTTATTAGGAATACCATAACGAGTAATTCGATAAGTTCCATCTACACCGGGAGGACTAGCAATATTAACTTTTGTTTTAGGATTTTCAACAATAACACGCATTGCTTCTTCACCTTGAGGAATATTTTCTATATATTCTAAAAATTCATCTTTAATATTACAAGCTGGATAATTCATAGGCATATTAATAATAGTACCATCATCTAGTTTTCTAAAATCAGTAGATTTATATTTTTTAACAAAATCAGCCAATGACATACTTTGAGTTTTAGTGATTATTCTAGAATCTTTAAGAACTGAATACAAATCATCCGTCATTTTTGATTATAATAATTTAAATATAATCAGAAATTTTATCAATTTTTATGTTCTTTTAACCATTTATTAAATACTTTCATAGCTTCTTTCATAGCAGGGGTTTGATTAGGATGATATTTAGCTCTATTATACATTGTAAGAACGACTAATTTTTGGTAAGTCATATCTCTACCTTTAATTATCTTTAATGTATCTAGTGCTTTTTGTTTGTCTTTGAAGCCTGTACCTTTAGTAGATTTTTCTGGATGATTATCTTCATATAATGATTTATTAACTTTTTTCATAATATTATAGAAAGATATAAAAAACTAATAATTATGTATTATATGGATTCTATTTTAGTAGTAGGTGCAGGATTATCAGGTGCTGTTATTGCAAGAAGATTAGCTGACAAATACAATGTTACTGTAATTGATAAAAGAGATCACATTGGTGGAAATTGTTATGACCATTATGATGATGGAATTTTAATGAATAAATATGGTGCACATATATTTCATACGAATAATGAAAGGGTATGGGATTTTGTGAATCAATATTCTAAATGGGTTCCGTGGGAGCATAAAGTATTAGGTAGAATAGATGATAAATATTTTCCAATTCCAGTGAATGTAAAAACTGCACAGATATTATTAGATAAAAATTTTAATCAAGAAATAATGAAAGAATTTTTAGCAGAAAATCAGATAATCTTTGATAAACCACGCAATGGCGAAGAAGTAGCAATTAAGAATGTAGGAACAAAATTATATGAATTAATATTTAAGCAATATACATTTAAACAATGGAATAAATATCCATCAGAATTAGATGCTAGTGTTTTAGCAAGAATACCAGTTCGTGATAATTTCAATGATAATTATTTTAATGATAAATATCAGGCTTTACCTGCTAATGGTTATACAGCGTTTATTTCGAATATTTTAAACCATCAAAATATCACGGTAAAATTAGAAACACCATTTACAAAAGACATGATTTTAGAGAATAAGATGGTATTTTTTACAGGACCGATAGATCATTATTATTCTCATCTAGATTTACCAAAGTTAGAATATCGTTCTATCAATTTCGTAAAGGAATATTTGGATATTGATTATTTTCAATCAAATTCAGTCATAAACTATCCTCAAAATGAGATGATAGTAAATGGTAAAAAAATATTAACACCTTGGACAAGAATCATTGAATACAAGCATTTTAATAATCAACAAGTTCCGAACAAGACTGTAATTGTAAAGGAATATACATGTGATGGTGGAGAACCTTATTATCCTGTTCCAACACAGAAGAATCAAGATATTTATAAAAAATATCAGGAAGAAGCATTGAAAGATGAGACTAATGGTTTATATTTTTTAGGTAGATTAGGTAATTATAAATATTTAAATATGGATCAAGCTATTGAACAAGCATTAATTTTATCAGACAGATTTGCTTAAGGATTTAATATTTGTTCATAACATATATTATTTGCTTTCATATTTTCCATAAGAATAACTGAATTATTTTTAGATTTTGTTTCGATACCTAATAAAACAGGACCAAACTCTTTATTAATACGTTTTGTATAACGAAAATAAATTATGTCATCAGTAGGTCCCATAACATTTAATATAAAATCTTTTAATGCCCCAGCTTTTTGAGGAAATTCAATACGAAAATAAAATTTTTTTCCTTCATAAATGAGAGAACGTTCTAATATTTCAGGCATACGAAATACATCAGAATTTCCCCCAGAGATTACACTAACTACAGTAGAATCATTAATAGTATCTTTTAATAAATCTAATGCGCATAAAGATAGAACTCCAGCGGGTTCAATAATAATACCATTTTCATTATACATTTGTAAAATTTTAGAACAGACATGTCCTTCATCTACTAGTAAAACAGAATCCAAATTATCTTTTAACAAGGGAAAGTTTAAATCACCAACTCGTTTTACTGATGCGCCGTCTACAAAACTATTAATAGTATCAAGTTTATATGGTTTACCAACTGATAATGCTTTAGTTAAAGATGGTGCACCAGTTGGTTCAACGCCAATAATTTTTGTTTTAGGGCTAATTTGGCGAAATACTGTAGATACACCTGCACCTAATCCACCACCACCGATAGGAATAATAAGATAATCAATTGAAGGGAGATCTTCTAAAATTTCTAATGCGACAGTTGCTTGTCCTTCAATTACTTTTTGGTCATCAAAGGGGTGAATAAAATCATAATTATTTTTTTTAGAATGATTGAGAGCAATATCATAAGATTCATCGAAATTAGTACCTTCAAGAAATAGTGAAATATTTGCACCACCAAAATTGAGGACTTTATTTACTTTTTGTCCATTAGTTATATTAGGCATGAATACATCGGCAAATAATCCCATTTTAGAACAAGCATATGCAACGCCTTGTGCATGATTACCAGCAGAACAAGTAACAACACGTGAATCTTTTTTAATAGTTGACATTTTATTTAATGCTCCACGAATTTTATAAGAGCGAACAGGTGTTAAATCTTCACGTTTTAAGAATACATGACATTTATGTGTAATTGATAAATTTGTATTTCTTTCTAATGGAGTTTTATTAAATACATTCCGAACAATTTTTAGTGCATTGGTAACGTCAGAGATAGAAGGTTTATACATGACTATTTAATATAACTCTTATTTTATATTAAATACTATATTTTATTTCAATTATTATTTTGAATATTCAGTTAATACCCGAGCAGATGGGTTAGTAACATCACCTGACCATTTAGGCATCCAATAATGTGGAATTACATTTGATTTATTATTATAGAATTCATTGAATTTTGTATAATAGTAATATGCTTCTTTCGTCAAACCAATAGCAGGGAATGGTAAATTAGAAGTATCGGTTGGTAATGTTACTTTATCTTCTAAATATTCTTGAATAATTTGCCACCAAGATTTTTCTTGCACTGAAACACCATCAGAGAATGCTTCCTTCTTTCTAAGTAAGATTTCTTCAGGGAGTAGTTGTGATTTAGCGAATGCTTCACGAAGCAAATATTTTTCTTGTTTATCATTATTAAATCTAATTTCAGGTGGAATACTCATATAGAAATTTACAAAATCACGGTCTAAGAATGGTGTACGAGGTTCAAGACCATTATCTGAACAGCAACGGTCAGAACGAAGAACATCAAATAAGTGAATTTCTTTTAATAATCTTACACTTTCATTATGGAATTCAATCGCAGATGGTGCTTTACGATGGTATAAATAACCACCAGCAACTTCATCAGCACCATCACCGTTAAAAATAACAACACTTTGTTTTTCAGGTGGTTGAGTGCTATTCAAACTCTTAATTTTTTTGCATACTAAATAATTACCTACACTTGCACGAATAGTAGTGATATCATATGTTTCAGTTACTTTAATTACTTCGTCGATTGCATCTAGGAAATCTTGTGGTGTTACAACACATTCATAATGTTCAGATTTAAGATGGAAGGCTACTGCACGTGCATATTGTAAATCAGGAGAATCTTTGAAACCAATAGAATAAGTTCTGAGAGTTTGATTATTGGGTAAGCTTTTATTAACTAAACTTGCAATTAAACTTGAATCTAGACCACCTGATAGTAAACAACCAATAGGGCGTTCGGACATCATACGTTTTTTTACAGCTTCTCTTAAATAATAGTTAATTGTAATTAAAATTTGATTATAATTATTACGTAAAGATGGATTTGTATTCCAGTTATATAAGTAATATGGTTTAATATCAACCTCAGTAAAATATGTATTATTTATTCTACCATAGTGACCAGGTGGAAATTGTTTTACAATTAAATCAGGATTTAAAACCATTCCTTTCATTTCACTAGCAATTTGAGTTACATAATTTTGATGTCCAATGAATAATGGACGAACACCAAAACGGTCACGACCAATATATAATTCTTTTGAATCAGTATCCCAAATACAAAATGCAAAAACACCATCGAGTAACACGCAAGTTTGTTCAATGCCTAATTTCTCAAATAAAGGTAAAATAATTTCGCAGTCAGAACCAGTGGTAGGTTCGTATTTAATTAATTCTTCAAGATATTTATGATTGTAAATTTCACCGTTGCAGACTAATACATAATTTTTGTAAGTCATTGGTTGAGCACCATCAGCTACACCATTAATTGCTAATCTGTAAAAATTCATGAGAATGTTATAAAAAATGTTATTATCACGAAAAGATTTGTAGTCATCAGGACCACGGGCGGATAATGCAGTTGATTTATATTCATCGGTAATTGATGCTTTGTTAAAGTAGCTAAGGAAAATGGATATTCCACACATTTTATAATAATAGTAATTATAAGTATTTATATTAAATAAAAATTGAATTGTAAGAAGATTGAAAATATAATAATAGTAATAACAAAAATGTCAGTTTATACAAAAGAAAATTGTTTATCTTTACTTGAAAAACTTCTTCCACCAGAAGATTGTTATGAAAGAATGGTAGAACTTAAATGTTATCATATAAATTTAAAGGATAATTATGATCAATTTATAAATTTTAATCAGGATATTATATTTAATTATTCAGAAGAAGAATGTGAATTTTTCATAAAACTATGTAATAATATTATAAATAAAAAGATAAGTAGTATGGATTTGGAGAGTTGCTGTGTATTCAGACAAGATGGGGTATTTTTTGATAAGAAGAAAAATATCGTTGTTTTTAATTATCGATAAAAATTGATTTATAATAAGAATAAGATTATAATAATAGTAAGTAAAATGACAGAAAAGAAAGGTTATTATACCAAAGAGCCATCAGACCATTTTAAATGTTCAGTATGTGGAGCAGAACCTGAAGATGATGATGATATTGTGAATGATGATTGGGAAACATGTACAGGAAGGGATATGTTTTTTTGTCCTGACCATCGAGTACAGTATCCTTGTCATAATGAAGAATGTCATGCAAATATGTGTTATGAATATCATTGTGTAGATAATTGGATGGAAGCAATATTGGCTATTATATGGGATTATGATAATGAGCCATATGAATAAAATTGATTTATATTATGTTTAATTTAATAATATAGATTAATATAATATGACACCTGTAGAAGTAAATAAATTTTTAAAT
>Ga0208381_1000118_pt1 | contig 30611 bp, 37 predicted proteins | sample CryBogCBE13Jul09_FD_184572 | JGI IMG/M metagenome (GOLD analysis project Ga0208381, IMG submission 184572) | Freshwater microbial communities from Crystal Bog, Wisconsin, USA - CBE13Jul09 (SPAdes) (version 2) | ecosystem: Environmental > Aquatic > Freshwater > Lake | place: Crystal Bog...
TTCCCATTTGAGGTCATCTTCATCTAAGTCATCATCCTCTATATATTCTTCGGATAATTCTTCGATTGGATCACCACAGAAAGGGCAATATTCTGGCAATTGTTGTGAGACTAATTGTTCAACGTATTCAACAGCATAGGTTGATTCACATTCTAAACATTCTCCAGAAACTACTTTGTTTGTCATTTTTATTCTTCTTATTATAGTTTAACAAATTATTTGGCCCAAACATCGGACCAATCCCCAGATAAAGCACCTTTAGCATAATCAGTTGCACGATTCTCAAAGAAGTTCGTGTGTGTAGGTGCATTAATCATTTCTTCAACCCATGGTAGTGGATTCTTTTTGACCTTAAAGATACCTTTGAGTGACAGAGAAATCAATCTACGGTCAGCAATGTAACGGATGTATTTCTTAACATCTTCAGCACTCAAACCTTCCATTTCACCCATTGCAAAGGCTAGGTCAATAAACTTATCTTCTAGTTCAACCATCTTTTCAGCAATAGTGTAAATGCGTGACTTCAATTCATCATTCCAGATTTCTGGATTTTCTTGAATGTAAGTACGGAACAATTTAATCATGTTCTCTGCGTGTTGTGTTTCATCAACAATAGACCATGTAACAATTTGTCCCATGCCTTTCATTTTACCATGACGAGGAAAGTTCAACAACATAATGAAAGAGGAGAACAACTGCATCCCTTCAGTAAAAGCACTGAACACGGCGATATGGGTTGCAGTATTCTCTTTGGTTGTATTTTGCTTTGAAATGTCCAACACATAGTCGTGTTTCTCTCTCATTTCAGCATACTCTAAGAATTCATTGTATGTTGTTTCAGGTAAACCAAGAGTTTCAATCAAGTGTGAATATGCGGCAACGTGTAATGCCTCACGAGCAGCAAAACCCAACAACATCATTCTCATTTCTGGTTGTGGAAAGTACGGCAGGTAATTCTTAACATAACCACCAGCAACGTCAATATCACCTTGTGTGAAGAAACGGAAAATATGTGTTAGAAAATTCTTTTCACTTGCCGTTAATTTCTTCTTCCAATCTTTCACATCTTCCATCATTGGAACTTCTGTGTGAAGCCAATGTGATTGTTCATGTTTCAACCATGCATCATATGCCCAAGCATAGTTGAAAGGTTTAAAGTAACTACGTTCCGATGTTACATCATTCTGCGCTTTCTTAATCATACTTCTGCCCATTCTTTTAGTAGTTTTGGTGTTTTGACTCCGACATTTCGTTTCACTTCAATGTTTTCATCTAACATTACTAAAGTGGGAACAGAACGAATACCATATTGATTTGCAATGTCTTCATTTACATCAATATCAATAACCTCAATGGGAAGGTTTAGTTCTGCTCTTTCCAGATTTGCGGCCAATGTTTTGCATGGTTGGCACCATGATGCAGTAAATCTCAAAATTCTTTTCATATTATCCCTCACATGCGATACAGTCATTACCTTGTGCAATTTGTGTCATGTCAATTTCTTTGATGACTTGACGTTCAATCTTCTTGGAAACCTTGTCAGCTTTACCAATCTTTTCAGAACGGCAGTAGTACAAAGTCTTCAATCCTTTTTTCCATGCCATAAAATGAATAGCATGAACGTATTTAATATTGGCATCTGGACGGAAGAACAGATTCAATGATTGTGCTTGGTCAATGTGTAATTGTCTATCCGCTGCCAAGTCAATCACCCAACGTTGGTCAATTTCCATAGATGTTTTGAATACTGCCTTTTGGTCATCAGACAAAATATCTAGGTGTTGAACCGAACCATCATTAGCAATAATAGAAGACCATACTTCATTGTATTTGTCGGTGTCGGTAATCAACTCTTTAAGAATTTTATCCAACCAACGATTCTTATTCAAAAAAGAGCCCGATAAAGTATCTTGACGATATGCATTAGCACGATAAGGCTCAATACTAGGGGAGGTATTACCCATAATAATAGAAGAAGAAGCATTGGGGGCAATAGCCATAACATGACTAAAGCGGCGGCCAGTACCCTTAGCATCAGGTGCTTCACCACGTTCAGAACCGAGCGCAAGGTTTGCATTGTCTAGTCCTTCTCTAATACTTTTGAAGATTCTATTGTTAGCAACTTTTGCCATCACACCTTCAAATGCGATTCCGTTCTTTTGTAGATATGCGTGGAAACCGAGGGCACCAACACCAATAGAGCGTTCCAACATAGCAGAATGTCTTGCTCTTTGTACGACACTAGGAGCATTATAAATGAAATACTGTAGAACGTTATCAAGCATCTCAGCAACGTCCCTAAGAAAAAGCGGCTCATTCTTCCAATCATCATAAGTCTCCAAGTTCAAACTAGATAAGCAACATACGGCAGTACGCTCTTTGCTTGTTGGTAAAATGATTTCAGAACACAAGTTTGATTGGTGTACTTTCAAACCTTTATCTTTCAACCATTCTGGCAATTCACGGTTACTTGTATCAATGTAATGAATGTATGGTTCACCTGTGTGCATACGCAGTTCTAGAATCTGTTGCCACAAACTTCTTGCAGAAACGGTTTCACGAATCTCTTTTGAGTATGGATCAATTAAGTTCCATGAATCGTCTGCATTAGGATCCAACATACACTTTTCAATGATTTGCATGAAGTCATCGGTGATGTTGATTCCATGGTGTAAGTTCAAGCAACGCACATTTGGGTCGCCTGTTGGCTTACGCATCTCTAGGAAAGGAATGATGTCAGGATGAGTAATATCAAGATAAGCGGCGTAAGAGCCACGGCGAGTGCGACCTTGACGATACGCCAAAGAAGAAGCATCATATATTTTAAGATGCGGCATAACGCCTGTAGACTTATCATCGGCAGACCTAATACCAAAACCAATACCAACACCGCCGCCGAACATAGAAAGCCAGTTAGTTTCTGATAGGTTATCAACTAAACCCTCCGCTGTGTCATTAATATAATTTAGAAAACATGAAATAGGTAGGCCTTTTTTAGAACGACCGAATGATAAGATTGGTGTTGAATATGACAACCAATGTTTAGATGAATAATCGTATAGTCTCTGTGCATGTTCTGGATTGGATCCAAAAGATGCTGATACAAATGCAAATCGTTCTTGAGGTGATTTTTCTTCCTCACGCATGTACGATTCTTTTAATCGTTTAATTCCTAATTCATCAAATAGCTTATCACGTTCCAGGTCTATCTTAATGCCCATGTATTCCATATTATTCCTTATTGTTCTACGAATTCTTTAATCATTGGAAAAACAGGTTCAATTACCAAGGCACAAGCCAAGGCAATTTCCTGATGTTCTTTTTGTGTGCCATTTGCGCTTCGGAGTTGTATATAGTGAACCCAAGAACGCAAGGTTCCTGCCATATACATGCGTGATTTTGTCATACCTTCTGGCAAAACGGCACGAGCCTGTTCTTTAGCAATTCCATTGTCCAAAGCCCATTTATAAGCATCTTCAACTTCATCCATAATTTGGTTTTGACGTTGACGCCATGTCTCAATCAATGTTGCGTTATCGGTTTCAATACTGTTCTGACGATTCTTGGTATCTTGCAATCGTGCTTCCCGTGTTTCAAATCCAAGTTGTGAAGCATCAGCATAACGCTGGCTAAACTCTTGGAAAGAGAATGAACGGTGACGTAAAATTTGCCGTGCAATGTCTCGTGTAGTTTCAATCTCCAATGTCAAGGAAACCATCTCCAATGGCGACCAGTGTTGGTTGTTAATCAAGTAACGCACCAACTTTTCGGATGTATCCGAGTTGTTTTGGTTGGCTGGATTAGACACTCTTGCCGCATAAGCAATCTGGTCTAACAAATTCTTCCCATCAGCACCTTGGGAATACGAAATCAACTTTACATTCATATTACACTTTCTTCCAGTTTACAAATTCCATCTTTGCACGTAGGTTCACAAACGTGTTTTGCTCCATTATATCATGTAATTCTTCAATGTCAAATCCTGTCAAAATCATGTCATTAACATCTTTGTCTGTAATCATAGGAGGCCAGATTACTACATTGAAGTGGTTGTCAATTGCTTTCTCCATCAACTTGACAATTTCTTTATTTCTTGGTTCGTTATCATAGACAAGTACCAGTTTTGATTTGTCCAAGTATTCTGCGGCTCCTTCCAAGGAAGAACTGGCAACGGCAACAGAATTTTTAATAAACATAGAATCAATAGGACCCTCAAAAACAAAAATCTTCTCCTCTTGATTGACACGGTCGATACCGAACATGCGTGGACCTTCGTCCGTTAGTTTAATTGTGATGTATCGTATCTTTGATTCACCCAGTGCACGACCTTGGAATCCAGTGATGTTTCCTTCTTTATCGTGAAACGGAATAACAAGTCGTTTATCACCAGCAATGATATCTTTATCTACACCAAATGAATCTACTAATGCCTTGAAATCTTCTGCATAATATAAATTACTATACATTGAAGTGGGAATCACACGGTTGATTACATATTGTTTTGCAAAGTGGTCATCAGGCAATTCTGATATCTTTGGTAAATCTAGACTTTTCTTGAAAGTTGGTTTAACCGTCAACTCAGAGAATGTGGGTTCTGGTGAATTTGTGTTGGCTGATGCCTTGTATAGTTCCAGTGAATACTGTTCTAGTAGGTTGGTGTCAACCTGTTTGAGAAAGTTATAGAAAGATGTGGATGCACCACAGTTGTGACACATGTAGAAGTAGTTGTTACCTTTTCGGTAAACATAACCACGACACTTTGATTTATTTTTTTGAGAATCTCCACACAGTGGGCACCGGAAATTATAAAGGTCTTCTTTCTTTTTAGAAAACCTCAGTAATTTTGGCGACACTTGGAGGAGGAAACTACGGTCAATGTATACGCTCATAATGTAAAAAAGAGAAAATTATCCGAACAGACTTCTCAGTGTATCAGGTTTGACATGAGAAATCAACCATGATAAAGCAAGTATACCACCTGCAACCATCCACTTCCATTGCAAAAGCTTGTCTAAGGATTCTTTTTCTTTTGTATTGTGTTCTTGCATTTCTTTACGGAGTAACTTAATTTCATCCAATAAAGTTTTTTCGGTATCTTGAACTTTGTCCAAGACTGCATCTATACGGCCATGCAATTCATTGATATCGCCGTTCGTTTCAAGTCTTCTCTTGTCCATATCATCGTATACCTTTGCAATGTGACGGTCGTGCTGATCCACAAGTTTTTCTATAACCTTGTCCATCTTATTACACAGTTCTGTTATGGTTGATACTTGAGACTTTAGTACTCCGACATCAACATGAATTGAATCTTCAGCCATTATTTTTTGTCAGGAATTTTAGTACCATCAAGTTTCTTGTGGATGGTAATGGTTTTGCAGACTTCTTTTTCTTTTTGTGTCTTGGCGTCTTTGGTAGTTTCGCAAACCTTTTTGGTTTCAGCTTGAACTGCACCAACTGCCATTAGAGATAAAGAAAGGGCTAGAATAATTGATTTCATTTTGGTTCCTTAGATTTCAGGTTGTGGAGCTGGAGGGGGAGCAAGCTTACCACCAAAACCTACCACTACATCTGAAGACGGAACACCGGCATTATCTGCTGAAACTGGTGCTGTTGGCAAGGGGGTAACTGGTATAATTGGTTTTGGTACTGGCGCAGATACTGGAGGTGTTGCAAACACAGGTTGTGGTACGGGTGCTGCAACTGGCGCTGGCGAGACTGGTGTTGGTCTGTTTGCTGCATCTAATGCCTTTGCTTTTAAATCTTTGTCATTACCTGCCAACATAATACCTGACAATGTGCCTGTCAAGAAAGTGGCAATTGGTATAATCATTTCAAAGAACTTCTGGTCAATAGGACTGATAGCGTTTAACGGCTGTGTAATAAAGATGATAGAATAAAGCACAACGAAAACGATACCTGTCAAAGTCAATGCTAGACAGATACCGATGAAGAACTTCAGACGAGCCATTAGCTGGTCTTCAGTGTATAAGAATTGTTCGTTATTTTCCACAGTTAACTCCTTGCGGCGGTTTTCCTGCCGTTGGTGTTTGATTGACTGGCGCACTTGGTTCAGGTGCTGGCGGACCCAATCTTGGATCACGCTGGCCCTTGAAGATATGTTCCGGACAAGTCCTTGTGACATCACATATAGGCGGTTTACATTCCTCTTTATCCCAGTTCTTAGGATCCTGACAAGGGTAACGAAACTTATCACCCCCACACATAGCAAGAGTAAGTGGTAATATGAGTAAGATTGCTGCATATGCGAATAATTTTCTATCATGCATGTTACGCTCCTAGTACAGACATAACATGGTTATAATGTTTAATGCGGTCATCAAGACCAATAGTGCCACCATTGATACGTTTGGTCAAGGTTAACATATCATTCTTGTCGGCCCATTGGTTCAAATTATTGGTTTCCCAGAACCAACATGCTGATTGTGCAGCACCTTCAAATGTTTGCATATACTCTGCTGCTTCTTCTGGTGTTATACCAATACTTGCAGCAAACCAGAAATAGTTGTCTTTGCCTGTAGTCTGAATTAGACCACGACCACAGTAGCGGTAACCGTCACCAGACGCTTCATCTCCATTACCCATACGATTGGCGTAAACACGATTTGCAATTGCTTCCTGCTTGTTTGGTTTGCTTGCGTATTCGTTTGCAATATCGTCTGTCGGGAAATACTTCGGAAAAATCTTGCGTAGAGTTGGCGCTTTGTAATTTAGATTTTCTTTCAATGCGGTAAATTCAGCAGACTCATGGGCACACTGAGCCAAGAACGCAGCAATACGTTGCGGTGTATCAATTTGATAATCCGGCAATAATTGTTCTAAAGCAGAGTACCAATGGTCAATATATGGATTCTTTGGTAGAATCTGCTTCAACTGCGGCTTAGTTAAAATCATAGTGCTCCAGCAATTTGCACAATACCCATCAAAACGGCACGTGCTTCTTCATCGGTTGCCAATTCTGCTGCGGTTTGTTCGATGTGTTTGACCAATTGTAGGTCTTCGACCAATTCTTTGAATTCGGATGCAGATAGAGAACCAGCATTATATTGTGCTTGATAATCTTGTGCCAATGCAGTTATGTCTTGTAATGTACTCATCTTGGTTTACTCCCAACTACTTGTTGAATTTCTTCTGCGGACTTGCTGATACTATTTAGTTTTAATTTACAATAGGTGGCACTAGGATTTTCTCTCTTGTAAAGTTCTTCTACAATTTTATTCAAATCTGTGGCCATACTATTTGTTTTGTCGTTGTATGGAATATATTGTGTATAGTTTTTGAACAATTGACTGTCCAAATACATTGCATTCAGGTTCTCTTTGGAACAGTCTCCACTGATTGCTCTGGTTCGGATAGACACAGTGTAACCATATTCATTACTGTCGAATGGTTGCATTCCTACGATGCCCATGATACTGGAACAACCAGTCAAAGCAAGTGCACCGATTAAAATTAATTTTTTCATGGATTCAACTCCTTCTGTTTAGTTACCCATTCTTGCAATGACTTCAATTGCTCTGCGACTTTATGGTAGAGTTCGTAGTTGTCGGTGATTGTGTGTTCGACTTGAGAGAGTGCAATTCCGGAGGAGGTTCCATCAATTCCGTTGGCAGGTCCGGGAACGGTATTTTGAGCGGCGCTGTCGTGCACCCGTACAAAAGACTCAGGAACATCACACATATGGTCATCTTTAGTATTGATTTCTGCTGCAATTTTATCATGTACTACCTCAATTTCTTTTTGTTTTTCAATGAACTTCTGTACAACAACCTTAGTTATGACTTTCTGTTCTGTAACTATCTTTTCAACTTCATGTTTACCTTCAATTAGAATGTCTTGTCGGCCTTGCAACCAAAAACCAAGACCAACCAATATGAAGCATAAAATTGTAATGACAAATCTATATAACAAAGGTATCAATTTGTTAAAAATATGTGACAATAAAAAAAGGGCAATGCCGCTTGCAGCAATTGCCCATGGTACCCATGTTGGTAGTAATCCTAATGCATAGTTTATAACATACTCAGGAGAGAACATATCAAACATTTCATATCCTTAAATCTTTGGTGGTTTTCTTGAACCCATTCCCATCATTACGGGGTTATGTGCTTTTTTCTTTTTCTTCAAGTAAACACCAGGTTCACCCGATTTACTACCAGGAGGTTGACCCATACCTGCAACTTGGCCACCGCCGGTAGTATTTGTTGGACCTGATGCAACTGCACCGGCAGCACCAGCATCTTCTTGGAACTGGTCTTTCATTTTTCTTCCAGTTACTGGATGATGATAGTGTCCATTTGTTGTGTCAAACACATCATGTAAAGTGTGTGTCGTTGGAACAACACTTTTACATTTTTCTATTGCATGTTTTGCATTTTTAGCCATAACAGAACCGTGGGTCATTTTTCCCGATTTGTTATGGCTATAACCGATTTCAAATTCTTTTTCGGCTTCTTCAGTGATGAACGATTTAAAGGATAACATTAGCAATTCCATTTTCTTAGTGCTAGTGCTTTGCGAGTTGGTTTGCCGTCCTTTTTCATAGGACCTTTCATACCACCCATTCTAGCACAAAAGGATTTACGGCGATTTGCTGCCTTAGAACCTTTTTTCAATTTTGATGGTGGTGTTGTTACTGCCATCTTTAGTTTTGAACCTGGATTCTCTCTACGATAAGATGCAACACCTTTACGGTTCAAACCACCTTTAGGGTCTTTACCTTCTTTGCGTCTCCATGCAGCAGACTCATACAATTCTTCGTCCGATACATCTTCTAGGTCTTCCCAAATAACTTCAGGATCAATGTTGTGAGTTTCTGCAATCTCCATCACAAGTTCTTCAACAATATCAAACATTGATTCAACTTCTTCCGCCACACCTTGCTCGTCACCTTTGTTAATCAAATCAATGTTACCAAACTGACGAAGATGTTTTATTGTGTTATTAAGATGGTGGTAATAATCTGGATCGTCTTTACTTACACCATTTTGTGCTAATAATTTTTCAGCATGACGATGTGTTGGCATTTCTTTCTTCAATAGTTCTGGAGCGCCTTCCGCCACACCTTGCTCTTTAATGTTTAGTTGCTTTTTAGTGTATGCCACTGAGTTATCCAATGCGGCTAAACCTTTTTCTTCTGAGTTCTTGCTCAACCCAGTATCATAAAGTTTATCACCGTTATGGATACGAACCTGCCAACCCATTCCAGTATTGACCAAATCGTGTCTAAAGTTTCCTACCTTGACTGACTTGACTACATTCTTTCCCGAGCCTTCCGCCACAACTTCTTCTTTGAGTTCACTACGCATATAATTGGCGACTGTCATAATGTAGTCTTCTGCCAATGTAATTTTAGACTCAACCCATTCAGGCAAGTCGGTGTTGTCACCAAGCATCTCACACAATTCTTCTGCATTGTGCATGATTGTTCTTAGTTGGTTAACGGCCATATGTGGATCAGAATATTCGTGGTCTTTGGCTTCAGTAACTTCTTCAGGTACACAATTAGGAACTTTACGGCCACCCTTCATTTTCATGCCAACGGCAGTGTAACCGGTCCAACATGCATCTTTAAGGCCACCTGTTGGCTTTTTAACTTTTTCTCTTAGTTGTTTAAAGTTTTTCATATTTTCCTCAGTATGTCTGCTACTTTCATGTCCACTGGAATTATGTCCGTTCTTATATTCTTGCCTCTAATGCCGACAACCACTTCTGGTAATATATTTAGATACAGTAAGAAGGTCTTGAGTACATCATAGTCCTTCTCATCAATTCTAAAAAACAATATCCTTGCGGTCGCTTCAACACCAAATACATTGTTTAGTAATATAATGTGATTAAGTATTAATCTCTCTTTGAGATTCTTAGTTATCTTATATCTACGAAGGAGCCTTTTAAGATACTTTGTTCTTTTCAAGTCTCCTTCAAATTCAGACATAAGACAGCTAGTGGATGTGTAACACTTAACCGCATACATCACAAAATTATCTTCATTCAAATCATCAAACATAATGTTGGGGCAAAAGCCCCATCCTTATTATAGACCAGTGAATGGTTGTCCCCAGCTTGTATTAGCTGAGTTGGTATTTGCGGCAGTTGGACTAGCCAAAGCAACCAATGTTTCGCTGATATAACGAACTGTTCCATCATTGTTGGTTTTCTTTTGAATGTGAACCCAACCTGGATAACTGCTTCCGATATTAACAGTGTTATTTGCTAGACGAGTTGGTGTAACCAAAATTGTGTCTGAACCATATGTTTTAGTTACTGTTTTGTTTGTGTTATAAGCAACAGCTTTATCAAATTCAACACCAAAACCAGAACTTACTGTATTGAATAGTGCAGTACCTAGCGTAATTGTGTTGCCGCTTGTAGAAGCAACAGTTGTGTTTGATGCAAAGAAACCAGGAATACCATTACCTGCTTGACCACCTTTGTTATCACCAAAGCCGTTTGACCAGAAATAGACATATTGACCTGCTGTGATACCAATGTTTGCGACATTGTTTAGACCACCATCATAATAAGAAACTGTAATAACATTATTACCTGCGGTATTACCGGTAGTAATAGTAAGTTGAACGTTTTCTCTGGTGCTTCTAACAACATCCATTTTTGCTTTGCCTTGGTTGCTGAATGCGTCTGTATTTTTCCATGCTGACATGTTTATATCTCCTTGAAGGGTAATCTACCTATTTATTGAATTGATTTTTTGCCTGTATTTGTGGCAATATAGTCTGGTTGTTTGCCACGATTCTTCATCATTGGATCAATTTCAATCGTGTCTCGTTTCTCTCCAGTAAGAGTTGTTCCACCTTTTAGAACCATGCGAGCATTGGTTCCCTTTTCATTGTCATCATTAACCTCTTGTTTTTTAATGACTTTTGGTGGTTTAACATTTGTACCAGGACCCTTGTCATCTTTTTCATGGTCATACAAGTCTTCTTTCAATCTATGTTTTGCATAGATTTCTTTGACCATTTTAGCAGCTTTAGATTTCTTAGGAGCAACATCATTAGTTGTATTTGCACCATCAAAAGGAGATTGAGTTGCACATTGTGGATCGTTAATGTTGTCTTCTTTTCTTAATTTACTCATACTTCCTGCTGGTGCTGGAATTGCATAATGTGATGCTGCTTGATCCAGTTGTTGTTTTCTTTTTAGAGTTGGAGATTTGGAAATATCTGAACGGATATCTGGTGCACCTGTGTGTTTACCACTATATTTTGTTGTTAAATCTTCATTAACATCGTCTTCTTCATAGATGCCATGGTCACGTTTCCATTTTTCAAATTCACCAGTCTTAGCTTGACCAACTCTTTGGTTTTTACTGACGTAATTGATATTGTAACCTTTAGCCTTATAGAACTTGGATAACAAGTCTGCACGGCGTGAGGTTACATTTTCTGGAATTTGAAGGCCACCACCAGCACCGGTGGCGGACCAAGGATCACTAGGATCCACATTACCTTTTGATGGAGGTGCTACTTTTTTAACAACACCTTTCACCACTTCTTTAGGATTTACCATTTTTTCTTTTCCTCAGATGTACCTAACTTACCCATCATGGTTTCATTTCTAATCTTTTTGAAAGATTTACGAGCCAATTCTTTTGCAACTTCCATTGGTGAAGTTTTTTCTTCAACATTCAACTTAACTTTATATGAAAGTGGTTTGTTGTGATAGTCAGCAGGAACTTTTTCACGTCCTTTTAGAGTATCAACAGTTTTAGTCTTCATGTTTTCACCCGGATCAATGCGAACATCATCTTCTTCGCTCATTGTGCTGATACCACCAAGGTCTTCATGTTTCATGACTTGTTTTGTAGCAGTAGCATACATTACATTTTTAGCACGGTCACCATAGCGGTCTTTGAAACCGGCAATACCTTTTTTCATAGACTTAACAATTTTTTCACGTTTTTCTTTTTCAGCAGAAGTCATGTGACGTTCTTCTTTGTGCATTTCTTTTTCGTGTTTGCCAACTTCTTTGTGAGCAATTTTCTTTGCTTGTGGTTCAGTTACGCAATCACCTTCTTCTGTCATGCTGTGTTTAGATAAACGAGTTTCTTTATCTTCTTCTTTTTTCAAAGCAGATGGCTTAACCATTTTCTTAACAAGTGCTTTATCTTCCTTCTCATCTGGATGAGATTCTTCTTTAACTGCTTTCTTGGTGTACACATCACCAGTAGAAGTTTTCTTGTGTTCATGACCAGTCAATTCGCCTGGTTTCTTAGGCAATTGACTCATGTATTTACCTCTTAGAACGTCAAAAGGATTAGAAGATTTCTTTTCATCTTCTTCTCTAACGTCAGCACTGTGTCCAGATGCCGCTGCTTTGTCATCTTTTTTCTTTGAGATTTGAGCAGCAATTTTTTCTGGAGGAACCATTCCTTCAGAGTGGTGTTTTGCAGTTACTGGATATCTTTTACCTCGGAATTCAAAATGAGATTGGTTTGCTCTCTTGGCAGCATGTGCAGCCTTGTGAAAACCGGTTTCATCTAATTCTGGTTCTAGAAGCATCTTTTTCTTTTCGTCTGCTTCCATGATTGCTTTTGTTGCATCAACCAAAGATTGTGGTACTAGAGATTTAGTAAACATTATTTTACTCCTGTTTTTTTCTTTTTAATTGTTATACCTGATTGGCCAAACTTTTCTGATGGCTTAACAAAGTCTTCCTTATTACCAGCACCACCAAGAGTGCCACCTACACCAGAATCTCCTTGACCAAAATCAAAGATTGATTCCTTAAACTTTTTCAATTTCTTATTCTTTTCTGCTAGTGGATTTGGGCTTACGCCTCTTGTTTGACCAGCAAAATTTGCAACATCATCGTTGCTAAATTCTCTTTCCTCATGGTATGTATTATCTCCAAGACCTGCATTAGCGGCACCAGTAGAACCACCTCTTGTGTCATATGATGAACCAACACCATCAACACTTCCTATTCTAGCAGCAGTTAGAGACTTGTCACCAACTTTTCTTTTTCTATTGGAATCGGCATCTCTATTGAAATTTGAAACTTTTGGTTCTGGAGCCTTTACCATTACTGGATTTTTATCTTCTGCATAAGTGTTTCCACCACCAATTCTAGCAGTGTAACCAGTATTCATTTTGATATCACCATCTCTAACATCATCTCTACGACCTAGTTTTGCGGCAAATTGCATAACTGGACTGTTGTTGTCTTTCAATACATTTAGTCCTTTATCTTTCAAATTGGTTCTTTGAATAGACTTTGAGCCTTCATAGATTTGCAAGAATTTGTTTGCACTTGAATAGTGTATTGAACCGTTATCTAAGAACTTGGTTGTCTCTGCAAACAAATCAGCAATATCGCTAACCTTTTCTTCTAGGTCTCCAGTATTATCAAAACGGGAGAAACTTTCAAACAATTCTGAGAAATGTGTGATGTTTTTTTGTGCTTCTGTCCAACGTGCATGACGAATGGATTCAATCATCATTCTGGACAATAATGTATTTCTTTCTTGGCTAACTTGGTCTGTTGTATCAACAAAAACCATCATGGTCTTATAACCTAGTTCTTCCAATTCTTCTTTGATATGTGAAATCTTTTCATAATCATCAGCAGGTCCATTAATGATAAGTGGACCACGTTGACGAATTGCTTCCATCTTAGGATTCATAGAACGCATAGCCAACTTGTGCTTGTCGTTCATAATGTCCATAACTTGCTGGAAGTTTAATTCAACTATGTTTTGTTCTGCGATACACTCACGAATAACAACATCTTTACCAGAACCAGGACCACCAGTAACAAAAATAGCTTTACCATATCCACGGTTGGTGGATTCATGCAAGCCCATACCCCTAGTTACATCATGGAATAATTCCGTTGCATGAGCAGGATTTTTTCTAATGTTTGATGGCAGATTCTTTGCAAAATCATGAAAATTACCATTCTTCACATAATTACGCATGTCGGTACCAGAGATACCAGGTTTACGCTCACCGGTTGATTGTTGTTCAATGTGGTCAAACTTAAAGTAACCGTGGCGACCCTCCACACCATTGTATTTCTTCAATAAGTGATAGTTTGCTTCCGCACCTTCACCTGATGCAACGATAGCATGGTTGTAACCTTTTTTGTGCATTTCTGCTGCATGATGCAATAGTCCCGGTGCTTCTTTTGTTGCAGGAACAATGTTTGCATCTGGAAAAGCACGTTTGATGTGCTTCATTTTTGTATTAACTTCTAGTGGATTCTTCTTAGCGTCATGAGCGTGAGAAGCCACAATAATGTGGTCAGCATTATTCTTTTTGGCCAAGTCTTGAATTGCTCTAACATTTTCCTCATGACCCTTGGTTGGTGGGTTCATGCGACCAATTGCCATAACAATTGACTTGGTTTTTTCTTCTACTAACTGTCTAAATGATTTCATCGTGGTCTTGCCAAAAAGTTAAGTCTGTTGAATTCTTGTCTATCATTAAGTTTAGAAACTTTACCCTTATGTGTTGCAACAAAACCTTCTGGTTTAACTGATGCATCACCAACGGAATGTTCTAAACCTCCTGTGTGTCTAGCCAACACATGGACCAATGCATTTTTCGCTTGTTGTAAGTGGTGATGCATCTTGAAGAAATTCTCATAATGTTGACTGTTATTATCTATGTGTTCAATATGTGCTTTCTTTTCCGCTTCTTTTCTAGTAATTGCTGCTGGAGTTTTAACCTTAGCAATATCTTTGTCATACTTGGCTTCAATTGATTTCTTTAACCCATGCACACTTGGTTTTTCACCAGTTCTAACTGTTTGGTTGATGTGTGCTTCAATTGGACCACCATGGTTGCCGTGTGGTTCTATAGCAGGATACATCTGTTTGCCGTGTAGGTCATGTAATGCTTGCGCTGATGCCAAATGGTGTTCAAATTGATGCTCATCGTGAGGTGTCATCATTACTTTAGATGTATCGTGACCTGGCTCTCTGTGGTACACATCTGGATGATTTTTGAAGCCAGACAAATCTGGATGGTAATCTGCCTTCATATCAGCCAAGGTTTTACCATGATATTGTGTGTGAGTATAAACACCAATTTTGGCTTTACGTATTTTCTTACCTTCTTCTGATTCTTTAGGTGCAGAATAGTTGATTGTGTTTGGTTTGAAGTGTACTCTACCATCATGTTCTGTCTTATCACCATGGCCAAACATCATATCGCCTTGGAAAACACCAGTTTTTGGTGCAACTTTAGGTAAGTGATGTAAAGCATCTTTTAGTTTAGCCACGAGACCTGGTGCATGACCGTGATTTGCTTCAATATCTCTGTCGGAATAATTGACTTTTGGACTTACATTAAATGCAGATTTGGACGCAACAAAGAATTTACCAGTTTCTGGATGATGACCATAGACAATGCTCGGTGAACCATCGTGTTTCATTGTCAAAGTAGGATCATTTTTGCCTGCTTTGATATGTTTTTTAACTTGATTCAATACTCCAACAGCATGGTTAAAACCTTCCGCACCATTATGGATAGGATGGTCTTCCACATGCGTGATGTGCTTTAGCTTGGACTCGTCAGCTTCTTCTTTAAGTAATGATTTAAATGTTCTCATTTAATCTCCATATGCCTTTCCGTCACCTTTAAAGCTAGGTAAAGGATCGCTACTGGATGCAACTCGCATTCTATGTGTAGCAAAAAGCTTTCCTTTATGCCAGAAGTGCACTGTTCCACCTTCTGCGTGGGCAACAATGTTGTGGTGATTGTCTAAAATATGATTCCATTTTTTACTTGGATCTATACTATGATGCTGTGTTTGTCCACCGGATTTTTTAGTACCTTGGAATGTTGTATGTCTAATATGTTCGTGACCGTTTTCTTGTAATGGAGTTTTATTGCATTGTAAGACATGAGTTCTAATGTGTTCTGCCATTTCATGACTAGGTGAACGATTTAGATGTTTTGAAATATGTTCTGCCATTTTAGCGCAGAGCAAACGATTCTCATGCAAAACGTGTGCTTTCATTTCTGGATTTTTTTCCATTATTTCTTTTCTTTGTTTTGCATTTGTATTCAATAATTCTGGATATTTTTTTAGCATTTTTGCTCTATGCTCATCAACCATGTGCTGTGCACCACGTGTCGCTTCCATACCAGGATTTGATGCGGTAATGTTTTTGTCTGTTCCGTCAGTTACCTTTAGACTAACGCCATGGAATTTGGTTTTTGGATCACCTGCTTTTTTAGTGTGAACCATGATATCCGATGCGTCTTGTTTCTGTGACGATTCAATTCCGGTGGACCTTTTAATGTCACCTGGTTTTGAAGTCCAATGAACTGTGTGAATTTTTCTACCACCTACTTCAATTTGTTTTCTTAAATCGGCGGCCGCACTTTTGGCCTTTTCATTCAAACGGTTATATTCATCATGATTACCATGTTTGTCAAATAGTTTTTGTTTGATTTTGTCGTGGGCTTGTTCTGGAGTATCACCGTCTTTGTCGGGATGCTTGTCCATGTGTTTTCCACCATTCAGGTGGTGACCAACTAGAAGTTCATGTAAAATACCCTTGTCGTTAGAGGTATATTCACTTTCTTTCTTTTCTTTTTTTACAGCTTCAGAAAGCTCTTTTTCTTCTTCTTTATCGTGTTCATAGTCATCAGCATATTCATCACCATCTTCACCATCGTGTCTTCTCAAATAGTCAACAAAATCATGGATCTTTTTTTCTTGGTCTGAATCTTTTTCACCCAAAGAAGATTCTGAAAGGAGACCAGCTCTTTTCAAATAAATTTGGTGTTGTATAGAAGGCATGTAAACTCCATTAGAATTGCAATACACTATGATTGCCATGGAGTTATTTATATAACTTTTCGGTTCAATGGTTGAAACCGTGTAGATTTTGGGTTCGCTACATAGTCAATATTTTTCTACTTGTCCGTTACCTGCCAACCAGCCAGAACAGTGAATTTTATCAAATTCAACTAAATGTTCTTTTGGAATGTTGACAAAATGTGCATGTTCAAAGTCCATAAATTGAAACAATGGGAAGTTTTTCTGTGTAACTTCCATATAATTGTCAATTAGAGATGGACAAAATGATAGCATTCTAGTAATCAATAAGTCAGTTGCACCATGGGTTACTTGTGGCATCCATGTTGGAATGCGTTTTTTGAATACATATTTACCAAATAAGTTATCGTAATCACTTAGATTAAATTCTGGCTCCAATATGGAACGACCAGAAACCTTAAAGATTCGTTTAACATCTTTAATCCAAGGCTGTTGTTTCAATATGTGTAAAGCATTTAACATTAATGCACCTTCAGCCCAAGCTTGCATACCAGCAGAAGAAAACTTATTCACATCTGGAACTTGGTTCATGTCCATGAATACATTTACATAAGGCTGTAATTGCTTATGTTCTTCTTCCGTTAATGGTATAATTGAGGCGTCAGCCAAAATGATACTTGCTTCTGGTACCCGGTTACGTATTGATTCAACGGTTAATACAGTTTGTTGAAACCGCTGTTCGTGACTCCAGAATCTAACATTTCTACATTTAATTGCTGAAGTTACAAGAAACAAATTCTTATCTGGGATAAAACTCATAGGTAATAGTCCAATGTATCGGTGTTGCGGTAAATGTTGATAGCCTCGGCTCTAGGATGAGGATTGCTGTTATCAAAATCATTGATAAGTATGCGTCTAGCATTAGGCAGACCAATAATCAATTGATTTGATTTGAATCCCAATCTAGCCAACATTGCTCTAGTGACCCATTCTTGGTCCTTTTCTCTAGCTGTTGTGAAGATAATCAATGAACCATTTCGTTCATATTCTAACAACCTTTCAACATTTTTTGTCATCACTTCTGGCTCATCATCATATGAATTGATACCAACTCGCCTCTGTGCTTTGATAATTGTACCATCAATATCACAGAAGATTACGGGCTTGTCATTATACTTGAACCATTCTTGTGCAGTACCAACATCAACATAATTAGAAATGAGTTTCTCGGTGAAAATCTTTCCGTCATGCAACATGATAGAAATCACATCAGAAACAAAGATTTCACTTTCTGATGAAATTGATTCAAATGCTTTTTTGTATTCACTAACCGATTCAAACTTATATCCACCAACACAGAACTTATTGGAAACCACACGCTTCTCAATAATATCAGTTATAATACCTTGCTCGTTGGATACAACAAAACTTTTTGCTTTAAGACGGTTGAGAACTTCATGTTCAGCAATATCTGAAACGCAGATATAGTTACCTGGTGTCTTTGTGTGTGTAAAGAAACTATCACAGTCTTTTACCAAGAATTCAGCATCATCAGAGATTCCGGCAGACTGTAAGATTTGATAAACCGTGTCGGCTGGACCTTTTGTCAGTTCTTTAATGATGACAACTTTAACTCTATGGCCAAATTGGTGGTTGATAAACTTTTCTGCATCAAATGCTGCATTATGTTCACTTAGAATGCCAACTGTAATGTTGCAATCAGGATAGTCTGCAACAGCCTTTTGTAACATCATTTTATGTTCATAGTCAAATAGCAGATACTTTGGTTTCATGTTGGGGAAACGACTAGAAAGTCCTGCGGCTGGTACAATTATTTCCATAATCTTTTTATTTCATCCATTATAAAGTTGTATTCTAAATCACCTTTTGTTGTATGTAGGTATACCCTCAATAACATTAGAATCAAAAGGTAATCATTGTTTGCTTCGGGAAAATCTTCAAACAGTTTGTTTTGAATTGTGTGCAGTTTTGCACCAAGTTTGGTTGTCTCTTTCCTGAGAAACCAGCGACATTCCAAGTCTTGTCTAAGCTTTGCTATGTCAAACACGTAGGATTCATATTCAATGGTAACAGGATCAATTATCTTGAAACCATCTATTGTATAGATTATGTTCTCTAATGTCAAGTCACCAAGGTAAGATGTATGTGGTAAAATCTTAGGTAACTTATCAATCAATTCTTTTTTGGTAAAAGGAAATGCCTCGGTTGAAGTGTCCATCCAAGCGAGTTTTTGGTGATAGATTTCTGTGAAGTCTTTTGCTTCTTCCACACAGATACTTTTTAATTTTGTTAGTGTGTTGAATAAGAATTCTTCTAACTGATTGGTGTTATGTGATACCAAATAATTCTTTATGTCTAGACCATGGAAGTATTCCATGTCAAAAGAATCACCATCAACATTGTAGATTTTAGGAACAGGAAAACCAACAGCTTTCAGAGGTATTAGTCTTTTCCTGTTTCTTTCTGTGTTACCAATTTTTCTTACAAATAGACCATTAGAATTTTCCATCAGATAGATTTCGCTACCTGAATGGCCACTTAACTTCTTAACTATTCTTGGTCCAGTTGTCATAATCATCACGAATCAAAGAGTGCCATGTGCCGTTGTGTGCACCAGGCGGAAATGGATTATTCATATTAACATACACAAGATTTTCACCGTGTAAGTTATGCTCATGTAAGTTGGCTTGCATCATATTTTCACCAATATACTGTGCACCAGCTTCATAATACTTATCCATATTCTGGAACGTAGACATGTATTTGTCCATGTTGCTTTGTGAACTAAAAGCAAATTGGTCGTTGCCAAAATCTCTTTCGGGAACCATTCTACAATTTGGAATGTATAACTTGGTATTATCAAGTTGTTCAAAAGGAATCTGAACATTCAATGCATAATCTGTTCTTGTTTTGATAACCCAATCATATTCGATTTCGGTGCTCATCATCAACATACGACATTCATTAATGGAATATAGTGCTGAGTATGTGAATCTTGGTGGATATTTTTGTGGGTTTGGTGTGTTGGTATACTTTGTGTCTGCATCAGTAACCAAAACAGGTTCTGTTATAATTTTAGTTGCTTCATACAATTCAATAAGTTTTTCTTCACCATCAAATTGCCATGTATGAATGTAAACATCAACATCATAAACATCCAAAAGATTTTTCTTGTAGTATTCAAATCCCTTTTGGAATGACCTGGCTTGACCAGTGAAACATAATGCTATTTTCATCTTTGTAGATATACTGGAATGTTAACGATATCAAATGGTGCACCTTTAAGAAATAAGTTTCTCAAAAGCGTCATGTGTGGACAATATCTCTGTTCTTTGTGTGTTATGATATCATGTTCTGGATATCTTTTTACATTTCTGAGCCAGTCTTCAAACTCAGGCTCAAATTGAGTTGAATGTAAGTGTTCATAGTTGTTATATAAGAAATAAGAACTTGCCCACTTAAATGGCATAATTGCAAAAATATCCGAAATCAGGTTGTATGATTCTTCTATTGGAGTAACAATAAAACCAACTTCTTGAAATTTGAACGGCGGATTGAAACCTAAATCATATCTGCAATATGAAAGTGTATCATATTCTTCTTCAATCAAACCGAAAGCTTTGAATCTACTGTAATTCATAGATGCATTTTTAGAAATGCTATCAATGGTTTTTGGTTTTGGATTTGCGGCATATGCACGTTTTTCAATATCCATGAAAAAATTTTCATATTGTGAAAAGTCTTCAACCAAAAACTTTGTGGGATTCAATCGTTCTTGAACATTTTGAATTTCTCGTTCATCAGTTGACCACAAGTGACAATAAACATCCATCTCATTTGCATCAATGTATGTCTTAATGTTTTCCCAGGTTTGGTCAAAAGTTCTATACTGACCAGATAATACTATACAATTTCTCATTTGATCCAATACCACACATCACATTCAGTTGTTAAAATTTCTTTGCCGATTTTTTCAGCAAATTCTTTAGCGGCTCTATTGACACCTTCAATTGCTGTGAAATCATGACCAGCAAAGATGCCACCTGTTTTTAACTTAGAATAATAGTTTGCACAATCTTTGGTTAATTGGTCATATGTGTGTAAACCATCAATAAAGATAAAATCAAATTCTTCATCTAAGAATAAATTAACAGCATCATCGGATGTTCTACGAATATGGTGAAACCTTGGTTTGAATTTATCCATACGAGCAGTCATAGATTCAAAAACATGCTGACGCTCATTCAATGGTCGTCCATTCCAATCAACATAATTTTCATAAGGATCAACTGATGTTAAATCTAAATTAGGATTAATGTCCAATAAGAAATTGGTGGTATCACCAATGTCACAACCAATTTCTAAACCCTTGACTGATGACATATCTTTAATCATCTCACCAAGGCCATATCCTGAACATTTGAACATTTGTTGAACTCCAAAAGCTTGTGTCACTGTATTAAAGGTAATTGTATCACTCATCATGCGGTCCTATAGATAAACATTTGCGATTCATTGTCTTGTCCATATTTTTCTTGGACAAACTTCTTCCAATCTGGAACACGGTCGTATTGATGAACGATTGGGAATAACTGATCCTTGTAATAGACTAAACCATCTTTTACTGTTGGTTCGTCACACAACAAGTTTGGTCTAAAGTAATCAATTTTAGATGGATCAACAACGGTGCCAGCTTCACATGCCCAATCAACAGTTATTTGTGTAATGTCTTTGAATGGTTGTGTATTAATTAAAACATTGAACACAGCTTGGTCGCAGATAGGAATTGGCCTGTTGGTTGCATTGGTGAAAATGTTGAACACCATATCCTTTACATACTCGGATGTACCACCGAACGTTCCAACATTAAAGATTTCGTTGTCTTTGAATTGTTCATAAACATAAGAACCATATGCTTGTTTGAGGTTATCATCACCCCAAGGCTCGTCTTTGTATTTCAATCCTTCGGATGCAATGACAAGATTGTTTCCAAGATTTTCCATACTTTTCATTATGTCAAAAGGACTGGATTGAAAGTAAACATCCTTCACATCTGTAGTCACAACATACTCATAGTTTTGCCAATTAGAATACAAGTAATCATAAATTGACAAGAAACGCAATACATGGGGTGGAATGTTTTGTACCATCTTCATAGGTACAACAAATACACCTTGTTTAATTAGCCAATCAACCGTGGCTTGTGTTGTATTACCTGCAACCAATACAACATCAGTATCATCTCCCGCAACTTCTAATGCAGACAACACCCAAGGTTTGAGTTGATTGATTCCGTAATTTGTATAACCACCAATAATTAAATTCTTCATTTCAATATCCTGACCTAGTTTTAATCAAGTCCATAACACTATCATCACCCTCTTGTTCTTCACGTGGAACGAACAGAGCCTTCTGTCTCTTATTATCTATGTCTTCTGCTGGAACAAGATAATATGTGGCCAAACTCTTTCTATATTGTCCTTCGGGTGCAGTAATACCTTCAGTCACACCGTGCCAAGAATTTTGTGTTGTATCAAACAATACTGCACGATTGAACTTTGGCCAAATAGACTTAATCAATTTCTTTGGTTGTTGTGTTTCTTCATCATGCGACCAAAGACCTATGTTACCACCCCAAGACTTTTTCCAGTTAGGATTCAAGTAAACAATAAGATTCAATTTGCGCCTCATGTCCATCTTAGGATGTATATCATAATCAAGGTGAACATTTAAGTAATCACCGGCTTGGTGCATGTGAATACCACCGCCGTGCAGTCCATAATCAGGAACCAAATCAAAATCATTGGCCAAATATGCAAGCTTTCCAACAAAAGGTTCGTTTACAAGGCACGACATTGCCTTATATACATTTTTAGAAAACTTGGTCCAGTTTTGTATCGTGCGTTTCTTTTCAATTGCATTGTCATACTTTGCATCTGTGTTTTCATCATATCCTGGCATGCCATCAAAGATACTACGAGCAATTTCTTCAACAAAAAAGTTATCAATCACTGCATGATGAAATGGTTCTGCATTTAAGAAATCTTGTGATATCTTGTACCAATCATGCTTGTTAATTATTTTCTCCACGGCAACTTTTCTCCATAACGATTATTCATCACTTCATTACCGTGCAAGAAGAAATCTGGTTTAACAGAACCTTCATTACCAGCAAGTTTATAGTTCATTGTATATTCACCTGTGCAATCATAGTTTGTAAAATGTGAAGATAGAACATTTAGAAATACCCTATCTTGTCCCCATCCACCATGCCATGCACTTGCCAATCTTATCGCAATTTCCGTTTTAAGGCAATAGCAATTTGTGTCTATATGATGGTAATCCTGAAAACATTTCCATTTACCCAAGGATTCACAGTCATCATTGCAGAGATAGTTACCATCTTTGTCTACAATCTTTCTCAATGAATAGGACCAGTCTAGTTTTTTCTTTCTGATGTTTTCAATTTGTGTGAACACATGGTTTTTGTCCATGTAACAATCTTGATCCAAATATAAAAGATATTCGGTATTGACTAGGTGTGTGAATGCGGCATATACACGGTGTCCATAGTAACCATTTGCACCAACATTGATTGGTAAGTATGCCACTTTAACTTTATCACCATACTCACTGGTGATAACATTAACTTTACCACGGTTTTGTTCACCGTCACATATAACATAACAAGTTGTTAGGTATGTTTGCGAGAGAACACTTTCAATTGCTTTTTTCAGGTCTGGTGTGCCTGTTGTTGGTATAATCACTGTTGCTGTCATAACAAAAATCCTATCTTAAATAAAACAACTCAAATTTAATTTATTTTCTAAAATTCTAACCGTTTTTCCATCTACCGGTGCTATATTGTACTCAGATTTACTTGCAGATGGAATAGAAAATTGCATCTCAAAAGTGAACTGATAATTGTCTGAACCTTTATACTGAACTCTCGCTCTATATGTGGCCTTAGCAGAAGAACCAAATGATGGCACATTCTCCAACTTTAATGGATTTTTACTACCCATCAAATAAAAACCATGAGTTCCAACATTTACATAGTATGTATCTTTCTTATTATAGTATTCTTCAATCTTTGTTGCAGGAATCTCACCACGAATGTCTGGAAAAGTGTCACGGTCTCTTTCATATTGTTGTTTCTTTGTCAACTTGCCTGCTGTAGCTTTCCATAATGCATCTTTATCTTCACGTTTGAATGGAACTTCTTTCCATTGTTTTTTGATTAAAGAAAAAAGACCGATTTCTTCAGCTAAATCACGAATGAAGATTTTTTCCTCATCAGATGCATCAATCTTACCGAACATCCAAGGATTTCTTTTATTTGTTCCATTATATTTTAATACTAATGAACCTGCCGAGGCGGCTGTAATTTTTAATTCACAACCAGCTTCTTTGCCCTTATATAACAACATCAAGTCTGGTTGGTTGTGACCGGCTCCAGCAGGTCTAAAATCTTTAGGTACAAATCCCATTGGCTTTAACACATCACATGCATTAACCTCATATTGAAAACCTTGTTGTGCCATACTCTCACCTTAAATGAGAATATTTATACCTTAAATCCATCAAATGATTTTTTACCTGGTTTCTTTACATTGGTTGCAGCTTCAACTATACCAGCATCAACCAAACCATCTTGACCAGATTGTTCAACATCGTATAGTTTCATCTTTGCTCTATCAACACCAATAGTAAAGCGTTTATACATTGTAGGATCATTGTAACGATTCTTCAATTGTTTCACCATGATTTGACCAAGTTCTTGTAAGTCTTCGGACGTAATCAAAGCAAACATCAAGTCAGCGGTAGCGGGCAAACCAAAAGACTCGCTTGTGTCTTCCAGTCCGGGATCGGAACTGGTAAAGCCTGAACGTGTTGTTTGTGTAGCAGATACAATTGGAACTCCGTATTCAACGGCAAGGCCACGCAGTTCTTCTGCAATTGACTTAACGTAGGTGTAGGAGTTGATGTTTGCTCCGGCTTTAATACGAGAACTACAGCATATATTGAGATAATCAATAAAGATAATGTCAGGACGAAATGATTTTTTAAGATTGAGTTCATTTAATAAAGACCTAAAATGTGTTGCGGATGCCGATGCGGTTGGGTATTCTTTGATGATAAGTTTACCAGTAGTCTTTGCTTTAAGTTTTTCAACCTTCTTGTCATACATATCTTTTGGAAGACTTGTCAAATCATCCAATGTAACATTAAGGAGATTTGCATCAATACGTTCGGCAATCTTTTCTTCAGCCATCTCCATTGTGATGTAAAGAACATTACGACCTTGTGACATAGCACCAGCGGCAACGTGACACATAAAAAGAGATTTACCCACACCAGTACCAGCCAGAGCAATGTTAAGAGTTTTACCAGGTAACCCACCCTTTGTGATTTTGTTAAAATAGTCCAAGTCGAACGGAATTCGTTCTTCGTGTCTGTGGTAGAATTCATATCGTTCATCACTGTTCTCCAAATAATCGTGGCCAACTGAAGTATCAAAAGTTACGGCTAAAGCGTCTGATAGTATTTTGGGAATCTGACCTTTGTCGTGCGTTTTGTCTTTTCCTTCAAGAATAGAAATGCTCCCCAATACTGCCTGGTAGATGGCCTTTTCTTGACAGAATTGTTCGGTTTTGTCAGTAAGCCATTGAATTTGGGATTTCTCTCCTTTAGTTTTCTCAATTTCTTGGATAGTAGTTTGACACTTTTCCACTTCTGCATCTGAGAGATTTCGCCTTTCTTGGATGGCCAATACAAGCGCTTCAGACGTTGGTGCATTATTGTAAGTTTCTGTGAATGATTTAATCTCATCATAAATTAGTCTTTCTGCTCGGTCGGTGAAGTATTCACTCTTTAGGAAAGGAAGAACCTTTCTCAGGTATTCATCTGAGTAAATCAGGTTCTTCAGTATCGTTTGTTCTAGTTTCATCTATAATATCCCCATCAACATTGTCACTCATCAATTCAACCAACATATCACCAAGATAGTTCTTGAATTTAACATCATCCATAAGTTTTTTAGGCTTCACGATTGGTGATTCTAACACATCAAAAGCGAAATGTAAATGGGGCCCATCAACTTCTTCCGTTATTTTTACTTTACCATATTTGAACACCACATCTTTGTAACTACCGTTAAGTAGTTTGATGTGGGTTATAGTTTCATCACCTTTAGGGTAAATGAAACAGTAATCCACACCTTCTATCATTCTTCTTCCTGCATGATGCTACCAGTAGCAACACCATATTTGTTTGACACATATTCTTGGAATGTTTGGTCTGCCAAGATTGAAGTCCAGAACTCCGATGTATTGGTATCTTTCTCACGGTATTTCTTTTCTTCAACTTCACCAGTTTCAGAATTTACTTTACTATACCAGCCATTGCTCGGTTTTACCACATGTTTGGATTCAAGAGCGATATCCAATAGGCCGCTCCACTTGCTAATACCACCGTCAAAAGATACTGAAACAGGGATTTTAGATTTTTCTTTGACATAACGGGACTTTTCTACATTGATAATGAAGTTGTAACCAGTGATTTCGGTACCTTCTTTTTCTTGCTGGCGACCAAGAATAAAGATATTATCGGCAGAGTAATAAGAACCTGTACCACCACCAACGATTGCTTTAGGAAACATACCAATTTCCATGTAAGTGTGATTCACTACAATCATTGGAATATCTTTCAAAGACAAGTGTGGTGTCACCATACGGAACAAACTCTTGACTTGTTTTGCTCTTGACATATCTGCCACAGACTTTTCAGATAATGCATCTTCAACTTCTTTCTTGGATGCCAAGTTACCGATAGAATCAATAACAATGATGAGGTGTTCACCACGTTCCAATTCAGTCAATTGCTTCATTACGTCAAACTTCAGTTGTTCTATATCAGTAAGAGGAGTATGTAGAACACGGTCAGTATCAATGCCAAAGGAATCAAAATAAGATTGAGGAGTACCAAACTCAGAATCATAAAAAAGAAGTGCAGCATCTTCGTATTTGTCCATGTAAGATTTAGCCATCAAAAGTGAAAAAGCAGTCTTAAAGTGTTTTGATGGACCTGCCCACATTGTAAGACCTGGTGTTAAACCACCATCCAACTTTCCAGATAAAGCAATGTTGATTGCCGGTACTGCGGTTGGAATCATGTCCTTCTGTGTGAAGAACTTTGATTTGGATAGAATAGCAGAATCTTTAATGCTACTATTCTTCTTGATTTTGTCTAATATACTCATAGTGTTCCTTAACTAAAAAAATCATCAAGTGTGCTTTGCTTTTCGGTGGACCAACCAATGCAATCTAAAATCACTTTAATTGGTTCAATAAAAGTCTTGTCGAATTGTGTATCATAATCAATAAATTTGGAAATGTCAAATTCTTTTGGCAATCGTGATGGGTAAGAAATAACGGTATCTTTGAAAGGATTAGGTTTCTTCAGATAGGAAAACTTAATCTTCTCACCCTCTTGAATCTTGGGATACTTTTTTGTCAGACCCATCTTTTCCAGATTGTGATTGTAAATGATTGCACCTTTCACATGGATTGGTGTACCCATTTTATATAGTGTTACCGCATCGGCGTATTTTGAAAGACCATTAATGCCACGCGGGAAAGATACTTCTTCAACAGGTAGATTCTTGAATTCTTCACGGAACTCTTGAATGAACTTGTGCATATCATTTTCCGATCCGGCAATCATGATATTGATAGATTCTTTCATCTTTGTACGAACTGCCGCAGGAGTAGAAGACTTAATCATTTCAAGACCCATGACTTTCAGGTCAGGTTCATTGTAACGAACACCTTCATTGTCATACACGTTCATGATGTATCGTTTCTTTGCAGTCCAGATACCTTTATCGGCCAAACACTCACGTTTCATTTGCATCTTTTGTGCATATGCATTTACATAAGTGGCCAATTCTTGATATGACTTGTCAATAAACGGTTGAATCTTCTGTTCACAAACACGGTCCATGAAATCAATCACTTTTGACTTTGGAAGTCCAACAGTACCGTCTGCACCATAAACACTATTCACCAGAGGTCCAAGTTTCATATAGATAGAATCTGTGTCAGACGCAATCACATAATCCACATCAGAAGTCTTTAGAATCTTGTTCATGTACTCATTTAGTTTGTTTTCAATCCAACGAATACTCAATTTCCCAGCAGAAGTAACCCCAAGCGCCATACGCAAATCATAAAAACGGAAGTACTGACTGCCCAAAGCACCATAAGCACTGTTAAGGGACACTTTTTTAGCCAGTTGCAGATTATTAAATCTAGCGATTCGCTTTTCAATATCATACTTCTTAGTAACGTCTTTTTCATTCTCATACTCCTGCTTTGCGGCCAACATCATCTTCTTGAACTTCTTGCGGTCTTCATACATTTCAGCCATCATCTTAGGCAAGAAACCTTGGAAGTCTGTACGGAAGAATTGACCATTGGGTGTCATGGTGGCCTTATCGCCAATATTTGATAGGTTAATTGACTTAGTAAGCAATTTATCAACGGTTACACCTTGTGATAGAATCTCACGCATTTCATCCGTGTAGTCTTCTGGTTCAATCAATGTTTCAGGACTGATATTGTATTGCATCATCAAGTGAGGATACAAACTGTTCAAGTCAAACGATGCAACCCATTCATGTAGACCAACTTGTGGGTCTTTAACATAAGCACCTTCAAATGCGGAATCCTTGTCTTGAACTTCCCGTGGAGGAACAACGATGTTATCTTGCATAAGACGGTTGTATGTCAATGCATCCCACATACGAGTTTGTGCAAACACATCTTCATAGTTACATTTGGTATCATATGCAAGGGTCAGAGCCAATTCAATCAACTTTAACTTGTCTTCCAGTTTGATAATCAACTCAACGTCTTTGATGTTGTATTCAATAAACTTTTGGAAGTTCAAACGATACAAAGCATGTAAGTTGTCATATTCATCATAGGACAATTTGTTTTCGCCGATTTCAGCATTAGCAATAGCATCCAAACGATAAGACTCCTGAGATTTACCGTCAGGAGCATACCACTTGTATAGTTCAATGTAGTCAAGTGATGCAACACCCATGATATCATATGCAATCATGGAACGACCATTGATGATTGTGTTTCGTTCACCGATGTATTTCCACGGAGATAACAACTTGGCATCATCTTCACCGAGAATTTTACGAAAACGATTAATCAGATACGGAATATCAAAGAACTTGGTGTTCCAGCCAGTCAGAACATCTGGTGTATCATTGACCCAATGTTGAATGAATTTCTTGCAAAGAGTCCATTCATCTTTACATTTGATATAGATTTCTTCACCTTGAACTTGGTAATCACCGCATCCAAAGACGAGTGTCATACCATTTAAATATTTCAAACAGATTGCAGTGATTGGTTCGTTGGCCAGATATGGATCGGGGAAACCATTTTCTGAACCAACCTCAATATCAATTACACCGATGCGAATGTGGTCTTGGTCCCACTCAACCATACCTGAATGTTGTTCACCAATGAATGCATACTCATATCTGGTGTTACCATAGACTTTAGGACCACCAGATACACCATCAAAACGCTTGATATATTCTCTTGCTTCTTTGATGTCATCAAACTTCTTTTGCAGAAGCGGAGTGCCATCTAGGGATTTAAGTTTACCGTTTTTGTGTTGGATGTATAGAGATGGCTGGTAATCAATGCGTTGTTTCACACGTTTACCATCCATAACGCCTCGGTAAAGGATCGCATTACCGAAGCATTGTACATTAGTATAAAAATTCATTAGACAATCAATTGTTTGTTAGGAAGAACGATGCCGACACCGAAAACTTGCTTGTAGTTTTCAATAAAGTCTTCAGCAGGTACATAATGATACACCACGTTCTTTTTGGCAAGTGTAATTGTGTCACCTTTAGTTTGTGGCGCATGGATTGGAAACGGAGCAAATCCAACGTTTGGTTGTCCGTTTTGACCACGGACTACGGCGATACCTACGGGATTTTCAATCACATACTCGGTTTCAGACTCAGTTTGGATTTCTCCAAGAACATCTTCACCAGTGATAAGTTTCAAAACAATAATTTCCATGACAAACCTTTTCGTTATAAATAATAGGATATGCGATTATATATGAATTCAGTTGAGTAGGCAACTACTTGTGTCATTTTTGCCATTATTCTATAAAAATAACGAAGGAAATGAAATGAATTTTAGAAAACTCCTTGCGGCCGGCATACTATCAGCACTAAGTATTGTCTCTATCGCCCAATCCGATCCAACACTAATCAACCAATCTTCTAGTTTAACTGGTGGTGCATACAGTTCTAGTTCTCTGGTTGACACAAATAGTACATCAAACAGTCTCAGCACTGTCAATAGTAACAACAACAATGTTAGTACCAGCAATGCTACTAGCACCAGTACAGTAAACAGTACCAGTACAAATAACAATAACAGCGTTTCAACATCTACCGCAACCGCTGTGAACACTAACAATAACATTCAAAGTGGTACTGTAACAAATAACAACAACAATGTCAATACCGGCACAATGACTTATAACAATAATAACGTCAACTCCGGTACAATGACATACAATAACAACAATGTTAATACGTCAAGTTCAACAAGTTCCGCAACAAACGTTAATACAAACAATAACGTTAATACCGGTACAATGACTTATAACAATAACAATGCTAGTACCAGCAGTTCAACCAATAGTAACACTAACGTTAATACAAATAACAATATCAATAGTGGTACTATGACATACAACAA
>Ga0208381_1000125_pt1 | contig 29997 bp, 24 predicted proteins | sample CryBogCBE13Jul09_FD_184572 | JGI IMG/M metagenome (GOLD analysis project Ga0208381, IMG submission 184572) | Freshwater microbial communities from Crystal Bog, Wisconsin, USA - CBE13Jul09 (SPAdes) (version 2) | ecosystem: Environmental > Aquatic > Freshwater > Lake | place: Crystal Bog...
TTGATATTAAATGTAAAATATGAAGATACTTTATTATTATTATTATTATTATTAATATTTAAATTATAATTTTGTAATATTATCGGTTAGTATTTTTAAATATTGTGAGAATATGCTGATTTTGAAATATTACCTTCCAACAAAGTCAGTCGCAAATGGTCTTCAGCCACTGGCTCGGCCGCGGCAGCGCGCACAGGTTTGGGATCGTCATCGAGCACCACGCCGTCCAGCAAACGCGCCACTTGGGAATCGTCCAAGGGGTGCTTGGTGGTGACTTCGTAGACCTTGGGCACCTGCTTTTTGGGTGAACTCATGCGGTGAATGAACTGCCCGTCATCACTCAACAGCAACAAACCCGTGGTGTCTTGGTCCAAGCGGCCAATGGCCTGCACCCCCTGCACCGCGCTCTTGCTCGGGCGCTGGCGCAAAGGCGCGGGCAGCAAGGTGTAAATGCTGGGCCATGCCGAGGGTTTTTGTGAACACTCGGTGCCCGCGGGTTTGTTCAGCAGAAGGTAGGCCTTTTCGGCGTAATGCCAAGGAACACCCTGCACTTCAAAGTGCAGCCCCACAGGCTCAAATGACGCCGTGGAGTCGAACACTTGATGCGCTTCGCCGTCGGCGCCCACCACCTTCACCCAGCCCTGCTGCACCAAGCCTGCACAGACACGACGGGTGCCAAAGCCTTGAGAAAAGAGGATGTCTTGGAGTTGCATAAAGTTTGGAGGCGCGATCCAGAGTCGAACTGGACTAACCGGATTTGCAATCCGGGGCATAACCGCTTTGCTATCGCGCCGTCATGCTGACTTCTGAAAAAAAGGGAAGCATTGCTTCCCTTTTCTCGGAGATTTGGAGCGGGAAAAGAGTCTCGAACTCTCGACCTCAACCTTGGCAAGGTTGCGCTCTACCAACTGAGCTATTCCCGCATGAGGAGTCAAATTATAGCAAAAATTTTAAGAAATCTTGCGGGTCAGTTGACTTTTAATGTTTCACCGCATCGCCCGAAGTATCGGTGGCTTTGACGGCAGGCGCAGCAGAAGCGGCGGCCAGCGCAGCAGCCACCTCTTCGTCGGTCAAAGGCACCGGTGCGCGTTCCAAGGCAATTTCCAACACCTTGTCGATCCACTTGACGGGCACGATTTCCAGACCGTTTTTGACGTTCTCTGGAATCTCTTGCAAATCTTTGACATTTTCTTCAGGGATCAGCACCGTCTTGATGCCGCCACGCAAGGCCGCCAAGAGTTTTTCTTTCAAGCCACCGATCGCTGTCACTTCACCGCGCAGGGTGATTTCGCCGGTCATGGCCACATCGGCGCGCACGGGAATGCCCGTCATGGCCGACACAAAGGCCGTGGTCATGGCCGCGCCGGCGCTGGGGCCGTCTTTGGGCGTTGCGCCGTCGGGCACGTGGATGTGGATGTCGTTCTTCTCGAAGACCTCGGGCTTGATGCCCAATTTGTTGGCGCGCGAGCGCACCACGGTGCGGGCCGCTTCTACCGACTCTTTCATCACATCGCCCAGCGAGCCGGTGCGGGTAATGACGCCCTTGCCCGGCATCATGGCCGCTTCGATGGTGAGCAAATCGCCGCCCACTTCGGTCCAGGCCAAACCCACCACCTGACCCACTTGGTTCAGGGCTTCAGCACGGCCATAGGTGTATTTGCGAACGCCCAGGTACTCGTCCAAATTGTCGGGACCGACCGTGATCTGTCCCAATAGCTTTTTCAGCAACAGGCCCTTGACCACTTTGCGGCAAATCTTGGACAGTTCGCGCTCCAAGGAGCGCACACCGGCTTCGCGGGTGTAGTAGCGCACGACGTCGCGCAAGGCCGCTTCGGTCACCACCAGCTCACTGTCTTTGACACCGTTGTTGGTCATTTGCTTGGGCAACAGGTACTTCAAAGCGATGTTGGTTTTTTCGTCCTCGGTATAGCCCGACAAACGAATGACCTCCATCCGGTCCAGCAACGCGGACGGGATGTTCATCGAATTGGACGTTGCCACGAACATGACGTCGCTCAGGTCGTAATCGACCTCGACGTAATGATCGCCAAAGGTGTGGTTTTGTTCGGGGTCCAAGACCTCGAGCAAGGCGCTGGAGGGGTCGCCGCGAAAATCAGTCCCGAGCTTGTCGATTTCGTCGAGCAAAAACAAGGGGTTGCGCGTACCGACTTTCGTCAGGCTCTGCAGCACCTTGCCGGGCATGGCACCAATGTAGGTGCGACGATGGCCGCGAATTTCGGCTTCGTCCCGCATGCCGCCCAAAGCCATGCGTACGTATTTACGGCCGGTGGCCTTGGCAATGGACTGGCCAAGTGAGGTTTTGCCCACACCAGGAGGCCCGACCAAACACAAGATGGGGGCCTTGACCTTGTCGACGCGTTGTTGCACCGCGAGGTATTCCAAGATGCGGTCCTTGACCTTTTCGAGGCCATGGTGGTCTTCGTTCAAAACATTTTCAGCATTGCCCAGGTCGTGTTTGATCTTGGTTTTTTTGGTCCAAGGCAAGCCCACCAGCACATCGATGTAATTGCGCACCACCGAAGCTTCGGCGGACATGGGCGACATGAGTTTGAGTTTCTTTAACTCCGCCTCGGCCTTTTTTAGCGCCTCCTTGGGCATTTTGGCGAGTTTGATCTTGCGCTCGATCTCTTCGATGTCCGCGCCCTCTTCGCCTTCGCCCAATTCTTTTTGAATCGCTTTGACCTGCTCGTTCAAATAGAAGTCGCGTTGGTTCTTTTCCATTTGGCGCTTGACACGGCCACGGATCTTTTTGTCCACATTCAGAATGTCGACCTCGCGCTCCAACTGCTCGAACAGATTGGTCAGACGCTCTTTGATGTCGGACAAGTCCAACACGACCTGCTTGTTTTCCAACTTGAGTGGCAAATGGGCCGCGATGGTATCGGCCAGACGACCGGGGTCGTCGATGCTGGCGATGGACGTCAGAATTTCTGGGGGAATTTTTTTATTCAGTTTGACGTACTGGTCAAACTGCTGCATGACCGCGCGGCGCAAGGCCTCGATTTCGGGGTTGGATTCGCCCACCAACTCGACCACTTCCAGGGGCGTTACGTTGGCCAAAAAGTGACTTTCCGCATCGTCAATTTGGTTGACCGACGCGCGCTGCTGGCCTTCGACCAAGACCTTCACGGTGCCATCGGGCAGCTTGAGCATTTGCAAAATGGTGGCGACACAACCCACTGAGAACATGTCGCTCACGGTGGGTTCGTCCTTGGCGGCAGCACGTTGGGCCACGAGCATGATGCGGCGCTCGGCCTCCATGGCCAATTCCAAGGCTTTGATGCTCTTGGGTCGTCCCACAAACAGTGGGATGACCATGCGGGGAAAAACCACCACATCGCGCAAAGGCAGCAGCGGCAAGGCGATGGGGGTACTGGGCAGGGGTACTTGTCCGGACATGGAAAATTCCTTCGGCTGGGTCACAGCCATTAAGCTTTTTTGGCGGCCTCGCGGTAGACCATCAAGGGCGGCTTGTTGTCGTCAATGGTGGCGGCTTCAACCACCACTTTGTCAACATTCGTCGCGGTGGGCAAGTCATACATGGTGTCAAGTAGCGCATGTTCAAGGATGGAACGCAAACCACGGGCCCCTGTTTTTCGCGCCAAGGCTTTTTTGGCAATCGCGACCAAGGCATCTGGGCGAATTTCGAGGTCAACGCCTTCCATCGCCAACAACTTGGCGTATTGCTTGACCAAGGCATTTTTGGGCTCGGTCAAAATTTGAACCAAGGCTTCTTCGGTCAATTCAGCCAAGGTGGTGACCACTGGCATGCGCCCGACCAGTTCAGGGATCAAGCCAAACTTGATCAGGTCTTCGGGCTCCACCTCGCCAAACATTTCTGTCAGGCTGCGCTGTTTTTTACTTTTAACCGAAGCGCCAAAGCCAATGCCCGAGGCTTCGGTGCGGTTTTCAATGACCTTTTCAATGCCCGCAAAAGCACCGCCGCAGATGAACAAAATGTTGGTGGTGTCGATCTGCAAGAAGTCTTGATTCGGATGCTTGCGGCCGCCTTGGGGCGGGACACTGGCCATCGTGCCTTCAATCAATTTCAGCAAGGCCTGTTGCACCCCTTCGCCGGACACGTCTCGGGTAATTGAGGGGTTGTCGGATTTGCGTGAAATTTTGTCAATTTCGTCGATGTAGACGATGCCCCGCTGGGCCCGTTCGACATCGTAGTTGCAGCTTTGAAGCAGCTTTTGCACAATGTTTTCGACGTCTTCACCGACGTAGCCCGCTTCGGTCAAGGTGGTTGCGTCGGCCATCACAAAGGGCACATCCAGCATGCGCGCCAAGGTTTGGGCCAACAAAGTTTTGCCCGAACCCGTGGGGCCAATCAACAGGATGTTGCTTTTGGACAGCTCCACCTCTTCTTTGATGCCCTTTTCTTTGTGCTTCAAGCGTTTGTAGTGGTTGTAAACGGCCACGGCCAACGTGCGTTTGGCCACCTCTTGGCCAATCACATAGTTGTCCAGGTTTTGCTTGATCTCAGCGGGGGTGGGCAAGCCGGTGCGGGCTTCGCCTTCGATGCTGGTGACCAGTAATTCGTCGCGAACGATGTCGTTGCAGAGATCAATGCACTCGTCGCAAATAAAGACCGAAGGGCCAGCGATGAGTTTTTTGACCTCGTGTTGGCTCTTGCCGCAGAACGAGCAGTAAAGCGTTTTCTCGCTGGAAGAACCTTTTTTATCAGCCATAGAAATATGTCAACAATTGAAACAAAACAATGATAGCGAATAAAAAACGGCGCCTCCCGTAGGCGGGAGAACGCCGTTTTCAATCCCTCTAAAAATCAAGGACGCTTGGCGATGACTTCGTCGATCAACCCGTAGGCCTTGGACTCGTCGGCCGACAAATAGTAGTCGCGCTCGGTATCGCGTTCGATGCGGTCAAGCGGTTGACCCGTGCGCTCGGCCAAGATTTTGTTGAGCTGCTCGCGGGTCTTCAAAATTTCGCGCGCTGCAATTTCAATTTCAGTGGCTTGGCCTTGGGTACCGCCCAAAGGTTGGTGAATCATGACCTTGGAATTCGGCAAAGAAAAACGCTTGCCCTTTTCACCTGCTGCCAACAAGAACGCCCCCATGCTGGCCGCCATGCCAATGCACAGCGTCGAGACTTGGGGCTTGATGAAGTTCATGGTGTCATAAATGGCCATGCCCGCACTGACCGAGCCGCCGGGTGAATTGATGTAGAACGAAATGTCCTTGTCTGGGTTTTCGCTCTCCAAAAACAACAACTGAGCGACCACCAGGTTGGCGGTTTGGTCGTTCACGGGGCCGACCAAAAACACCACCCGCTCTTTTAACAAGCGGGAATAAATGTCGTAAGAGCGCTCGCCGCGCCCCGACTGTTCAATCACCATGGGCACCATGCCCAGGCCTTGGATTTCTTGTGTGCTCATGGTTTTTACCTTAAGGGCTTCGTTGGGGCTGAAATCAGCCCATCAACTCTTCAAATGAAACCGATTTTTCGACCACTTTGGCTTGACCCAAAACGAAGTCGGTGACATTGCTTTCAATCACCATGGCTTCGACTTCGGCCAAGCGGTTTTGGTCGCCGAAATACCAACGCACCACATCAGCGGGGCGTTCGTAGCTGGAGGCCAACTCGTCGACTTGGTCCTTCAGTTGTTGGGGGGTGACTTGCAGGTTGTTGGCCTTGACCAACTCGGCCACCACCAGACCCAAACGCACGCGGCGTTCGGCTTGGTCACGGAACAGCTCTTCTGGAATTGGGGCTTTGTCGGCGTCTTTGATGCCGCGTTGTTTCAAGTCAGCGCGGGCGCCTTCGACCAAGCGGCCCATTTCAGCGGCCACGCTGGCTTGGGGCAGGTCGAGTTCGGCTTTGGCAACCAAGGCGTCCATGACGGCTTGCTTGTTGCGCGACAGGGTACGGAACTTGACTTCACGCTCCAGGTTTTTCTTGATGTCGGCGCGCAGCGCCTCGACCGTGCCTTCTTCAATGCCCAAGGTTTTGGCCAAGGCATCGTCAACTTCGGGCAGGTTTGCAGCTTCAATTTTGTTCACGGTGACCAAAAAGTCGGCTTGCTTACCGGCCACGTCTTTGCCGTGGTAATCGGCAGGGAAGTCGAGGGGGAAGGTTTTGCTTTCGCCCACCTTCATGCCGCGCACGGCCTCTTCAAATTCTTTCAGCATTTGGCCTTCGCCCACCAAAAACTGGAAAGCTTCGGCTTTGCCGCCTTCAAAAGGTTCGCCGTCAATTTTGCCTTCAAAATCGACAGTCACACGGTCGCCGTCTTGGGCGCCTTGGTCTTGGGCGCGCTGTTGAAACGTGCGTCGTTGCTTGCGCAAAATTTCAACGGTATTGTCGATGGCGCTTTCATTGACATCGGCCACGACTTTTTCGATTTCAGCGGTTGTCAAGTCACCGATTTTGACTTCGGGAAACACTTCGAAAACGGCGTCAAAGCTCAATTCGCCTTCTGGGGAGCCTTCTTTTTCAGTGATGCGGGGCTGACCAGCGACGCGCAAATTGGCTTCATTGGCAGCGGCAGCAAAGGCTTGGCCGACTTTGTCGTTCATGACTTCGTATTGAACCGAATAACCATAACGCTGAGCCACCACGCTCATGGGCACTTTGCCGGGGCGAAAGCCGTCCATCTTGACGGTGCGGGCCATGCGCTTCAAGCGGCTGTCCACCTCCGACTGGATGGCTGTCACGGGCAGTGACAAGGTGATTTTGCGCTCCAACTTTTCCAATGTTTCTACGGTAACTGCCATTTTTTTCTCCAAAAGGGGCCTGCTTTGATACAAGAAATTTGACTTGGTGCGCGGGGGGGGACTCGAACCCCCACAGTATTGCTACCGTCAGGACCTAAACCTGGTGCGTCTACCAATTTCGCCACCCGCGCGTCAAATTTCTTGATTTGAAATCGGTAACCCTCAACTATAACCCCTCTACGGCGCGGCAAAATAGGCCCATGACGTCCCCAGCACCCCCCGTGCCTCCTCTAATCAATGCGGACAAAGCGCCTGCGCCGCCGGTTCATCACTACGAGAACTTTCCGGTGGCCTCGTGGCTTTGCCCTCCCCGACTGCGGGCACCCATTCGGGCCATTTATCACTTTGCACGCACTGCCGACGATGTGGCCGACGAGGGCGATGCATCCCCTGAACAACGTTTGGGCCTTTTGCAGCAATTCAAGGCCGAGTGGCACCAAACGGTTGAAAATAAAAAAAGGGCTGCAGAACCCCCTCAAGCCCTGTCTGCTTCTTCTCCTCATATTCCTCAATGGCAAGCGGTATTCGACTCTTTGGCCGCCAGCCAAGCCGAGTGGCAATGGCCACTCCATTTGCTGGACGATCTGCTGGACGCATTTGTCCAAGACGTTTCCTGGACCGCCCAACAGCGCACCTACGCCAACCACGCCGAATTGCTCGATTACTGCGCTCGCTCCGCCAACCCCGTGGGTCGGCTGCTGCTGCACCTCTGTGGCGTGCAAGACGCCTTGTCACTGCGCCAAAGTGACGCCATTTGCAGCGCCTTGCAACTCCTCAATTTTTGGCAGGATTTGGGCCAAGACCTGGCCCGGGGTCGCCACTATGTGCCCGATGACGCGTTGGCCTGGGCCCAACTCAGTCGGGCTGATCTCTTGGAGCAAGCCCAGCAAAAAAAAGCCTCGCCAGCGTTGAGGCACCTGATTCAGTTGCAGGTCGAAGCAGCCGTCAAGCTCATGCAGGAAGGCGCACCGCTCGCCCACCGCGTCCCCGGGCGCATGGGTTGGGAGCTTCGGGCCGTGGTGCAAGGGGGCCTTCAAATCGCCCGTCGCCTCGAAGCGGGCCGATTTGACACGCTGGCCCACCGCCCCAAGCTCGGCAAAGCCGATGCTTTGGCCATTTTCTGGCGCACAATCTGGCCCCGATGAATCCAGAAACCTACGTCCAAGAGAAGGCGGCCGCCTCGGGCAGCAGCTTTTATTACGCCTTTTTGTTTTTGCCGCCCCCGCAACGCGCGGCCATCACCGCTTTCTATGCTTTCTGCCGCGAAGTCGACGATGTGGTGGACGAAGTGAGCGAGGCCTCTGTCGCGCAGGCCAAATTGGCGTGGTGGCGCACCGAGGTGGCACGGGCTTTTTCTCAGACCCTGACCACTGACGGTCTGGCCGCCAAGGCCAGCCACCCAGTGCTCAAGGCCCTCCTCCCCCATGCCGCCACTTACGGCATTGAGGCGCATCATCTGCAATCCATCATCGACGGCTGCCAGATGGACCTCGATCAAACCCGGTACTTGGACTACGCCGGTCTGTCCCGCTACTGCCACTTGGTGGCCGGTGTGGTGGGCGAAGTCGCGGCACGGATTTTTGGTCAAACCCAAACGCAAACCACCGCTTATGCACACCAACTCGGGCAAGCGTTGCAGCTGACCAACATCTTGCGGGATGTGGGTGAAGATGCGATGCGTGGCCGCATCTACCTGCCCATCGAAGACTTGCAGCGTTTTGATGTCAAGGCCCACGAAATTCTGCAGCGCCTAGATTCACCCCGGTTTCAGGCCCTGATGGCCTTTGAGGCCGAGCGGGCTCAAAAGTTGTATGACGATGCGCTGGCCTTGCTGCCCACCGCGGACCGCAGAGCGCAAAAACCCGGTCTGATGATGGCCAGCATCTACCGCAACCTGTTAAATGAAATTCAGGACAGTCAATTCCAAGTGCTGCACCAACGCATTGCGTTGACGCCACTCCGGAAATTTTGGCTCGCCTGGAAAGTGCAGGCCTTGGGTCGGCTTTGAAAGCCCCACAAGTTTTGATCATCGGCGGGGGTTGGGCCGGGCTGGCTGCGGCCCTCACCGCGACCGCTTCCGGGGCCCAAGTCAGCGTTTGGGAAATGGCGCCTCGATTGGGCGGACGCGCCAAGTCTTTCACCACCGCTGAAGGCCATGAACGAGACAATGGACAACACTTGTTGATCGGGGCGTACACCGAGTGCCTGCGCTTGATGCGCTGGGTCGGCTTGTCACCTGAAGAGGTGCTTCTGCGCACCCCTCTGGATTTGCGCTTCGCTTCCGGCGCGGGCTTTCATTTGCCCCACTTGGGTCTTGCGCCATTCCAATTGCTTGCCGGGTTATGGCGCTCAGGACAGGGACCCGTCGCGGAAGCCTGGCGTCTCAAAGAGCGCTGGCAATTGTTTCTAGTCAGCTGGGGCTGGCAGCGTCAAAAGTGGCGCTGCGCAGAAGACCAAAGCGTGGCCGATTTGTGCGCCTCATTGCCCCCAAAAATCGTCCGAGACCTGATTGAGCCGCTTTGCGTTTCGGCCTTGAACACCCCCCTCGCACAGGCCAGTGGACAGGTTTTTTTGCGGGTGCTGCAAGAAGCATTGTTGGGGGGCATTGGCGCCAGTGACCTGCTGATTCCCAAAGTGCCTTTGAGTGTGCTGTGGCCAGCCGCCGCGACCCATTGGTTAAAACAACACGGGGCCGAGGTGCACACCCATCGGCGTGCTTTGAGCCTCCTTCAAACTGGCGAAGTCAGAGGAAGCCAAGGAGGTTCAGGAGGCTTAGGGCCATGGCAGGTGACCAGCGTGGTGGGTGACCAGCGCTTTGAGCAAAATTTTGACCGGGTCATCTTGGCCTGCCCGCCCCAAGAAGCGGCCCGTTTGCTGCCGCAAGGCCTGAACCCCGCTTGGCAGACATCAGCGCAGGCGCTGCGTTACGAGGCCATCGCCACGGTTTATGTACAAGTCGAGGGTGTGCCCCCTGGGAAGGCTGTTTTGCCGCGGCCAATAATGGCTTTGCGCAGCAGTGACCAAGCACCCGCTCAATTCATCTTGGACCGAGGGCCACTGGGTGGCCCCCCCGGGGAGTTGGCGCTGGTGGTCAGCGCTTGTTCGGCCATGGACCGAGAGTCCTTGACGCAAGCGGTGCTCAAACAAGCACAGCAATTGCTGGCCACTCACCCCACCTTGAGGGGTTTGAATTTGCGCCCCGTGCATACCTTGGTTGAAAAGCGCGCCACCTTCGCTTGCACGCCCGGATTAAAGCGCCCCAGCATGGCCGTCGGGCCACAACTTTGGGCCTGTGGCGATTATGTGGAAGGCCCCTTTCCCGCCACACTCGAAGGCGCGGTGCGCAGCGGCGTGGCCGCAGCGGAGCAGGCCCTCAAAGGCCAAGGCCAGCAAGCCATCCCGCTGTTAATCCAGGGCTGAAACCCACTCGCACAACTGGGTCAAATTTGACAACATCAGGTGCTGAGGCAGTGCCTCAGAAGCAGGCCGAGGCGCTGCCAAAGCCGCTTGCGCGCTCGGTGGCCAATCTTTTCCATCGCGGTTCAGCCAGACGGCGGGCATGCCCGCCAGCAGCGCCCCCACCACATCCAAATGTGCATCGTCGCCCACGTGAAGCACCTGTGCACAAGTCAACCCTTGCGAGGCTGCCGCCATTTGGAAAAACCGGGGATCGGGCTTGGCACAGCCTGCCAAATGCGCGCTAAAGTTGGCCTTAAAGAAATGACCACAACCAATTGCGTGCACATCGGCATTGCCATTGGACAAGGACACCAAGGGGAAGCGCGCCGACAAAAAAGTCAGGCAGTCCAAGGCGTCGTCATAAAACTCAACTTGTTGACGGGCTTGGTAAAAAACCTGGTGCGCTGCGTCGGTCAAAGCGTCGCTGCGTGATTCGTCGTGCCCCGTCTGTAACAACGCCAAACGAATGGCTTCACGGCGCATACCGCCAAGATCGTGCCGCAAATCAGGGCGGTTTTGTTGGACTTGGTCGCGCAAGGTTCGCAACGACTCAGGTTTTGGGAACTGCTCGGCGGTGGCCGGCGCATGCGCTTTGAACCATTCCAGCAAAGCCTGTTCGGCCCGGGTAATGGTCGGCCAAACGGGCCAAAGGGTGTCGTCCAAATCGAAGGAAATGGCGCGGATTTGTTGCCAATCGATCGGCGTGGCTGAAGCCTTGGCGGACGTCGAGGCGTTATTTTCGGAAGGTGAAGGGGTCATGGAACGAAAGAATAGCGCAGAGCGCCGTTGGCTTGGTTAAACTGCCCGTCCATGTCACTGCCTTTTCAAACAGAACCCCCTTTTCAGCATGGCCAAGCGCCCAAGACCGGCATCCTGTGGTGCAATTTGGGCACGCCCCAAGCGCCCACGGCCTCCGCTTTGCGCCGGTATTTGTCGCAGTTTTTGAGCGACACCCGCTTGGTGGAAATTCCCCGTTTGGTCTGGCTGCCGATTCTGCACGGCATCATTTTGCGGGTTCGTCCGGCCAAATCGGCGGCCAAGTACGCCAGTATTTGGACCGATCAAGGTTCACCGCTCAAAGTTTGGACCGAACGCCAAGCCGAGGCCCTCTGCGCCCGTTTGGCCGAAATGGGTCATCACTTGGCGGTGCGGTTCGCCATGCGCTATGGCCAGCCCTCGATTGCCAGCCAACTCGATGCCCTCAAAGCAGAAGGCGTAAAGCGCGTGCTGGTGCTTTCGGCCTACCCCCAGTACTCCGGCACCACCACCGCTTCGGTGTTTGACGACATTGCCCATTGGGGGCTGAAGCAACGCGTCTTGCCCGAGTTCCGTTTCGTCAACCATTACCACGACGATGCGGGCTACATCGAGGCACTGGCCCAACGCGTGGAGGCGCATTGGGCCGCGCACGGACAGCCAGAGCAATTGGTGCTGAGCTTTCACGGCGTGCCCGAGCGCACCCTGCATTTGGGCGACCCCTACCACTGCGAGTGCTACAAAACCGCCCGCCTGCTGCGCGAGCGTTTGGGCCTGAACCCAGACCAAATGAAAGTGACCTTTCAATCGCGCTTTGGCAAAGCCAAGTGGTTGGAGCCCTACACCGAACCCACGCTGATCGCCTTGGGTCAAAGTGGCGTCAAGCGGGTCGACGTCATGTGCCCCGGTTTTGTCAGCGACTGCTTGGAAACCTTGGAAGAAATTGACCAAGAGGTGCGGGAGGCCTTTTTGCATGCCGGCGGCCAAACGTTTCACTACATCCCTTGCCTGAACGACAGCCCCGCTTGGATTGACGCCTTGAGCCAAGTGGCGCTGCAACACATGAGCGGCTGGGACACGCAAAACCCATCCCCTGCGCAAGCGCAAGCGAAATTGCAAGCACTTTCGCAATCACGCGAGTTGGCCTTGGCTTTGGGCGCCAAGAACTAAACGCAAAGCCAAGGGCCCGATCAAACAAGGGAAAGGCAACGTGTTTGTTGCCCAGTTACCTATCGGGTGACGCCCAACAAGCGGTCCAGCACCTCGGGTTGCGCCCTGAGGTTTTGCGCCGTATCGGCGTGAACGACATTGCCATGATCGAGCACCACGGCGGTGTCTGAGATCGCCAAAATGGCCTGCGGGTGTTGCTCCACGATGATGGCGCTTAAACCCTCTTCGCGGGTGATGCGGCGCACCGCCTTCAGCAACTCTTCCACAATGATGGGGGCCAAACCTTCTAGGGGTTCATCCAGCAGCAAGAGCTTGGGGTTCACCACCAAGGCGCGCCCCATCGCCAGCATTTGTTGCTCGCCACCGGACAACTGGGTGCCTAAATTGGTTTTGCGCTCGGCCAAGCGCGGGAACAGGTCGTAAACGCGGTCTGGGTTCCATGGACCAGGTCGGGCCACGGCGGTGAGGTTTTCATGAACCGTCAAGGACTTGAAGATGTTCCGCTCCTGCGGTACCCAGCCAATGCCCGCAGCAGCGCGCTCAAAGGGCTTCAAAGTATTCAAAGGCCTTGCACCCAAACTGATGCGGCCACCATGCTGGCGCGTTGCACCCGCCAGGGTGTTGATGAAGGTGGTTTTGCCCGTGCCATTGCGGCCCAACAAAGCCAAAGTTTCTCCCTCATTTAAGCGCAACGAGATGTCGTTCAGCACGACCGCTTCGCCGTATCCGGCGCTCAAGTGCTCGACGTTCAGCAACTCAGCCATGGGCGTTCTCCCCATGGCCCAAATACACCGCCTTGACTTGGGGGTCGTTGGCGATTTCTTCGGGTGACCCTTCGGTCAACAAAGTGCCATTCACCAGCACCGTCATGCGGGTGGCAAAGCTGAATACCAAATCCATGTCGTGCTCAATCAACAAGACCGAAACATCTTCAGGCAAAGCGCCCACTGTGTTCAACAACTCGTCACGCTCGCCAGCAGGCACGCCGGCCACGGGCTCATCCAACAACAAAACCTTGGGCTCGCAGGCCAAGGCGATGGCAATTTCAAGCAAACGCCGCTTGCCATAAGCCATCACACGGGTGGGCGTGTTGGCCACATCGGTCAAATGGAACTGGCTCAACAACGCCTCGCAGCGAGCGGCCACTTCAGCGTGCTGACCCAAGGGCTGCCACCACTTCGAGCCCAAGCCCAAGTGCTGAGACACCACCAAGGCCAAGGTTTGCAGCGGGGTCATGCTGTCAAACAACTGGTTGATCTGGAAAGTCCGAACCAAGCCCCGACGCACGCGCAAATGCGGCGCCAAATCGGTGATGTCTTGGCCCAACAAAGCGATGCGGCCGGAGGTGGGCGTCAATACGCCCGTCAACTGGTTGATGAGCGTGGTTTTGCCGGCGCCGTTGGGGCCAATCAAGGCGTGGCGAGCGCCCTTTTTTAAATCCAGGCTGACGTTGTTGGTGGCCGTGATGCCGCCAAACTTCATCACCAAGTTTTGAGCAGACAAAACAGTGGGGTTGTTGTCAATCGGGTGGTTGTCCAGGTTCATGACCGCGCTCCAAACCATGTCCAAGGCTTGAACAAACGCTCACGACCGACCAGGGTCAGCAGGACCAAAATCAAACCAATCCAGAACATCCAGTATTGCGGTGTGATGGCCGACAGGCTGTCTTGCAGCAACTTGAAAACGATGGCCCCCAAGATGCCGCCATAAAGCCAGCCCACGCCGCCAATCACCAACATCAGCATGACGTCAGCGGAGCGGTCAAAGGCCAATACATCCAGCGAAGCAAAGCCGGTGGTTTGGGACAACAAAGCCCCCGCAGCGCCGGCCACTGCTGCGGCCACGGTGTAGACCAAGGTCAGCCGCGAGTTGACCGAAATACCAATGGCCATGGCACGCAAGCGGTTATCACGAATGGCTTTCAGGGTCGCGCCAAAAGGCGAATTCACCAAACGTCGCATGAACAAAAACAGCACCAAAGCCACAGAGATGGAATACCAAGCGGCCACTTGGCCCATCAAGTCAAAATCGAAGTGACCCAGCACGGGGCCCATCAAGACGCCCTGCAAGCCATCGGTGCCCCCCGTGAGCCCATCGAATTTATTGGCGAGTTCCAACAAAATCAGGGCCGTACCCAAGGTGACCATCAAGCGGGTCAGATCGGTGCCGCGCCAAATGGTGACGCTGGCAATGGCCCCCAGCACCGCGCACAAGACCATGGCCAAGGCCAAACCCAGCAGCGGATCGGGTAAGACCCATTTGGCAAACAAGGCGGCCGAATACGCGCCAAAACCAAAAAACGCCGCATGCCCCAAGGACACGATGCCGGTGTAACCCAGCACCAAATCCAAAGACATCGCAAACAGAGCGACGATGGCAATTTCGTTGATCATCAGGGCTTTTTGCGGCAGCAACCAAGGCAACACAAAGGCCGCGATCCAAATCAACAACTCCCAAATTTTGGGCTTGCTGGGTTGGAGCAACGAGGATTGCAATGTAGATTGCACAGAGGTGCGCAATGAATCGGGGGCCATGGCCATCATTTGCCCCCTTGCCGTGTGAAAAGGCCTTGAGGACGCCACAACAAAATCATGATCATCAACACATACACGGTGAAAGCGCCCATCTTGGGGATGTAGTACTTACCGGCCACATCGGCAATGCCCAAAAGCAAGGCGGCGAGCAAGGGGCCGGTGATGGAAGAGGTCCCCCCGACGGAAACCACAATCAAAAAGTAAATCATGTTTTTCAAGGGAAAGGTGGGGTCCAAACCCAGGACCTCAGCACCCAAAGCGCCGCCCAAACCCGCCAAACCAGAGCCCATGGCAAAGGTCAGCAAGAACACCACATTGACGTTGATGCCCAAGCCGGCGGCCACACGCGGGTCGTCCACCGCAGCGCGCAAGCGACTGCCAAAACGGGTGCGGGTCAAAATCAACTGCAAGACCACCGTCAACACCGCGCAGATGCCGATGATGAACAAGCGGTAATGGCCCATCCCCAGCATGAAGGCGCCGTCGCCCCACTCGGTGCGGCCGCTGAGCCATTCTGGAAGTTGCACATTTTGCTGGCTGGAGCCCATGAAATAGTCCACCCCCGCCACCGCCATGAAAACCAAGCCAATAGAAAATAAAACTTGGTCCAAATGGGACTTGGTGTAAAGAGGCCGGTAGAGGGTGCGCTCGAGCACCGCCCCTAGCAAGGCGCTGACGGCAAAGGCCAGCGGCAAACACGCCAAAAAAGGCAGGCCAAACCGTTGCAGGGCGATCACGGTGACGTAGCCCCCCGCCATGGCGAAAGCGCCGTGCGCCAGATTGATGAAATTCATCAACCCCAGGGTCACCGCCAGCCCCACCGCCAAGATGAACAGCAGCATGCCGTAGGCAATGCCGTCAAAAAGAATGGTCAACACAACAAACTAGCCTTTGGCCTGAACTTTCAATGAACGGGAATTGACTGCCGACGTCGAGTGGGCCCAAATTTAAAAATCTGGGCCGACATTTCAACGGGTTTTGGCAGGGTCGCGCACGTCTTTGATGACGTCAAATTCGACGTTATACAGTTCGCCGTTTTTCTTTTCGACCTTGCGCAGGTAAACGTTTTGCACGACTTCGCGATTTTGCGCATCGATGAAAACGGGACCACGAGGGCTCTCAAAGATTTGGCCTTTCATGGCGGCCAATAACGCGGGGCCATCGCCCTTGCCCGAGGTGGCTTTGAGCGATTCATAAATCAGGCGCATGCCGTCATAACCGCCGACGGCCATGAAGTTGGGGCGCATGTTGTCGTTGGCCTTTTTGAAGGCTTCGACAAATTTTTTGTTGGCGGGCGAATTGTGATCGGCGGAGTAATGGTGCGAAGTCACCACCCCCAAAGCCCCGTCACCCATGCCGTTCAGTTGGTCGTCATCGGTGACGTCGCCGGTGCCGATCATCTTGATGCCGGCCTTGTCCAAACCGCGCTCCAAGAATTGCTTCATCACCGCGGCACCGTTACCCGAGGGCACAAACACAAACAAAGCATCGGGCTTTTCGTCGCGGACTTTTTGCAAGAACGGTGCGAAATCAGGGTTGCGCAAAGGCACGCGCAGGCTGTCCACCACTTGGCCACCGTTGAAGGTGAAGCGTTCTTTGAAATACTTTTCGCCGTCCAAGCCGGGGCCGTAATCAGAGACCAAAGTGATCACGCGTTTGATGCCATTTTTAGGCGCCCAGTCGGCCATCGAAATGGTCACTTGCGGCACGGTGAAGCCAGCGCGAACCACAAAGGGCGAGGCCTCGGTGATGCTCGAGGTGGCCGCTGCCATCACGACCATCGGGGTTTTGGATTGCGTGGCCAAGGGCGCGGTGGCCAGCGCCAGCGGTGTCAAACCAAAACCAGCCAAGACATTCACGTGCTCATTGACCAACAACTCTTGGGCAATTCGCTTGGTGACATCGGGCAGGCCGGTGTCGTCTTTGATGATCAACTCGACCTTGCGTCCAGCGACGGTGCTGCCGTTTTGAGCCATGTAGAGTTTGGCAGCCGCTTCGATTTGTCGGCCGGTTGAAGCCGCCTGTCCAGTCATGGGCAAAATGAGACCAATTTTGAAGCTTTCAGGGGCGCCAGCGAAAGCCCCCAGAGGCGCGGACAACAAGGCGGCGGCGGTCAACGCCGCACCTGCGGTCAAGGTGAAAAATTGTCTTTTTTGCATGGCTATCTCCACTCCATTTTTTATGAATACGCCATGATACCGAGGATCAGTCGTAACCGAAACCACGCATGATCTGTTTGGCTTTGTCGGTTCGTAAAAAATCCAAAAAAGCTTGGGCGCCCACTTTGCCTTGACCCGCCCTGAGCAAAACGGCATCTTGCAGCAAGGGGTCGTAAAGGCTTGGGGGCACCCACCAGACAGAGCCTTCAGAGAGCTGCCCTTCTTTCCAAACCTGAGACAAAGCCACAAAGCCCATCGCGGCGTTTTCGGTGGCCACAAACTGGTGGGTTTGCCCGATATTGACGCCCATCACGAGCTGAGACTTCCAGGTTTCCATCAGGCCCAGGCGGGTCAAGGTTTGCACGGCTGCTTGACCGTAAGGCGCTAATTTCGGGTCCGCAATGGCGAGTTTGGCCGTTTTGCCCTGTTTGTCGAGCGGGCTTCCGTCGCTGCCTTTGCGGGTTTTGAGCACCTCGCCCTGCGCATCCACGAGACCTGCTTTGGCACTCCACAAGACCAACTTGCCCCGGGCGTAAGTGAATCGAGAACCGCCGATGGCCAAGCCTTCCTGCTCTAATTTGACGGGGGTGCTTTCGTCGGCCGCCAACAGAACTTGATAGGGCGCACCCGCTTTGATTTGGGCATAAAACTGACCCGTTGAACCCGAGGTGGCCAACACCCGGTGCCCGCTGTCCCGTTCAAACTGAGCGGCTATTTTTTGCATGGGAAGACTGAAGTTGGCCGCCACCGCAACCGACACCTCGTCGGCATGCGCCCCACAACTGCACCCCATGACGGCCATCAAGGCCCAAGCGACCAAGCCCTTTAATCCACTTAAACCATTCAACCCGCTCAACATGCGCTTGGACACGTTCCCGTTAAACACCTTCATCCTTTAACCTTTATCGATGTGGATTTACCGCTATGCTTGACCAAGCATAACTGATGGCTTATTCAACCCCATCATCCGGTGTCGCCCAGAGTCGGTTGGCTTTAGAATCCGCCGGTTTTTAAATCACATTCAATTTTTAGGAAATTCCATGGAAACCACCGCTTCTGGCTTGATTTACGAAGACACTTTGATAGGTGACGGCGAAACCGCCAAACCCGGCGACGAAGTGAGCGTGCATTACACAGGCTGGCTGTACAAAGACGAGCAGCAAGGCGCCAAGTTCGATTCAAGCAAGGACCGCAACGACCCGTTTGAGTTTTCATTGGGCGCCGGCATGGTCATCAAAGGTTGGGACGAAGGCGTGCAGGGCATGAAAGTGGGCGGCGCGCGCACGTTGATCATTCCAGCCACTTTGGGCTACGGTGCCCGCGGCGCTGGCGGTGTGATTCCCCCCAATGCCACCCTCAAATTTGATGTGGAGTTGTTGGCGATTCTTTGAATCGGTCGGGCCAGCGCCCCACCACGGCGCTGACCAAAACGGTGGCCAACAGGCCAGCGGGCACGCCAAAAACCCCCGCGCAGACGGGCTCAATGCCCCACCAGCGCGGGTCAGACCCAGAGAATCCGCCCAAGGCATTGACCCCTAAGTAATAGAGGGTGACGCCCAAGCCAGTCAGCATCCCGGCCACGGCGCCTGCACGTTGGGCGCCTTTCCAAAAAATGCCCAACACCATGGCCGGCACCAACGCAGACGCCGCCAAAGAAAAAGACGCCGTGACCAAGGGCAAGATTTGTGACGGCTTCAAGGCCGCCACAAAGGCCGCCAACATGGCCACCACCATCAGCACAAATTTCGACACGATGACCCGCTGCTCGGGCGATTGATTTTTGCGCCAACGCTCAAAAAAGTGCAAATCGCGCACCAGGGAGTTGCTGATCGTCAGCAAAAGCCCGTCGGCCGTCGACAACGCCGCTGCCAACCCCCCTGCCGCCACCAGGCCCGACACCACATAGGGCAAGCCACCCAATTCAGGCGTGGCCAGCATGATCAAGTCGGCGCCCAATTTGATTTCGCCAAACTGCAAAATGCCGTCGTTGTTCACGTCGCTGACCGAGACCAGGCTCGGGTCGACTTTGGCCCACTGCAGAATCCAAACCGGCAAATCATCAAAACGGCTGCCGACCAAATTGTTCATCACCTCAAACTTGACCAACACCGCCAAAGCCGGTGCGCTGAGGTAAACCAAGGCAATGAAGACCAAAGACCAAACCACCGAGCGACGCGTGTCCGCCACCGAAGGCGAGGTGTAGTAACGGGTCAACAAGTGGGGCAACCCTGCGGTGCCGACCATCAAGCAAAACATCAAGGCCAGAAAGTTCAATCGGGACTGGCTGAACAGGGTTTGTTCGGCTGGCGTGCCATCGGGGTCGCCCTGGAACGCCTGGGTGTGCCTGGGCATACCGCCCAAAGGTTGGGCCCGTTGCAAATCTTCTTGAATGGTTTTTCGCCATTTCTCTCGGGCGGTGGCAGCGTCTTTTGGCAAATTCGCCAACTCGCGGCTGACATCGACAATCTGAGAGACGTCCATGTCGTTTTGCCGCATGACCCGCAAACGTTCCTGCAAACTCTGGCGCTCTTGGGCCAAAGCCAAATCGACATTCTCAAGTTTGATTTGCAAGTTTTGAGCACGCTCTAGGTAAATGCGTTGCACTTGCTTTTCTTGCGGGGAAGCCATGAGCTTGTCCTCGAGTGCCGCAATTTTTCCCAGTTGTTGGCCATAAACCAAGGGCGCCAAGGGGTTGCCCATTTGCTTGTAGGCCAGCCAAGACACGGGGATCAAAAAGGTCAAGAACATCACCACATACTGGGCCACTTGCGTCCAAGTGATGGCGCGCATGCCGCCTAAAAAAGAACACACCAGCACCCCACCCAAACCGAGCATGATGCCGATTTCAAATTGCACGCCGGTCAAGCGGGAGGCAATCAAACCGACGCCGTAAATCTGCGCCACCACGTAGGTGAAGGAGCACACCACGGCGGCCAGCGCCGCGATCACCCGGGGCCAACGGCCCCCAAAACGGACGGCAAAAAAATCGGGCACGGTGTACAGGTTCATGCGCCGCAATGGCGGTGCAATCAACAAAGCCACCAAACAAAATCCGCCCGTCCAACCGAGCACGTACGCCAAGCCGCCCGGCTCTCCTCGGCTGCCCGAAAAGCCTTGCAAGTACAAAGCACCCGCCAAGCTGATGAAGGAGGCGGCACTCATCCAATCGGCGGCCGCGGCCATGCCATTGAAAAACGGCGGGATGCGTCGACCCGCCACGTAATATTCCTCCGGGTCGGTGGTGCGACACACAATGCCCAAGGCAGCACAACCCATGACGATGCTGAAGAGAAAAATGGGGCCAATCCAGCGCCGAGATAGACCGTGGAATTCGGCCCAAGCCATCACGCCCAAAAAGGCCAAGACCCCCAGCACCAGCAGGAAAAAACCTTTGAGTTGGTAGTTTTGGAAAAGGCCGCCCTGCAAAGGCGCTGCTTTGTCAGACATGGGGGCCTGCTTCTAGGACTTGGGGGGGCTTTTCATCCAAGGCTTCGTCCCGGCGGTTCATGACCGCCGCATAAAGGCCCACCACCAAGATGAAGACCAGCACCGCGCCTTGTGCCGCCAGCCAATAGGAAAACGGCCCGCCCCAAATCGGCAGGGGGGCGATCCAATCTCGAGCAAAAAAGCACCCCCCGAACGACACACAGAAGACCAGCAGCAGCAACACCGCGCGCAACCAGCCTTGGAGGGGTCGTTTGGAGGTTTCCATCCAGCTTGGCGTCCTCGACCTTCGTTTTCTGATCAGGCCCCGGCCAATCGCTTCCAGGTGTCGATCACGCTGTCGGGGTTCAGCGAGATCGAGGCAATGCCTTGATCGGCCAGCCACTCTGCAAAGTCAGGGTGGTCGCTGGGGCCTTGACCGCAGATGCCGACGTACTTGCCTTGCGCCAAACAAGCGGCAATGGCGCGGCTCAACATCGCTTTGACGGCGGGGTCGCGTTCGTCAAAATCGGCGGCCAACAGCGCCAAGCCGGAGTCACGGTCCAAGCCCAAGGTGAGTTGGGTCAAGTCGTTGGAACCAATCGAGAAACCATCGAAGTACTGCAAAAACTCATCGGCCAGAATGGCGTTGCTGGGCACTTCGCACATCATGATGACCTTGAGCTCTTGGCCAGGTGCGCCCGCGCCGCGCTTCAGCCCATGATGGGCCATCAACGAGGTGACGCGCTCGGCTTGGCCCAGGGTGCGCACAAAAGGCACCATGACCTGCACATTGGTCAGGCCCATGTCTTCGCGGACCCGCTTCAGGGCTTCGCATTCCATGGCAAAGGCTTCTGAAAAGTCGGCGCTCAAATAACGCGCCGCGCCACGGAAACCCAGCATCGGGTTTTCTTCTTCGGGTTCATAGCGGCTGCCGCCAATCAACTTGCGGTATTCGTTGCTCTTGAAGTCGGACAAACGCACGATGACTGGTTTGGGCCAAAAAGCCGCCGCGATGGTGGCGACGCCCTCGGCCACCTTGTCCACATAAAAAGCCTTGGGGGACGCATGGCCACGCGCCACGGATTCAACGGCCTTTTTCAAATCGCCATCCACATTGGGGTAGTCCAAAATGGCTTTGGGGTGCACCCCAATGTTGTTGTTGATGATGAACTCCAAGCGAGCCAAGCCCACCCCTTCGTTGGGCAGTTGGCAGAAGTCAAAGGCAAGCTGGGGGTTGCCCACGTTCATCATGATTTTGGTTTTGATCGGTGGCATGGTGCCGCGCTCGACTTCGGCGGTCTCCACTTCAAGCAAACCGTCGTAGATGTGGCCGGTGTCGCCCTCGGCGCAACTCACTGTGACCAAGGTGCCGTCCTTCAGCAAGTCGGTGGCGTTGCCGCAACCCACCACCGCAGGAATACCGAGTTCACGCGCAATGATGGCGGCGTGGCAAGTGCGCCCGCCACGGTTGGTGACGATGGCGCTCGCGCGCTTCATGACCGGTTCCCAGTTCGGGTCGGTCATGTCGGTCACCAACACATCGCCGGCTTGTACCTTGTCCATCTCGCTGATGTGCGAGACCAAACGCACAGGGCCGGTCCCGATTTTTTGGCCGATGGCCCGGCCTTCGGCCAACACATTGCCAGCGCCTTTCAAGTGGTAGCGCAACTCGGCCTTGCCGGCCTGCTGGCTCTTCACGGTTTCGGGACGCGCTTGCAAAATATAGAGCTGTCCATCGGTGCCGTCCTTGCCCCACTCGATGTCCATGGCGCGGCCATAGTGCTGCTCAATGACCAAGGCATAGTGGGCCAGTTGTTCGACATCCGCGTCGGTCAAAGAATAGCGGTTGCGTTGCTCGGTCGGCACGTCGATGGTCTTGACCAATTTGCCGCTGGCGGCTTTTTCTTCGGGCGTCGCAAACACCATTTGAATCAATTTGGAACCCAAATTGCGGCGAATGACGGCGCGCTTACCGGCTTTGAGCATGGGTTTGTGCACATAGAACTCGTCGGGGTTCACGGCGCCCTGCACCACGGTTTCGCCCAGGCCATAGCTGGAGGTGATGAAGACCACGTCTTCAAAACCACTCTCGGTGTCGATGGTGAACATCACACCGGCGGCGCCCAAATCCGAGCGCACCATGCGCTGCACGCCCGCCGACAAAGCCACGTCGGCGTGGGCAAAGCCCTTGTGAACGCGGTAACTGATGGCGCGGTCGTTGTACAGACTGGCAAAGACCTCTTTCATCTTGGCCAATACATCGGCCAATCCGACCACGTTCAAAAAAGTTTCTTGTTGGCCAGCAAAGGAGGCGTCGGGCAGGTCTTCAGCCGTGGCTGAAGACCGCACAGCGAACGAAGCTTGCGCGTTGCCCGCGCTGAGGGTCGCGAAGGCTTCACCGATGGCTTTTTCGAGGTCAGCGGGAAAGGGTTGATGTTCCACCCATTCGCGAATCTCAGCGCCGGCGGCCGCCAGTGCTCGAACGTCTTCGGTGTCCAAAGTCGCTAAACGGGCGTTGATTTTGTCAGCCAATCCGTCATGGGCCAAGAATTGGCGAAAGGCGTGGGCGGTGGTGGCAAAGCCGGTGGGAACGCGCACGCCTTGGGGCAGTTGTGAAATCATCTCGCCGAGGGAGGCGTTCTTACCGCCCACCGACTCGACGTCGCTCATTCTCAGTTTTTCGAAGGGGACGACCAAGGCGGTCGATTCAAACAAGGCTGACATGGGAAGGCTCCGGAAGTTAAAAATCGGGCGCGCTCCAGGCTCAGTCGGCGAATCGGCAGATCTTGTTGTTGTTTTGCAACGGATTCAGCGCAGCGGCGGGTGGAGGTCATGGACAAATTTGGATAATGTGAAGGATTGTAGGTCGGACCCAGCCCTTTTTCCAAAAAATTCACATGCACACTCGCACCGTTTTCTTCATTTCTGACGGCACCGGCATCACGGCCGAAACCTTTGGTAACGCCATCTTGGCCCAGTTTGAAATGAAGCCCCGCCATGTCCGCCTGCCTTTCGTTGACAGCGTGGACAAAGCCCACCAAGCGGTGCGCCAAATCAACCACACCGGTGAAATTGAAGGCAAAAAACCCATCGTCTTCACCACCTTGGTGAACATGGAGGTGCTGGCCGTCATCCGCGCGAACTGCCAAGGCATGTTGCTCGACATGTTTGCAACTTTTGTCAACCCACTGGAAGAAGAGCTGGGCATGAAGTCGCACCACCGGGTGGGCCGGTTTTCAGACGCCAGCAAAAGCGGCGAATACCACGACCGGATTGAGGCCATCAACTTCAGCCTCTCACACGACGACGGTCAATCGAACCGAGACCTGCAAGCGGCCGATGTGATTTTGGTGGGCGTGTCACGCAGCGGCAAAACGCCCACCAGCTTGTACCTCGCCATGCAATATGGCCTCAAAGCCGCCAATTACCCACTGATTCCTGAAGACTTTGAGCGCCGACAACTGCCCCCGGCCCTGGTCCCGCATCGAAACAAGTTGTTCGGCTTGACCATCCAGCCGGAGCGTTTATCGGAGATCCGCAACGAGCGCCGCCCCAACTCCCATTACGCCAGCTTGCAAAATTGCCGCACCGAGGTGTCAGAAGCCGAGGCCATGATGCGCCGCAGCGGGGTGCGTTGGTTGTCGTCCACGCACAAATCCATCGAAGAAATCGCCACCACCATCCTTCAGGAAATTCGGCCCGAGCGCTTGGTGTATTGAGGTTTGATCGCCTGGATTTTTACGCGGTTGTGCGTCGTACCTTGCGCACATTGAACGCGCTGACGATGAGCACCGATTGCACGCCTGCCAACCCCAATAAAACAGCCGTGTAATTGCCTTGGTCCATCAAACGCCCAAAGATCACGGGCGCCACCGCTTGACCAATGTCCAAGCCAGCGTAAACCACGCCGTAGACCCGCCCTGTGGCGTTCGCCGGGGTTGATTTTTTGACCAACAAATCCCGCGAAGGTGAGGCAATGCCAGAGGAAAAGCCCATCACGCCAAACAGGATCGGCACCCAATCGCCGGGCACGGGGGACAATGCCAAATTCAAAGCCACCACGGCCGCCACGCCAATCCCCATGGCCACGATGCGCTCACAACGATCGGCATTGGAAGCCAAAAAGCCCCCCAAAACCATCCCGCACGCGCTGGCCACCATGTAAATGGTCAGGCAGACCGCCACCCAGTGAAGCGGAACCGCATGGAGCTGGCGCGCGGCCTCCGGCGCATAGGCTTGGATGATGCTGAGCACCACGGCATAAAAAAAGAAAAAGCCAAAACACATCCAAACGGCGGGGATGCGCAGGAAATCAAAGCCCATATCGGGCGCCTGGTTTCGGTCGGTGGAGGTGGAGGTGGAGGGGGTGGCCGTGTCGGTTGAGGGGGGCATCACCAGCACCTCGCGTTGAACCACCAACAAAATCAGCACCAAGGTGGCCAACAAGGCCGCGCTGGCCAGCGCCCAGCGCCAAGAGAAGGCCATTGCGATCGGCACCATCATGGCGGCGGCGATGGCCCAGCCCAAACTGCCGCTGATGCCATGCGTGCTGTAGGCATGGCCCAAGCGATGTGGCGCGACGCGGCGGTTGAACAAGGTGTAGTCGACGGGGTGAAAAACGCCGTTGCCAATGCCCGCCAAGACCGCGGCGACAAGCAAGACCCAATAGGCGGGGGCCAAGGCATCCATCAGCAAAGCCACGATCAAAAAGCCCATGCCAGCGAACAAAACCGGCCTTGGGCTGAAGCGGTCCACCAAAAAGCCCGAGGCCGCCTGCACCGCACACGAGACCACAAAGAACACCGACAAAACCAAGCCCAACTCGGTGTACGTGACCGAGAAAGCCTCTTTCAACCAAGGGAAAAGAGGCGCCAAGACCAATTGGCTGAAGTGGCTGATGCTGTGGGCGATGCTGACCAAAGCGATCAAAGCAGCGTCTTGGCGCAGGGTCGGTAAGGCAGGGGTGTCGCTGGACGAGAGCGGGGCAGAAATGGCTTTGGACATAAGCCGTTATCCTAATTCAGAGGCGAAGGCGCCCTTGTCGCGAAGGACACGCCCTTGTCGCAAAGGACACTTTGGGGGCAAGGCCGAATCTCTTTAGCCCGCTTTCGCCTGCCCGAGAGTCAAAGCCTGCTCCACGGCCGTGGCCACTGACAGCAAATGCGCATCCTGGCCCCGTGCTGCTGACAACATCAAACCCACCGGCAATTCACCCGTCGAATGACATGGCAATGAGATCGAACACCCATCCATGAAGTTGAACAAGGCCGTGTTTCGCAGCAACAGGCCATTGACTTTGAAAAACGCCTCATGGGAGGCCAACACCGTGGCCATCGGCGCGGCGACGAGGGGCACGGTCGGGCACAGCACCGCATCAAAACCCCTCAATGCCGACGCCATGCGGCCAATCCAGTCTTGTCGGCGTGACAGAAGGCTTTGGTAATCGGCTGGGCTGGCGCCCTCCCCCATGCGGATGCGCTGCACCACCCGGGCGTCGATTCGATCGGCCTGCGAGCGCAAGCGCTCGGCGTGAATTCGGTAGGCCTCGATGGGCGACAGGCCAAAAGGCGTGTTCATCTCGGCCACTTCGGCCAATTCTTGCAAAGGCAACTCGACCAACACGGCCCCAGCAGCGGCCAAGGTGCGCAGGGCTCGCTCGTAAGCCTTGGCGACCGTGGGGTCCATGTCTTCCAACACAACCGCTTGCGGCAAGGCCAAGCGCATGCCTTTTAAGGGACGGTTTTCAATCGCAAGTGCTTGGCCCGCCAACACCCCATCGACCAAGGCACAGTCGGCCACACTGCGGGTCATGGCACAAACCGTGTCCACGCTCGGCGCCAAAGGAAATGCCCCTGTCAAAGGCACCCGAAATTGGCTGCTCTTAAAGCCCACCAAACCACACAAGGCGGCCGGGATGCGAATGGAGCCGCCGGTGTCTGAGCCCAGCGCCGCAACCGCCAAACCCAGCGCCACCGAAACGGCTGCGCCAGAAGACGACCCCCCCGGAATCCGCGCCACCTCAGGGTCGGCAGGGTTGCGAGGCGTGCCGAAGTGCGGATTCAAACCCACCCCCGAGAAGGCAAACTCACTCATATTCGTTTTGCCGATGAGGACGGCACCGGCCTGACGCAAGCGCTGCACCGCCACGGCGTCCACCGGGGCTGGGGCCTCGTTTTGACAGACCACGGACCCGGCCCAAGTGGCTTCGCCCGCGACGTCGTAAAGGTCTTTGATGGTGATGGGCAAGCCCGCGAGTGGCAAGGGGGTCTGGCCAGCAGGCTTGGAATCCGCCAATTTGGCGGCGGCCAGCGCTTCTTGCGCATAAAGGCGGGTAAAAACAGACGCCGCTTCGGGCGCTTGAGCCGCCTGCAAGACCGATTGCACCCCGTCTTGGTGGCTCAGGCCTTCCCGCTGCAAACGGGCGCGCAAAGCGGGAATGTTTTCTTGAGTCGGTGCCGGAATGGGGGCAGAAATAAAAGCAGATGTCATCTGCCGTAATTTAGCGCATCTGGCCCGTTTCAGTGCAAGGTCTCACCAAACTTAAAAACACCGGGCGCTTGCACGGGATCCACATCGACCGTGATGACCTCCTTGGGCAAGAAGCGGCCTTCAAGCAACAACTTGGACAAGGGGTTCTCGATGCGTTGCTGGATCGCCCGCTTCAAAGGCCGCGCACCGAACACCGGGTCAAAGCCCACCTTGGCCAACTCGGCCAAAGCCGCTGGGGACACCTGCAAGGTCAACTCCATTTTGGCCAAGCGGTTTTCCAAAATACCCAATTGGATCTTGGCGATCTTTTCAATGTCTTTGGCGTCGAGCGCGTGGAACACCGTGATCTCGTCGATCCGGTTCAAGAACTCGGGGCGGAAATGGTCTTTCAATTCCTCCAGCACCACGTCCTTGATGTCGTCGTAATCCTTGCCCACCATGGACTGAATCAACTGCGAGCCAATGTTGCTGGTCATGATCAAGACCGTGTTTTTAAAGTCCACGGTGCGGCCTTGGCCATCGGTCAACCGGCCATCGTCCAGCACTTGAAGCAGCACGTTGAAAACATCCGGGTGGGCCTTTTCGATTTCGTCAAAAAGAACCACGCTGTAGGGGTTGCGTCGCACGGCCTCGGTCAGGTAACCGCCTTCGTCGTAGCCCACATAACCGGGGGGGGCGCCGATCAAACGCGCGACCGAGTGCTTCTCCATGAACTCGCTCATGTCGATACGAATCAGGTGTTCTTCGGAGTCGAACAAGAAGCCCGCCAAGGCTTTGCTGAGCTCGGTTTTGCCGACGCCCGTCGGGCCCAAAAACAAAAACGAGCCGGTGGGACGATGGGGGTCTGACAAACCGGAGCGGGAGCGTCGAATCGCGTTCGACACCGCCGAGATGGCCTCGTCCTGACCCACCACGCGTTCGTGCAAATGCTTTTCCATGTGCAGCAACTTGTCTTTTTCGCCCTGCATCATTTTGGCCACAGGGATGCCTGTGGCACGGCTCACCACTTCGGCGATTTCCTCAGCGCCCACTTGCGTGCGCAACAAACGCGGGGCGTTGCTGCCGCCCAAGCCTTGGCCTTTGCCGCTCTCGCGGGCCTGCGCCTCTTTGAGTTGCAGCTCCAACTTGGGCAACTCACCATATTGCAACTCGGCCACCTTGTTGAAGTCGCCCTTCCGCGTCAGTTCTTCGATTTGCTGACGCAGCTTGTCGATGGCCCCGCGCACAGCCTGGCTGTCTTGGGCTTCGGCTTTTTCGGCCAACCAAATTTCTTCGAGATCGGCAATTTCTTTTTGCATCTTCTCGATTTCTTCTTCGATCAAGGCCAAGCGTTTTTGGGAGGCCTCGTCGGTTTCCTTTTTCATCGCTTCGCGCTCGATTTGGAACTGAATCAAACGCCGGTCGAGCTTGTCGATGACTTCGGGCTTGGAGTCAATTTCAATCTTGATTTTGGCCGCCGCCTCGTCGATCAAATCAATGGCTTTGTCTGGCAAGAAACGGTCGGTGATGTAGCGGTTGCTGAGCTCAGCAGCGGCCACGATGGCCGGATCGGTGATGTCAACGCCATGGTGAACTTCGTATTTTTCTTGCAAACCACGCAAAATGGCAATGGTGGCTTCGACTGACGGTTCGCCGACCAAAATCTTCTGAAAACGCCGCTCCAAAGCCGCGTCTTTTTCGATGTACTTGCGGTACTCGTCCAAGGTGGTCGCGCCCACGCAGTGCAATTCGCCTCGGGCCAAGGCAGGCTTGAGCATGTTGCCAGCGTCCATCGCCCCTTCGGCTTTGCCCGCACCCACCATGGTGTGCAGCTCATCAATGAAAACAATGGTTTGGCCCTCGTCTTTGGCGAGTTCATTCAGCACGCTCTTGAGGCGCTCCTCGAAGTCACCCCGGTATTTTGCGCCGGCCAGCAAGGACGCCATGTCGAGCGACAAGACGCGCTTGCCTTTCAGTGAATCGGGCACTTCGCCCGCCACGATGCGTTGGGCCAAGCCTTCGACAATCGCGGTTTTGCCCACGCCAGGCTCGCCAATCAAGACCGGGTTGTTTTTGGTACGGCGTTGCAGCACTTGGATGGCGCGGCGGATTTCGTCGTCGCGGCCAATCACGGGGTCGAGCTTGCCTTGACGGGCACGTTCGGTGAGGTCAAGTGTGTATTTTTTCAGCGCCTCGCGTTGACCTTCGGCGTCGGCGCTGTGTACGCCCTCTCCGCCGCGCACCGCATCGACGGCGGATTCCAGACTCTTTCGGGTCAAGCCCAGGCTCCGGGCTGTGTCCGCCAATTCAGATTTGCTGTCGGCCAAGGCCAATAAAAACAACTCGCTGGCAATGAACTGATCGCCCCGCTTGAGGGCCTCTTTTTCGGTGGCTTGCAACAAAATCGACAAGTCACGCCCCACCTGGACCTGCTCAACACCGCTGACGCTGGGCAGCCGTTTGATGGCCTGATCGGCCGCCGCTTGCAACCCCGTGACGTTGACCCCGGCGCGTTGCAACAAGGCACGCGGGCCGTCGTCTTGCTTGATCATGGCGGCCAGCAAATGCGCAGGCTCGATGTAAGCGTTGTCGTGGACCAAGGCCAGACTTTGGGCGTCGGCCAAGGCTTCTTGGAATTTGGTGGTCAATTTGTCGGTGCGCATTTTGATTTCAGGGGATGTTAAAAGCCCAAGTGATGGATAGCCCCGAATGAACCCACAGGGGTTAATTCAGAAGCCTGATGCACCCCAATTGGTGTCATCCACTTTGATTTCAAGCCTAAATCAAAAACCAGACACTGACCTGGATCAAATGATGACCAGACGCCGAGCGGGCGCCGTGGAGATACGAAACCCCAGAAAATGCGCGTCGACCTGAGGCCCGAGGGTGTTGTAGGGAAACCTCGGCCTGGTGGCTTTTTGTGGCTTCTTGAGGCTTTTTTTGGCTTCTTGCGCCCTCTCTTGGCTTTCCCCGGCTTTTTATTTGGAATTGGTTTTTTGAATGCCCCAGCGGGCCAGCGCGGCGTCGTCGCTGCTGCGGGCATCGACCCAATGCGCGCCGCTGTCGGTGGTTTCTTTTTTCCAAAATGGGGCTTGGGTTTTCAGGTAGTCCATCAGAAAGGTCGCCGCCTCGAAAGCCGCCACGCGGTGGCTGGAGGCGGTGACGACCAGCACGATCTGCGCGCCCGGCGCGATCTTGCCGAAGCGGTGGATGGCGGTGACGCCTTGCAGGGGCCAGCGCGCGCAGGCCTGCGCGGCCACGCGGCTG
>Ga0208381_1000130_pt1 | contig 28914 bp, 28 predicted proteins | sample CryBogCBE13Jul09_FD_184572 | JGI IMG/M metagenome (GOLD analysis project Ga0208381, IMG submission 184572) | Freshwater microbial communities from Crystal Bog, Wisconsin, USA - CBE13Jul09 (SPAdes) (version 2) | ecosystem: Environmental > Aquatic > Freshwater > Lake | place: Crystal Bog...
GAGGTGGCTGAGGTGGCTGAGGTGGCTGAGGTGGCTGTGGCGGCTGTGGCGGGGGGTACGGTGGTGTTCATGGGTTCCACTTTAGCGCTCAGGGCCGAGGAGGGCGCTAAGCCAATTTCAACGCACCTTGCAATTAATTTGATGCGTTCCCTTTTTTAACGAACCGAATAACCGCGTGAATCCATGCACAGACCAAACGCTTGGTTGTAGGCGCTCCCATTGCCCGCCCCATTCGGTTGCGCAGCGGCCCAGTTGCTGCACTGGGTTGAGTCGGTCTGCACCTGTTCTGCCGATTGCCCATTTTGGGGGTAAATCAAGGGGGAGTCCGAGGCGGCTTGCGGCGCTAAGGTGGGTTGAGGACTTTGTATGGGCGATTGTGTTGGAGTGGGCATGGTGGTTTCAATGCCCAGTGGCGGTTGCACGACCACATAGCCGCCTGGCACGGCTCGGTAGTAGTTGCCGTTGGCAAAGTAATAGGTCATGCCCGCAAAAGGCAAGACCACCATGTCGATGGGCAACATGGGCACCATCAAGCCATAGGCGGGCCGAGCCACGCAGAAGTAGCCGCCGCAAGGCGAATACCAAACGCCCTCGTGGTAATGGAAACGGCCATCGCCCAGCCGCAGGGCGGGGCCTGGCAAAACGCCCACACGCCCAGGATTACCGGGCATACCCGGGTTGAGACCCGGCGGCGCACGGCGCACTTCTAATTGTTTGCGTTTTTGCTCTTCACGCTCGTGGGTTTCAGCCCAGGCGCCAGATTGACCAAGACCCAGACCCGCGAACAGGGCAACGACCAAGACCCCCGCTTTGGATGCGACCGCCTTGAATTTAAAACCCAATCCCATGATCGCTTACTCCCAAGTCAAAGCACAATTTTAGAGCCCATAAAAAAGCCGCCTGTCGGCGGCTTTTTGACGTCGGTCTGTCCCCCTCGGGTGGGGGAAAGCTTAGGCCTTCTTAGCGAAAGCAGAGCACCAGCCCTTGGCAGCCACTTGCTTGCCAGCGAACAAAGCGCAAGCACCGGCAGCGTCGCCCGCCTTGCCTTGGAACAGGGCGCAATGTTCGCAAGCTTGGCCAGGTTTGGCCTTGGGCGACTTGCTGGCGTCAGCCACGTAACTCAAAGCCGTGGCTTGGGGGTCTTTTTCGTCGACCATGGCGGCTTGGGCAGCGCCCATCGACGCCAAAGCGCCTGCGCCCAAAACGGATTGAATAACGAAGGTACGGCGGGTGGTTTTCATGAAAGGCTCTTTCAAAGAGTGGTTAAAGTGAAATCGGGTCGGTTGCAAGAATTTTAGCGAAATACAGCCTAATTGAAACTGACAGCAACGAAGACAGCCCTAAAACCCCCCTTTTAGCCCAGGGAATCAAGGCACCACTTCGCTGAGGGTCAGTACGACGCCGGTCGTTCCCAGTTTCAACGGGGCTGATTGGACCTTGAGATCACCCGATTGGGCCATTGGGTTACCCGATTTGGAAATGCGGGCGCGCACCCAGACTTGGGCCCCTGCCGATCGGCGCGAAAGTGCAGAAAGAGACGCTTGGGGGCTCATGGCCGATTGATCGTCCAACAGAAAGTCAAGGGTTTGATTTTTGGCTTGCAGTAAATCGCTGGCGGGCCGCCGGATGACAGCCAAAGGCATGGGGGGGCCGCCCACTTCGACGGCTGTGATGAAGAGCGTGTCTTGCGGTGCAACCTGCTTTAACAAGCCAGGCGCCAAGGCGACGCGGCCTTTCAAGGTTACCGCGGTGTCATGAGTGAATTGGGCGGATTTGGAAACTGGCGCCACTGGCGTGGTTTTTGCCAAACGCCCGCCTTGTTGCTGCGCTGCCGCCATGGCTTGTTCAACGGCTTTGGCGCCAGCCGATTCGGGCGGTAACTGCGCCAGCAACTGACTCCAATGCACCAGCGCCTTAGTGAAGTCGCCGGTGGCAAAGGCCACTTGACCGGAGAGCAACAACACCCGGCTGTTGTTGGGGTCTGCGGCCAATGCCGCTTGGATGATCGCGGCGGTGTCGCCCACCCCGTTGCCACCAGAACCGCCGGAACTGGTGTCCAATCGACCACCGCGCTGCATGGCCATGGCTTCAAGGCGCTCAAGGTTCAAAACGGGGTCTTGGGTCAAACGGAAGGCCTGATCAAAGCTGTGGCTGGCGGCTTCAAATTGGCCTTGCGCGCGCTGGACGCGGGCCAAAACCACCCAAGCTTCCACATCGGCTGGTCGGCTGGCCAAGCGCTTGGTCAAAGCGCGCTCCAAGGCCTCGGGCGACAAATCATCGGCTTGCGAAAGCGCCATGACATCGGGGTCCATGGCATCGGTTTCACCGAGTTTTTGGTAAAGCCCAAAAGCCAAAGGCAGCAGCAACAACAAGCCCAAGGTGGTACCCCACTGGAGGCGCTTGAACAAGCTGCGGTCGATGGCCGTGGAGCGGGCTTCGACGCTCAAATCTTGCGTCAAACGTTTGGCGATTTCATCTCTTGAACGGGCCCATTCAGATTCGGTGATTTGACCTGCTTCCCGTTCCGCATCCAGCTCTTTCAGGGCCTCTTTGTAAATGGCGGCGCTGCTTTGGGCTTGGTCGTCCACCGGCTTGGCTTCGGTCGGTTGGACAGAAGCCCGCCACAGCGAGCGGGCCAAAGCGGCCACCACAGACAGGGTCAATAAAACCGCCAGCGCGACAAAAACCAAGGGGGCATTCATGTTCATTCTCGATTTTTCATGACCGAATCGACCAGCTTCTGCGCCTCGGGACTGAAGGGAACTTGCGGAAGATGCGGCGCCGTGTCAGCGTCAATGGCAGCGTCAGCGGCAGCGTTTTTTCGGCGAGTGCGCACGGCCCACAGCGCGGTGATCAAGCCCAAGCCCAACATCACCGCAGGGCCCCACCAGAGCGCCCAAGTGCTGGGCTTGACTTCGGGGCGATACAACACAAAGTCGCCATATCGGGCCACCAAGTAGGTCTTGATTTCGGGGTCGGTTTTGCCTTGCCGAATCAGGTCGCGCACTTCGTCGCGCAAATCTTTGGCCAAGTCAGCGCGGGATGAGGCCAAGGTTTCGTTTTGGCAAACCAAACACCGCAGCTCTTCTGAAATGTGCACCATGCGTGCTTCCACCCAAGGCGCATCGCCCAAGGGCACGGCTTCTTTGGCCTGCACAGCGTTGGCAAAAAAGGCCAGACAAGCAAGGGCAAAGGAAAGGACAAAGACAAAGGAAAATCTAAAAGTTAATACCCCAGCGCCTGAATTCAGCGAAGCGGTGGCGCTGGGAAAAACAGGGGAAAGTCGATGCAAGGTCATGATGCTTTGGGCACCGGTTGTTGCGGGAATGGCTCCTTGTTCAGCTTCTGAATCAAAGGCTGGACGGTCTCGGCCAAAATCTCGGGCGTCAAGACCCCCACCACCTTGTAGCGAATCACGCCGGCTTTGTCGATGAGGTAACTTTCAGGCACCCCGTAAACACCGTAGTTCACGCCAACTCGGCCGTCCACATCCAGCACGGTAAAGGCATAGGGGTTGCCATGTTTTTTCAACCAAGCGGCTGTTTTGGTGCGCGCCATCGACAAGCGGGTGGCCGGCAGCAGGGGCTGACCCGCTTCGTCTTGGTCGGTTTGAATTTCTTTGTAATTCATGCCCACCACCGGCACCAGGCCCTGCTGTGCAAATTGCATCAGCATGGGGTGCTCTTGCTGGCAAGGCAGGCACCAGGTGGCCCAAACATTGAGCAGCCACACCTGGCCTTTCATTTGCTCGGGGCTGAAATGGGGGGTGTCAGCGGCCACGGTGTCCAACACAAAAGCCGGTGCGGGGTGGTCTATCAAAGGCGAGGGAATTTCATGCGGATCGCGCTTCAAGCCGACGGCCAAAAACGCCACCAGCGCCAAAAAAACGATCAAAGGAATGAGGGCCAAACGCATGCTCAGACTTTCGGTGACTTCCTATAGCGCCGATCGGCCGCCGCCACGACGCCGCCCGCCATCATCAGCAGGACACCTGCCCAAATCCAAGACACAAAGGGTTTGTTGTAGACCCGCAAACTCCACTGCGTTTGCTCTTTGTTCATGGGTTCGCCCAAAGACACATACAAGTCACGCCAAGGCGAGACGTCAATGGCGGCTTGTGTCATGGGCATGGGGCTGGAAAAATAACGGCGTTTTTCAGGGTGCAACACAGCCAATTTTTGTTCCCCTTGAAACACCGAGACGTCGGCGCGTTTGGCGGCGTAATTGGGGCCAGGCACTTCTTGCACACCGTCCAGAACAAAACGGTAGGTTTGCAAATTCAGCGTATCGCCCAGGTTCATGCTGACGTCGCGCTCGACCTCGTAGCCCTTGACCAAGGTCACGCCCAGCACCAACACGGCCAAGCCCAAATGCGCCAAGTGCATGCCCACAAAGCCCATCGACACGCGACCAGGCGCCAACCAACGCGGCAACAAATGTTGCAAGGTGCCAACGGCCACCCAAGTCGCCAACGCCACGCCCATGGTGACCCCGGGGGACCAAAGAGAAACAGCCAAAGAGTGCCCCATCCAAGCGGGGACCAAGAGACCGACCGCCAAGCTCAACAACGCCATGGGCCAGAGCCGGCGCAAGACACTAAAGCCATCGGTGTCCTTCCAAGTGGAGACGACGCCGGGCACCAACAAGACCAAAACAGGCACCATCAAGGGCACAAAAACCAAGTTGAAGTAAGGCGCCCCCACGGACAGTTTGCCCAAATTCAAAGCATCAATCACCATCGGGTAGACCGTGCCCAACAGCACCGCCGCACAGGCCACGACCAAGAAAACGCTGTTCAACAGCAACAGGGTTTCGCGCAACACGGGCGCGCCAGGGGCGGCCTTCAACTTGGGGGCACGCCAAGCAAACAAGGTCAACGAGGTGCCGACCACCAGCGCCAAGAAGACCAAAATAAAGACCCCGCGCTTGGGGTCTGACGCAAACGCGTGCACCGAGTTGAGGACACCCGAGCGAACCAAAAAAGTACCGAGCAAGGACAAGGAAAAGGCAGCAATCGCCAGCAGCACCGTCCAGGCTTTGAAGCCACCGCGCTTTTCGGTCATCATCAGCGAATGCAGCAACGCCGTGCCACACAGCCAAGGCAAAAGAGAGGCGTTTTCAACAGGGTCCCAAAACCACCATCCGCCCCAGCCCAAGACGTTGTAAGCCCACCAAGAGCCCAGGCCAATGCCGAAGGACATGAAGACCCAAGCCACCAAAGTCCAAGGCCTGGACCAGCGTGCCCAAGCCACATCCAGACGGCCCGACAACAAGGCCGCGATGGCAAAGGCAAAGGCCACTGAGAAGCCCACATAACCCATGTAGAGCATGGGCGGGTGAATCACCAAGGCCGGGTCTTGCAGCAAGGGGTTCAAGTCTTTGCCCTCTTGCAAAGCGGGCACCAAACGCTCAAAGGGGTTGGAGGTGGTCAAGATGAACAGCAAAAAGCCAATCGCCACCCAGCCCAACACCGACAACACCCGCGCCACCATGGGCAAGGGCAGTTGTTTGGAAAACACGGCCACGGCCAAACCCCAGAGGCTCAGAATTTCGACCCACAGCAACAAGGAGCCTTCGTGGCCCCCCCAGACGGCGGCAAATTGGTAGTGCGCAGGCAACAGGGAATTGGAATGCTCAGACACATAGCGCACCGAAAAGTCGTTGCCCAAAAAGGCGCCCGCCAAGGTCGCAAAGGACAAGCTGACCAAGACAAACACCAGCACCGCAGACGGCCGAGCCAACGCTTGCCAAAGGGCGAATTTCGAGTGGGGTTTGAGGGTGCCCACAAGCGGCAAGACGGCCTGAATCAAGGAGACGCCCAGCGCCAAAATCAAACAAAAATGCCCGAGTTCAACCCACATAAAAATGATCTTTCAAGGGGAGTTGGCCAGCTTGCCCGCCAACTTCTTGGCAGCCGCATCGTCCAAAGCCTGCTTGGCTTCGGGGGGCATGTAGTTTTCGTCGTGTTTGGCCAACACCTCGGAAGCGACGAACTGGCCGTTGGCATTCAGTTGCCCTTGCGCCACCACGCCGCGGCCTTCTTTGAAAAGATCAGGCAGCAACCCTTCATAGACCACCAAGGCGTCGTGGCGCGTATCGGTCACCACAAAAGACACCTGCATGCCCTGGCGCTGCAAGCTGCCTTCTTTGACCATGCCGCCGACGCGAAAGACGTGGCCCTTGGGGGCCTCGCCCGACTCTATTTGGCTGGGCGTGAAGAAGAAAACCAGATTGCTTTGAAAAGCGTTCAAGACAAAGTAAGCCGCGGCGGACAGCGCCAACAGCCCAATGCCAATGAACAACAGACGTTGATGACGGGGTTTCATGGGGCTTGATTGTCGCTGACTTCGTCTCGCAAATTTCGCCAAATTTGACGGCTCGCACGACGGGCCATCAGCACCTCAGCCACCAAGCCGATGGCCACCACGCCAAAACTGCCCCAAACATAAAGGCCGTAGCCCCCCATGGCCCAAAAAGCCTCTGAATTGGCCCAATTCATGCGCCTGCTCCTGATTCAGCTGGATTTTCTTGATTCAATGACTTGGCCTGTGACTGGGCGAGCGCTTGCACCCAGCCGGTGTCGTGCTCGCGCTGCAAAATCAAGCCGCGTACCCGGTACAAGGCCATGCCCACGGCATAGGCCCAGCAGGCCAAGGTCACCCCCAACATGGCCCACAACATGGTGTGCGCCATGCTCGGGGCTTGGGTCATGGAGACGCTGGAGCCTTGATGCAGGGTGTTCCACCATTTGACCGAGAAATAAATGATCGGCACATTGATGACGCCGACCAAGGCCACCAAGGCCCCGGCTTGGTCGCGGCGCTGCGGGTCGTCGATGGCCCGGGTCAGGGCCATGTAGCCGGCGTACAAGAACAACAAAATCAACTCCGAGGTCAAACGCGCGTCCCAAACCCACCAAGTGCCCCACATGGGTTTGCCCCAAAGCGCGCCAGTCCACAAAGACAAAAAGCAAAACAGCGCGCCGGTGGGCGCCAAGGCTTGGGCCATCAGACCCGAAATTCGGGTTTTGAAACCCAAGCCCAAGGCCGACCAAAAAGCCATGGCACAGTAAATAACCATGGACATCCAAGAGGCGGGCACGTGGATGAAGATGATGCGGTAGGCCTCGCCTTGCTGGGCGTCGGTCGGGGCGACAAAAAACCCCATGTACAAACCCACCGCACCGAGCAAGGCCGCGAGCACAAAACAAAACGGATAGAGCCGCCCCGCCAGGCCATAAAACCGCTGCGGCGCCGCATATTGAAACCAAGGCAAAACCATGTTTATTCCCGCTTATTCCCAGTTATTCCAAGGCAATTTTGAGGGCCGACGCCGCCGCCCAAGGACACAGAAAAAGGGCCAGCATCAACACCGCCATGAGCAAGGACACATGCCCCTGCGCCCCCAAGCCGCTCATTTCGGCCTGGACGGCCCCTGCCCCAAACACCAAGGTGGGAATATAAAGCGGCAACACCAAAAGCGACAACAGCAGTTCGCTGCTGCGCAAGCCCAAGGTCAAGGCCGCACCGACTGCACCCACCAAAGACAAGCTCAAGGTGCCCACCAACAAAGTCAGCATCAGGATTTTCACCGCTTCCCCAGGCAGGTCAAACTGCAGCGCCAACAAAGGCGACAAAATCACCAAGGGCAATCCGGACAACAACCAATGCGCCGCAATTTTGGCCGCTACCAAGAACGGCAGGGGCGTGGCCGAGAGCAGCAACTGCTCCAAACTGCCATCGGCGTAATCCGCCGAGAACAAGCGCCCCATCGACAACATGGCGGCGAGCAAAGCCGCCACCCACAAGATGCCAGGGCCGATCAAGCGCAAGGTGCCCATTTCTGGGCCAATGGCCAAGGGGAACAAGGCGGCCACAACGCCAAAGAAGAAAACCACGGTCGCCAAGTCGCTCTGTCGCCGGGCAGCCACTTTCAAGTCGCGCGTCAGCAAAGCCCAAAGGGTTTGGCCCATGGAAGGCGCGGGGGGGGCTGAACGGAGAGCAACCTTGTTCATGCCGCAAAAACCCCCAAGTCGAGGTCTTCTCCGGGCGCTTGCAATTCAATCGCTTGGTGGCTGGTGAACACCAACAACCCCCCTTGTGCCAAATGCTGGTCCAAGATGCCTTGCAAGCTGCTTTGCGCCGCCACATCCAAGGCGGCAAAGGGCTCGTCCAAAATCCACAAGGGGGCTGAACTCAAGACCAAACCAGCCAGGGCAACACGGCGTTTTTGGCCTTGCGACAAGACCTTCACCGGCAGTTGCGAACGCCCCTTCAAACCCACCTTGGACAAGGCGGCTTGCACCGCTTGAGGCGACACCGAAAGCCCCCGCAAAGCGGCCCCCGATTGCAGGTTTTCTGTCGCGCTGAGTTCTTCTTTGAGGGCCAAGCCGTGGCCTTGGTAATGCAACTCGGCGTTGAACGCCGAGCGAGTCGATTGGGTGTTTTGACCTTGCCAGAGCACCTCGCCTTGGGCGGGGTTGGAGAGGCCACACAGAATTCGGAGCAAGCTGGTTTTGCCGGCGCCATTGGGGCCCTTGACCTGAATCCAATGGCCAGAGGGAAGGCTGAAACTCAGGCCCTGAAACAGCCGTTTGGTGCCACGCTGACAGGACAGTTGATGGGCCGAAAGCATGCGGGATGATACCAGTATGATTCGGTCATGCCCTCTCTTTATCTGACCATCGCCACCCGTGAAAGCCGCCTGGCCCTGTGGCAAGCCGAGCACGTCAAAGACCTGTTGCAACAACAAGGTCACCACATTGAACTGCTGGGCATGACCACCCAAGGCGATCAAATTTTGGACGTCAGCCTCAGCAAAGTCGGCGGCAAAGGCTTGTTTGTCAAAGAACTGGAAGTCGCCTTGGCGCAAGGCCGCGCCCAATTGGCCGTGCACTCGCTCAAAGACGTGCCGATGGAACTACCGCCTGGCTTTGAGCTGGCCTGCGTCATGCGCCGAGAAGACCCGCGCGACGCCTGGGTGTCCTCCGAATTCGCCAGCCTGAACGACTTACCCGAAGGGGCCGTGGTCGGCACTTCGAGTCTGCGCCGCACCGTCTTGCTGCGTCAATTGCGCCCCGATTTAAAAATCGAAGCCCTGCGTGGCAATTTAGACACCCGCCTGCGCAAACTCGATTCTGGCCAATACGCGGGCATTGTGTTGGCCGCCGCCGGATTGAAGCGCCTGGGTTTATCGGACCGGATTCGCACCATTTTCGACACCGATCAAATGCTGCCCGCCGCCGGCCAAGGGGCGTTGGGCATTGAAATTCGAAGCGGCAGCCCAGAGGCTCAAAACCCCGCCCAGCAAGGTCTGCTTGACGCGTTGAGCCCGCTCGCCGACGCCAGCACTTGGTTGGCCGTCACCGCCGAGCGAGCCGTCAGCCGCGCCATGGGCGGCAGTTGCTCGATGCCCCTGGCGGCGCACGCCGTTTGGGAAGGCGACACCCTGCACCTGCAAGCCGCTTGGGGTGACCCGCAATCGGCCACACCGCATTTGGTTCGGGTGCAAGGCGAAGTGCGCTTGCCCGGCGCCACCCGCAACCCCCATCAACTTGACGCCAAGGCGGCCCAAGCCGCCAATGAATTGGGCGAACAGCTCGCCAGCCAGCTGCGCGCACAAGGCGCTCAAGCACCCCTTTCAGCCTGATTCGGCTTCCTTGATCGCCCTGCTATTGCCCTGATTTATGTTTGCCCCTCTTCAAAACGACACCTTCTTGCGCGCCTGTCTGGGCCAAAGCACCGACTACACGCCCTTGTGGCTGATGCGCCAAGCCGGTCGCTACTTGCCCGAATACCGTGCCACGCGCGCGAAAGCAGGCAGCTTCATGGGCTTGGCCACTAACGTCGACTTCGCCACCGAAGTCACCTTGCAACCACTGGAGCGCTATCCGCTCGATGCGGCCATCTTGTTCAGCGACATCTTGACGGTGCCCGACGCCATGGGCTTGGGCCTGTCGTTTGCCTTGGGCGAAGGCCCCAAATTCGCCAAAAACGTGCGCGACGAAGCCGCCGTGGCCGAGCTGGCCGTGCCCGACATGGCCAAGCTGCGCTATGTTTTTGACGCCGTGACTTCGATTCGCAAAGCCCTCGACGGGCGCGTGCCGTTGATTGGCTTTTCGGGCAGCCCCTGGACCCTGGCCTGCTACATGGTCGAAGGCGCCGGCTCAGACGATTACCGCCACGTCAAAACCCTGATGTACGCCCGCCCCGACTTGATGCACCAAATTTTGACCCTCAACGCCGACGCGGTGGCGCTGTACCTCAACACCCAAATTGAAGCCGGCGCGCAAGCGGTGATGATTTTTGACAGCTGGGGCGGCGTCTTGGCCGACGGCGCTTTTCAAACCTTCAGCTTGGCCTATACCCGGCGCGTGTTGGCCCAGCTGAAGAAAACCCACGACGGTCAAACCATCCCCCGCATCGTGTTCACGAAGGGCGGCGGCCTGTGGCTGGACGACATGAAAGACCTTGACTGCCACGTCTTGGGCCTGGACTGGACCACCCACCTGGGCGCCGCCCGCGCCAAAGTCGCCCCTTACGGTAAGGCCTTGCAAGGCAACCTGGACCCGAATGTGCTGTTCAGCCCGCCGGACACCATTGCCACCCAAGCGCGCCAAGTGCTCGACAGCTTTGGTACGCCCAGCGAGGGCTCGACCCACATCTTCAACCTGGGCCACGGCATCAGCCAACACACCCCACCCGAGAGCGTGAGTGCGCTGGTGGAGGCAGTTCATGTGCATTCGCGAAAGTTACGCGAACCCCAGTAAGACTCGATGGCCGAGGTGGGCTCAAACCCCTTCAGCCAACCAATCCCGGGGTTTAAGAAAGTAGTCCAACAACCGCTGCTCGGCAGAATCCGCTGCGTGTTGCCTTTGGTAAGACCAAGTCACCAAGGGGGGCATGGACAACAAAATGGACTCGGTGCGGCCGCCTGATTGCAGACCGAAGTGGGTGCCCCGGTCCCAAACCAGGTTGAACTCCACATAGCGCCCACGCCGATAAAGCTGGTGTTCGCGCTCGCGCTCGCCATAAGGCGTTTGAGCGCGTTGGTTGACGATCGGCATGTAGGCGGGCAAAAAGCAGTTGCCCACGCTTTGCAGCATGGCCAAACTGGTGTCTAAACCCAGTTCCGAAAAGTCGTCAAAAAAGATGCCGCCCACCCCGCGCTGTTCGCCTCGGTGTTTCAAACAAAAATACGCATCGCACCAGGCTTTGAAGCGTGGGTGCAGCGTCGGCCCGAAAGGGGCCAAGGCGTCGTGGCAGGTGCGGTGAAAGTGCACGGCGTCTTCTTTGAAGCCGTAATAAGGGGTGAGGTCGAGGCCGCCTCCAAACCACGCCACGGGCGCCGCCTTCTCGCCACCTGGGCTGGCCGCGATCATGCGGACATTCATGTGGACGGTGGGCACATAGGGGTTGCGCGGGTGAAACACCAAAGAAACCCCCAACGCCTCAAAGGGCGCGCCTGCCAATTCAGGTCGGTGTTGCGTGGCCGATGGCGGGAGTTGAGCGCCCTTGACGTGCGAGAAGCCGCAGCCGGCGCGCTCGAAGACAGAGCCGCCTTCTAAGATTTTGGTGATGCCGTTGCCTTGCAACTTTTCTTCGGGCCCTTTGGTCCAAGGATCCACGACAAAAGTGCCCCCATCGATGTCCGTCACGGCTTGGGTGATATGGGCTTGAAGCTGAAGTAGATAGGTTCGGACCTGATCGATCAAGGCGTTCATGGCGGCTCAAAAAGCAACGATGATAAACTCAAAGGTTTTCAACCTCACTCTATAGACAAGACCATGGGCAACAAAATCGTTACCGAAGCCGATCGCAAAAGCACTCCCGCACCGACCCCCATGCCCGGCATGCCCACCCCGACCGGCGGACGTGGTCAAAAAGTGAGTCGTGAGCGCGGCGTCGCCACCAACAACAAAAAGAACCCCGGCAAGCGCAGCAAGAAGGGCGGCTAAGTCCCCAGGGCGACCCTTGGCAAGAACAGCGCACTTCGGTGCGCTTTTTTTCGTCCGCATTTGGTTAAAAATAGCCGATTCATCCCATGTCAGGGAAAAGGAGTTTTTGAAATGGCAAAGCACGCAAGTTTTGATTGGGCCGACCCCTTTTTATTAGACCAACAACTCAGCACCGACGAGCGCATGGTTCGAGACGCTGCCGCCGCGTATTGCCAAGACAAATTGGCCCCGCGCGTGCTGAGCATGTTCCGCAACGAAAGCGTGGACACGGCCATTTTTCGCGAGATGGGCGAACTCGGCTTGCTCGGCCCGACAATCCCGGAACAATACGGTGGCCCGGGCCTGAACTATGTGGCTTACGGCCTGATTGCCCGTGAAATCGAGCGCGTCGACTCTGGCTACCGCTCGATGGCCAGCGTGCAAAGTTCACTGGTGATGGTGCCCATTTATGAATTCGGCAGCGAAGCGCAGCGTCAAAAATACCTGCCCAAACTGGCGACCGGCGAGTGGATTGGTTGCTTCGGATTGACCGAACCCGACCACGGCTCCGACCCCGGCAGCATGGCCACTCGCGCTGTCAAAACCGCCGGTGGCTACCGCCTCAAGGGCAGCAAGATGTGGATCTCCAACAGCCCCATCGCCGACGTCTTTGTGGTTTGGGCCAAAGAAGTTTCTGAAAGCGGCGCCGTCGGTCCCATCCGTGGCTTTGTGTTGGAAAAAGGCATGAAAGGCCTGAGCGCACCGGCGATTCATGGCAAGGTGGGGCTGCGCGCTTCGATCACGGGCGAGATCGTGATGGACGATGTGTTTGTGCCCGAGGAAAACGCTTTCCCAGAAGTGCAAGGCCTGAAAGGCCCCTTCACCTGCTTGAATTCGGCCCGCTATGGCATAGCCTGGGGCGCTTTGGGCGCTGCCGAAGATTGCTGGCACCGCGCCCGCCAATACACCTTGGACCGCAAGCAATTCGGCCGCCCATTGGCCGCCAACCAATTGATTCAGAAAAAATTGGCCGACATGCAAACCGAGATTGCCATCGGCCTGCAAGCTTGCTTGCGCATGGGACAAATGAAAGACCAAGGCATTGATTCGGTGGAAGCGACCTCCATCATCAAGCGCAACTCCTGTGGCAAGGCCTTGGACATTGCCCGCTTGGCGCGCGACATGATGGGCGGGAACGGCATCAGCGACGAGTACGGCGTGGCCCGCCATTTGGTCAACCTCGAAGTGGTCAACACCTATGAGGGCACGCACGATGTGCACGCCCTGATTTTGGGCCGGGCGCAAACGGGCATTGCCGCTTTCGCGAATTAAAGCGGCATTGAGGCTTTAAGGGCTTTAGGGCTAATGGGTTTAAACATCAATGGCTTGGGCTGAGCCGGCGCGCTGGCGCAGCTCAAACTTTTGAATCTTGCCGGTGCTGGTTTTCGGCAGCTCCCCAAAGACCACCGCACGCGGCACTTTGAAGCCGGCCAAGTGCTTTTTGCAATGCGCCACGATGTCTTCTGGCGTGGTATGCGCCTCGGCCTTCAGTTCCACAAAGGCGCAGGGCGTCTCGCCCCAGCGGGCATCGGGCTTGGCCACGACCGCGGCAGCCAGCACATCGGGGTGGCGGTACAACACATCTTCGACCTCAATCGATGAAATGTTTTCACCGCCCGAGATGATGATGTCTTTGCTGCGGTCTTTGATTTTGATGTAGCCATCGGGGTACTGCACGGCCAAGTCGCCGCTGTGAAACCAACCGCCGGCCAAGGCTTCTTCTGTGGCCTTGGGGTTCTTCAAATAACCCTTCATGGCGATGTTGCCCCGGAACATGATTTCGCCCATGGTTTCTCCATCCCACGGCACGGGTTGCAGGGTTTCTGGGTCGCAGACTTGAACAGCGGCCTGCAAGTGGTAGCGCACGCCTTGGCGGGCATTCAGACGAGCGCGCTCGCCAATCTCAAGGGGGTCCCAATCGCTTTGTTGGGCGCAAACGACGGCGGGGCCATAGACCTCGGTCAGGCCGTAGACGTGGGTCAAATCAAAGCCCATCCTTTCCATGCCCTCGATCATCGAAGCGGGCGGCGCCGCGCCCGCCACCATGGCTTTGACGCCCGTGGGCAAACCCACTTTCAAGGCCGCTGGCGCGTTCACCAACAAGCCGTGCACGATGGGCGCACCGCAGTAATGGGTGACCCCGTGCTCGCGCATCATGTCGAATATCAGGGCAGGGTCAATTTTCCGCAAGCACACATTCACGGCGGCGCGCGCGGCAACGGTCCATGGGAAACACCAGCCGTTGCAGTGGAACATCGGCAGCGTCCACAAATAAACCGAGTGCTTGGGCAGGTCCCACTCCAACACATTGGAGATGGCGTTCATGGCCGCGCCTCGGTGGTGGTAAACGACGCCCTTGGGGTTGCCGGTGGTGCCACTGGTGTAGTTGAGGGCAATGGCGTCCCACTCGTCCGCCGGGCCTTGCCAATCGAAATCGGGGTCGCCACTGGACAGAAAATCTTCGTAGCTCAAGTGGCCCAACTTCAGGGGCGCAGGGCCAAATAAATCGTCTTCGACGTCGATCAACAACAAAGGCGTTTTCGATTGGCGCAAGGCCAACGCTTTGGCGAAGACAGTCGCAAATTCAGGGTCCACAATTGCGGCCTTGGCTTCACCGTGGTCGAGCATGAAGGCCAGCGCTTCAGGGTCTAAGCGCGTGTTCAAGGCGTTCAAGACCGCACCGGCCATGGGCACGCCAAAGTGGGCTTCGACCATGGGCGGCGTGTTGGGCAACATCACGGCGACGGTGTCGTTTTTGCCCAGACCGGCTTTTTGCAAGGCGCTGGCAAGTCGACGGCAGCGGGTGTACGTTTGGCGCCATGTCTGGCGCACAGCCGTCGGGCCCAAACCATGCACAATGGCGAGTCGATCGGGGTAAACCGAGGCGCTGCGCTCCAAAAAGCCCAGTGGCGAAAACGGCGCAAAATTAGCAGCGGTTTTAGGCAAGTCTTGATCAAAAATCGACATCACAACAGTCTCCTAGACAAAATTAAAAGCACGCACCTTTCGCGCCCAGCGTTCCCATGGCCATCCCTCAGAGCTTCATCCAAGAATTATTGGCACGCGTCGACGTGGTCGACGTGGTGGGTCGCCACGTCACACTCAAAAAAGGCGGCGCCAACTTCATGGGTTTATGCCCGTTTCATGGGGAAAAATCGCCCTCATTCTCGGTCAGCCCCACCAAGCAGTTCTACCACTGCTTTGGCTGCGGTGCCAGCGGTGACGCCATCAAGTTCTTGACCGAATATACCGGTGCCAGCTTTATCGAAGCTGTCAACGACTTGGCCCAGCAATTTGGTCTGCAGGTGCCTGAAGAGGACATTTCGCCGCAAGAACGCGCCCGACAAAATGCGCTGCGGCAAAAGCAAAGCAGCTTGTCCGAAACATTGGAAAAAGCCGGCGAGGCTTACCGCCACCATTTGAAGCAATCGCCCAAGGCGGTGCAATACCTCAAAAATCGGGGCCTTTCCGGCCAGATTGCCAAGCACTTTGGCCTGGGTTATGCCCCCGAAGGCTGGCGCACTTTGGCCAGCGTTTTTCCAAACTACAGCGACTCCAGCTTGGAAGAAAGCGGTTTGGTCATTGCGTCGACCGAGGAAGATGAAAAACGCTACGACCGCTTTCGTGACCGCATCATGTTCCCGATCCGCAATGTCAAAGGCGAATGCATTGGTTTTGGCGGCCGTGTTTTGGGCGACGAAAAACCCAAATACCTGAACTCCCCCGAGACCCCCGTCTTCAGCAAAGGCCGCGAACTTTACGGCCTCTTCGAAGCCCGACAAGCGTTGCGCGAACAGGGCTACGCGCTGGTGACCGAGGGTTATATGGACGTCGTGGCCTTGGCCCAACTTGGCTTTCCGAATGCGGTGGCCACCTTGGGCACGGCCTGCACCGCCGAGCACGTGCAAAAACTGTTTCGCTTCACCGAGTCGGTGGTGTTCAGCTTTGACGGCGACGCCGCAGGCCGGCGGGCCGCGCGCAAGGCCTTGGACGCGGCCATTCCATTGGCCACCGATACCCGGTCGGTGAAGTTTTTGTTCTTGCCCGCCGAACACGACCCCGACAGCTTTATTCGTGAATTCGGTGCCGACGCCTTTGCTCGCCATGTGCACGACGCCTTGCCGCTGAGTCGTTTCTTGGTCGAAGCCGCCCGCGAGCAATGTGACACGGGCACGGCTGAAGGCCGCGCCCACATGGCGGCCAATGCAAGGCCTTTGTGGAGCGCCCTGCCCGACGGCGTGCTCAAGCGCCAATTGCTGAGCGAATTGGCGCAACTGGCGCAAATCAACGCCGCTGAACTCGCTGCCGTTTGGCAGTCCACCAGCCAATCGGTGGGCATTCCTTCGCACTCAGGGCCGACCAACGGGTCGCTTTACTCGCCCGAACCCTCCGTGGGTTGGGGCCCGCACCCTGCGGCACAACAAGGCCAATCGACAGACAAGACCCCGTTCAAAAAACCATTTGTCCCGAACTCAAAATCCTGGGGTCAAGGGGGGCGCTTCAACTCCAAATTCGCCGCCAAGCCGATTGAAAACGATTCTGCCCCCCGGGTTTTGTTGTCCACCCGAGAAGACCAGGTCTTGCGCTTGCTGCTCACCGACCTGACGGCCTTGGATGCGCTCACTTTTGAAGACCGGGAGTTGTTGGGCCAACTGCCCGCCCCGCATGGCGATTTATTTCATTGGCTGGAGCGGCAAGTCAACGAATCGGGTGCACTCCCTTGGGCGGCCTTGAAGCCGGCCTTGCATTTGCTCCAAACGTCCGTCGCGGCGGCGGCGGAGCGCTTGATGGCGCACCCTTTATCGGCCCCCCTTGACGAACCACAGGCCCAAGATTTGCACCTCGAACTGCAGGTTGAATTGAGGGCCACCTTGGACCGCATGTTGGTTGATAAGCTCAAAATGGAGGAGCGCTCTGCCATCGCAGCGGCCGCCACAGAGCCCGGCGCCCTGTCCCGCTACCGTCAATTGCAGCAGCGGCGCTTGGAATTGGAGCGGTATTTGGCCGCCAATTCTCAAGAGTAACGGTATAATCCACTCCTCTCATCGGCAAGTGCGACAGCAACACCTCCGGGCCGGGACAGCCAAAGCTTAAAAGCACCCCCAGCGGGACGGCGCCCAACAACCGCAAGGATTGCATTCCAAATGATCGCCCCCAGCTTGTCCAGAGGAATCCCGTCGTTGGCGCCTTGATGCTGCTTTCATTTTGAGGCGGCCATTTCGCTGCTGACTTGGATCCTTGCTATTTTTTTCCTGTTTTTTCCTGTTTTTTCCTGTTTCGATACCGAGGTGCGCGATGCCTGCTCAAAAATCTGTCAAGTCGGTGAAAGCCAAAACCCCTGCAGCCAAGCAGGCCCCAGCAACAAAATCCGCGACAAAATCCGCGGCCAAGCCTGAGGCCAAGTCCAAGTCCATAACCAGCGTGAAAGCAGCGCCGGTTAAAGCAGCCCCAGTTAAAACGGCAGTTAAAGCGGCCCCGGTCAAAGTCACTCCGGTGAAGGTGGCTGCTTCGAAAACGGCCACAGCCAAAGCAGCCCCTGAAAAAACCGTCGTCAAAAAAGCCACGCCAGCGCCTGCAAAAGCCAGCACCAAAAACAAAACCGTGGCGGCGGTTGAAGTGAAGCCCCCCGCCAAAAAAGCGGCCGCGAGCAAAGCCACCGCCCCCGCTAAAAACAAGGCGGCCGATAAAACCACGCCGCCTGCCAAACGCGGTCGCAAAGCCAAAGCCGATAGCGACAGCAAAGGAAAATCCGCAGGCGTCGATGATTTGGACCTGTCCGACATCGAAGCCGACTTGGAAGGCGAAGTCGAAACCGAAGCGACGCCCACCGCAGAGACCACTGAGAAGGTCAAGCCCCTGCGCATGAAGATCAGCAAGGCCAAAGAACGCGCCTTGATGAAAGAATTCGGCCTCGAAGAAACCGTGTTGTCTGAAGAAGACCTGGCCAAACGCCGTTCGCGCTTGAAAGCCCTGATCAAGCTCGGCAAAACCCGTGGCTATTTGACGCACGGCGAAATCTCAGACCACTTGCCCGACAAACTGGTCGACGCTGAAACGATGGAAGTCGTGATCACCATGTTGAACGACATGGACGTGGCGGTTTACGAGCAGATGCCCGACGCCGAAACGCTGCTGATCACCAACACCGCACAAACGGCCACCACCGAAGAAGAAGCCGAAGAACAAGCCGAAGCGGCCTTGTCCACTGTCGACAGCGAGTTCGGCCGCACCACCGACCCTGTGCGCATGTACATGCGCGAAATGGGCACGGTTGAATTGCTGACGCGCGAAGGCGAAATTGAAATCGCCAAACGCATCGAAGGTGGCCTGCAGGCCATGATGGAAGCCATCTCTGGCTCGCCCGCAACCATCGCCGAAATTTTGGAATTGGGTGAGCAAATCCGCGAAAACAAGGTGGTGATTTCGACCATCGTGGACGGTTTCTCCAATGCCAACGAAGCCGACGATTACGTGGCCGAAGAAGACTTTGACGAGTTCGACGAAGCCGACGACGACGACGGCAAGGGCGGCTCCAAAGCACTGACCAAGAAACTGGAAGAACTGAAAAAAGAAGCCCTGGTTCGCTTCGACAGCCTGCGCGGTTGGTTCGAAAAAATGCACGCCATCTACGACAAAGAAGGCTACGGCAGCAAGTCTTACATGGAAGCCCAGCGCCAGTTGTCGGCGGAGTTGATGACGATTCGTTTCACGGCCAAAACCATCGAAAAGCTCTGCGACATGGTGCGCGGTCAGGTCGACGATGTGCGCAAAAAAGAACGCGAACTGCGCCGCATCATTGTCGACAAATGCCATTACCCACAAGAACAATTCATTGCCGATTTCTCGGGCTTTGACAAGAATGGCAACAAAATTGCCAGCCAATTACTCAACCTGAAATGGGTCGAAAAGCAAGCCGCTGCCAACAAGCCTTGGAGCGTGGTGATGGCGCGAAACATCCCGCCCATTCAAGAGCTGCAGCAAAAACTGATCGACCTGCAAGCCAAGGTGGTCGTGCCGTTGGCGGGCCTGAAAGACATCAACAAGCGCATGAACGACGGCGAACGCGCCTCGCGTGAAGCCAAGAAAGAAATGATTGAAGCCAACTTGCGCTTGGTCATTTCGATTGCCAAAAAATACACCAACCGCGGTTTGCAATTCTTGGATTTGATCCAAGAAGGCAACATCGGTTTGATGAAGGCGGTGGACAAATTCGAATACCGTCGCGGCTACAAATTCTCGACCTACGCCACTTGGTGGATTCGCCAAGCCATTACCCGCTCCATTGCGGATCAGGCCCGTACCATCCGCATTCCGGTGCACATGATCGAAACCATCAACAAGATGAACCGCATCAGCCGCCAGCATTTGCAAGAGTTCGGTTTCGAGCCCGATGCCAGCGTCTTGGCCGAGAAAATGGAAATCCCGGAAGACAAAATTCGCAAGATCATGAAGATCGCGAAAGAGCCGATTTCGATGGAAACCCCGATTGGCGATGATGACGACAGCCACTTGGGCGACTTCATCGAAGACGGCGCCAACACCGCCCCCATCGACGCCGCCATGCAAGCTGGTTTACGCGATGTCGTGAAGGACATTTTGGACGGCTTGACGCCGCGCGAAGCCAAGGTGCTGCGCATGCGCTTCGGCATCGAAATGTCCACCGACCACACGCTAGAAGAGGTGGGCAAACAGTTTGACGTCACGCGCGAGCGCATTCGCCAAATCGAAGCCAAAGCCTTGCGCAAGCTCAAGCACCCCAGCCGCAGCGACAAACTGCGCAGCTTTATTGACACGCTGTAAACGCCTTCGTCCCTACGCCTCAACGGGGCACCGCCAGGTTGAGGCGTTTTTTTAGCGGGCCAACACGCTGAGTTCTTGCGTCGCCACGGCCGCCAAATCGGCCTCGCTCACCTTTTCGGGCGCCAACTCATAAAGAGGCCGCAGCACGAAGGCCCGCTCGCGCCAACGCGGGTGCGGCAAGGTCAGTTCGGGGGTGTTCTGCACCGTGTCGCCATGGAACAACAAGTCCAAATCCAAGGTGCGCGGGGCGTTTCGGTAAGGGCGTTCACGGCCTGCGGTGTTTTCCAGGGCCTGAAGGCCCTGGAGCAACGCCAAGGGCGACAGCTCGGTTTGCACTTCGGCCACGGCATTGACGAACTCAGGACCCGTCGCGTCCACCGGTGCACTGCGGTAAAACTGCGAAACCCGGACCCCAGTTGTTTGAGGCAAAAGCGCCAAGGCCTCTACAGCCCTTTGCACTTGGGCCGCCGGATTGGCCAAGTTGGCGCCCAGTCCAATGTAAGCCGTGACCATGTGTGCCTCAAAGGCTCATACGGGCCATACAGGCTCAGTCAGCCGAGCCCGAGGAACCTTCAGAAGAGGCGTTCGGCAGACCCTTTTGACTGCCTGGCGCGGCGTCACCTCTTGCACTTGCAGGCTTGCGACGGCGACGGCGTTTTTTGGGGGCTGCGGGGTCGTGGGCGCCTTCAGCCAAATGGCCTTCCGGGGATTCGGTGGATTCAGCGCCCGTTTTGGCGGGCGCAGTCCGGGCCTCTGGGCGCGGGGCGGCGGCTGCTTTAGGCACGCGCCTGGGCGCAGGCCGCACCTGCGCCAACAAGGCCTCGCGCTCTTCGTCGCTGCCCAGGCTGAAGTCTTCCCACCAATCGGCCAGTTCCATTTCAATTTCGCCGACCTCGGCGCGCAGGCGCATGAAGTCAAAGCCGGCGCGAAAGCGCGCTTGCTCCACCAAGCCGTGCGGGCCTGACCCGACGCGCTTGTCGAAGCGTGGTTGCATGACCCAAATTTCGCGCATGTCGCCGGCCAGCTTGCCACGTCCTGAAACATCGCCAATGCGCTGGTTAAAGACCTCGTCAATGGCCTCTTGCAGGGCGGGGAAGGTGTTTTCTTTCTTCGCCAAGCGTGCCGACCAGCCGTCGCGAACGTCTTGCCACAACACCGCGGCCAGCAAAAAGCTGGGGGCGACCGATTTGCCTTCGGCCACGCGGCGGTCGGTGTCTTGCAAGGCACAGGCCACAAACGGGGTGTTCGCCCGCTCGACGACCACGTCCAAAAGCGGGTAAATGCCTTGCGCGAGGCCCAGTTTTTTCAACTGCTCAATGGTGGCCAAACCGTGGCCGGTTTGCAACAGCTTGAGCATTTCATCAAACAAGCGGCTCTGCGGCACCTCGGCCAAGAGCTTGCGGCTGGGGACCAAAGCGGCGGCCGTTTTGGCTTCCAACGAAAAACCCAAGGGGCTGAGCTTGGCCGCAAACCGAACGGCCCGAATGATGCGAACGGGGTCTTCACGGTAGCGGGTGGCGGGGTCGCCAATCATGCGCAGGGTCTTCTTTTTGGCGTCCTGAATGCCCTTGTGGTAATCCACCACCATTTGCGTCGCGGGGTCGTAGTACATGGCGTTGAGGGTGAAGTCGCGGCGCACCGCGTCTTCTTCTTGCGGCCCCCAGACGTTGTCTCGCAGCACGCGACCGCTGGCATCCACCGCATGCGTCATGCCGGCCAAAGCCGCTTTACTGGTTTTTTCATTGCCACTGACTTGCTCGGCGGCGGCGTTGTCCAAGTAGGCGCGGAAGGTCGAAACTTCAATCACCTCGTGTTCACGACCTCGGCCGTACACCACGTGGACAATGCGAAAACGGCGCCCAATGATGAACGCACGGCGGAACAAGGACTTCACTTGCTCCGGTGTGGCGTTGGTGGCCACGTCAAAATCTTTGGGACGCAGGCCCAGCAACAAATCGCGCACCGCACCACCGACGATGTAGGCTTCAAAGCCGGCGTCTTGCAAGTTGCGCACGACATCAAAGGCGCGCCGATCAACCAATTCGGGGTCAATGCCGTGAACCGAGGCAGGCACTTCTTCTCGCTTGCCCAATTTGGGCTTGGCCACGGCCGCTGTTTTGGCCGAGGATTTCGAGCCGAGTAATTTATCGATGAAATTTTTAATCATTTTTCTTTAGCAAACAGGTCCAACACGGGCCAGCCACGCGCCAGCGCCAAGGCGCGCAATCCGGCGTCTGGGTTGGTGGCCACAGGACGATTGACCTTCTCCAAGAGCGGCACATCGTTGGATGAATCGCTGTAAAAAGTGGCGTCCACCGAGTCCCAATGGAGGCCCCGCGCCGACAGCCATTGTTCCATGCGCAGGACCTTGCCTTCTCGCAGGGACGGGATACCGTCAATTTCACCCGTAAACCAGCCCGATGCATCGCGTGCCAACTTGACCGCGATCAGTTCAGAAACACCAAAAGCGGCGGCAATGGGCGCGGTCACAAACTCGTTGGTCGCGGTGATGATGATGACTTGATCGCCCGCCGCTTTGTGTTTGTCGACCAAGGCCAAGGCCTCGGGCTGGATGGCCGGTTGAACCACCTCGCGCATGAATTGCGCCTGGGCCTGGGCAGCGGCCTCGGGGCCTTTTAAACGCACCGCTTCTGTACCAAAACGAACGTATTCGTGGATGTCCAGCGTACCGGCTTGGTAATGGGCGTAGAAGGCCTCGTTGCGCTTGGCAAAGGTGTCGGGATCGGTCCAGCCAATTCGGGTGGTGAAGCGCCCCCAAGATTGGTCGGAGTCAATCGGCAGCAGGGTGTGGTCTAAATCAAACAGGGCAAGTTTCATGGTTTAAAGACGGCCTTAATCGTCGGCCGCGAGCATTGTTTTGATGAGCGGAATGGTCACGGTGCGCTGGGTTTGCAGGGCAAATGCATCCAAAGCATCGAGCAGTTGCATGAGGGAGCTGAGGTCACGAGAAAAGCGGTTCAGCATGAAGTCCACCACTTCGGGGCTCAAACTCAGGCCACGCGCTTGGGCGGCCTCTTGTAAAACCTGTTGGCGCTCGGACTCACTGAGGTGATGCAATTGAAACACATGCCCCCAGCCCAAACGGGTGCGTAAATCTTCACGCAGCTGCAAATCCGCGGGCGGCACGGTGCCACTGGAAAAAACCGCGATTTGATGCGTGTGGGCATTGACGAACCAATTGAAGGCGGCCTGCTGCTGAGCGGCGTTGTACCAAGTCACATCTTCCAGCACAACGGCTTGCCAGCGCGTGTCAAATGCAGGCGGCTCCATGGTGTTGGCATCCATCCACCCCATGTTGGCACCGAGTTCGAGAAGTCGGGTTTGTAAGCCTTTGAGCAAATGGGTTTTGCCGCTGCCTGAATCGCCCCAAAGGTAACAAGGGACCGGCGACCGAGGCACCGTCAACCACAAACGCAGGTGCTGGAGCACGGCTTCATTGGCCCCAGCATAAAAGTTGTCCAAAGTCGGGACGCTGGCCAGTCCAATGTCCAGAGCAAGTTGTTTCATAGACGCGAATCGTAGCGCCTAAACCGGAGGTGCTTCTGAAAAAACGGCGGTGCCTTTGAAAAACCGGTGGTGCCTTTGAATTCAGGCGGGGTCTTGGTAAAAATCACTTTCTAAGTAACGCTGGCGGAATCGACGAATCGCCACCAACAGGACGGCGCTGACCGGCAACGCCACAAAGACCCCAATCAGACCGAACAGGCTGCCAAAGGCCATCAAGGCAAAGACAACATACAAGGGGTTGAGGCCGATGCGCTTGCCGACCAATTTAGGGGTCAGTACAAAGCCTTCTAAAACAGTGCCTGTGCCGTACACCACGACCAACATGCTCAGGGTGTGAACGCTGTCAAACTGCAACCAACCTGCCAAAGCCGCCAGCACCAAGCCCACGCCGTAGCCCAGGTAAGGCACACAAACGGCCAGACCGGTGAAGATACCAATGGGCAACGCCAGATCCAGCCCAAACAGCCAGAGTCCGGTGCTGTAAAAAATGGCCAAAATGACCATTTCGAGCAGCTGCCCCCGAAGGTATTGGCCCAGCACGTGGTTGCATTCGTCGATGAAACTGTAAAAACGGTTGTGCAAGCGCTCGGGCACCCAAGACATCAAGCCGGTGGTAAGTCGGTCCCAATCAACCAACAAATAGAACACCACCATGGGCAACAAAATCAGGTTGGTGAGCAAACTCATGGCCCAACTGCTGCCCTGCTGAAGAAAGGACAGTCCGGTGGTCCAGGTGGCTTCGCCAGAAGCGCTTAAATAGCCCATCAGGTTTTCTTTGATCTTGGCCGCATCCCATTCCAAGCTGATGCCCAAGGTGGCCGCCATGCCCTGCACCCACTGCGCCAATTGCAGCACCAACACCGGCACTTGCTTTTTAATCAAGGGGATTTCTTGCGTCAAGATCGGCACCAAGAGCAACAAAACGCCCAGCACGGTCACAAAAAACAGACCCTCGACCAAGAGCACGGAGAGCACATGGGGCATCTTGCCTTTGGACAGTTGATCCCATTGGCGCACCACCGGGGCCAACACATAAGCCAAGACGGTACCCAAAACAAAGGGCAGTAAGACATCCCGCAAAAGCCAAAACAACGCCAGGACCAAAACCAAGGCGAAGAACCAAACCAAGGCCCGTTTGGCCAAGGGGCTCGGACTGGTTGGTGTCTTGGCAGTTTCTGCAACGGGTTCGGTCAAGCGGGACTCCTTTAAAATGTCGCTTCATTCTATTGGTCCCGTTTCATGAGCACATCCCCTTCGTCGCCCGCAACCCCCATTTCATACAAAGACGCGGGGGTCGATATCGTCGCCGGCGATGCCCTGGTGGAGCGCATCAAGCCTTTGGCCAAGAAAACCCTGCGCGAAGGCGTCTTGGCCGGCATTGGCGGTTTTGGCGCCTTGTTTGAAGTGCCCAAACGCTACCAAGAACCGGTTTTGGTGAGTGGCACCGACGGTGTGGGCACCAAGCTCAAGCTGGCTTTCGAATGGCAAATGCACGACACCGTGGGCATCGACTTGGTTGCCATGAGTGTCAACGATGTGCTGGTGCAAGGGGCCGAGCCTCTGTTCTTTTTGGATTACTTTGCCTGCGGACAATTGAATGTGGACACCGCCGCGGCCGTGGTCGGCGGCATCGCCAAAGGCTGCGAATTATCGGGGTGCGCCTTGATTGGCGGCGAAACCGCTGAAATGCCGGGCATGTATCCCGCCGGTGAATACGATCTGGCTGGTTTTGCGGTGGGTGTCGTTGAGAAATCAAAAATTCTGACTGGCCAAAATGTCCGCCCTGGTGACGTGGTGCTCGGCTTGGCTTCGGCCGGCGTGCATTCCAACGGTTTCAGCTTGGTGCGCAAAGTCATTGACCGCGCCACCGAACAAGGGCATTTGCCCGTCACCCTGGACGACCAGCCGTTCAAGCAAGCCATCATGGCGCCGACCAAGTTGTATGTGAAATCGGTGCTTCAAGCGCTTGCGCAGCACCCCATCAAGGCCTTGGCCCACATCACCGGCGGTGGTTTGTTGGAGAACATTCCCCGCGTGTTGCCCGAAGGCACTGCCGCCCATTTGCGCGCCGGCAGCTGGCCGCAAAGCGAGTTGTTTGCATGGCTTCAATCGGTTGCCGGCATTGACGACATCGAGATGAACCGCACCTTCAACAACGGCATTGGCATGGTGGTGGTGGTTGACGCGTCACAGGCCGAAGCCACTGCGGCCACTTTGCGGGCGGCAGGCGAAACGGTTTACACCATTGGTGTGATCGCCGAGCAAGGCTCGGGCGCGCCCGTTGAAGTCAAATAAAAAGCGTTAAGAAATTAAAAAGGAGGCGCCCGGCCTCAATGCAGCGAGTCAATCAACTGGTTGACTTGCTGCAGGTCTTGTGCGTCGTGCACATGGTTGACATAAGTCTGTAAGTCGCGTTTGGCGGCTTCGGTATCGCCGCATCGGACATTGACCAGCCCCCGATCTCGGTACTCGCCCCAAGCTTGGGGCATCAACACGATCAAGCGGTCTAACACCGCCAACAACTTGGGGGCGTCTGATTCGGCCGCATGAATTTCCTTCAAGTTGTGCAGCATGCGGGCCACCAAGGCACGTGGCGAACAGGGCAACAACAATTGCGCCAACAAGCGCTCGGTGGGCTGAGTCCCTTCCGCATAAAGGCCCAAATGAGACAAGCGCTCGGCCAAATCTTCTCGACTCAGCGACTGGCCCGACAAAGGGTCCATGACGATGTGCGCTTGGTCACAGGCCGTTTTAACCAGAAAGTGACCGGGGAATCCGACCCCCACTGACTTCAGGCCCAAGCCCTGCGCCAACTCCAGCCAAATCACAGCGACGCTGATGGGAATGCCCAAACGGGTCCGCAGCACCGACGACACATAGCTGTTTTCAGCGTCGTAGTAGTTGTTCAGGTTGCCCGCAAAACCCAGCTCATTGAAAAAGTAACGGTTCAAAAAACCCAATCGAACACGCACCGAGGCGTCGACTGGAATGCGCCGCTTCAGCCGCACCAGCATTTGATCGAGCGTGGCCAAGACCTCTTGGGTGTCGAGCAATGGGTTCTCGTCTTGCGCCAGGCTGGCCGCCGCTTCCAGCAAAGGGAAATGTTCGTCACTGGCCACCAAAGTGGCAAAGTAATCGAGTGGCGTGGGGGCCCCTAATCGAAGGTGAAGAGAGCTCATGACCAAGTTCTACCGATTTTGCGATGGGGCGTCAAGGGCAAAGCTGCTTGGACTTGCCGCTTCACCGGCGCACAAATTGCCTGAAGGGCAAACCCAAGGCGCGAAGCACCGCAAAGTAAATCAAAGCCGCCCCCGCGATCACCGCGGCCAACTCGCCAATGCGCAGCCAACGCCAAGACGAGCCAGGAACCGCTTGAACCCCGAGCCAGTCAAAGGCGTTGTTGGCCCAAATCAAGAAGGCCGCCATGGCGGTGCAGGCCACCACAATTTGCAAAAAGAAACGACCCCAGCCGGGCAGCGGCTGGTAGCTGCCGCGGCGCCTTAATCCCCAATAAAGCCACAGCGCGTTCAGAAGTCCGCCCAGGCCAATCGACAGGGTCAACGCGGCGTGTTGAAAATAAGGCACCAACAACGCGTTCAGTATTTGGGTGGCGACCAGCACCCCCAGCGCAATGCGCACCGGTGTTTTGGTGTCTTGGTTGGCGAAATAGCCCGGCGCCAGCACCTTGATGGCGACCATGCCGACCAACCCGACGCCCCAACCCATCAGGGCGGGCGTGGTTTTCGCCACATCGCGGACCGTAAAAGCCCCGTATTGGTAAAGCGTGGCCACCAAGGGCTGTGCCAAGGTCAGTAACGCGACGGCGCTGGGCAAGGCCAGCAGCACCACGAGGCGCAGGCCCCAATCGAGCAGATCGGAATAGGCCTGCGTGTCTTGCTTGGCGCGCGCGCCGGCCAGTTGCGGCATCAGCACCACGCCCAAAGCCACCCCCAACATGGCGGTGGGGAATTCCATCAAACGATCGGCGTAGGTGATCCAACTCACGCTGCCGGGCGCCAAATGCGAAGCGATTTGCGTGTTGATCAGCATCGACAACTGCGCCACCCCCACGCCCAACAAGGCGGGCATCATCAGCAAGACGATTTGGCGGGTGACCGGGTCGGCACACGCGGCGCGAAAGCGTGTCCAGGTCACGCCGAGGTGCGGCAGCAAGCCCAAGCGCTGTAAAGCCGGCACTTGCACCGCCAACTGCAACAGCCCACCGCCCATGACGCCAACGGCCATGGCGTAGATGGGCTCAATGCCGATTTGCTTCAATTGAGGTGCGCCCCAAGCGGCGGCGGCGATCATGCTGAGGTTGAGCAACACCGGCGTGGCGGCGGGTATCGCGAACTGTTTCCACGTGTTCAAAATGCCCGCCGACAGCGCCACCATGGACATGAAACCAATGTAGGGGAACATGATTTGGGTCATGTTGACAGCGGCGTTGTAACCCCCGGGCGCTTGCTGCAAGCCGCTGGCCATGGCCCAGACCATCCAAGGGGCCGCGAACACGCCGACCACGCAGGTGAGCACCAACACCCAAGCCAAAACCGTCGCCACATCGTCAATCACGTGTTTGGTTGCTGCCTCGCCTTGCTGTGCTTTGCTGGCCGCCAAAGCTGGTACAAACGCTTGGCTGAAGGCCCCTTCAGCAAAAAAGCGGCGAAACAAATTGGGGATGCGAAACGCCACATTGAAGGCGTCGGTCCATTCGCTGGCGCCAAAAACCGAGGCCATCAGCAATTCGCGCACCAAGCCCGTGATGCGCGAGGCCAAGGTCAGCAAAGAGACGGTAGAAGCGGATTTGAGCAGGGACACGGTGGTCAAGTATATAATCGAGGGCTTTGCTGACAACATCTATCAACACAAGGAATACACACCATGGCATCTGCTAAGCCAAAGAAAAAGAACCCGCGCCTGGCGTCGGGCCGTAAACGCGCCCGTCAGGACGTGAAACTGAACGCCGCCAACACCTCGTTGCGCTCCAAATACCGTACCGCTGTGAAGAACGTCGAAAAGGCTGTTCTGAGCGGCGACAAGACCAAAGCGGCTGCCGCTTTCGCCATCGCCCAGAGCGTGGTGGACAGCGTGGCCGACAAGGGCATCTTCCACAAGAACAAGGCGTCTCGCGACAAGAGCCGCCTGGCCGCCAAGGTGAAAACCCTGGCCCTCTCCGCTGCCGCTTAATTTAGGCCCAGCTCAAAAAATCAGCCCGAGGGGTCACCCCCCTCGCCGTTTGAAACGGGTGCGCTGTCAGCAAAGAAGCAAGAACCGCCAGTCGAAAGACTTGGCGGTTTTTTGTTGCCACCATTTTTCGCCACTCACCCTTTTGCATCCGCAGGCAAAGGCGGCAAATCGTCCGGCACCGGGGCCAAAGTCGGGCTTGGCATGGCCCTGGAAAAGTGCGGTGAAACAATCGGGATCTGAGCCTGGTTGAAGCAATCTTGGACATGGGCTTTCAATTCCGAAGTCACTTTGGCGGGTACCGAAGCCAGTGCAATGTGGCAATAAAGGGCGGATTCAAGTACGAGGTGCAACAAAGATGAACCCGGTAATGGGTGGCTGAGGATGCCAAGGCATCATGGCCG
>Ga0208381_1000135_pt1 | contig 28513 bp, 22 predicted proteins | sample CryBogCBE13Jul09_FD_184572 | JGI IMG/M metagenome (GOLD analysis project Ga0208381, IMG submission 184572) | Freshwater microbial communities from Crystal Bog, Wisconsin, USA - CBE13Jul09 (SPAdes) (version 2) | ecosystem: Environmental > Aquatic > Freshwater > Lake | place: Crystal Bog...
TGCTGGTGCGGCGCACCCCAATGCCGTGGCACCCTGCTCTCGCCCAAACGCCGACCGGCTGCGCCAAAGTTGGCCAAGAAAAAGGCCAAGGCCAAGACCAAGACCAAGGCCAAGATCAAGACCAAGGCCGCTTGATGTCGACTGTGCTGACTTCGCCAACGCTACAAGGGGCTGCCGAATCGCTATGGGAGCTACTCAGCCCCGCTTGGCCTGGCTTCACGGTCGAGGTGTTGCCCGAGATCGACTCGACCAATACCGAGTTGTTGCGACGCTTCAAAGCCCAAACGCAGGGCGCTGAACCCACGCTCCTGCTGGCTGAACGCCAAACCGCAGGCCGCGGCCGAATGGGGCGAGTTTGGTCCAGTGACGCCACCTCGTTGACTTTTTCTTTGGGCTTGAACTTGACGCCCCAAGACTGGTCGGGCCTGTCTTTGGTGGTGGGCCTGGCGGCGGCGCAAAGCTTGTCGTCCGACCCCCGTTTGGGCCTGAAATGGCCCAACGATTTGTGGTGGCAAGAGCGCAAGCTTGGCGGCATCTTGATCGAGACCGCAAGCAGCGCAGGTGCAGGTGCAGGTGCAGGTGCAGGTGCAGGTGCAGGTGCAGGTGCAGGTGCAGGACCCACCCCTGTTGCACGGTATGTCGTGATCGGCATCGGCTTGAACGTCGAGTTACCCGCAGCTGAAGTCGCTCAAGGCCTGTCGACCGCGCCGGCCGCTTTGTCCGAGTTGCCCGAACCCTTGACGGCGTCGGCCGCTTTGCGCCGCGTTGTACCGGCGGTTCTGGCGGCCATTCGTGAATTCGAGCGCACCGGTTTTGCGCCCTTTGCCCCTGCTTTTGCAGCGCGTGATGTGCTGAAAGGCCGTGCGGTTCAACTGAGCCAGGCGACTGCGCAGGCGGCTGCTGGGGCTCAAGGCGAGGCAGCCGGGGTCGATGCCAGCGGGGCCTTGTTGGTGCATACTGCGACGGGTTTGCAGCGCGTTCAGAGCGCCGAAGTGAGCGTTCGACCCCGCTCATAATGCGGCGCTAATTTGATACAGGGTGTGCGGTATGAAATGGTTGTTGGGCTTGTTGTTGCTGGCCAATGGGGTTTACTTTCTCGGCTCACAGGGCCATTTGACGGCCATGGGCTGGCCGGCGGCCTCGTCGGGTGAACCCGAGCGTTTGACCCATCAAGTCCGCCCCGACACCCTGCGTTTGGTGTCGTCTGAAGAGGCCGAGAAAATCATCAACCCGCCCCCACCGCCGGTGCAAAACGAGTGCTGGGTTCTCGGCCCGTTTGACGAAAAAACCAGCGTCAGCGTGAAGAAAAACTTGTTGGCACTTTTGACGCCAGAGCAGTTTCAAATGGACGCGGTTACCGCAGTGGCATCGACTGCTGGCTCTCAGGCTTCCGAAAAATCGCCGGCCGTCTTGCATTGGTTGGTTTACATGGGGCGTTACCCCGATCCGGAGATGGTGACCAAGAAAAAAGGCGAGTTGCGGGCGCGCAAGGTGGCCTTCGAGCCGTTGACCCAAGGCCCTTTCTCCCCCGGCTTGGTGTTGGGCCGGTATGCGACCCAAGCAGAAGCCCAGAAAGCCTTGGACGAGTTGCCCAGCAGGGGCGTTCACACCGCCAAAATCGGCGAAGACAAAGAGGGCAGCGCGGGCCCCAAGCAAGCCACCTCAGCCGCCTCAGCGGCCTCGAACTCGCCTGCCGTGAAAACCTTTCAGGTCAAAGTGCCGGTGGTCAGCCCCAGCACCAAAGCCGCTTTGGAGGCCGCTAAACCCGTTTGGCCTGGGCACAACTGGCAGCCTTGTTAAGGTGCATCGGCCGAGAAGTCGCTGGCTTTTTAACCCACGCTGAACATCACCGAGAACAAGCAGCCTGGCGGGTTCATGCCCGGCTTGGCGTCGGCCAGCGTGACCGTGGCTTTGTGCTGATTGGCAATTTCAATCACGATGGGTAAACCCAGCCCCGAGCCATCGGCTTCGGTGCCCAAAGCCCGATAAAAGGGTTGGAACACCAACGCCCGCTCTGCTTCTGGAACGCCCGGGCCACTGTCTTCAATTTCCAAAACCAGTTGTTTCGATTTGGGATGAGCCAACACGCGGGCGGTCACCATGCCCGGGTTTTCGGCAGGGGAAGGCGTGTAATGCAAGGCGTTGTCAACCAGATTGCGAACCAACTCTTTAAGCAAGTTGGCGTTGCCTTGCAAGACCACGCCGGGGCTGTCTATTTCGGCGCCCTCGTAGCCCAGGTCGATGTGGCGCTCCAAGGCTTTGGGGTAGGAGTCCCGCACCACTTCTTGGACGATGCTGGCCAGATTGCAGCTGTGGTGGACCAGCACAGCCGCGCCGTTCTCGGCCCTGGCCAAGGCCAGCAACTGGTTCACGGTGTGGGTGGCGCGGATGCTGGAGCGGCCAATTTGTTGCAGCGACAACTTCAACTCAGCCGTATTCGTGCCTTCACGTTGGGCCAAATCGGCCTGCATGCGCAGCCCCGCCAAGGGGGTTTTGAGTTGGTGCGCGGCGTCGGCCAAAAATCGTTTCTGGGTGGCAATCGAGTCTTTGAGGCGGTTCAGCAAGTCGTTCACCGACAACACCAGCGGCGCCACTTCGATGGGCACAGCGTGTTCATCCAAAGGGCTTAAATCGTCGGGACGGCGGGCGCGGATGCGTTTTTCAAGTTGAGACAAGGGTTTGATGCCACGCACCAAAGCCAGCCACACCAAGAGCACCGCCAGAGGCAGGATGATGAACTGGGGCAGCATCACGCCTTTGATAATTTCAGTCGCCAGGATGGAGCGCTTTTCTCGGGTTTCGGCCACTTGGATCAAAGCCGGTTCGGCGTTGTTCAAGGGCACCCGAACCCAGATGTGGGCAATGCGCACGTCGGTACCGCGGAACTCGTCGTCTCGCAATTTGACGACGCCGATGTTGGCGTGGCTCTCCTCGGGGGGCAAGGGCAGGCTTTGTTCGCCCGATAAAAATTCACCCTGCGTGCCCATGACTTGGTAGTACACCATGTCCGAGTCGTCGGCACGCAGCAACTCGCTGGCGGGTTGTGGCAAATTGAAATGAACTTCGTGGTTTTGTACGCTGATCAACTGCGCCAGTGCCTGCACGTTGTATTCCAGCGCGCGGTCAAAAGGTTTGTTGGCAATGCCCTGCGCCACGAGCCAAGTCAAAGCCAAACTGATCGGCCACAACAACAGCAAGGGGGTCAGCATCCAATCGAGGATCTCGCCGAACAGCGAGCGTTGGACCCGGGAAAAAAGGCGCAGAGGGGTGTCAGCTGGGGATTTTTTCAAGGCAATAACCCAGGCCGCGAACGGTGGCGATGCGAATCGGGCCGCGCTCGATCTTCTTGCGCAACCGGTGCACATACACCTCGATGGCGTTGTTGCTCACCTCTTCGCCCCACTCGCACAAGCGTTCCACCAATTGCTCTTTGCTGACCAAGCGACCGGCGCGCTGGAGCAGCACTTCGAGCAAGCCCAACTCGCGCGCCGATAAGTCGACCATCTTGCCGTCAATGGTGGCCACGCGACCGCCTTGGTCGTAAACCAAAGGGCCGTGTTTGATGGTGCTGGTCGCACCGCCCATGCCGCGCCGGGTGAGTGCCCGAACACGCGCTTCCAACTCTTGCAGCGAGAAGGGTTTGGCCATGTAGTCGTCGGCGCCATAGTCCAAGCCTTTCACGCGTTCTTCGACGCTGTCGGCCGCGGTCAAAATCAAGACGGGGAAGGTGGCGCCTCGGCTGCGAAGTTTTTTCAGCACTTCGAGGCCATGCATTTTGGGCAGCCCCAAATCCAAAATCAGCAGGTCAAATTCGGTGTTGGTCATCAAGGCGGCATCGGCTTCGGTGCCACTGGCCACGTGGTCCACCGCGGCACCAGAGGCCCGCAGGGTCCGCAGCAGGCCATCGGCCAAGACTTGGTCGTCCTCAGCAATCAATATCCGCATGTTTGTCTCCTTGGTCTGGCTGGGCCTTGATTATTTTGAAGCATTTTAGGGGTCATTCGGCATAGGCCTCTAGCCCCAAAGCCACCACCGTCGCGACCTCAGGCCCCACGGCGCTGCGGAATTCGGCCTCGGCCTGCGTGACGGCGTCGTGGAAGGCTTGAAGCCAACTCAGACCGATCTCGGTGAAATGCACTTTGCGCGCGCGGCCATCGCGCGGATCGATTTGGCGGGTGACCAAACCCCAGGCTTCGCATTGGTCGACCAAATCGCCCATGGCCTGTTTGCTCATGCCGGCCTGCGCCGCCAGGTCCGTCAGGCGCGAGCCCTGCAAGGACAAATGCCGAGTGATGTGAATGTGGGCTGCACTCACTTGGCCTCTGGCGGCGAGGTTGGAGAGCGCCAGCGGCACCTCGATGTTGTGGGCCATCAGCACCAACACCCGCTCGTCAAAACGGCGCAGAGCGTGGCCCATCAAACGCCCCAAATGGGTTTTTCGCCAATGGTCATGCGCCGGAGGAGAGGGCTTTGTGGGTGGGATGGGCATGGCGATATCTCGGTTCATTTGGTCAATTAAACTGACTAAATAATTTGATTATTCCTTAAAAGAAGCGCATAAACTACTGTTCAAGCATCCAGCTATTTGCTGGGTCCCGACCTAAACCCTTGTCACTCTTGGAGATTTTTATGGAAACCGCTGTCCGCACCCCCGCTGCCAATTTGACCCCTGCCCAGGCCGAAAAAGCCAAAGCCCTGCAAGCCGCACTGGCCCAGATCGAAAAACAATTTGGCAAGGGCACCATCATGCGCTTGGGTGAAGGGGAAGTCATTGAAGACATCCAGGTGGTGTCGACCGGCTCCTTGGGCCTGGATGTGGCCTTGGGCGTCGGTGGCCTGCCGCGCGGCCGGGTGGTCGAAATTTACGGTCCTGAGTCTTCCGGCAAAACCACCTTGACGCTGCAGGTGGTGGCCGAAATGCAAAAGCAAGGCGGCACCTGCGCCTTCGTCGACGCCGAGCACGCTTTGGATATTCAGTACGCTCAAAAGCTGGGCGTCAACCTGCAAGACCTCTTGATCAGCCAACCCGACACCGGCGAACAGGCGCTGGAAATTGTGGACAGCTTGGTCCGCTCTGGCGCGGTCGATTTGATCGTGGTGGACTCGGTCGCCGCCCTGACCCCCAAGGCAGAAATTGAAGGCGAAATGGGCGACTCCTTGCCCGGCCTGCAAGCCCGGCTCATGAGTCAAGCGCTGCGCAAGTTGACGGCCACGATCAAGAAAACCAATTGCATGGTGATCTTCATCAACCAAATTCGCATGAAGATCGGCGTCATGTTTGGCAGCCCCGAAACCACCACCGGCGGCAATGCATTGAAGTTCTACGCCTCCGTGCGTTTGGACATTCGCCGCACCGGCACGATCAAAAAAGGCGACGATTCCATCGGCAACGAGACCAAGGTCAAAGTGGTCAAAAACAAGGTTGCCCCCCCCTTCAAGACCGCTGAGTTCGACATCTTGTTTGGCGAAGGCATTAGCCGCCAAGGCGAAATCATTGACATGGGGGTGAACGCCAAGATCATTGAAAAATCCGGCGCTTGGTATGCTTATAACGGCGAAAAGATCGGTCAGGGCCGAGACAATGCCCGTGAATTCTTGCGCGAAAACCCCGACTTGGCTTTTGAGATCGAAAACAAGGTGCGCACCGAGCTGGGCATCTCTTTGCTGGCGCCTGAAGTGGGCGTCGCCGCTGCCAAAACCAAGTCGGCCAAGGAGTCAGCGAAATCGGCCAAAGACGCGAAAGAAGGCAAAGACGGCGTGATCGCTGGTTAAAGCGGGGCTTTCAGGCGCGGACACATCTGCAAACCCTTCAACCCCTTCAACAGACCAGCCACTTGGCAGTGCGTCAGCATGGGTTTTGAAAAAATCTCGCTCAAAGGCAGGGCCTTGCGCTACCTCTCGGCGCGCGAACATTCGCGCTTGGAGTTGGCGCAAAAACTCAAATCCCGTGAGGAGACGCCTGGGGAGTTGGACCAAGTGCTCGACGAGTTGGAGGCCAAGGGTTTCATTGATGCCCAGCGCGTCATTGACTCGGTTGTCTACCGCCGTGCAGCCCGTTGGGGCGCCTCGCGGGTGCGTCAAGAGTTGCAAGCGAAGGGTTTGAGTGGCGAGGCCGCCGACGCGGTAGAAACGGCCCTGGCCCATTTGAAAGACACAGAATTGGCACGGGCCCATGCGCTTTGGCAGCGCCGCTTTGAAGGCGTGTCGCCCGACTTGGCCGCACGCGCGAAGCAAACACGGTTTTTGTTGACGCGGGGCTTTTCGAGCGACGTGGTGCGCCGGGTGGTCAGCGGGCGGGTAGAGCCGGCCCCAGACCCTGAATCAAAACCTGAGCCTGATCTTGAACAGGGACCTTAATCAGACACCCACAATGCACGACAAATCAATGCACGACAAAACACTGAGCGACAATTAGACGCTTAATTTGTGAAACCCCAAAAACCACCCCCTGTTGGACCCAGAGATGAACATTGACAAAGACACGGCCGTCACCCTGACCTTCAAGGTCACCACCGCACAAGGCAAAGTGCTGGACGACAGCAAAGACCCGATGGTTTATTTGCACGGTGGCTATGACAACACCTTGCCCAAAATCGAAGCCGCTTTGCAGGGCAAAGCGCCCGGTGAAAAAGTGGTGCTGTCACTGAAGGCGGAAGACGCCTTTGGCGCGCGTGACGAAAGTCTGGTCCGGGTCATCCCCAAAACCGAATTCCCGCCCGGCATCAAGGTCGGTGGCACCTTGCAAGGACCCGACGAAAAGGGCGAACCGCAGGTTTATACCGTGATGAAGATCAAGGGCCCCGAAGTGCATTTGGATGGCAACCACCCTTGGGCCGGTTTGGATTTGGTGTTTGCTTTGAACGTGGTGGCCGTTCGCGCTGCCAGCCCCGAAGAAATTGCTCACCGCCATGTGCACGGCGAGCATGGCCACCACCATTAAAGAGTCAGCGAAGAGTCAGCTTTGCTGACGCTTACTGAGCAATCACGCGAACCATTTCCAGGCACTTGTTGGAGTAACCCCACTCGTTGTCGTACCAAGAGACGACCTTGACGAAGGTGCTGTCCAAGGCAATGCCGGCGTCGGCGTCAAAAACGGAGGTGCAGGGTTCGCCGCGGAAGTCGGTCGCGACCACTTTGTCTTCGGTGTAACCCAAAACGCCCTTCAGCGCGCCTTGTGACTGGGCCTTCATCTCGGCGCAAATCTCAGCGTAGGTAGCGGGGCTGTTCAGCTCCACCGTCAAGTCCACCACCGACACGTCAGAGGTGGGGACGCGGAAAGACATGCCCGTCAGCTTTTTGTTGAGTTCAGGAATCACCACCCCAACGGCCTTGGCCGCGCCGGTTGAACTGGGGATGATGTTTTCCAAAATACCGCGGCCGCCGCGCCAGTCTTTGTTGCTGGGGCCGTCCACGGTTTTTTGCGTGGCCGTGGCCGCGTGCACGGTGGTCATCAGACCGCGCTTGATGCCCCATTTGTCGTTCAACACTTTGGCCACTGGGGCCAAGCAGTTGGTGGTGCAAGAGGCGTTCGAGACAATCGCTTGACCGGCGTAGCTGGTGTGGTTCACGCCATAAACGAACATGGGGGTGTCGTCCTTGGAAGGGGCTGACATCAGTACTTTTTTGGCGCCAGCGGCCAAGTGCTTTTCAGCAGTCGCTTTGTCCAAGAACAAGCCGGTGGCTTCGATCACGATGTCAGCGCCAACTTCGCTCCACTTCAGGGCAGCGGGGTCGCGTTCTTGGGTCAAGCGGATCGACTTGCCATTCACCACCAAGGTGTTGCCTTGCACGGAAACGTCGCCCTTGAAGCGACCGTGCACGCTGTCGTACTTCAGCATATAGGCCAAGTACTCGGGTTCTAACAAGTCGTTGATGCCGACCACTTCGATGTCGTTGAAGTTGGCCACCGCGGCGCGAAAGACCATGCGGCCGATGCGACCAAAACCATTGATACCTACTTTGATTGTCATGGGAGTTTTCCTCTAAGTTTAAAAATTATTTCTTCTTGCCGGCTTTGGCCAAAACCACCTTGACGGTATTGGCCAGGTTCTCGGGTGTGAAGCCAAAGTGCTTGAACAGCACGGGCGCCGGGGCGGATTCGCCGTAGGTGTCGATGCCCACCACGGCCTGCACGCCGTATTTCCACCAGCCATCGGTGCTGCCCATTTCGACCGCCACGCGGGGTAAATCTTGGGGCAAGACCGATTTTTTATAGGCAACCGTTTGTCGGTCAAACACCGTGGTGCTGGGCATGGAAACCACCGTCACAAACAGTTTTTGATCGGCCAAGATTTTTTGCGCTTGTAAGGCCAGCGAGACTTCAGAGCCCGTCGCAATGATCACGGCCTTGGCCTTTTTCTTCAGGCCCAAGTCGGCGGGCGTTGACAAGACATAGGCGCCGCGGCTGATGTCGCCCAGGTCTTTTTTCGGCGCGTAGGGCAGGTTTTGACGCGACAACAGCAAGGCGCTGGGGCGGTTCTTGTTTTCCAAAGCCACCGCCCAAGCGACGGCGGTTTCAGCGGTGTCAGCGGGTCGCCAAACATCCAGGTGGGGGATCAGTCGCAGGCTGGCCGCGTGCTCAATGGATTGGTGGGTGGGGCCGTCTTCGCCCAAGCCAATGCTGTCGTGGGTAAATACATGGATGACGCGTTGTTTCATCAGCGCGGCCATGCGGATGGCGTTGCGGCTGTAGTCGCTGAAGGTCAGGAAGGTGCCGCCGTAAGGAATGAAGCCACCGTGCAAAGCCACGCCGTTCATGATGGCGGCCATGCCGAATTCACGGACGCCGTAGTTGATGTGGCGGCCGCCGTTGGAATTGCCTTCTGCGTCAAAGCGCAGGTTCGGCGTGCTCTTGGTGTTGGTCAGGTTGGAGCCTGTCAAATCGGCGGAGCCGCCCAGCATTTCGGGCAACGCGGCGGTAAAAGCGTCGAGTGCCAATTGGCTGGCCTTGCGGCTGGCCACGGTTTCCGCTTTGGTGTGCGCCGCAATCACGGTGTCGACCGCGGTTTGGGCGAAATTTTTCGGCAAATCACCGGCCATGCGGCGCGTCAGCTCGCTGGCCAACTCGGGGAAGGCCGCGGCATAAGCCGCAAAACGGGTGTTCCATTCGGCTTCTGCGGCGGCGCCCTTGGTTTTGCCGTCCCAAGCCGCATAAACATCGGCGGGGACCTCGAAGGGGCCGTGGTTCCAGCCGATGGCCGCGCGGGTCAAGGCAATTTCTTCGGCACCCAAGGCCTCTCCGTGGGCTTTGGCTGTGCCAGCGCGGTTCGGTGAACCTTGGCCGATGTTGGTTTTGCAGATGATGAGGCTGGGGCGAGTGGCTTCTTGTTTGGCTTGCTCGATGGCCGCCAAAACGGCACCGACGTCGTGGCCGTCAATCGGGCCGATGACGTTCCAGCCGTATGCGGCAAAACGTTGGGCCGTGTTGTCGATGAACCAAGGCGCGACCTGGCCGTCGATGGAAATGCCGTTGTCGTCGTACAAAGCGATTAACTTGTTCAGTTTCCAAGCGCCTGCCAAGGCGGCCGCTTCGTGGCTGATGCCTTCCATCAAACAGCCATCGCCCAAAAACACATAGGTGTTGTGGTTGACCACGTCGTGGCCGGGGCGGTTGAATTCGTGGGCCAATAGTTTTTCAGCCAGCGCAAAACCGACGGCATTGGTGATGCCTTGGCCCAAGGGGCCCGTGGTGGTTTCGACGCCGGGGGTCACGCCGACTTCGGGATGGCCAGCGGTTTTGGAATGCAGTTGACGGAAGTTTTTCAGCTCAGTCAGAGGCAGGTCATAACCCGTCAGGTGCAGCACCGAATAGATCAACATCGAGCCGTGACCGTTCGACAAAACGAAGCGGTCGCGGTCCATCCAGTGGGGGTCGCTGGGGTTGTGGCGCAGGGCATTGCCCCAAAGGGCAACGGCCATTTCGGCCATGCCCATGGGCGCGCCGGGGTGACCCGAGTTGGCTTGTTGGACGGCGTCCATGGACAATGCGCGGACCGCATTTGCCATGTCCTTTTGCGTGGAACTGGTGGCCATTCGGGAGATCTCCAAGGTGAGGCTGAAATGAGCAGATAAGCCCACGATTTTAGCGCCTTGGCTGCCACAGAGCTGACGACTGGGGTGGCACTTCGCGGTATTCTTGGCCGTAATTTGGCTCAAATTTGGCCCAAATTTGGTCTTTAGTCAAACGTCCAAGTGCAGCGCAAGGGATGTCGAAATAAATGATGCAAGGTGTGTTTTGCAGATGAAAAATTTACCCGCCATGGTGTTGGCCGCAGGGCGCGGCGAGCGCATGCGGCCTCTGACCGACGCCATGCCAAAGCCCCTGCTGAAAGTGCGGGGCAAACCTTTGTTGCAATGGCATTTGGAGGCCTTGGCCCGAGCGGGTTGCCCGAAAGCCATGATCAACACGGCCTGGTTAGGGGGGCAAATTCAAGCCGCTTTTGGCACGGCCTGGGGAGCCCCCTATTCCGCAGCGATGCCCCTTGAGTATTCCGATGAGCAAGCCGATTTCGGCGGCGCTTTGGAAACCGCCGGCGGCATCGTTCGGGCCTTGCCCCGTTTACTGAAGACTTCCAGTCAGAGCGAGAGCCAAGATTCCGGCAACTCAGGCAACTCAGGCGACGCAGGCGACTTAGGCGAAGGTGCTTTTTGGTTGGTGGCTGGGGATGTTTACCTACCGCAATTTGCATTTGAGGCGGCCCAGGCCCAGGCTTTTTTGGCCTCAGAAGACTGGGCCCATGTTTGGTTGGTACCGAATCCGGCGCACAACCCCCAGGGGGATTTCGGCTTTCAAAACGGCCCACAAGGGCGTGGTGTTGGGACTGGCGTCGGGCGCGTGGTCATGGACCAGGAGGCCCCACGCTACACCTACAGCACCTTGGGCTTGTACAGACGGGCTTTTTTTGAAGCGCCTCACTGCGACATTCCTTGGGGCAACCCACAAGGCGTTCGGGCGGCATTGGCGCCGCTGCTGAGACGGGCAATCGAAGGGGGCCGTGTTGGTGCAACGCTCTACGAAGGGCCTTGGACCGACGTGGGCACCCCCGAGCGCTTGGCCGAGTTGAATCAAGGCCCTTAAAAAACCCTTGAATTTGCATGGGCTACCAATCACAACACCGCCTTCAGACCATTTCTCATTCAAAATAGGTCGCAGACTTTAGAGACCAACGCGAGACCAACGAGAGACCACACAAGACCGCTCACATGACCACCGAAAACGCCACCCAAACCCCCATCAAAACCCCCGTTCTGAGCGCCGATCTTTATGCCCAGCGCCGCGCTGCTGTGGCCCGGGCGCTGGGCCCCCGTGGACTGGCCATCATTCCCACCGCGCTGGAGCGCCAGCGCAACCGGGACAGCGACTTTTTGTTTCGAGCAGACAGTTATTTTTATTACCTGACCGGCTTCACCGAACCGCATGCCTGCTTGGTCATCACCGGTGACGGTCGCAGCACGCTTTGGTGCCAGCCCAAGGACACCGAGCGTGAAATTTGGGACGGTTTTCGTTTAGGGCCCCAAGCAGCACCGGCTTTTTTGGGCGTTGATGCCGCCCATCCCATGGGGTCCTTGGACACGGAATTGCCCAAGATGCTGGAAAACCGCGAGGCGGTTTTTTACCCCTTTGCCATCCACCAAGGCTTGGAATCCCGTGTGGCGGGTTGGCTGAACAAGGTGCGTGAGCGCGTGCGTTACGGCGCGCTGTGCCCAGAAAAGCAATTGGACCTGTGCAGCATTCTGGACGAGATGCGCTTGATCAAGGATGCCCATGAGCAAGACACCATGCGGCGGGCCGCTCAGATCAGCGCCAAGGCCCATGTCCGTGCCATGCAAGCCAGTGCGGCCCGCTTGCGCGCCGGCCAAGATTTGCGGGAATACCATCTGGATGCAGAACTGCTCCATGAGTTCAGAATCCACGGTTCGCAGTACCCCGCTTACAGCTCCATCGTGGCAGGGGGCGCCAATGCTTGCGTCTTGCATTACCGCGCCGATGCAGCGCCCATCCATGATGGTGACTTGGTTTTGATCGACGCGGGTTGCGAGCTGGATGGCTACGCGAGCGACATCACCCGCACCTTTCCAGCGAATGGCCGATTCACAGGACCGCAGCGCGCGGTTTACGATTTGGTCTTGGCCTCGCAAGAAGCGGCCGTCGCCGCCACCAAAGCGGGGGCCCGATTTACCGACCCCCATGAAGCCACGGTGGCTGTTTTGTCGCAAGGCTTATTGGATTTGGGCCTGCTCGACAAAAACAAAGTGGGCAGCGTTCAAGACGTGATCGACAGCCGAGCCTATTTTCAGTTCTACATGCACCGCACCGGCCACTGGCTCGGCATGGACGTGCACGACTGTGGCAGCTACGTCGAGCCCTCAGAGCTGAACGATCCCAGCTTGGTCAGTGTGCGCAAAGACCCGCTGTCCGGCGAGACCATCACCCAGCGCCCCAGCCGCCTTTTGCGGCCCGGCATGGTGTTGACCCTCGAGCCCGGGCTTTACATTCGTCCTGCCCCTGGGGTGCCCGAGCAATTCCACGACATTGGGATTCGGATCGAAGACGACGCCATCGTCACGGCCACAGGGTGTGAGTTAATTTCGCGTGACGTGCCCGTGGTCGCCAGCGAAATTGAAGCCTTGATGCGGGCCTGAAGCTGAACGGGGCAATTCAGTTTTAACTTTTGGGTGCAAGTGATTCCTGACGGCAGGCCTACAATCTGCCGCAGGAGTAGCGACATGACCCAAAACAACAACGCCCCCCAGTCCGCTGAGCGCGCAGCCCAAACCCGCCGCGCCGCCTTGGAATACCACGAGTTTCCCACCCCGGGCAAAATCGCAATTTCAGCCACCAAGCAGCTGGTCAACCAACACGATTTGGCGCTGGCTTATTCACCTGGCGTGGCGGCGCCTTGCGAGGAAATCGTCAAAGACCCGAATGCGGCTTTTCGCTACACCAGCCGCGGCAATTTGGTCGCCGTCATCACCAACGGCACGGCGGTGCTGGGCCTGGGCAATATTGGCCCCTTGGCCTCCAAGCCCGTGATGGAAGGCAAGGCGGTTTTGTTCAAAAAATTCGCCGGCATCGATGTGTTCGACCTTGAAATTGACGAACGCCAAGATTTGGATAAATTGGTCGACATCATTGCCTCTTTGGAGCCAACATTTGGCGGCATCAACTTGGAAGACATCAAGGCGCCCGATTGTTTTTACGTCGAGCGCAAGTTGCGCGAGCGCATGAAGATACCGGTCTTCCATGACGACCAACACGGGACCGCGATCGTCGTCGGCGCCGCCATTTTGAATGGCCTGAAAGTGGTCGGCAAAGACATCAAAAATGTCAAACTCGTCACCTCGGGTGCAGGCGCGGCCGCTTTGGCTTGCTTGGGCTTGTTGCTCAAGCTCGGCATGCCCCGCGAAAACATTTTTGTGACCGACCTGGCCGGCGTGGTCTATGAAGGCCGCACCGAGTTGATGGACGAAGACAAGGCCCAATTCGCCCAAAAAACCACCGCCCGTACCTTGAGCGACATCATCGAGGGCGCTGATATTTTCTTGGGTCTATCCGCCGGTGGCGTTTTGAAGCCCGCCATGGTCGCCAAGATGGCGCCGAATCCCTTGATCATGGCCTTGGCCAATCCGAACCCCGAGATCACGCCCGAAGACGCCAAGAGCGTCCGGGGTGACATCATCATGGCCACGGGCCGCACCGACTACCCGAACCAAGTCAACAACGTTTTGTGTTTCCCCTATATTTTCCGGGGGGCTTTGGACGCGGGGGCTTCGACCATCACGGTTGAAATGGAAATTGCCGCCGTCCATGCCATTGCGGAGTTGGCCCAGGCGGAGCAAAGCGAAGTCGTGGCGGCCGCCTACGTTGGCGAACCCCTTAGCTTTGGGCCCGAGTACCTGATTCCCAAGCCGTTTGACCCGCGCTTGATGATGATGATCGCACCGGCCGTGGCCAAGGCCGCCGCTGACAGCGGCGTGGCAACCCGCCCCATCACGGACATGGAGGCTTACCGCCAAAAGCTTCAGGCTTTTGTCTATGCCTCGGGCTCCATCATGAAGCCGATCTTTACGGCGGCCAAGCGCGCCACCAAAAAGCGCGTGGCATACGCCGAGGGCGAAGAGGAGCGCGTGTTGCGTGCTGCGCAAATCGTGGTCGACGAAGGGTTGGCCCGCCCCACCTTGATCGGACGACCTGAGGTGATTGCCGAACGCATCGCCAAATTTGGCCTGCGCTTGAACGCGGGCGTCGATTACGACGTGGTCAATGTGGAGCAAGACGACCGCTACCGCGATTTTTGGCAGACCTACCACAACATGACCTCGCGCAAAGGCGTGACGGTCCAGTTCGCCAAAATCGAAATGCGCCGCCGGCTGACCTTGATCGGCGCCATGCTGCTGCACAAAGGCGACGTGGATGGTTTGATTGCGGGCACATGGGGTCAGACCAATATGCACCTGCATTACATCGAGCAAGTGATTGGCAAGCGCGCTGGCGTCAACACCTTTGCCTGCATGAACGGCTTGCTGCTGCCCAACCACCAGGTGTTTTTGGTCGATACGCATGTGAATTACGACCCCACGGCCGAACAACTCACTGAAATCACCCTGATGGCGGCGGAAGAAATGCGCCGCTTTGGTATTACCCCTCGTGTGGCCCTGCTGTCGCACTCCAGTTTTGGCAGCAGCGACCAGCCGAGCGCGGTCAAAATGCGCCAAACCTTGGCCTTGTTAAAAGCCCAAGCGCCTTGGCTGGAAGTCGACGGCGAAATGCACGGCGACGCGGCCCTGGATCCCGCCAATTTGGCCCAAATCATGCCAAACAGCACCTTGAAAGGCAGTGCCAACTTGCTGGTGTTGCCCAACATTGACGCCGCCAACATTGCCTACAACCTGCTCAAAACGGCGGCCGGCGGCAACATCGCGGTGGGTCCGGTGTTGCTGGGCGCCGCTCAACCGGTGCACATCTTGACGGCCACTTCGACGGTGCGCCGGATCGTCAACATGACCGCCTTGACGGTCGCGGATGCCAACGCACTGCGCTGAAAACGGGGGGTCTAATTAAAGGCAAGGGGCGAAATACCCCTTGCCTTTTTGGACGATACCGGTCAAAATAGCAGCTCGTTTTATCAGGGTTTACCCCAGATTTCCCAAGTCATTTGGGTAAAAACGCTAGGTAAAACCCTGCTTAACAACCAGCCTTGACGGGCCGCTTCTGATGACGGAGGCGGCTACTTTTTGAGACCCATGAGAAAGAGACGCGGAGATGGAATTGCCACTTCGTAACGTTCGACCCAATATCGTTCAATCGATTCGGGCCTTTCGTGTGCCTGACTTACAAAATGCTGCCCAAGATTTGGCGCACCATTTTTTGTATGCCAACTTGGCACAAGCCCAGTCCAAACAAGACGTTCTGGACATGATCGCAGCCCAGTTCACCTTTCCCGTTCAGTCGGGCAAGAACTTTGACTCGCTGTCGGATTCTTTGACCGACCCCCTATACAAGTCTGGTGCCCAGCCTGGTTTTGTGGTGGTCTTGGAGCAAATTCCTGCCCACGCGAAATTCGACAAAGAAGCGCGCGAGCAGTTGTTGGATGTTTTTCGGGATGCCGCGGACTTTTGGGGGGATCGAAAAATACCCTTCAGATGCTTCTATTCTTTTCTGTAGCCCGTTCTGCGCAAAATAGCCAAGCAGAACGGGCGAATGAGGCTGAAGTCCCAGTAACTTCTACCGGGCACGGACTCGGGTTGGGGCTGGATCTGACCCCTGAAGGCGACAAAATGCCCACCGACAAACTCGTCGATGTGTCGCCCATGGCGCTGCGCATGAGCAGCCCTTTTAATTCGGCTTATTGGCTCTCAGCCGCTTAAAGCCAAAGCGGCCTTGGCGCTCTCCTGACTCCCTACTCTCTGCTAGGTCCCTGCTAGGGAGCGCTTCGAGCCGAGCATGTGCCCGCTGTCGATGCAGCGGCGGCCTGTGCCAAGGCCACGTACTCGGCAACCGGCACCTCTTCAGCCCGGCGCTGGGTGTCAAACGGCGTGTCGATTTCTCGGGTGCTGATCCACTGCCCCAAGGTGTGGCGCAAAAGCTTGCGCCTTTGGCTGAACGCCACTTGAACCAACTCTGACAATACCGGTAAGGCCAATTCAGGCGGTGTGGCCAGCGGCACCATGCGCACCACCGCGCTGTCGACCCTTGGCGGTGGGTCAAAGCATTCCGGACCGACCACAAGCATGTTTTCCATCGCATAGCGCCATTGCAACATCACGCTCAAGCGCCCATAAGCCGATGTGGAAGGCGAGGCGACCATGCGTTCAACCACTTCTTTTTGCAACATGAAGTGTTGGTCTTGAATGACGTGGGCTTGCTCCAGCAAGTGAAACAAAATCGGACTGGAAATGTTGTAGGGCAAATTGCCCACCACCCTCAGTTGCGCCGGCTGTTCAGGTGCGAGGCCCAGCGACTCGGCCAAGGCCACAAAATCCACTTTGAGGACATCGGACTCGACCACGTTCAGCTGGGGATGTTCGCGCAGTTGACGCGCCAAATCGCGGTCCAGCTCGATCACGGTCAAGTGGCCCAAGCGCTCGACCAAGGGCTGGGTCAGGGCGGCCAAACCCGGACCGATTTCCACCATGACTTGCTGCGGTTGGGGCGCTATTGCTCGAACAATTTCATCAATCACGCCAGCATCGGACAGGAAATGCTGCCCAAACCGTTTGCGAGCGCGGTGCTTCATGGGGCGTCGCGCAATTCGACGTAGGCGCGGTCGCGCAGGTCTTGCAAATAGGTGGTGTAAAGCTCGGCGGTTTTCTTTTCTTTGAGCGCATAGCGGGCAATTTCACGCCGGTCGCGCTCGCTCAAGGGCGCCTCACGGCGCTCGATCAGTTGGATCAGGTGGACACCAAAGCGCGTCACGGTGGGGCGGCTGATGTCGTTCGGCGCCAAGGCGTTCATGGCTTCTTCGAATTCAGGCACAAATTGTCCTGGGTTGGCCCAACCCAAATCGCCGCCCGCGGGGGCGCTGCCGTCTTGTGAAAATTCTTTGGCCAAATCGGCAAAATTGGTTTGCTGGGCATTCAGGCGACGGCGAAAGTCATTGAGTTGGTTGATGGCGTCGGCTTCGCTCAATTTGGCACTGGTGCGCAACAAAATATGGCGGGCATGGCTTTGGGTGACGGTTTCGGGCAGGCCATTGGGGTCTTGTTTCTCGATTAATTTCAAAATGTGGAAGCCGGCCCCAGACCGAACCGGTCCAGCGACGCCGCCAACACTGAGGGGGCGCACGCTGGTGACAAACAACTCGGGGTAGCGCTCTGAACTGCGAAGCCCCATCACACCGCCCAGCACTTTGTCGGAGGCGGTGTTGGCTTGTTGGGCCAAGGCCTCTAAATCGCCACCGGCCTTGACCTTCTCGACCAATTGCTTGGCTTTGGCTTCCAGTCGGGTGACCTCTTCAGCGTTGGCGGATTCAGGCACCACCACCAAAATTTGACCCAAGTTCAATTCCAAAGGCCCTACGCTGGCTTGGCGTTGCTGTTCTTTCAAAAAGTTATCAATGTCCCAGTCGGTAATTTTGACGCGGGGCTCGACTTCCCGCTCGCGCAGGCGGGTCATCATCAATTGGTCACGCAGATCGGCGCGCAGTTGAGACGTTGACAACCCTTCTTGGCGCAAGCGTTCACGAAACTCCGTCAAGGTCATGCGGTTTTGGCGTGCCACATTTTCTTCCGCCTGGGTGATGGCCCCGTCTTCGATCTTGATGCCGTTTTCTTTGGCCTCTTGTAACTGCGCCTTTTCGCTGATCAAACGCTCCAGGACTTGCTTGCGAATTTCGGTAGCGGGTGGCGTTGCGTTGCCTTGTTGTTTGATTTGCTGCAAAACCCTGGCCATGCGGGCCCGAACTTCGCTGTCGGTGACCGGTTCAGAATTGACGACAGCGGCGATGTAATCCACCGCGGTCGAGGGGCTGTCGGTCTTCAGTCCTTGGGCCCAAAGGGGCAAGGCGGACAACAAGGCGGACGAGAGAGCGAGCCCAGTCAAAAGAGGTTTGATATTCATAACATTCAAAAAACAAGCGAACGATGACAAAGCGCCACTCAGTCGTAATCGCCAAAGCGACTGGGTTGCAAGGTTTGCTCCCGCAAAGGCTGGTAGCGCTGAACATTGGAGCGCAGGCTTTGCAGGGGATTGGGACCTAGACGGGAAAATCCAACAAGCTCCAATTGAAACATAATTTGGGTGTTGGACGAGATGAGGGAGCTGTTCAGCCGTTCCACCACAATGCGGCCCAACCAGCAATCTGCATCGTATTCAAAACCGACCAAGGTGTTGACCAAGGCCTTGTTGATCAGGTCAAAATTCAGACGGCCCACGCTGTACCAACGGTTGGGCCCCAGCCCCGCGCCAGCCCCTTGATCGGCCCCCTTGTCTCCCCACAGATCATTCAGTGGCCATTGCCAGCTGGCGTCCACTTGTTGGGCGTTGTTGCGGTCAAATAAATAGCCGGCATTGATGACGCGGTAGTTGCTGGGCGAGTAGCGGCCAAAGGCTGAATAGCTGGTGGTTTTGTGGCTGGCGCTGTTGTAGGCCAAGTTGGCATTGGCCGACCAATTGGGCGACCAATTCAGCGACCCCCCCACAAACAGGTTGTTGACCCCGGCCTTTTCTGCCGAACCGCCGGGCAAATAAACCGCTTGTGGGCTCAACAAGGTGCGTTCGGCCACGCCGACTTGGGCCAATTGGCTGCCGTTGTTGGGGTCCAAAATGCGGCTGATGGCGCCCAACGTCAGTTGGTGGCTGCTGGAGATTCGGTCATTGCCGACAAACTCATTTTCAGAAAATGCGCTCTCAAAGGTGAAGAGGTTGAGCGCAGAATCGTAATTGGGCAAACCGTTTTGGCTTCGGTATGGGGTGTTGACGAAAAAGGCCCGGGGCTCCAAGGTTTGTTGGTAGCTTTGCCCAAAAAACCGGGCTTCTCGCTCAAACACCAAGCCACTGTCCAAGCTAAACGTCGGCACATTCCACGCGGCTTGGGTGGTGCCATTGGGCAGGGGGTTGTCAAAGTTGTAAGTGGTGCTGTGCCAAGAGAATTTAGGGCTGATAAAGCCCCCCGGAATGGACCAAGTTTTGGCAACCTGGGCAATCGCATAGTCACGGGTCGCATTGACTTGTTTGGTCAGCAGCGGATCGGCGACAAAGTGGGTTTGGTTCAGGTCAAGCTGGACATCAAATCCAGCCCAATTCTGCTTCCGATACCGGCCCGAGAGCTCCGGATTTTTGTTGTAAGGCGGGATGATGACCGAGGTCACTTCTTGCTGAACTTGCCAACTCAAGCTGCGAAATTGCGCTGAAAAATCCCCTTTTTGCCAAGACAGGGCGAAGTCATCTGGCAAAGTACGCTGGATCAAGGTGCCGTTGGGGTGGGTGGTATTGGCCCAATAGTTGTTGTCGCTCACGCGGTTGAGGTTCATGTTCACCCCCAACTTGCCGATGCCGTCGATGCCGCTGTTCCAGAAGCCGTTGTGTTGCCAACTCAAACCCCAGCGTTGGCGTTTTTCAAGCTCATCATGGGGCATCAAGTTATAGAAAAGCTGGCCTCGATAATCCGTTTCTAGGTAGCGGAATTCGCTGCCGATGTCGAGGCCCCGTTTGATCATGTAGCCGGGCTCCAGCGTCAAGTCTCGGTTGGGCGCCAGGTTCAAATAATAGGGTTGTATCCACCCCAGACCGTCTCGGGTTGAGGTCACGAGCGTCGGGGGCAACAGGCCGCTGCGACGGGCGTCGTTGAGTGGAAAACTCATCGAACTCGCGCTCATCAAGGGCACCCCGTAGAAGGTCAGTTGGGCATGATCGGCTGTGCCCACATTGTTGTCTTCGTCAATGTAAAGGCTGTCGGCCGTGAGCAGCCACTCAGGCATCCAGTCGGGACCCATGCGTCGGCGGCAAGTGCTGTAGGTGCCGTTCTGAAGAATCAAATTATTTTGATCCAGAAAGTCAGCGCGACTACCCTCGCCGTGCGCTTTGTTGCGCAGCAAGTCAAAAGTGGGGTGGGTGACAAAACCCTCAAAGGCGTCGACCGATAACTGCAGGTCGTCGCCGCGGTACACCGAGCCAGAACGGTTCAAATAAATCTGCCCCTTGGCCCGGGCTTCATCGGTGGGTGCAAAGTAGTCGAAATGATCGGCACGAATGACGGTGTCGGCATGGCGAAGTTCTGCATGACCGTCGACCTCGGTGAGCAAGTCGTTTTGAGAACTGATGCGGTCACCCGTGATAAATTGAGGCCGCTCTGCACGCCATGCCGGGGTCAGAACTTCTTGTAATTGGGGGGTGGTTTGGAGCGTTAATCCCTCTTTAGAGACTTGCGCCAGGACGCCGTTGTGAATGCTCAAGGCCATGAACAGCGCGATGGACACGCTTTGGAAGCGCGCCAGCAAACCACTGAGTTCAAACTTCCAAGGGATCCAACGGGCGGGCATGAGGGGGACGGGTTTTAAAATCGAATTATCCATGACTCAGCCCAACCCGCTGCACCGCCCTATGTCCCTCCCCCCTATCCCCGCTTCTGCGTCCACTTCTGCGCCTTCTTCTGCGGCCGGTACTGGCGAACAGCTTGCCAGACAAAAGGCACTGGCGGATTGGGTTCAGAACTTGGCCGCCGCTCAAGGTTTGGTGTCCTCCAGTTTGGTCATCGCCTCTGCAGACGCCAGCTTTAGGCGCTATTGGCGCATCAGCACGGTGACGGGCCAGACCCGCATCATCATGGACGCGCCGCCCGATAAAGAAAATTGTGCGCCTTTTGTCCATGTGGCTCGGTTGATGGCCGACGCTGGCTTGAATGCCCCTGAGGTGTTGGCTTGGGATGAGCCCCAAGGCTTCATGTTGCTGACCGATTTGGGCACACACACCCTGATGACGGCTTTTGAGCAGGCCACGCCTGGCCTCGCGGCGCAAGACGTGGCGGAGGCTGCAAGCGACGTAAGCGCGGCACAGGCCTTTTTGCCCAGAGCCGCCAGCCCCGCTGATTTGGCTTATTTTTCCGAAGCGACCGACCTTCTGATTCAATGGCAATTGGCCAGTCGTCCCAACGAATTGCCGCCTTACGACGAGGCCCTGCTGCGACGTGAATTGGCCTTATTTCCGGAGTGGTACATCGGCGCCCACCGCCAATACACCTTGACGCCCAGCCAACAAGGCGTGCTCGACGCCGCCTTTGGCCAAATTGTGGCCAACAACTTGGCCGCACCGTCCGTTTACGTGCACCGCGATTTCATGGCCCGTAACTTGATGTTGCCAACAACATCCGCCTCCTCCCCATCTCCCTCACAGGGTCACGGCCGCTTGGGCGTGCTTGATTTTCAAGACGCCGTTTATGGCCCGATGACCTACGACATCGCGAGCCTGATGCGCGACGCCTTCATCACCTGGGAAGAGCCTTATGTCTTGGACGTTACCGTGCGGTATTGGGAAAAAGCGCGCCAAGTGGGCTTGATGGATTTTGAAGACTGGCACAGCGACTTTGGCGCGTTCTACCGCAGCGTGGAGTGGATGGGGCTGCAACGCCATTTGAAAGTCGCGGGCATCTTTGCGCGCCTGACGCTCAGGGATGGCAAGCCACGTTATTTGGCCGACACGCCGCGCTTCATTCAATACATTCGCGAAACCTGCAACCGCTACCGGGCGTTGGGGCCTTTGCTGAAATTGATCGACGAAATTGAGAACATCCCCACCGCCATGGGCTATGCCTTTGGCCGGATTTGAAGCGAGATGCCGCGTTTTTATTGCCCAACCCCTTTGAGCGCCGGTCAAGCGCTGACGTTGCCTGCTGGCACGGCGCGCCATGTGCAGGTGCTCCGCTCGCAGCCAGGCGACGTGATTACCTTGTTCAACGGCGAGGGCGGTGAGTACGCGGCGACTGTCACCGCCATGGGGCGTTCCGACGTGAGCGTTGAGGTGGGGGCGCATTCGGCCGTTGAGCGCGAGTTGCCCATCGACGTGCACCTTTGGGTGGTCATGCCCGCCAATGACCGCATGGATTGGCTGATTGAAAAAGCCGCTGAGTTGGGCGCTGCCTCCGTGCAGCCGCTGATGAGCGCCCACAGCGTGCTGCGTTTGAAGGCCGAGCGGGCCGAGAAAAAACGCGAACACTGGCAAGCCGTGGCGGTCGGCGCGTCTGAGCAATGTGGCCGCAACCGGGTCATGCACATTGCCCCCGTGATGGCGTTAAGCACGGCCTTGGCGACTCTGTCCCCGCGAACTGCTTCGCCACCCCAAGAGGCCAAAGACACCCGCTACCTCTTGAGTTTCCGCCCAGATTCGCTGGATTGGCGAGCGGCCTTGACGCGGCCCGCCGAGGGGGGAACTGTTTCTTCAGGCTCTGTGCTGGTGCTGAATGGCCCTGAAGGCGGCTTGAATGCACAAGAGGAAGCCGCAGCGATCGACCAGGGTTTTGTGCCCTTGCAACTGGGGCCGCGGGTGCTTCGAGCTGAAACGGCCCCCATCGCCATGTTGGCGATGCTGTCCATGTCGTCCTTTTAGCAGTCGTCACCTAACGCCGTTTAAATGAGTCTCCATTGATCTCCCTGTTTGAAAAACCGCTATGAACGCCAACACTTTGACCCTTATTCGCCCCGACGACTGGCATGTCCATCTGCGTGATGGGGATGCGCTGAAAACCGTGGTGCCGCACACGGCGGTGTCATTTGGCCGCGCCGTCGTCATGCCCAACTTGCGCCCGCCCGTCACCACGGCAGCGCAAGCGTTGGCTTACCGTGAGCGCATCTTGGCGGCGGTGCCAACCGGCGTTTCTTTCGATCCGCTGATGACCCTGTACCTCACCGACCAATTGCCGCCCGAAGAAATCCAACGCGCCAAAGCGGCCGGCGTGGTGGCCTGCAAACTTTACCCTGCGGGGGCCACGACCAACAGCGATTCGGGTGTCACCGACCTCCGCAAGATTTACCCCACTTTGGAGGCCATGCAGCGCGAGGGCTTGCTGCTCTTGGTGCACGGCGAGGTGACCACCCCTGACATCGATTTGTTTGACCGCGAGGCGGTTTTTATTGACACCCAATTGATCCCCCTGCGACGCGATTTCCCGGAGCTCAAAATCGTTTTCGAGCACATCACCACACGCGAAGCCGCCCACTACGTGCGGGACGCCGATCGGTTTGTCGGGGCCAGCATCACCGCCCACCACTTGCTCTACAACCGCAACGCCATTTTCTTGGGCGGTGTGCGGCCGCATTACTACTGCCTGCCTGTCTTGAAGCGTGAAACCCACCGGCAAGCTTTAATGGAGGTCGCCACGCAAGGCCCCTCCCGCTTTTTCTTGGGCACCGACAGCGCGCCACACGCAGCGCATTTGAAAGAGCACGCCAGTGGTTGCGCTGGCTGCTACACCGCGCACGCCGCCATCGAGATGTACGCGGAAGCGTTTGACTCGGTCGGGGCCTTGGGCCAACTCGAGGCCTTTGCCAGTTTCAATGGCGCTGATTTTTATGGCTTGCCGCGCAACACAAGCCGCGTTACCTTGCAACGCCAAAGCTGGACACCGCCCGTGGAATTTGCCTTTGGCGATGGGCAGCTAAAACCCCTGCGCTCCGGTGAGGCTTTGCCTTGGCAGTTGTTGCCCTGAGGCGGTGTCCTTGGGTTGACTCGAGTCGTGTCAGTAACCGCCTGAGGCGCTGCGGCCTCTGGCGTCGGCGGGCTGCGGCAAGCCCAGCAGGGCGCGGGCCACGGCTTCGCCGACCTTGATGCCGTCGACCCCTGCCGACAAAATGCCGCCGGCATAACTGGCGCCTTCACCGGCTGGAAACAACCCCCAAGTGTTCAAACTTTGGAAGTCATCGCCACGAGACATCTTCAGGGGCGATGAGGTGCGGGTCTCGACGCCTGTCAAAACAGCGTCGGGCAGGTCAAAGCCTTTGATTTTTTTGCCAAAAGCAGGCAGGGCCTCGCGCACAGCCTGAATGGCGAAATCCGGCAAAGCGGTTGACAAATCGCCCAGCTGCACGCCCGGTTGGTATGAAGGCTCGACCGAGCCCAGTGCCGTGGAAGGGCGACCCGCCACAAAGTCGCCCAACAATTGGCCGGGGGCTGAATAGTTACTGCCCCCGAGCACATAGGCTTTTGATTCAAGTTGTCGTTGCAAAACCAAGCCCGACAGCGGGTGCGGCCGGGTTCGGTCTAGGTCCTCTGACGCGGGTTCACCCAAGGCCCACTCGAACGCGGCGGCGTCGGTCATCGGCTGGGGGTAATCGCTGGGGTCGATGCCGACCACGATTCCAGCGTTGGCATTTCGTTCGTTGCGCGAATATTGGCTCATGCCATTGGTGACCACGCGCTCGGGCTCAGAAGTCGCGGCGACCACGGTGCCGCCCGGGCACATGCAAAAGCTGTACACCGCACGCCCATTTTTGGCGTGGTGCACCAACTTGTAATCGGCCGCCCCCAGCAGGGGATTGCCGGCGTGACGCCCCCAACGTGCCCGGTCAATCAGGCCTTGAGGGTGCTCAATGCGAAAACCCACCGAGAACGGCTTGGCTTCCATGTAGACCCCCAGTCGATGCAGCAGCGCAAAGGTGTCGCGTGAACTGTGGCCCAGCGCCAAAACCACTTGTTGGGTCGGTAAGGTGTAGGTCTGGCCGCTCACCAGATCGAGGATGTCCAAGCCCTGAACCTTTTGGGTTCGAGCCGAAGGCTGAGGGGCGCCGTGGCGCCCCGCTCCCAATGGATTGAGCGGCTCCAACTCAATGCCCACCAGCCGCTGCTGAAAGCGAATTTCACCGCCCAAGGCGATGATTTGCGCCCGCAAATGCTCCACCACCTTGACCAATTTGAAAGTGCCAATGTGGGGATGCGCCGCAAACAATATTTCTTCAGGCGCACCCGCTTTGACGAACTCTTCCATGACCTTGCGGCCCAAAAAACGCGGGTCTTTAATTTGGCTGTACAACTTGCCGTCTGAAAATGTGCCCGCCCCGCCTTCACCAAATTGCACGTTGGATTCGGGATGCAGGACGCGTTTTCGCCACAAGCCCCAAGTGTCTTTGGTGCGTTCGCGCACGGTTTTTCCGCGTTCGATGACAATGGGTTTTAGGCCCATTTGCGCCAACACCAAGGCCGCAAAAATGCCACAAGGGCCAAAACCGATGACGACCGGGCGGTCTTGTCCCAAGGTATTTGACGGCGTGTTGACCAAGGGGCTCGGTGGCACCCAAGCCATTGAAGGCGTGATTTGCACGTGCAGCGGGGCCTTTTTTTGACCGGTGGCCAAGGCTTGTGCCTCTAACTCGGACGACGCTGTTGATGGCGACGCCAACGCCACATCCACAATGTAAACCGCTTGCAAATCCGCTTTGCGGGCGTCAAAACTGCGTTTGAAAACGGTGAGTGCGGCAATGTCGCTGACATTGACCCCCAACACCTGCGCCGCCTGAGCGCGCAAGGCCTCGATGGGGTGTTGCAATGGGTCCAGCGGCAATGCACCCAAGCCCAGCTTGAGTTCAGACAAACGAATCATTCAGCGGACTCAGGGCAGGAAGCCTTCGACCGAGAAGTAACGCTCGCCGGTGTCGTAGTTAAAGCCCAAAACTTTGGCGCCCACGGGCAGTTCAGGGAGTTTTTGGGCAATCGCCGCCAAGGTGGCGCCGGAAGAAATGCCGACCAACATGCCTTCTTCTCGGGCGCTTCGACGGGCCACTTCACGGGCCGCTTCAGCGTCGACTTGGATCACGCCGTCCAGCAAGGTGGTGTCCAGGTTTTTCGGGATGAAGCCGGCGCCAATGCCTTGAATCGGATGGGGGGCTGGCGAGCCGCCTGAAATCACGGGCGAAGCGGTCGGCTCCACGGCAAAGACTTTGAGTTGTGGGAATTTGGCTTTCAGCACTTTGGCCACGCCGGTCAAGTGGCCGCCCGTACCGACGCCGGTGATGAGGGCGTCCAAGCCTTCGGGGAAGTCGGCCAAAATTTCTTCTGCCGTGGTGCGCACGTGCACATCGATGTTGGCAGGATTTTCAAACTGCTGGGGAATCCAGGCGCCTGGCGTTTGTGCAGCCAGTTCTTCGGCGCGGGCAATGGCGCCCTTCATGCCCTTTTCGCGCGGCGTTAAATCGAAGCTGGCGCCGTAGGCCAGCATCAGGCGGCGGCGCTCAATCGACATGCTGTCGGGCATCACCAAGATCAGTTTGTAGCCCTTGACGGCAGCCACCATGGCCAAGCCCACGCCGGTGTTGCCCGAGGTGGGTTCGATGAGGGTGCCGCCGGGTTTGAGCGCGCCCGATTTCTCGGCGGCCTCGACCATTGCCAAGGCGATGCGGTCTTTGATGGACCCCCCCGGGTTGCTGCGCTCAGACTTGATCCACACATGGGCATGGGGGCCAAACAACCGGTTGATGTGCACATGCGGGGTGCGGCCGATGGTGTCAAGAATGCTGTTGGCTTTCATGCGGGTCTCCTAAAAGGTCTTCGTTAATTTGAGGGGGTCTTGAATGAAACAAGGATAATCCAGAGTGTGAAGTTTGCCAGACTGCCGCTGGTGCCCAGCAGAAATGCCGCACTGGAGGAACGTCCGGACTGCACAGGGCAGCGTAGGAGTTAACCACTCTCCACCGTGAGGTGAGGATCAGAGCAACAGAGACGAGCCGATTCAGTTCGGGTGAAACGGGCAATCTCTACGCGCAGCAATACCAAGTAGGCACACGTTGACGGGGCCCCCGGAGTGTGCGGGTAGGTAGCATCGAGCCGTTCGGGCGACCGGCGGCCCAGAGTAATGGCAGTCACGCCTTGGCTTGCTAAGGCGCACAGAATCCGGCTTATCGGCAAACTTCACACTTTCTAGGTGGCCTTCACGGCCTTCACGGCCTTCAAGGCCTTCAATGCCTGTCTAAGGCCCTTTGAACCCCCCTTAAACCAAGCCAAGTTCGCGAATTCGCTGCACGTGGGCGAGCAAAGAGCGCAAGGCCAGCGGCCACAAGCTTGGCGGGGTGTCGTCGTAAGCCAGCGCCACCCACTCTGGGGGCTCCGCCTTGGGCAAGGCCCGCATGGCCGCGATGACCTTGGCCTCGCGTTTGAGGCGGTGGTTTTTCAAATGGGCGATGGCCGCACGGGCCTGGTTCAGAACATGGCCATGAGCGGGCAAGATGAACTCAATGCCGTGCGTCTCGCAAAGTGCGTCCAAGCGGTCCAGTGAGTCAAGGTAGTCACCCATGTGGCCATCGGGGCCATCGATGAGGGTGGTGCTGCCGTTCAAAATATGGTCGCCCGAGAACAGCACGCCGTCTTCAAGCAGGGCCAAGCAAACGTGGTTGGCCGCATGACCAGGCGTGTGAATGGCCTTCAAACTGAAGTGGCTGGAAAGCGTCAACACCTCGCCTTCAGCCAAGACCCGCTCGGGCGCAAAGTGGCTGTCGGGTCTTGAGGTGGGGGCGGAGGGCAGGCCCATGATGGCGGGCTTTGCCTTTCCAGCTTGTTCACAAAGCGCTTGCAAGGGCCGCGCGCCGGGTGAATGATCGGGGTGGGAGTGGGTGCAAATAATTCCTTGAATGTGGCCCTGGGTGAGCTCAAACAGACGTTGCTGATGGGCTGAATCCCGCGGTCCGGGATCCACCACCCAAAACCCCACCTCGGTCGAGCCCACCACATAGCTGTTGGTACCCGGCCCGGTCATGACGCTCGGATTGGGCGCGGTCAAGCGCCAGAGATTTTTTTGCAAAGCGACAGGGACTTCGCTCTGCCACTCGGCAGCCAATTGACTGCTGGCGTGCGGGTCTAGCGGCTGGAGGTCGGCGCTGCTCAAGAGCTGGCTGGATCGTGGCATGGTCTCTTAGGCTCTCTTGTATTTTTGGTTCTTTTGGGGGTGTTTTGCCTTGAATTATGACGAGAAGTAGAGAGGTAAGTAGGGCAATCAGTAGGGTGGGGTGGGGCCCGCTAAAAAACCAGGGACACTGCGGCCTGTCCGATAATGAGGGGATGCAAGTTCGCTTTACCAAAATGCACGGCGCGGGCAACGACTTTGTGGTGTTGGACGAAACCCAGCACCGATTGAATTTAAGCCCAGCGCAATACCGATTTTTGGCCGATCGCCACTTTGGCGTGGGTGCCGATCAAATTTTGACCGTTCGCCCCAGCCCCGCCGAGGGGGTGGATTTCGAGTACATCATCCACAACGCCGACGGTGGCGAGGTGGAACAGTGCGGCAACGGGGCGCGTTGCTTTGCGCGCTATGTGCATGACCAAGGCCTGACGCGCAAAAAAGCGCTGCGGGTCCGCACCCGTTCGGGTGACATCATGCCCGTGCTGACCGACGAGGGTCGGGTCATGGTTGACATGGGTCTGCCGCGCTTTGCCTTGGCTGAAATTCCCTTTGACGGCGCCCATCTCGAAGCCCAAACATTCGGCGCTTGGGCGCGCTGGCGGGTGCGGCCAGAAGGCGCTCCGGCTGCCGTGTCTTTTGCGGGCTTGGTGTCCATGGGCAACCCCCACGCGGTGTTGTGTGTGGCCAGTGCCGAGAAG